>OUNM010658974.1_pt1 | contig 10909 bp, 6 predicted proteins | sample 1769961 | NCBI WGS metagenome assembly OUNM01 (sample SAMEA3914820, study PRJEB12502) | metagenome | biome: forest; material: soil | place: USA | collected 2012-03-12 | depth 0.3 m
AGACCTTCAAGGCGGCCCTTCTGACGCCATCGTCCTCGTCTCTGAGGAGCGCCTCCACAGCCGTGAGGCGCTCGTCGGACAAGCTGGACTGCGCTTCCAAGACCTTCAAGGCTGCCCTTCTGACGCCATCGTCCTCGTCTCTGAGGAGCGCCTCCACAGCCGTGAGGCGCTCGTCGGACAGGCCAGACTGCGCTTTCAAGACCTTCAAGGCGGCCCTTCTGACGCCATCGTCCTCGTCTCTGAGGAGCGCCTCCACAGCCGTGAGGCGCTCGTCGGACAGGCTAGACTGCGCTTTCAAGACCTTCAAGGCGGCCCTTCTGACGTCCTCGTCCTCGTCTCTAAGGAGCGCCTCCACGGCTGTAAGGCGCTCGTCGGACAAGCTGGACTGCGCTTCCAAGACTTGCAAGGCGGCCCATCTGATGTCCTTGTCCTCGTCTCTGAGGAGCGCCTCAACGACCGTGAGGCGCTCGTCAGACAAGCTGGATTGTGGTTTCAAGAGCTTCAAGGCAGCCCATCTGACGCCCTTGTCCTCGTCTCTGAGGAGCGCCTCCACAGTTGTAAGGCGCTTGTGGTGCTCGTCAGACAAGCTGGACTGCTCTTTCAAGACGTGCAAGGCAGCCCATATGACGTCCTTGTCCTCGTCTCTAAGGAGCGCCTCCATGGCTGTGAGGCGCTTATCGGACAGGCTAGACTGCGCTTCCAAGACCTTCAAGGCGGCCCTTCTGACGCCTTCGTCCTCGTCTCTAAGGAGCGCCTCCACGGCCGTGAGGCGCTCGTCAGACAATCTAGACTGCCCTTCCAAGGCCTGCAAGGCGGCCATTCTGACGCCCTCGTGCTCGTCTCTGAGGAGCGCCTCCACGGCTGTGAGGCGCTCGTCGGACAAGCTGGACTGTGCTTTCAAGACCCGCAAGGTAGTCCATCTGACAACCCAGTCCTCGTCTCTGAGGAGCGCCTCCACAGCCGTGAGGCGCTCATCGGACAAGCCGGACTGCGCTTCCAAGACCTTCAAGGCGGCCATTCTGACGTTCCAGTTCTGGTCTCTGAGAAGTGCCTCTACGGCCGTGAGGTGCTCATCGGACAAGCTGGATTGTACTTCCAAGACCTGCAAGGCAGTGCTTCTAGCCGGCTTCATCTCCAAAACTGGAGATTCACCATCTTTTAGCCAAAAAATTATTAGATTGACGATGCTTGATGGCAGTGTTGGTCGTTTTGCTAGCGACCAAACAATTGTCGACTTCATACCAGACTCTTGCAAGGCGTCGAACAAGGCTCGCTCTGGAAATTCCACTTCGCTTGCTAGTCGTGCCTGCCTTGTGAATTTGCATTCAAAGACCAGCCACTCTTTCAGGCTCATCTCCAGGCTGCTCCGGAGTGGCATCTCCGTTGATGCTTCGCTCAGGCAATGCATGACCAGCCGTTGGTGCGTGGGACCCAGCAGATCGCGCGGTTTGTCCTCGATTGCCTTGAAGAATTCCTCTCCCTTCCCCTCGGCGTCAAACAAGCCAGCAACGAAGCGCCAAAAGACATCGTAGCGGGCAGTGTATTTGTGCTTCTGAAGAAAGTTGCTGGTTCCGATCTTCTGACACTCCTGACGCTCTGCGTTGCTGGTTCCGATCTCCTGGCACTCCTGACACTCTCTGTTGCTGAGTACTGGACAGATGAGTGGTTGTTTCGCTTGCCACTGCCGTACGAAATATCGCGCAGCAAAATATTCTTGGTAGGTCAAGTGTAAGAAGTGATAAGATCGGTTGGGCTGTTCTGATGAGAGATCTGAGGTCCGGAGAAAGGAGAGGCATTGGAGCGTTTTGGTGGGGAAAATCGTGGTAGGAGGATCGAGATGTTTGGATATGGCGCGCTGATGCCCCCACTCAAAGTCGATGATATCGTTGTGCAGCCCAGCGAAGGCAAAGCCTTCCAGAAAATGAATCTCATCCTTGACTAGGACCTTGATCTCGGACGAGTCGGAATACTGAAGCAGGGATTCGGTCACAGGCTGCCCAGCATGGGTTTTGTTCAACCGGAGGACATCCTTCTTCCACAAGCCGTCTTCAATGGCTCGATAGATGGTCGTCATGGTGTCAAACTTCCCGGGGAAGCCATTCTTCCAAGTCAAACAGAGTGCATCCAACTGTATTGGGACACGCACGAGATCCCGAAGAAGCGAGTGGTCTCGGAGAAACGATTGCACCTCGTTGGCCCGCTCGGGGAGGACCCGCTCAAGATACTCGTTGACTTGATTGGGATAAAACCCGATCGTCTCCAGTTCGATGTCGATGGCAGCTAGGCCGGGTGGTAGTTTGCCTGATGGCCGGGACGTGATGATGACGTTCGGTTGGTTCAACAACTCCTCGAGGAAGCGGAACATGTCGCTCTCTTTGCCGATATCCTGAGACACTTCGTCCAGACCGTCGAGTAGAAACAGAGTCCTGCAGCTCTTGGTCGTGTCCAATGCGTCCGACAAGGCCCGAGCAAGGCCCTCCGCACCCTTCGGAGAGAAATACTCGTGGTTGAAAAGATGGAAGAAGTTGTATCCCGGTTGCTGCAGCCTTTCGTTCCGCTTTAGGCGCCGCAAAGGCACCCAAAGCACGCGGTCGAACAGCTTGCTCCATCCGCTCCATGTGCCACAAGTAAACTCATAGACAATCTTCTTGCAAAGGGTAGTCTTTCCCACTCCCGGGCGTCCTCGAATCAAGATCCGTCTGGGCTTCGTCTCAATATCGCCTCTTTTGCGTGGGTCGAAGAGTGCCGGCAACTCGACGTGTATGTTCTTGTCAGGGGTCTCGACCTTCAATCGAGCGGGGAGTGAAAACGGGGAGGACCGAGTGGCGGAATCTCCTTCGGATCTTTCCTTGGAGCGGTCTGACGTTTGGCCAGGCTGCTCTATAATGGCAAGGTTGATGTAACATCGATCCATAGACAACGCCGTGCCCGAGAGCCGTTCAATCTCGAGCCTCTTTGCGGTATAATGCTTGGTGCGGATCCAGCAGTCGGCCTGTGCGAGGAGGGTCCCCTTACGAATCTTGTCAAGAATATGTCGAATCTCTTCAGCCACATTCTGGTAATCAGGGCATTCAGGACTGCCGAATTTGTTGGCCAGGACGTGGCGACGGTTTAGTGGCAGTGGGTTTGGGACCATATCGAGGATTGCCGAGTTTGCATCGACCAACTAGCGAGGGTTAGGAACAGGTAACACAATAATAAGGAGTGGTGTTGTGAGATTCTTGCCTGCTTCTCTTGGCGGAACCAGCGCGGGGCCCAACGGAACCAGCGTGGGGACCAACCAAGTATCTTAAGGGGAAGACTCATCTTGCCCGTTTCGTAGAAGGTAAATACATAACAGGGGTGATATTTATCCAGGCACAGATTCGTGAATTCTCTCACAACTCGGCCAAGATCGAATGTCGACCCCTTCACGTTGTTGATCAGATTGCTGGCTTCTTGACCTCGGGACCAGGCCTTGACTTTCAGAAGCGGCTCGACCCAGGCAGCGACATCTTGGAACGAAGTCCCTCGGAATGGCGTAGCAAGGAAGACAACACCGCGCGTGGCCGTTCTGATCGGGCGGTAGTCGGCGTCCCGGTCGGCGTCAACGAGAGCCTTTGCCAAGACGAGGCCTCCGAGACATGAAGCAATGAAGAAGACAGGGCGGCCTTCTCTTCTTGAGGGGTGAAAGAGTTCTCGACGTATACCCGCGAGAAGAAGCAGGGCATGTTCCTCGATTGTCTTCTGGACCAGGTCTGGGGACTGGAGCACGTCGGCAGGCCAGTCGCAGGTGAAGATGCGGGCGGCGCCCACTTTGCTCGGGAGCATGAGCGGTTCGGCCAGCCAGTTGACGGATTGGGTAAGATCGCTGGGGTTTACCCAGGTCCACGTGCCCGGCGACTTTGTGTCGAAGCCATGAATGGCAATGATGTCGATGTCGGTGTCGGTGTCGGCCTTGCTCTTGGCGGGGCTGACTTGAGAGAGATGGACGCCTCGGGGCGGAGAGAGTGCCTGCTTGGAGCGCCGGAGCCGGAACCAGGGCCAGAGACAAGCGCCGACCAGGAGGCAAAAGACGGCTGTCCATGCGGCGGAATCCATGGCTCGACGGCTGGCGGAGGAGGCCCGGCCTGCACAGCTTGGACCGAGAGTCAGTCGGTCAGTCAGTCGGTTAGTCAGTCGTTCGGACTCCCCGCATGCAGATGCTGTCAGTGTTGTGTGTGGCGCGTGTCCGGCCGGCGTTTCCAATATGTAGTTGAACGACGACCAAAATGGCCGTTGTCGACTGCTGTCGAGAACTCGAGAACTCGAGAGCCTCGGCGCTTCGCCGCTCAGCCCTGAAGGTGGGGCCGGGCGGGGCCGGGCGCCAGCAGAGAGAGGCTTTCATGTTGCCTGCAGCTTTGTCGCGACACAATTGGACGGTTTGGCGCCTTGCCAACCTGCGGGCGCGTGGGCGAGCGGGGGGATGTCCCCGTCTGACTTGACACGCTCGAGAGATTCCTAAGGCAAAACAGTTTGGCGAACTGTCACTGTCTTGCAAGTTTGTGCCCAGTGGTCTCCGCTGCTCCGTCGTCCGAGTGCTCCATCACCGCCCATTATAGAAACGCCGGTCCGTCCCCGCCCGCAGCGGCACCCCAAAGCCCGAATGGCTCCGCTGGATTCCAGGCTCTGGCCGGTGCGTGAACGACCCCGCACAAAAGCACCGTCCAACCGTCCGCACGTCTGACGACAGTATTACCTGCAGCTCACAACCAAGGTATTGGGAAGCGAGGATGGGAAACACGCCCCAGATGCCTTACCGGCCACATACCACTATCACGAGACCACTGGAAAGCGCGCTGTTGGTGACCCGGCAGAGGACACACCGGCCTTCTTACGGAGGGAACTGTCCCTGGGTGGCCTGGATGGCTTGCTGAAGCATTTATGGTTCGCCGGCGCAGAGCGTCCTGCGATGCCGCTACACTCTCACGTCGCCATGGGCCGGGAGATCGTGGTCTTGGACCGGATGGACATGCACCTCCTCTGGACCAACGAGGGCAGACTCTTCGTCAAGCCTGTCCCGCGCTTCCTTCTCAGTCCGGCTTTTTGCGGGAGAAACCTACAGTGTCCTGGTGGCTGTACATGCCAAGCTCCTCCAGCGAATGCGTGCAGGGGAGTTCCGCGAAAAATCGCCCTCGGCTTCCTCTACACGTACGCTTGCCTCATATCGTCGGAGAGCGACTTCTATGTCGCCAACGAAAAGCGTCTCTTGCCTCGTAAGAAAGAAGATGAGCCAATGGAATGGGCAGACTGGAAGAGTCTAGCCAGGGAGCTCCTCCGAATGCATGAGCACGACCTAGGTGCGGTTCACCCACGCTTTCGGCGCGCCGAGCTCCGCCTCTCTCGCATCAACATCATCAGTCGTTTCACCAGCCTCCCGCTCTTCAAACCCCACGTCCGCGGTCGGCACAACTACGGCAGCCTCTTTCGTGACAACCTCGCCTGGATGGCCACCACCACCGTCTTCGTCGCCTTGGTGCTGACCGCGATGCAGGTCGGCCTCGCTACGGAGCGGCTCCAAGGGGACGCAACCTTCCAGCAGGCGTCGTACGGCTTCACAGTTTTTGCCATCCTAGGGCCTATATGCGTGTTAGCCCTGGTGATCCTACGCGCGCTGTTGAATCTTGTTAAGGACTTGCCATTGCTTCTCGGAGCACAGCGCAAACGCCCCGCGGCCGACCGTACCGTATCTAGCGCCGAGCCGGAGACCCAGGCCTAAGTATAGCGGTCGTTCGCTTGGTGAAGTGGTATGAAGTGACGGAGGTGGTATAGGATCAATGAGGTCAGGAATTTGTAGATGTTGTAGGAGCTTTGTTCGTGTTAGCAATACAAAGGGTTTTTCCTGAAAAAGATTAATGTTGTCGTCCTCGATCATGCCAGCTCTGATAAGACCCTGGATCGGATCAATGGAGCATCGATACGGCGCCGAGGGCCTTCTCGACGTCAGCGTGGAGGGATGGGAATTTGACTGTCGTATCCGTCGCCTTTGCCTTAGGCTTGTTGGGCTTCTTGTGGGACGGCATCTCGTGAATTGACCGGCTTGTCGATGTCGATCCGAATAGCGGGGAGTGGGAGTCGAATTTAGTGTGATAGAACGGTTTGGACAGTGGCCGGTTAGCAAGCATCACCATGGCCCTCCCCAACATGCACCAAACATCTGCAGCATGGGTTGATAAGCAGATCGACGAGTCGGTAGGAGACCTTTCTGTCACCTTCTGTGTGGATTTGGTTTAAGAAAAAGGCCTATTCTAATACTCGCTGCAGCTACAGAAGCCGTTTGCTTTCGGGGGACAGAGCTATCATCTCTTATCTCAATCTTTCCCTGATTTGATGCTGTCCAAGGCACCTTTCCGGGCCACCTTCATCCCATGCCCGGAATAGTACATGCATATCCGCTGTGAGTCGTCTATTCTCTGTTTGCAATGCCTTTGATTGGTTCGAGCTAGGATCCCCCAAACGGATTGACGTGCACGCCCGGGGCAACAGATAAGCGAATAGATGGATCAAGATTCAGTCAACAGATCGACACCTGTGCAGTCAGGCGGCAGAAAAGCGGGCGGGCTCCCGGTGGCTGAGGCGGCGGCAGCCGCCTTCCGACAGTGGAGCTCTGTCACTTTTTCAGATTGGTTTCAGAGAGTCTATCACCACCAGAGTCTATCACCACCAGAGTCCACCACTAGAGTCTACCACTAGGATCCACCACCACCACCACCAGAGTCTACCACCACTACCACCAGAGTCTACCACCATCACCACTAGAGTCTACCACCACCACCACTAGAGTCTACCACCACCACCACTAGAGTCTACCACCACCACCACCATCACCACCACCACTACTACCACCACTACCACCACTACCACCACTACCACCACTACCACCACCACCACCAGAGACCACCACTACTAGAATCCAGTCCACTTCCGTATACCTCCCGAGTTTTCACTCGCCCAACAGTTCCTTTCTAACTTTTGTAAGGAGACCCAAATCAATAGACCCATGAGACCTGATTGCGCACTCCGCCATTGTCGCGAGGAGCTCAGAGGCCTTGGCAATCCCAGCAGGTGCCTTTTGCACCATATCAGAGGCTAGCAGTTTCAAGTCCGGTTCCGTGGTTTGTATCGACGATCTGTTGCTTTAAGATAGTTAGTATAAAGCTGTATATGTAACAAGAAGAGTGCGTACGCGAGCTTCTCTGCCTCTTCCGAGTATATAATGACAAAGATGGGTGACGGTCCTGCGAGGGTTCTCCAGCGCCGGGCAACTCGATTGCGCTCCTTCACCTCATCCCTAGAGGTAACCGCTTGTCCTTGAGCTTCGATATATATATCAGTCGCGATGGATGCGTCCCGATAGCCGGTCCTTGGAGCCGGAAGCTGTCCGTTTCGCCTATCGGAGGCGATGATCCTTTGGAGGGACTCGAAGACGTACGCCAACTGAATATAAGCGAGCCTGGATAGTATTTTGTCTCCGCCAGTTCTAGCCTGGTCTAGTAGCTGGAAGGAATAGAGGACGCAAGGATCCGAGCTTGTCACGTTATTGGGTATTGTCGTATTAGTAAGGATCGATATCCAGCTATAGAGGGCCTTCTCAAAATGATTGGCGAAGAAGGTAATCGCGTCGTGTCGGATCAGTCTGGGAGCAATCTCTATCGTCTTGTTCCTAACGTAGGCTTGCCGCTCTTCTGCAGTGTCCGGCTTCGGCTCTCGCTTCTGTCTCGTTGCGGCTGTTGCTCCATTGCTTCTCAATGGCGGTGTATCCTCTCTGATTGTGAGGCGCTGGAATGACTCTATTAATGAAGACATAGGAGAAAGAGGGGGATCAGAAGCCCGGCCGATTTTGGTGCATTTGTCTTTGCTATCCATGGCGTCGTATAGTCTGCAAGAGAATAGAAGCAAGCCTTATAGGGCCATCTCTGCGCTTATATATGAGCATTTGGCTCGATCCTCGACCCTAAATCACGATGCCAACTAGGGTTGCAGACAAAGATCTATAGATCCGAAATGCTAGCAGTGCCTCACTGTGCCACAGGAATCTAGAGTCTTACGTTTGACTAAAGTCCTCTTTTTCAGTCATTCTGCTGGATTTTGACTGTGCTACAGGTCTATATCAGCGGTGGCCATGCTATAAGCCGCTGTGCCGCCGCTCGGCCGAGTCCTCGTGGCCGGGCAAGGTCGTAGAGAAATGGCATGGGCGCAATATAGAGATCACTAGAAACACACTTAGGCCCGCAGTCTAATATCCTCGGTAAATAGCCATTAAGCCCGCATCAGCTCCTCTACGTACTTTATAGGCGAGCGTATATATGGTTGTCGGCCCCCCTGATGTCGTCCGACCTGGCCTACATGCGGCTCTGCGGGTGGGATACCCGAGGGCATCCCCGGAGCCACAGTTCACACAAGTACGCCCAATGGCGCAGAATCCAAGCACCTGGCCGGATCCCAGATTGCGGTAGCAATTGGGGCCATTTGACTTGAGCATATTTTTAGATCGTTTAGCTCTAATTGGTCGTGCCACGGATCCATGGTAGCGGTCGCCGTGCCATCGGCCGCCGTGCCACAGGTCGTGATGCCGCCGCCCGTTTCAACGAGTCCTCATGCCGTGCAGCGGCACCGTGATAATTCTTGCATAACAACAACCAACCAATACAACCTACATCACAAATGTTGCTGCCGTGCCTTCCCCCGACATGTTGTACATCGAGGATCAGGAATAAACCCGGCCTGCCTCTTTCCAATGTAGCACTTGTTACGCCTACACCTAAGCCACTACCTCGGTCGCCTCGCGGCTGAGCTTGATAGATCTTAAACACCAGGCCTAAAATCTGATAGTAGCATTATCGCTCTATATTTAGCCTTCTCAAGCTAAAAACGTTATTATTATTCCTACCCCAATATTCTCTTACATTGTGGCATCTGTTTCACATGCGCCACCTGTAGGTGCCACGTGTAGGTGCCGCCTGTAGGTGCCGCCTGTAGGTGCCACGTGTAGGTGCCGCCTGTGGGTGCCACCTTCGGCCTATCCTAGAGCTATCATCAAGAGATATAATACTCTCCTTTCCAGCCTATAGAGTATTCTCATCATCTCTCAGGCAAGTTGTTAACGCCCTCAACCGTCTATCTACGAGCAAACAGACAGTACCTGCATAGAACTTGGGCGGGTGGCACTATGGAGGGTACAGAGGGTAACTTGCCAGTATTCGAGGGGATTTTCAAACAACCCTTGTCTCAAAACACACCTCGACAGGAACCCAAGATCACTGCACTATTCCCTACTCCTGAAGAGCTTTATATACATATCCAGGTAAGAATTCTAAGCTTCTACTAAGAGTAGGCTAATATAAGCTTTAGTCTGAAGTTACAGCGTTAGCTATTAAGCTGCACAAGCTTTACTATAGAGGAGACCCGAAGACCTTCGGTAATAGCACCGATACCAAGCAGCATGATAAGAGATTTGGATGCCCACACGAAGACTGTAAGGGGCTACAAATCAGATTCAGAAGACAACAGGAGCTTATACGGCATTATACTACCCGTATGCTTGTTTCTACGCCCTAATTTTCATTGATATATAGCTCTAACAAATGCCCTTAGATCGCGAATGTAATGAGCTCTGTCCGTATTGCTCTACTACTTTCACTCAAGCGAGCAAATATATAAGGCACAAATGCGTGAGGGAAGGGGATAAGAATCAGAAGAAGAAAATTAAGATACGAATCAGAGAATTGCGCAGAGATGCCAAAAAGGAGTTGGGTCTAAGCAGGAACACAGGCACGAGTGGTTAGGGCATCGAGGGGTAGGAGATAGAGAGGAGGTATTCTGTCCGTCGGCAAAACCTTACTAGAACGAGTGACTATATAGCTATCGCCAGCCTTATGTGACAGATAGAGAATTGCAACGATCATATTTCTATAGATACTAAGTTAAACCCTAAGTATCTGACGTTATATATCCAGTGACTACAACAGGCTGGGGATATATTGTTTCCTTTTAATATTAGCAGCTATTGTACTATAAGTAGAAAATCACATACCAATTCCCCTGGCGTGATGGGAAAGACATCCTTGTCTGAACGAAAGACGAAGTCTCTTCGTGTCCTAGGGATAGAGATCGAGAAATAGATCCTCGCGCCGTAATTTCGAGAAAGCGTACGTCCGGTCTTAACAAGGGTCTGCCATCGCTTCCGGAAATTCTCGCCGCTTCTATTCCTTTTCCGTGGTTGCTTGTGTGAAGATTGGTTCTCATATCCAAAGTCCCTTAGCGGTTTTAGAGCGGACCGGTCCGCATTCGGCAGCTGCTCCTCCATGACCGTTTGCGAGAGTGGAGGTGCTTGCTTTTCTCCTTGGATATCGAGTACCCCTATTTAAAGCTAATCGCTAGTCGATGGCGATTTTATATTTGAGTTGCTTGATCCGAGATCTAGGATCCTAGTTTGAAGTACCCGATTCCTAGTGCCAGCAGGGACTCAATGGGAGGTGGTATTCGACCCTGGTTTGTCTATTTATAGCGACGGCTAAAGTGGAGTTCGGCCTAAAGTGACTTTGAGAGCCAAAAGCGACTGAAAATAGCAGCGGAGTGTGCCAACCTTGGAGCTGGGTGTGACGAACCACACCTGCAATTTTCGACAGGTCCCGTCCTTAGAGCCGGAACGGCACTTTGCCGATCACCGGGATCTTTAAGCACCCAAGGAACCGCGTTACTAGACACACGACACCCGCCGAACCGCGTTACTAGAGACCGCTAGAGTCTGGAACCGCGTTACTAGGGAGCGCTAGAGCCCGGAACCGCGTTACCGGAGACCGCTAGAGCCCGGAACCGCGTTACTGGAGACCGCTAGAGCCCGGAACCGCGTTACTGGAGACCGCTAGAGCCCGGAACCGCGTTACTAGAG
>OUNM010928632.1_pt1 | contig 10907 bp, 10 predicted proteins | sample 1769961 | NCBI WGS metagenome assembly OUNM01 (sample SAMEA3914820, study PRJEB12502) | metagenome | biome: forest; material: soil | place: USA | collected 2012-03-12 | depth 0.3 m
CCCACCAGGATGCGGCCGTAGTCGGCGCCCTGGTTGCGGTAGTGGAACAGCGTGATGTTCCAGTCGGGGTGCATCGAGTCGAGGAAGCGCATCAGCGCGCCCGGGCGCTCGGGGAACTCGAAGCGGAACAGGCGTTCGCCGTCGGCCAGCGCGCTGCGGCCGCCCACCATGTGGCGGACGTGCTCCTTGGCCAGCTCGTCGCCGGTGAGGTTGGCGGTGGGAAAGCCATGCTTCTCGAAGTGCTTGGCGATCTTCTCGGCCTCGTCGCGCCTGGCGATGGAGATGCCCACGAACACGTGCGCCTCGTTGGCGTGCGAGATGCGGTAGTTGAACTCGGTGACCTGGCGCGGCGCGCTGCCCGGCGGGCCGATGAGCGCGCAGAAGCGGCGGAAGCTGCCGCGTTCCTCGGGCACCGTCACCGCGAACAGCGCCTCACGCTGCTCGCCGAACTCGGCGCGCTCGGCCACGAAGCGCAGGCGGTCGAAGTTCATGTTCGCGCCGCACGTGACGGCCACGAAGGTCTTGCCCTTGAGCTTGTGCTTCTCGATGTACTGCTTGATCGCGGCCACGCCCAGCGCGCCCGACGGCTCGAGGATGCTGCGGGTGTCCTGGAAGACGTCCTTGATCGCGGCGCAGGTGGCGTCGGTGTCGACGGTGAGGAATTCGTCGACCAGCGCGCGCGCGACGCGGAAGGTCTCGGCGCCCACCAGCTTGACCGCGGTGCCGTCGGCGAACAGGCCGACGTCGGTCAGCGTGACGCGCTTGCCCTTCCTGACCGACTGGATCATCGCGTCGGAGTCCGCGGCCTGCACGCCGATGACCTTCACCTCGGGACGCAGCGCCTTGATGTACGCGGCCACGCCGGAGATGAGGCCGCCGCCGCCGATCGCCACGAACACGGCGTCGATCGGGCCCTGGTGCTGGCGCAGGATCTCCATCGCGACGGTGCCCTGGCCGGCGATGACGTCGGGGTCGTCGAACGGGTGCACGAAGGTGAGCCCTTCGGCCTTCTCGATCTCGGTCGCGCGGCCGTAGGCGTCGGAGTAGCTGTCGCCGTGCAGCACCACCTCGCCGCCGAGCGCGTGCACGGCGTCGATCTTGAGCTTGGGCGTGGTCACCGGCATCACGATGACCGCGCGCACGCCCAGGCGCTTGGCGCCCAGCGCGACGCCTTGCGCGTGGTTGCCGGCGGAGGCGCAGATGACGCCGCGCTGCAGCGCATCGGCCGGCAGGTTGATCATCTTGTTGAACGCGCCGCGCAGCTTGAAGCTGAACACCGACTGGGTGTCCTCGCGCTTGAGCAGCACATGGTTGTTCAGGCGCCGCGAGAGGTTGCGCGCCGGCTCCAGCGGCGTCTCGACGGCCACGTCGTAGACGCGCGCCGTGAGGATGCGGCGCAGGTATTCGCCGGCGATGGCCTGCGCGCTGCGGGAGAGCGGTGCCGCGGGCGCGATCCCCGCAATGCCGGACGAGCGTTCCGTGTCGGCATCGAGGGAAGGATCACGCAGGGGGCGTGCGGCAGACATCGTTGGCTCCAGTCGCGGGTTGGGCAGAGCCGCCGGATGATACGGCGCCGCGTGGGCACTGGCTTCTCGATGCGACAACGAACGCCACGCTGCCTGCGAAAGAAAAAAGGCCCGAAGCCTTGCGGCTCCGGGCCTGAATCCACCAGTTTTGAGGAGGTGGAGGAGACAACTTGCGGTCGGTGCGGGCGGCGGGCCGGCAGGTGGATCGCACCCTGGCGCGCCTTGCGCACCGACAATGAAGTCAGTCTATATCAGCGGTTGTTGCACCGCAATATTTCTTGGTGGCCCTCTGTAGGGAGGCATCCCAAATGAACGCGGCTGGTGCAAAAAGCACGGTCGTGCACCAGATTGGTCAGCGATTTGCAGTCCCCCGGCGCGCGCCAGGCCAATCCGGGCGTTGCACAATTGACACGCTCCGGCTGCGAAGCCCCACGATTTCGGACTCAGACACCATGGAATGCACGATCAACTGGCTGCCGGCCACCGGCATGGCCTTCTCGGCCGAAACCGGCAGCGGCCACCTCCTGACGATGGACGGCGCCCCCGACGGCGGCGGCCGCAACCTGGCGCCGCGTCCCATGGAGACGCTGCTGGCCGGGGCCGGCGGCTGCACGGCCTATGACGTGGTGCTGATCCTCAAGCGCGGCCGCCACGCCGTCACGGGCTGCCAGGTCAAGGCCACCGCGGAGCGCGCGCACGAGGATCCCAAGGTGTTCACCAAGCTGCACCTGCACTTCGTGGTCACCGGCAAGGCCGTGCCGCCGGTGGCGGTCGAGCGCGCCATCGCGCTGTCGCACGAGAAGTACTGCTCGGCCACGGTGATGCTCGGCAAGACGGCCGAGGTCACGACGAGCTTCGAGGTCGCCGAGGGCTGATCAGAGATAGTGCGCGGTGCCGGTCATCACCTTGGCCGCCAGTCGCATCGCCCCGCGCACCGGCGCCGGCAGGTCGATGCCGCCCGCGGCCTGCGCGGCCTGCGCGTGCTCGGCCTCGTCGGTGCGCATCTGCGCGACGATCGCCCGTGACGCGGCGTCGCCGGCGGGCAGCCGCTCGAGGTGGCTCTCCAGGTGACGTCCGACCTGGCGCTCGGTCTCCACGACGAAGCCCAGGCTGACGCGGTCGCCCAGGCGGCCGGCCGCCAGGCCGATGAGGAAGGCGCCGCCGTACCAGAGCGGGTTGAGCAGGCTGGGCCGGTCGCCCAGCTCGGCCAGGCGCTCCTCGGTCCAGGCGAGGTGGTCCACCTCTTCGCGCGCCGCCTGCGCCATCTGGGCCTTCAGCTCGGGGCTGGACGTGGCCGCGGCCTGGGCCTGGTAGAGCGCCTGGGCGCACACCTCGCCCACGTGGTTCACGCGCATCAGGGCGCCGGCCAGGCGCTTCTCGGCGGCGTCGAGTTCGGCCGCCGGCGAGCCTTCTGGGCGGGGCGTCGGGCGATCGGCGCGGCTGCCGCCGGACAGCGTCCGCAAGGCGGTTTCGGCGCCGCAGATCCAGTGGTCGACAAGGCTCAATTCCATGGGCTGAACGATAACCGAACGCCCTAGATACCTCGCCAAGCCATACCCCTGTATGACGTTGTGCGAGGACAACAGGCCCCGGCGATTTCGTCCCTGTTTCTTTGCCACGGCCATGCCCGTCTGGTGCAATACGTCCAGCTTCCGAAGAGGTTGCGGACTTGCGGTGAAACACGCCCAGCCGCGCCGCAACCGGAATCTTCTGTAAACCCTAGGAGATATTCGCAATGAAAAAGTCGCTGCTCGCTCTCGCAGTGCTCACCGCTGTCAGCGGCGCCGCATCCGCCCAATCCTCGGTCACCCTGTACGGCAAGGTCGACCTGGGCATGGTTTATGACTCCGGCAATGCCGCCGGCAAGTCGGTTCGTGTCTCTTCCGGCGTGACCGGCGGTTCGCGTCTGGGCTTCAAGGGTGTCGAAGACCTCGGTGGCGGCAACAAGTTCTCGTTCCAGCTGGAAACCGGCTACTGCGCCGACAGCGCGGCGCCTTCCACCAGCACGCTGACGGTCAAGAACAGCGCTGGCGCGACCGTGGGCACCACCACGCAATCGGTGCCCAACTTCTGCACGGGCAGCAACAACTTCATGGGCCGCCAGGCCCACGGCGACCTGACCGGCGCCTTCGGTGCCTTGAGCGCCGGTCGCCAGTACAGCCTCGGCTTCAACAACCTGGCCACGATCGATCCGTTCGGCGCCGGTTACGCTGGCCAGGCCAACAACGTCAACGCCGCGGGCGTCTACCTGGTCGATCCGTCGGGCATCCGCCTGAACAACTCGGTCACCTACTCCACGCCGAACATGTCCGGCTTCACGGGCTCGGTCGAAGCGTCGCTCGGCGAAGTCACCGGCAACTGGCAGTCCGGCCGCGAAACCGGCGCTGGCGTGAACTACGCGTCCGGCCCGATCTACGCTGGCGTCACGTACTACGACCTGGGCAACGCCGCCGGCAACGGCCCGGCCAAGAAGGTCATCACCTTCGGCGGTTCGTACGACTTCGGCGTGATCAAGATCCACGCGCTGGGCCAGAAGGTCTCCGGCACCAGCACGCTGGACATCTTCAACCTGATGGGCGGCGTGACCGTGCCCCTGGGCGGCGGCTCGCTGATGGCGTCGTACGTCAAGCACAACGACCGCACTGCGGCCGACCAGGACGCCAACCAGATCGGCGTCGGCTACCAGTACCCGCTGTCCAAGCGCACCGCGCTGTACACCTCGTTCGCCCGCATCCAGAACCACAACGGCGCTGGCATGTTCGTCGGCAACGCCACGGAAACGGGCACGGGCAACAAGGGCTTCAACGCCGGCGTCGTCCACAACTTCTGATCCTTGCCGGCCCCCCGGCCGGTCAGCGTCAGCGTCTCGCCTCGAGTGAGGCCCGCATCAAGGCTCGTCTTCGGACGGGCCTTTTTTCATTGCGCGAGCGCCCGCGTGACGTCGTTCGCGCCGCGCGTGCGCGAGTCGCGGCGCGTGCGGTGGACCCCGGGGCCCGCCGCCCGCTTTCGCGAGTATTCTTGGCCTCGTGCTGTCGTTCATCCTCCGTCGACTCGCTCAGGCCGTGCTCGTGATGCTGGTCGTCGGGATGGGAGCGTTCTCGCTGTTCCAGTACGTGGGCGATCCGGTGGGCAACATGGTGGGCCAGGACGTCCCGGCCGCGCAGCGCGAGCAGCTGCGCGTCGACCTGGGCCTCGACCGCCCGGCGCCCGTGCAGTTCGCGCGCTTTGTCGCCCACGCGCTGTCCGGCGACTTCGGCGTGAGCCTGCGACAGGGCCGCGCCGTCTCCGCGCTGATCGCCGAGCGGCTGCCGGCCACGCTGGAGCTGTCGGTGGTGGCCGCGGCGATGGCGATCGCGATCGGCATCCCGCTCGGCGTGCACGCTGCGCTGCGGCGCCGCCACTGGGACGCCCGGCTCACGATGGCCGTGTCGCTGCTGGGCGTGTCGCTGCCCACCTTCCTCATCGGCATCGTGCTGATCGAGGTGTTCTCCGTGCTGCTCGGCTGGTTTCCCAGCTTCGGCCGCGGTCCCACGGTGCAGGTGTGCGGCTGGAGCACCGGGTTGCTCACCGCCGACGGCTGGCGCCACATCGCGCTGCCGGCCTTCACGCTGGCCGTCTACCAGGTGGCCTTGCTGATGCGCCTGGTGCGTGCCGAGATGCTGGAGGTGCTGCGATCCGACTACGTGAAGTTCGCGCGCGCCCGCGGCCTGCCGGATCGCGTCGTGTACTTCGGCCATGCGCTGCGCAACACGCTGATGCCGGTGCTGACCATCTCCGGGCTGCAGCTGGGCAGCCTCATCGCGTTCTCGGTCATCACGGAGACGGTGTTCGCGTGGCCCGGCATGGGCAGCCTGCTCATCCAGGCGGTGCAGTTCCCCGACGTGCCCGTGATGGCCGCATACCTGTGCCTGATCGCGCTCGTGTTCGTCGTCATCAACCTCGCGGTGGACCTGCTCTACGCCGTGGTCGACCCGCGCCTGCGCGTGCAGCGCGTTGGCGGGCCGGCCCGATGAACGCGCCCGTCGCGGGCTCGGCGTCGCGCTGGCGCAGCCTGCGCGAGAGCGACCTGGCCTGGGCGTTCGTCCACTCGCCCACGGCCATGCTGGCCGCGGCCGTGGCCCTGCTGTGCGTGGCGGGCGCGCTGTTCGCGCCCTGGCTCGCGCCGCACGATCCGTTCGACCTCGCCACCCTGGATCTGGCCGATTCGCACCTGCCGCCGGCCTGGCTCGCGGACGGCCGGGCCACCTACCTGCTGGGCACCGACGACCAGGGGCGCGACATCCTGTCCGTGCTGCTGTACGGCGCGCGCATCTCGCTGCTGGTGGGCCTCGGCGCGGTGGCGCTGTCGGTCGCGCTCGGCGTGAGCGTCGGGCTCGTGTCGGGCTTTGCCGGCGGCGTGGTCGACGCCGTGCTGATGCGGCTGTGCGACGTGATGCTGTCGTTCCCGCCGATCCTCGTCGCGCTGCTGGTGGACGGCGTCGGACGGCTCGTCTTCCCGCAGTCGCGCGACGCGCTCGCGTTCGCGGTGCTCGTCCTCGCGCTGACCTTCACCGAGTGGGTGCGCTACGCCCGCACCGTGCGCGGCGCCACGCTGGTGGAGCGGCACAAGGACTACGTGCAGGCGGCGCGGCTCGTGGGCATGTCGCGCTGGCGGCTGCTGCGCCGCCACGTGCTGCCCAACGTGCTCGGGCCGGTGCTGGTGCTCGCCACGATCCAGGTGGGGCAGGCGATCGTCGCCGAGGCCACGCTGTCGTTCCTGGGCGTGGGCGTGCCGTCGACCACGCCGTCGCTGGGCACGCTGATCCGCATCGGCAACGACTTCCTCAATGCCGGCGAGTGGTGGATCACGCTGTTTCCCGGCGCCGCGCTGGTGCTGATCGCCATGAGCGTGAACCTGCTCGGCGACTGGCTGCGCGACGCGCTCAACCCGAGGCTGGCATGACGGCGCCGCTGCTGGAGGTGCGCGACCTGCGCGTCGAATTCCCCACCCGCCATGGCGTGCTGCGCGCGCTCGACGGCGTGTCGTTCGACGTCGCGCCCGGCGAGATCCTGGGCCTGGTCGGCGAGTCGGGTGCGGGCAAGTCGGTGGCCGGCGCCGCCATCATCGGCCTGCTCGAGCCGCCGGGCCGCATCGGCGGCGGACAGGTGCTGCTCGAGGGCGAGCGCATCGACACCCTGCCGCGCGAGGCGATGCGGCGAGTGCGTGGACGCCGCATCGGCGCGATCTTCCAGGATCCGCTCACGTCGCTGAACCCATTGCTCACCGTTGGACGTCAGCTCGTAGAGACGCTTCGCATCCACCTGCCGCTGGACGCGGCGCAGGCGCGCGAGCGGGCCATCGAGCTGCTGATGCAGACGGGCGTGCCCGCGCCGCAGGCCCGGCTCGCGCAGTACCCGCACGAGCTCTCGGGCGGCCTGCGCCAGCGCGTGGTGATCGCGCTCGCGCTGGCCGGCGAGCCGCGGCTGGTGATCGCCGACGAGCCCACCACGGCGCTGGACGTCGCGGTGCAGGCGCAGGTCATCCGGCTGCTGCGCGGCGTGACGCTGTCGCGCGGCGCGTCTGTGGTGCTCATCTCGCACGACATGGGCGTGATCGCCGAAGCCTGCGATCGCGTGGCCGTGATGTACGCGGGCCGCCTCGTGGAGATCGGGCCGGTGGACGAGATCGTGCGGCGGCCCGCCCACCCGTACACGGCCGGGCTCATGGCGGCGGTGCCGTCGCTGCACGACGGCGGCGGGCGGCTGGCGCAGATCCCCGGCGCGCTTCCGCGCCTGGACGAGATCCCGCCGGGCTGCGCGTTCCACCCGCGCTGCCCCAAGGCGAGCCCCAAGTGCGCCGACGAACGCCCCGAGCTCGCGCTGGTGCAGCGCACGCGCGCGGCGTGCTGGTGGCCGATCATCGACATGCCGGGGACGCCATGAACCGCGCCGTCGGCTCCGCGTTCGAGCGTCCCGCCACGGCCGACACCGTCGTCGTGGAGGCGCGCGGGCTCGGCCGCACGTTCGAGCTGCGCACGCCCTGGACGGACCGCATGCTGCGCCGCGCCGGCGCGGGGCGCATCGTGGCCGTCGACGATGTCAGCTTCGGCATCGCGCGCGGTCGCACGCTGGCGCTCGTGGGCGAGTCGGGCTGCGGCAAGAGCACGCTGGCGCGGCTCATGGTGGGCCTGGACACGCCCTCGCAGGGCAGCGCCTGGCTCGACCGCGCCGACGTGCACGCGACGCTCGCCGGCCCGGCCGATGCCGCGCGGGCGCTGCGCCGGCGCATGCAGATGGTGTTCCAGGATCCGCAGGCGAGCCTCGACCCGCGCTGGCGCATCGGCGACATCGTGGCCGAGCCGCTGCTGGAGCAGGGCCTGATCCTGCCGGCGCAGGCGCCTGCGCGCGTGGCCGCGCTGCTCGCGTCGGTGGGGCTCGAAGGCATCGACGTGCGCCGCTACCCGCACCAGTTCTCCGGCGGCCAGCGCCAGCGCATCTCCATCGCGCGGGCGCTCGCCACCAGCCCCGGATTCCTGGTGTGCGACGAGCCCACGTCGTCGCTGGACGTCTCCGTGCAGGCCCAGGTGCTCAACCTGCTGGTGGACCTGCAGCGCGAACGCGCGCTCACCTGCCTGTTCATCTCGCACAACCTCGTGGTGGTGCGCCACGTGGCCGACGACATCGGCGTGATGTACCTGGGCCGGCTGGTGGAGCTGGCGCCCCGGGCCGAGCTGTTCGCGGCGCCGCGCCATCCGTACACGCGTATGCTGCTGGCCGCGGTGCCCGACCTGCGCGACCGCGGGCGCGAGCGCGCGCCGGTGCTCGGCGAGGTGCCCGATCCGCTGGCGCCGCCGCCGGGTTGCGCGTTCCATCCGCGGTGTCCGCACGCGAACGAGCGCTGCCGCGTGGAGCGGCCGGTGGCGCTGCCGTCGGGGGCGGTGCGCGTGGCGTGCCACGCCGTGGAAGAGGGCCGGATCTAGTCGGCCGCGCTGGCGCCGGCGGCCGGCGGCACGCTGGCGGCGCCGCGGCCGTCTTCCGGCGCGCTCGGCAGGTGGCCGGGCGGCTTGGCCGCCGGGCCGTCCTGCGACGGCAGGAACAGCGGGCCCTTCTGGCCGCAGCCGGCCAGCGCCACGGCCAGCGCGATCGAGAGCCCACCCAAGACTGCGACCCGCGCAGGGCGGCGCCGCGCCGCTAAACTCGATCCCTGGCTTTCATTCATTCCACGGATTCTATCGACCATGTCGACCCCGACGCCGCCCGACACCGAGTACCAGGCCGCCGCCGAGCGCCTGCTGGCCGCCATCGAGCGCCAGTGCGACGACTGGCTGCAGCAAGGCGTCATCGACATCGACACCAGCCGCGCCGGCAGCCTCGTCGAGCTCGAGTTCCCCAACGGCAGCAAGATCGTCGTCAACAAGCAGCCGCCGCTGCACGAGATCTGGCTCGCGGCGCGCAACGGCGGCTTCCACTTCAAGCGCGTGGACGGCGCGTGGCGCGACACGCGCGACGGCGTCGAGTTCTTCGAGCGCCTGTCCGACGAAGCCGGCCGCCAGGGCGGCAAGACGCTCGTCTTCAAGGCCGCCTGAGCGTGGCCACGATCCTCGTTCCGCTGCCACGCCACGACTTCGATCCCACCGAGGCCGGCGTGCCCTGGCGCGTGCTGACCGAGGCTGGCCACCAGTTCGTCTTCGCCACCCCCGGCGCCGCGCCCGCGCAGGCCGACCCGCGCATGCTGCACGGCACGGGCCTGGGCTGGCTGTCGCCGATGCTGCGCGCGCAGTCCGGCGCCGTGGCCGACCATGACCGCATGGCGCAGTCGCCGGCGTACCGCGCGCCGATCGCCTGGACAGCCATCGCCGACGGCCTCGCGGCCAACCGCTTCGACGCGCTCCTGCTGCCCGGCGGCCACGCTCCCGGCATGCGCGAATACCTCGAATCGGCGCTGCTGCAATCGGCGGTGGCCACGTTCTTCGAGCGCGACCTGCCGGTGGCGGCGATCTGCCACGGCACCGTGCTCGCCGCGCGCTCGCGCGTCACGCGCGCGGGCCCGAGCCGCAGCGTGCTGTTCGGCCGCCGCACCACGGGCCTCACGCGCCAGCTCGAGATGCTCGCGTGGTACCTCACGCGCCACCGCCTGGGCGACTACTACCGCACCTATCCGCAGACGGTGCAGGACGAGGTGGCCGACGCGCTCAGCACACGCAGCGACTTCCTCGCGGGCCCGCCGGCACTGCTGCGCGATTCCGACCGCTGGCCGGTCCTCGGCTTCACGGTGCGCGACGGCAACTACCTGTCGGCGCGCTGGCCCGGCGACGCGCACCGCTTCGCGCAGGAACTCGCCGCGATGCTGCGGGAGCCGCGGGCGACGGCCTGACCGCCGCGTCCGCGAGAGGCGTCAGTTGCCGGTCTTGAAGAGGTCGAGGATGCTCTTTTTCTCGTCGTCGGTGGACTGCTGCGGCATCTTGTCGTCCAGCCCCAGGCCGGTGACGGCGTTGGCCGGGCCGAACTCGTTGTAGTACCACTCGCCGTTGACGTTCATCACGCCCTCTGGCGCGTCGAGCGGCACCACGGGTACGTCCTTCAGCGCGGTCTGCATGTACTCGATCCACACCGGCAGCGCGAGACCGCCGCCGGTCTCGCGGTCGCCCAGCTTGCGCGGCGTGTCGTAGCCGATCCAGACGATCGCCGCGAGCGAGGGCTGGAAGCCGCAGAACCAGGCGTCCATCGAGTCGTTGGTGGTGCCGGTCTTGCCGTAGAGGTCGGCGCGCTTGAGCGTGGAGCCCGCGCGCGCGGCGGTGCCGTTGTGGGCCACGGTGTACAGCAGCGACTCCATCATGAACGCGTTGCGCGGCTCGATCGCGCGCATGTCGTCGGTGAACGGCTTGGGACGCTCCTCGTGCAGCACCTTGCCGCGCGCGTCGGTCACCTTGGTGATGAGCATCGGGTTGACGCGGTAGCCGCCGGTGGCGAACACGCCGTAGGCCGTGGACATCTGCATCGGCGTGACCGAGCCCGAGCCCAGCGCCATCGTGAGGTAGGGCGGATGCTTCTCGGGGTCGAAACCGAAGCGCGAGATCCACTGCTGCGCGTAGGCGGGGCCCACCGACTGCAGGATCCGGATCGACACCATGTTCTTGGACTTGGCGAGCGCGTTGCGCAGCGTCATGGGACCTTCGAACTTGCCGTCGTAGTTCTTCGGCTCCCACGGCTGGCTGCCGGTGGTGCCGGCATCGAAGAACAGCGGCGCGTCGTTGATGACGGTGGCACCGTTGAAGCCCTTCTCGATCGCGCTGGAGTAGATGAAGGGCTTGAAGCTGGAGCCGGGCTGGCGCCAGGCCTGCGTGACGTGGTTGAACTTGTTCTTGCCGTAGTCGAAGCCGCCCACCAGCGCACGGATGGCGC
>OUNM010532587.1_pt1 | contig 10906 bp, 10 predicted proteins | sample 1769961 | NCBI WGS metagenome assembly OUNM01 (sample SAMEA3914820, study PRJEB12502) | metagenome | biome: forest; material: soil | place: USA | collected 2012-03-12 | depth 0.3 m
GGGTGGCTGTGACTGGGAGGGGGAGGGTGCCCGTGGCTGGGGTTGCGGCGGCGGCGGTGGTGGATGGGGCTGCTACTGGGGGTCGGGTCGCGGCGGCGCTGGCTTGGTCGCGCCGGCGTTCGGGGCCTTGGTGTTTGTAGATCTCGGACAGGAAGCCCGCGCCGATCGACATGGACATGAAGGCGGCAAAGGTCAGGATGAGCGAGGGGAGGAACGTGTTGGTGGCCGAGAGACTCCAGGCCGACGAGCAGGCAAACACCAGCCCGTCCGCGAGGAGCATCATAGCGGCCGTCTCGAAGCTGATCCGGCCGAGGGTGGAGGGGGTATTGGACTCCTTCATCTGCATTTTCAGGAGCCACAGTTGGGCCATCAGCACCGCAGCAAAGGCAAACATCCAGTCCTTGGTCCGCGAGAGCAGGATCTCCGACTTGACGCCAACCAGGTGCTGGCCGTCAACCGAAGGAAAGAGGGGTGGGCCCTTGGATTCGAGGTAGTAAGCGCAGTCGGGAGACCAGGCGACAAGCGACATGTGGAGGTCCGGCTTTCCCTTCGAGGGAGCACCGGTGGGAAACCGAAGCTCGCTCTCCAGCTGGTCGACCACCGACTTCATCCGGTCGTCTACGCCCTTCTCCCCAATGTAGATGGGGTCGAGAGGGTGCAGCTGCAGATACATGACGTATTCGCAGCGCGGAAAGGGGACCGATATCTCCTCCTCGACGACGGGCGTCCACGGGTTGGTCGGGTCCCCGAATCGGTTACGCTCCTTTTTGGCGAGGATGTCGCCCAGCGTCCGGTTTAGGAGCTTCTGGCTCGTATGGTAGAACTCACCACTTGGAACGAGATGGGGTAAGCCGAAGAGGCCCGAAAACTTCTCGGTCGTCGTGGTCAGGAGGATGGAGCCCTGCCTCGGCCAGTGCAGGCCGTGGAGGCGGATGGCGAAGCTGGAGGCCGAGTGCGCCTCGTCCTGGATGTTGGCCACGGCCGATATCTCCCGCACCATGCCCCCAGACCGCGGCCGCTGGCCCTCCTCGGTCTCCTCCTCGTAGACGGCGTCGTCGGCGTCCTCCGACAGGCGCATCAGGATGGTCCCGTGCGAGCCCGTGACGTTCCAGCCCCACTCGACGTGGCCTCCGCCCCAGCCGATGCCCGGAGCAATGGCGCTCAAGTTGTAGCTGCCCGCCTGCTTAACGACCGAACCCGGGCGGCGCACGTACTTGCCATGGACGGTGCCCGTGGCGTTCTGCCACGTCTTGGCCACCGGGCCGTGCTCCCACTCGTCGGCCCCCTTAACGGGCGGGTAGGCGTGGCGGCTCCACTGGCGGCAGCGGTCCTTGAAGTAGGCGAGGTCCTCCCAGGCGTAGCGGTCGGCCTCGCGGAAGCCCGTCAGGTTGAGGTAGTGCGGGGCCTGCCACGGCGGGGCACCCGGGGCGGCCTTTGCGGCATGGGGCAGGGGCCGGAAGTCGCCCCATTTGGTGCTGTTGAGCACGCCGTGGGCATCCCGCAGACGGCCCAGGCGGGAAGCGCCGAAGAAGGGCGCGGCGATCAGGGCCGGGCCGTCGTTTCGCGAGACGAGGGTGAAGAAGAAGAGGACGAGGAGGAACCAGATCCTGGCGTTCTCCGGAGACACGGGAGGCATCCTGCCGAGTCCGCGCTTGGACAAGCCAAGTTTGTCGTGCTATGGCCAAGGGGGGCTGGTCATGTTTTGATGCGGATGGTGTGGCAGTTGTTAAGCTGTATTTTTTGAGATTGTGTTGCGAGTCGAGTCTAGTCGAGCCAAGTCAGATCGGGTTCGACTCAGGGTCCAGGGACCAGTTGGGCGGGATGGGACGCAGCCAAGGTCACCTCGCCAGTCTCATCGGTGCTGCTGTTGTGGGATTCTCAGAATTGGAACAGAAAATGAGGACTCGTGCATGCCGTGGACAGAGCTGTATGTTGACAATTTATCGACAGCTAAAAGTCCAGATCAGATGTCTGCGTAGGTTGAGTGCATGGTGAGTCCGGGGTTACGCAATGTTCGAGATGCGGCGCCTGAAATGAAGCAGCCAAAGAGGTTCCCAGCTGTCACCCCGGACCCACTCTCGAGCCACCCCTTGGCACAGTGTGGAGTCTGTTGCTGGCACTCCGAACCGCCCCCACAGCAACAGCCCCTTCCTGCCATGCATGCTTTGTGTTCCTCATCGTGAATCTTGAATCTTTTAAGACTCCCCGGATATTCGAACTTGTCGATATCACACCATTCCGTTCTATCAACTCCAAAAACAGATTTCGCAACCATGGCCTCCAAAAACGACCCAACCGCCAATCAAACAACCGGCGTGCGTGACCTCTCCCACCCTTCCCCAGCACCCCAATCACCATGACACCCCAATCACACTCTCCACAGCAGACACATCTCACTCACCACTCCCACAGACCAACGACGACGCCCGCAGCGAACTGACGGCCCAGCTCGAGGACCTGCTGAACACCCTCTCCAACAAGCTGGCCGGCGTGTCGAGCGAGATCTTTGCCAAGAGTAAGCCCTCCTTTCGCCCTCACTTGACTTGACCCCAGTCTGACATTCTGCTTGTGGCAGTGGATGAGATGTCACGCCGTCTGGATAACCTGGAGTCGCAGTTGAAGGATAACAAGGACAAGAAGTCTACGTCTGGTTGATGCTTGGCGGACTCTGTTTGTTTTGTTTGTGGCGGGTTAGGAGTTGCGGAGTTGGTGGAGGATTATGGCAGAGATATCGGGTTCCAAGGCACCAGCTATTGATGTGTGTATTTGGGCAAAGTGGCACAGACAGGTCATTGTACATCGTCGACTCTACCAACGCGACTAAATCTGCAGACATTTTACAGCTCCTCCTTCTCCTCGCTCGCCGGCGTTCCGAGGAACTTGCGGAGAATGTTGGTCTTGCTGGCCAGCTCGTCCAGCTTGATCGACGCCAGCCCGCCCTTGGAAATGATGCCCTCCAGGCGGGAGAGCTCCTTGGTCACGTAGTCCTTGTTCTTGCCCAGCTTCTCAAACACCCTCAGGTAGTACTCGGCGTACTTGGCCTGCGCCTGGTCCTTGAGGCCGTCGACCGCCTTCTTGGCCTCGGCCGCCGCCTCTGTCAGGCCGGCGCCGCTGAGGATCTTGGCGACGATGCTGTCGAGCGCCTCGACGGTGCCGGCCGTGGCGTCGACGCCGCCGCCCACCGCGCGGTGCGTGCCCGCCTTCTCGTTCAGGAACGCCACGAGCGCCTCCTCGGACCGCCCGCCGGCGTAGTCTTCGGGGGTGGTGCTGCCCGCGGGGAAGAACTTGATGGTCGGGTATCCGGACACGCCATACTCGGCCGCCGTGGCCTTGCCGCTGTCGGCATCGGCGTCGACCTTGGCGATCAGCACGTTGGACTCGTCGGCAAAGTTCTCGGCGACCACCTCCCAGATGGGCGCGAGGGTCTTGCAGTCTGCAAATCGAGTTAGTGTGTGCTCGTTTCCAGACCCACCAGCAGGGCTCAGGAGGGGCACTTACGTCCGCACCACGGGGCGGTGAAGGCCACCAGGACATTCTTGTCGCCGCCAATCTGCTTCTTGAAGGTCGAGTCCGTGAGCATGACCACGCTGCTGGGCTTCGCCAGCGCCTTCTTGGACCGAACGCCCGTCTTCTCCGTGATGAACTTGGAGAGGCTCTCCAGGTCCCGCCCGCCACTGTAGTCCGTCGGCTTGTCGCTCTTGCCGTCAAAGAACTTCAGGGTCGGGAAGCCCTGCACGCCGAAGCGCTTGCCGAGCTCCCGCTGGGCATCGGCGTCGACCTTGGCGATCTGGACCTTGCCCTTGGCGTGCTCGAAGGCCAGGCCGAGCTCCTCGTAGACAGGGGCGAGGGTCTTGCAGTGGCCGCACCACGGGGCGAAGAACTCGACGAGCGTCGGCGTGCCGGACTTGAGGACCACCTTGTCGAAGTTGTCCGGGATCAGGTCGAGGACGGCGGACTTGGCCGCAGCCGCAGCCGCGAGGCCGGCGAGCACGAAGCTCTTGATGAGCACCATGATGGCGTTTGTTTGTGTAACCGCCGCTGTTAGGAGGGGAGTTGTACGGAGTGTTCGTTGGCAAATTCGGCGAGAGAATCTCAATGCGAGTGTGTCGAGAAGATGCAAAGGATAAAAGACCCCACCAAGAGGAAACACTGATAAACCCGAGGTGCAAATGGGAAAGATGATGCTTTGAAATCGCCGCCAAAAGATGCCACTTTGCCTGTCCTGGCAGCGCTGAGACGAGAGGAGCTCACCCCTGCCGCATTCGATGTTGCCCCTGCAGCCCACATGCGGACCCCGGCCTGCGGGTCACTGTGCCAGCCAAGCAGCGGCAGACACTGTCGCAGCCAACGCGGCAGTCCAAGCTCTCGAGGCTCTCCAGCACATCCAGGCCCAGCCAAGCCACGCGCCACACCCACCAGCCACCAACCCACAAGCCCTCCCGCACAAAAAAGTCTCCGCCAAAATCGACCAGCTCCCTTGCCCGTTGAAATTTCGGCCGACCATCGCGACACCGCACGACGACAAATCCCGCCCAACCCAAGCCAACCCACCGGATTTCTCTCGCCTCACCGCAGAAAAACCCCCAACCGTCAAAATGGCTCACGAATCCGTCTGGAACTCGCGCCCGCGCACCTACGGCAAGGGCTCCCGCTCTTGGTATGCACCACCCACCACCACCACCCCCCGGCTGAATGAATGAATTGGGTCGAACCTGCGGGGTTGCAGGAGGAGAGGGGACTGGGGATGAACAAGAACGAGGAACAAGCAGAAGAAGGAAATGCTGACTCTGGACTTTTTTCGGCATCGAACAGCCGCGTCTGCACCCACCCCGCTGGTCTGATCCGCAAGTACGGCCTCAACATCTGCCGTCAGTGCTTCCGCGAGAAGGCCGCCGACATTGGCTTCGTCAAGGTATGCCCCGAGCCCCAGGAATCCAGCTTCCAATGCCCCCCGAAACAGCCCAATCGCTCTAACACGGAATCTCCCCCCACACAGTACCGGTAAACGAACCGATGACAGCCCGGGGTTGAGTTGAGTCGAGAAGGGGAAGGATGGATGGCGGAGGAGGAGGAGAAGAAGGAACGTGGTTTACGAACGACACCGATTCCGAAACGAACCACGGCGTCTTCTTGCTCGGGGCCCGTACGGGGGAGGAGGGGAAGCGGCCCAAGGGACCAATGCCGACCTTCGAGGAGCAGGAAGAACCACCCCTTCAAGCTAGCCCGGCTTTCATACAGCGAGGTGGGAGTTTACACGGGTCTTTTTTTTCTTATTTGCGCATTTCGGGCAAAGGGGAAATGCAAAGGGCGAACAAGTCTACAGAATCCATCCACCATCCATCCATCCACCCGTCTGTGTGCTGGTCGCTGTCTCGACTTTGGTGAACTGCTTTTGCCGGGTGACGCCACGGAGGGGAATGAGCGAGTGGTCATCCCGGGGCTGGGCTTGTCAAGAGAGCGGACGTCTTTACTTAAGTGTTTGTCCCGCATGCTTGTCACATGTGATCCGCAAAGCCAAACTCAACTTCCCGCAACAACCCCTCTCCCAAACCGAACCCAAACATCACGTCATCAAACTCATTACAGCCTCATACACATCTATACTATACACAACCCAAAGACCAAAGTCTAGCAGCCGGGAGGGGAGATCAGCAGGTAGCGGCTCCCAAGAGGAATGGCGCCCTCAAAAAATACATCATGAACAAACAAGCAAGATTTGTACAGGTTTGGTTCTCCGACTCCGCAGCGCCTTTGCCCCGCCACACCCACCACCACCACCACCACCACCACCGCCCATGGATGGGCCGAGGGGGTACCGGGCTTGGTGTTTGTCCCTCTCTTTTTTCCCCGCCCATCTGCTGTCTATCCCGCACAACCTACACCATACATATCCCTGACATGGTTACGGTTTGTTCTTTTCGTTCTGCCGCTGCGAGGAGGCAGTTTACTCGATGATGCGGGTGACGAGGCCCGTGGCGACGGTGCGGCCGCCCTCGCGGATGGTGACGCGCATGCCGGCCTCGATGGCAATGGGGTTGTGGATCTCGGCCTCCATCTCGACGTTGTCGCCGGGCATGACCATCTTGGAGTGGCGGTCCGGGGTGTCCGCGGGGAAGTTGAGGGTGCAGGCCTCGTCGGCGGAGCGGATGAACATCTGCGGGCGGTAGTTGCCGTGGAAGCCCGTGTGGCGGCCGCCCTCCTCCTTGGTCAGCGCGTAGAGCGAGATGAGGAACTTGCGGTGCGCCTTGACGGTGCCCGGCTTGGCGATGACCATGCCGCGGCGGATGTCCTCGCGGCGGACGCCGCGCAGCAGCAGGCCCGAGTTGTCGCCCGCGCGGGACTCCTCGCACGACTTCTTGAAGGTCTCGATGTCGGTGACCTTGGTCTTGATGATCTCGGTGCCCTTGCCGACGATCTCGACCTCGGCGTCGCGCTTGAGGGTGCCGCGCTCGACACGGCCCGAGGCGACGGTGCCGCGGCCGCCGATGGAGAAGACGTCCTCGATGGAGAGGAGGAAGGGCTTGTCGGTGTCGCGCTCGGGGGTGGGGATCCACTCGTCGACGGCCTTCATGAGCTCGTCGATCTTGGCCTCGCCGATGTCGGGGCGCTTGCTCTCGAGGGCGCAGAGCGCCGAGCCGAGGACCACGGGGGTGTTGTCGCCGTCGAAGCCGTACGAGGAGAGCAGCTCGCGCATCTCCATCTCGACGAGCTCCAGCATCTCGGGGTCCTCGAGGGCGTCGACCTTGTTGACGAAGACGACGATGCGCTGCACGCCGACCTGGCGGGCCAGCAGCAAGTGCTCACGGGTCTGGGGCATCTGGCCGTCCGAGGCGGCGACGACGATGATGGCGCCGTCCATGCTGGCGGCACCGGTGATCATGTTCTTGATGTAATCGGCGTGGCCGGGGCAGTCGACGTGCGAGTAGTGGCGGTTCTCGGTCGAGTACTCGATGTGGGCCGTCGAGATGGTGATACCACGCTTCCGCTCCTCGGGGGCCTTGTCGATGGAGCCATAGTCAAGGAAGTTGGCGAGGCCCTTCTCGGCTTGCCTCTTGGTGATGGCGGCGGAGAGGGTAGTCTGCACGGGTCGAGTTAGCTTGGGTGCCGGCAGCAGCACATGTGCGGGCGTGGGCGGACCTTTCCGTGATCGACGTGACCAATTGTGCCTAGAATGCTGTTGTTAGCTGCCGCTGTAGTTGTCGGGCCACTTGACAGCGGTGCAAAGCAGCAATTGCGTACCAATGTTGACGTGAGGCTTGCTGCGCTCGTAGACGGCGGCGTAGGTGCGGGCGAAGTTCAGGGCGGGCGTCCGGGTCTGGCGCTGCAGCGACACCAGAGGGTTCTGGTTCTGTCGGAGGGAGAGGCGCGCCGTCCGCAGGAACGGGGCGAGGGTCCGTAGTGTGGCAGGCATCTTGAATGTGGCTGGCAAAAACACCGAAAGACTGGAAAAGGAGTGGTGGTGTGGACTCAACAATCAACAGCCCTCGGGGTCGAACAAGCTGTTGAAGGCTCAAGCATCCGATGTGGAAAATTTGGCGCTGCAAAACTTCGGCAAACCGAACTCCTCCGACAGGGGCCTCAGGTACCGGGCACGGGCCGCTCTACGGCGTGTGCTCACTGTAAACCACGTGCTGCCGCGCTGAAGCTCCTGGCGCTGCGCTTCTGGGAAACGCGTTCCTCCCTTTCCTTCAACAACGGTGGCTTGCCCCGCCATGATCCAATGCCCGTCAACGTCAACTAAAATCTCGCCTCTGCTTACCTATCGTTCTCGAGTGAGACGTACATTTTGCTTCCTCGGTTCAGACTGGGTTGTTCGACTCCGGCGCGCAAACCAGGACAGCTTGAGTCTTGACCTTCTCTCCCCTCTCTTTCAGCGTTCTTATACAGAGAGCGCCGCCGCGGCGCTGCGGCGCTTTGCTATGTCATGGCTTGAGCCGAGTTGGATCGAGTTTGTGGGCATTCCACCTTGAACGCACAGCCATGGAACCGCCCAACCAGGAGGCTGAGAGCGAGTGAGCAGTGAGGAAACCGGGTGAGAGTTCTTGAGCATTGCTGCTCATGGGCGCCATAAGAGAACCCTCTACTCCTGGTCAGTCATGATGTTGCAAGCGGGTTGAGACGGCAACGCTGGCTTGCCACGGAGACATTCCGTCTCAGATCGCCGGGTCTGTTGATGCTCTCCGCCATTCCTGGCCATTATCCGGTCCATCAGCTCGGCGATGCCCTAGAAATAGCACCGATTTTCTTAACCGAAGAAAAAGCAAGTCTTGTCGAGAATGGCCCACCAGCCACATGGATCCGGCTAGGACTGCCTGATGAGCGGGAAGATCTTGAGTGCCGCACGACAACGGCAATGGCAGCGACAACAACATTGCCAAAGTCAACTATCGATATCAACAGCTCGCCCTGCGTGCACGGAATCCAAACAAACTAACTGCTGCTCCACTTGAAATCCGGAGACCGGCCGCCCACATCCCTAGGCCTATGCGCCAAGCGGACGATGAGACTTAGCCTAGGAGGCACCGTGAGTGACCACAGACTGCTTGCCTCCTCTTGTGGGCTGGTCACAGACCCAAGCCGGGGTCCTCGTGGTGGAGTACGCGAGGGCTAGAACTCAGCTTGGAGCCCTTGGTCGTAACCACAAGGCCCGGGGCTGTTTGCTTGTTTTTCGGTCCACGCCGAAAGCATGGGTTGCGGTCATGGACAATGGCTATTCGAGCGACTCTGTGGTTGTCGCCCTTGGCGTTCCATGCCGCTGCCATGGACAGGGGCAATACCTCGGCGGCGATGCTGAGACATGGTCACAAAGTCGAGCCTCGACTGCAGACTCGACTCGACCGTTCGTGGACGAAGGAGGTGACCAAACAATCAACACCATCTTGACCTGCAAGGGTCTGTAGCTCAAATGCCGCCGTCGGTCCGGCTTGAGGCTTCTCGAGGCGCCCTTCGCGTCTATATCTGACATGAGTCTGCCGGCAAGACCTTGCGGCAATGCGATATCAGCTCTGCTTTTGTTGTGCTCCCTGACACATGCAAGCTCGGCGTTCTTGATCTGCGGCTCATCCTGAGACGGGGTCCCTGGGGTTTCGGTTTGCACTTCGTTCTTCTGTTGGCGGCAAGCCAGATCTGCTTCATGCCCTTGCAAGCAGGAGACCAAGCCCCGCAAGCCTGCGATTCTCTTTGGCCAAGGAAGCTTGGGGGAGAGATCTCGGGGCCTCGCCCGGGCCCAAGCGCTGCCCAGATGCGGGAATCGACGGGCTGTTCTCGGCATGGCTTCGCCACTTGGAACAATCGAACCGCTTGGCAGAGTCTCATGTGCGATTGAGCCCCAATTGCCTGGCCTCGAAGCTCCGGATTGGACAGGGGCATGTTTACGCGGGACGGGACAGTGCCGGATGGTTGCACTCGATCTGCGGTGGCTTCGCCTGAACTTGCCCTTCCCCATCGCCGTGATCCTTGGCCGTCGACCAACCCCCGACGACGACGACAAGACCCCAACACGTGCCAAGACGAGCTGCCGACATCTGAGCTCCTCCCAAGACACCGACCCTGGGCTGCCATCACCAACCTCTCTTCTTGGCTTGTGCCCGGCAAGTGTCACCTCGGTTTCAACCAGTGAACTCTCTCCAATATCCTCTCCTGCCAAGCGGCTCCCGGAGTCTCGATGCAAGCAGCTCTGCTTGGCAGCTTCATAAGGTCGAGCAAGCTCTCTTGGCTCTCTTGGCGACGAGGTCTACGAGATGGCAGGTTGTGCAGTATATAGATCTGTCCGAGGAGGTTTTCCATTCCTCGTTTCCTCTCACTTACCCATGAGCTGTGCTCCTTAGCCAACTGGTTCCCTCCGTTTCGTTTCTCGTTTCATTTCGTTGTTTTCACTTCAACCGCTGGTCGTTGTCGCTGGTCGCCTTATTGTATTCTTTAATCCATTTCAGACCTTCCTCCCCGTCCAGCTCCTCGTATCCAACATGGTCAAGTACGCCATCATCGTCTTTGCCGGCCTGGCCGCGGCGTTGCCCCTCAATATCAACCTTGGAGCCTACTCGCCGGCCCTGGTTGTTGGTACGGCTCCCTCCCCCGTCCGCCCGGTTCCCTCAGGGCTCAGATTTGCTTACGAGGCCGACAGGTGATGGTGAAATCAGCTTTGGGGGTAAGCAGGACGTCTCGAATTTGATCACCGCACTCGAAGGCGCTGCGGTTAACGCTGCCGCAGGCGCTGCGGCTGCTGGTGCCAACAACGCTGCCGCCGTGGCAACCGTAGCGGCCGCTGGCTCTCCCGCACCCACACCCGTGCCCGCCCCCGTGCCCGTGCCCAACACCGTCGAGGCCGCCGCCGTCGCCGATCCCCTTGCCGAGCAGGTCAGTCCACTTCTAAGAAACCCCGAAGCAGCATGATGGGCAGCAACTAACAACCTCGTCTCACCAGGCTCAGCAAATAGCCGGTCTCCAGGGGTTGGGCAAGGCCATCGCGCCCCGCGTCGGCGAGACGGAGAAGGTTGCCAAGCGCGACCTCGCCGGCTTTGACCGCGCGCTCACCTTCGCCGAGGCCGCCCTGACCAAGGGCCCCAAGGTCCAGCTGGGCACGGGCGCCGAGGGCTCCGGCGTCGGCATCATTGTCGACAATACCCCGGCTGGTATGTCATCGGATGGCTAGCCCGTGGTTCGCCCGCGCGCAGAGCCGACATCGTCATGACCGCCGCTGCGACGTGCCACACACATTTCTGTACAGAACAAGCCGTGCTGACTAGCTTGATACAACAGCAGCCCGAGGCGGCGCCGCCGAGAAACGCGACGTCACCGACGCCACCGCCCCCCGCCGCCGAGCCAAGGTCACAACCATGTACGTCCGCCGCGGCGTTGCCCCTCAATATCAACCTTGGAGCCTACTCGCCGGCCCTGGTTGTTGGTA
>OUNM010331191.1_pt1 | contig 10897 bp, 11 predicted proteins | sample 1769961 | NCBI WGS metagenome assembly OUNM01 (sample SAMEA3914820, study PRJEB12502) | metagenome | biome: forest; material: soil | place: USA | collected 2012-03-12 | depth 0.3 m
GAACGGATCACGATCTTTCAGCAAGTCAAAAGAGAGCTCGAGACCCATATGAAGATCGAGGAGTCGATCTTTTACCCGACCTTCGCGAGCAATGACGAGCTCCGGGGCATCGTCGAGGAATCGCTCGAAGAACACCAGGAAGCTAAAGACCTGATTGCCGAGATCGACGCGGATGCCGATGCCGACGACATCGACATGGACATCGAGGACCTCATCGAAGCCGTCGAGCACCACGCGCGCGAGGAGGAAGAGACCTTCTTTCCGCGCGTGCGCGAGTACCTGAGTACCGGCGAGCTGCAGGCGCTCGGTCAGCGACTTTTGGACGCCAAACGCGAGCTCGGCGCCACGGGTCCGGCGACTCGAGCGGCCTGAAGAACCTGCCCGAAGATCCTGGGGTTGCCTTTTACGGAGGCCGCCCATAAGAAAGAAGAATGAAGGCCATTTTCGTCCTGCTCGCGCTGGCGCTCGGTGCCCAAGCGGCCCCGATCCTTCCTTCCTGGACGAACAAGGACGCGCTCGACATGCCCAAGAGCGCCTATTACGACCCAGGATCGCATTATATCTTCGTGTCGAACGTCGCGGGCGCGCCTGACCGCAAAGACGGCCGAGGCTGGATCACGCGCCTGACGCTTTCAGGCAAAGTCGTCAATGCGCATTGGGTGGACGGTCTTAACGCGCCCAAGGGGATGCGAGCGAGCGCAGGCCGGCTCTGGGTGACGGACATCGACTCGATCGTCGAAGTGGACACCAAGGACGCCAAAGTACTCAGGCGAATCCAGCTGCCCGGCGCCAAGTTTCTGAGCGACGTGGCGATCGCACCCGATGGAACGACCCTCTACGTTTCCGATACCGTGAGCAGCACGATCTTCAAAGTCGCGACCCCAGGCAAGAAGCCCGAGATCAGCCCATGGTTCCACGGGCCCGATGCCGAAGGCCCCGGCGGTCTCTTCATTGACGGCAATTCCCTGATCGTCGCCGCCTGGGGCATGCCGGACGCCGATTTCTCCACTCCTACTCCGGGACGCCTGTATAAGGTCAATCTCAAGACAGCGCAGAAGTCGGTCATCACCCCCGGTCCCATCGGAAATCTCGACGGCCTGGAAAAAGATCCATCCACAGGAGATTACTTCGTCTCCGACTGGGTCAAAGGCATCGTCTACCGAGTCACCAGCAAAGGGGCCGTCACTCCGCTTCTGACCGGATTCAAGAACTCGGCCGATATCGGCGTCGTGCCGGAGCGCCATCTGCTCCTGGTTCCTGAGATGGGCGGAAATCAGCTTAAAGCTTACGATCTCCGAGAGTTGTCGGGCCTGCTGCAAAAATAGCTCAAGTGAGCGTGTGTCTCTTCCGATAAGTCAGGGAGAGACCCCTAACCATGCGCCTGACTATTCGGCTTCATGTCCTTATCTTTTCAATCCTTACAATGACTGCCGCACCAAGCGCGCAAGCCGGCTTCGACGTCGTCACGCTTCCGGAGAGCTTCCGTTACAAACACTCCGCTCAGCCGCTGAGTGAAGAGCTCGTCCAAAAGGACCTCGACCGCATCCTTCCCGTCTTCGATCTTCGGGGCCTGACTTCCGTCGCCACGGGCGATGACGGCAAGCGCGTGAAGATGCTCGAGCTCGACGACGTCTATTCCGACTTCGACTGCGACCAGATGATCCTGGCCAAATGGAACATCGGCCCCGAGGACGCGAGCTTCTACGGCAAGATCATCAAGGACGACGACACCTATCTTTTTCACGGCAAGACACCGGCCGGCACGCCCTACACGATCTTTTACGGAAACACCTTCTCGCAAGAGCAAGTCGCGCGCATCAGCGCCGAAATCCAGGATCATCTGGCGGACAAGGTCGCCGAAACACCCCGACGCCGCGATGACAGGGGTCGCGCCCGCTCCCACTTTCTTTCCTTGCTCGCAGGGCAGCTCTTCCCCGAAGCCTACGCCGAAACGGACGGCAAGACCTACGCCCCGGACGGGACCGAGGTCCGCCGAGCGATCGCGGTGAATGAGCCCGAATGGAAGCAGAACGCGCGCGGCTGCTCCGCGGGACGATCGCCCGCTTCGGGCCTCGGCGACGTCAAAGAAAGGCTCGAAGCGGAATCCAAGAAGGCAAAGAGCCAGAACAAGTTCCTTCGCTTCGCCACGAGCTGCATCGGCGCCGTGGGCAGGGCAATCATCAATTTCGTTCCCGACCTCGCCAAGGACAGCTTCCACATGGTCATCGACGTATCGAGGACCGCCAAGGATGCCTTCGTACCCCGCGACCCATCCAAGCTCAAACCCGGCGACAAGATCGCGCCCGAAGACGCCTTCAAATACAAGAATGACTTCTGGACCGACGTGACTCGCCCGTTCCGCATGGTCTGGAAGGGCATCGTCGACCTCAAGAAGATCCCGCAAGGATTCATGGAGCTTGGCAAGAGCAAGCTCGAGGAAATCCGGGACCCGGAGAAGGGCGCAGCGGTTCTCGGCGACATCGCTTGTAGCGTCATTACGAGCATCGGGATCGATTTCTTCCTCCAAAGTCTGGCTGCCGGAAAAGTACTGAAGAGCCTCGTCGACGTTGCCAAAGTCAAGAAAGTCGTCGACGTCGAGCAGGCTTACCGGAACATGCAGTTGGCGATCGATATGACGCATCCGTCGAACTTCGAGAGATACGGCAAGAAGAAGTAGACCCGAAATTCGCTTCAACTCGCTGCGCGAGCGCGTTAGAGTGCGCCCATAGCCTCCGAAGGAGGAGGTGGTCAATGAAGGCGCTCCTACCGATCTTCCTCATCGTCACCGTCGACATCCTCGGGTTGACGATCGTGCTTCCGCTTCTGCCGTTTTATGCCGAGCACTATGGCGCATCGCCCACGGTCGTCGGCTGGCTCGTCACCGCCTTCGCCCTCTGCCAGCTGATCTCGGGTCCCATTCTCGGCAGTCTCTCCGATCGCACGGGACGCAAGCCCATGCTCATCGTCTCGCAGATCGGCACGCTGATCGGCTTTCTGATCCTGGCTTTTGCCAACTCGCTTTTCTGGGTTTTTCTCGCCCGCATCATCGACGGCTTCACGGCCGGCAATCTCTCGGTCGCGCAAGCTTACATCGCTGACAACACGGAACCCAAAGACCGCGCCAAGTCCTTCGCCGTCATCGGCATCGCCTTCGGCCTGGGCTTCCTGATCGGGCCCGCGATCTCGGGTTATCTCTCGCAGTTCGGCTATAGCACGCCGATCTTCGCGGCCGCCGGTCTCTCCGCGCTCAGCGTTCTGGCGACGACCTTTCTTCTGCCGTCCAAAGAAAAGTCGGCCACGGCAAGCGATGCCGAACTGCCAGCCGGTCGCAGGCTCGGGCTCCTCAACTGGGCGATTTACCGCGACTACTTCCGCAACCCGAGTCTCGCCCCCCTGCTCTTTCAGTTCCTCTGCTTCTGCCTGAGCTTCTCGATCTTCATCTCAGGCTTCGCGCTCTTCGCCGAGCGCCGTTTCACCATCGGCGGCAAGCCCTGGGGCCCCAAGGAAGTCGGTTACGCCTATGCCTATGCGGGCCTTCTCGGCATCCTGATCCAAGGCGGCGCGATCCGCAGGCTCGTGCCGCGCTTCGGAGAGCGCGCGCTCGCGATTTCAGGCTTTCTCGCGTTCGGGATCGGTTACGCGATCCTGGGCTTCGCCTATACGCTTCCGCTCTTCATCCTATCCACGACCATCGCATCCTATGGCAGCAGCGTGATCCGGCCGACGCTCACGAGCCTCGTTACCCAGGCGGCCGATCGCCGCGACCAGGGCGTGGTGCTCGGCCTGACCCAGTCGCTCAACTCGATCTCGCAGATCACCGCGCCTCTTCTCGCGGGTCCACTCATCCAACATGGGCATCTTACGATCTGGGCGCTTTGCGCCTCGTTCATGGGGCTTTTCGGCGCGACCCTGGGGTTTCGGTTTTTTTTCTGAGCGGAAATGCGCGGCAGATCCGTTGCCGTGCACTATACGACCGCTGATCGAATTACTTGAGAACGACGCCGTTGACGTCAGCGTAGACCGGCTTTTCGATGAGATTAGCGACGGTGACCTTCGCAGTGCGAATGAAAATCGCGCCGCAATGGGCGGTACCGGCCTTGTTCTGCGGACGTTGCGTCACAAGCGTGTATTTCATGCGCTCAACGCCGAGGACTTTCGTCTGGACGCCGAAGGCGGTCGCGCCCTGGCAGCCGGCGTTGTACTTAACGGTGGCAACCAGGTCAAAATTCTGGGCGTTGATAGCGTTAGGCTCAAGCGCGAGATCAGTGACCTCGACTTTGCCGCCGAGCTCGTAGACCGGAAGATCCGTCATCGGAGCATCCGAGGCGAAAGCCGAAACAGAGGACAGTACGATCGAAACCAAGGAAAGCGCGAAAACTTTTTTCATAAGATAAGTACTCCTGGAGCGGCTTATATCGCTGCGCAGCATCTATGTCGTGGAAAATCCGATTCCAGAAGAGATTTTGTACTCTACAGAGTCCACTGGACTGAAACAGATCGCGTACAATATCGAAATTATAAGCTTTTCATTAATTTAATCTCTAACAGCCGTTACCCGTGCAGCTCCCGTAAACCCCGCCGGACGTGGAGGAGCCACTGAACGTCGCGGTGCCGTTCACGGTACCCAAGTCATTGGAGCTGGAACCGTTGAATGTGGCGTCGTTATTCACCAAACCATCGTTATGGCTCGAGTCGAAAAAGAAAGCATTGCCATTGACCGTGTCGCCGTTGCTGCTGCTGCCGTTGAAGGTGGCATCTCCATTGACGACACTGTCGCCCGGGCTTCGGGCGTCGCCGAAGTTCACGCTATTGCCGTTGAACGTGGCATTTCCCTGCACCCAGCCGCCGTTGCTGCTGCGATTGTTAAACGTGGCACCGGCATTGACTGTGCCTGTGCTCCATCCGTAGAAAAAGTTGGCGCTACTGTCGTTGAAGACGGCGGTCTGCACGATGCCCGTATTGAACGAGTCTCCATTGAAAGTCGCGATGCCCGCAACGACTCCCGCTTCTAAATCATTGCTGGTAAAGTCACCAGCGCCCGTGAACGTCGCGTCACCGTTGATCAACCCTTCGTTGAGACAACCTCCTGAAAACGTACTGGTAACCGTATTGTCCGCAGTGACCCCGGTCCAGGTTCCGACATTACAAATCAATATCCCTCCCGCCGAGATCCGGAGATTAGGGGTCCTTGTATAGAATGACCCGTCCATGCCGCCGGTGAAGCCAGCGAGCGAGACCACAGCCGAGGGTCCGTTATCCGGGTTTCCGTTGGTAATGACCACCGAGTCGCCGTCGGCGGGAACACGCATTGCGGGAGTGGAACAGCCGGAGTCGGCGAACCAATTAGCCAAATCCGTCCAATGCATATTGTTCTGATTGCAGAAATAGATCGCGCTGTTCGCCGCCAATGGACCACTCACGGTGATGCTCACGGTCGCATTGCCGGAATTGATAGTCCCATCATCCACTTGGAATGTGAATGAATCGGCGCCTTCGTAATTACTGTCAGGCGTATAGGTGAGATTGGGAGCAGTGCCGCTCAAACTCCCGTGCAAGGGCTGGTCGATTACCGAATAGAGGAGCGAGTCGCCGTCGGCATCAGTACCTGCGAGCGTGATCGAGGCCGTCGTGTTGTATGTGACACTCACAGATTGCGCGGTCGCAACGGGAGCATTGTTCTGCGGAGCAGGGCTCGGCGTCGGCGTCGGAGTCGGTGTCGGAGTCGGAGTCGGTGTCGGTGTCGGTGTCGGTGTCGGTGTCGGTGTCGGCGTGGGCGTGGGCGTGGGCGTGGGCGTGGGCGTGGGCGTGGGCGTGGTGCCCGACGGCGAGAAGGCAAAATTGGTTGGGGGTTGATTCATTTGCCCGGGATAGGCCAGAAAGCCGAAACTCACACTCCCCTGGGCCGGGATATCCCGATTCCAGGCATAGGCCACCGCATTGAAGCGGTAGAGAGCGCCATTCTTTCCGACCACCGTTGCGCTCCAGGTCGAAGTGATCGTGCGATTCATGAGAAACGACAACTCCCAATTCTTCAGGGTTTTGGCGGTTTTGTTCTTGATCGTCACCGCGCCCTCAAAACCCGAGATCCAATCATTCGCCACCTTGAAGGTGACCCTGACCTCCGCCGTTTCGTGGGTGGTGTCGCCTTTCCCGGCTAAGGCGCTGGCGATTGGGAGCAGGACGACGCAAAGGGCGAGGCGAAGCGTTTTCATATGTTCTGGGGGTGCCACCCAGCATACCTGCGAGCCCCCGGCTTTCCCGGGTCTCTCTATGAACTCGCGCAAATTCTCTTTGAAACAGCCCCCCCGGCACGCCCGCGCGGAATGGGACATTACGTTTGACCGCGCGTTTCTTCCCCCTCAAGGTTCCCGCGTGATTGGGCCTTTGCGAAAATACGTTTTCCGAAATCCCTCGTTTTGGTTGCTCAATCTCGAGGCATGGGCGGCGTTTGGCGTCCTGGCCGCCCTGGCCCAGTTTTACTACTATCCGGACTTCCAGGTCGCGCTGCTCCTGGCCTCGATCCAGATTGTCCTCGCGGTTGGGATCTCCAGCCTCATGCGCTTGGTCTACCGCCGGCCCTCATGGAGCAAACCCTTTCGCGTCGCCACCGCCGCCTTGGTGGTCGTCTTCAGCCTCGTCGGCGGTTTCGTGCAAGCCACCCTCGTGCAGGTCGTCGTCCACGAACACGGCTGGGGCAATCCCCTCATGTCCCCCGAAGTGGCCTGGCTGCTCCGGATCAAGATCACCTGGCTGGCCTATATCAGTTGGGGCCTGGGCTATTTCTGGCTCAAGGCAGAAGCCGAGGCCCACCTCCAACGCGACCACGCCCGCAAGGCGCAGGACGAAGCGCGCAACATGGAATTGCAAATGCTCCGCTCCCAGCTTGATCCCCATTTCCTCTTCAATTCCCTCAACGGCATCTCCGCGGAGATCGGCCCCCATCCCGATACCGCCGTCGAAATGATCGACGAGCTTTCAGACTATCTCCGTTACTCCCTCGACCATCGCAAGCAGGTCCTGGCCCCGCTCTCCGCCGAGCTCGATACCATGGACGCCTATCTCCGCATGGAAAAGGCCCGCTTCGGCCCTCGCCTCCAAACCAGCGTCACCGCCGATGAAAAGACCCGCCACCGCCAGGTCCCCAGCTTTCTGCTTCAGCCCTTCGTGGAAAACGCCGTGAAGCACGGTCTGCAGGATTCTTCCCATCCCCTCGAAATCACCATCCGCGCCTCCTCTTCCGGCCGCCTCCTCGACATCAAAGTCAGCAACACAGGTTCCCTCCACCACTCCTCCCACGAAGGCGTGGGCCTCTCCACCCTGCGTCGTCGTCTGGAACTCCACTATCCCCATCGCCACACGTTCACTCTGGCCGAAGAAGGCCTTCTGGTCTGTGCGCGCCTAACCCTGGAGGGCGATCCATGCTCCGGGTCCTGATCGTCGACGACGAGCCGCTCGCCCGGCAGAAGCTCCGCCAGTTGCTGAAAGCGCATCCCGATATCGTCATCGCAGGCGAAGCGGAATGCGTCCAGGAAGCACTCGCGAAAATCCGCGCCGAACGTCCCGACGCCATTTTCCTCGATGTCTGCATGCCCGGTGCGGATGGCTTTGCTCTGCTAAGGGAACTGGAAAAACCGCCTCAGGTCATCTTTGTCACCGCCTACTCCAATTACGCCGTCGAAGCCTTCGCCTTTGCCGCCGTCGACTATTTGGTCAAGCCCATCCGCCCCGCGCGCCTCGCCCAGGCCATCTCCCGCCTGCAGGCTAAGTCCGAAAACCTTCCTCCTTGGCAAACCGGGGACCGGATTTGCTTCCGCACGCCTGAGCGAACGATTGTCGCCCGCCTCGAGGCCATTATCGCTCTCGAAGCGGATGGAGACTTTACGCGCGTCTACGTCGAAGGAGAGCCCAGGCTCTTGATCTGCCGCCAGCTGGGCCATTACGAGCAGGAGCTTCCTTCCCCGCCATTCCTGCGATTGGACCGCTCCCTGATGATCCACCTTGACCACTTACAGCGCATCGAGTCGATTGATTCCGAGCACGCGAATCTGCATCTCTCCGGTCTCACGGAAACTTTCCCGCTCGGCCGCACCGCCCGTCGCCGACTGGCCGGCATCATTTCGAGCCGCGGTTAGTAATACTCAGCAAGGTCAGCCGCCCCGCGACGCCGCAATAAACCGCGTCACCGCCAGCGACACTGTCCCCTCCCGCCGCAACGCCGCCACCACGATCGGCGCCGGAGCCGGTGTAATCGGCACAATCTTCAGCCGCGGCCCCGCCATGCATTCCAGGCAACTCGGCACCAGCGCGAGCCCGCGCCCTGCTTCCACCGCCGCCATCAAGCTGCTCACGCTATCGTTCTCTTCCACAATCTCCGGCCTCTTTCCCACCTTCTCAAAAAGCGCCTCAAAGTTCCGATGATACTCCGGATAATCCGCCCGCGAATATCCCACAAAAGCCTCTCCCGCCACCTTCTCCAATCGAATGCTTTTCGCCTTCGCCAGCACATGCCCCGGCGGCAGTGCGACGCACAGCGGATAGCTTGCCAGATCGTCAAAATGCAGCCCGGCCAGATCGCAATCCGCCGGCCGCACAATCAATGCCACCTGCAAATTCCCCTCGCGCAGCCCGCTCAGCATTTCCTCCGTCGATGCATCATGCAGCATCACCCGCACCCCCGGCAGCTCTACATGAAAAGCCCGCAGCGCCCGCGGCAAAATCTCCACCGTCAGCGAGGGCGCATAGCCCACATGCAGTTCCCCCTGTAATCCTCCCGCCGCGGCCCGCGCCGTCGCCACCGCTTCCTCCGCCCTTTGCAAAACTGCCCGAGCCTCTCCCAGAAAGATCCGCCCCGGCTCCGTCAGCCGGATCATCTTCGCGCTCCGCTCAAACAGCGCCAAACCCAGCTCCTCCTCCAGATCATGGATCTGCCTGCTCAGCGCGGGTTGCGACACATGCAGCTTCGCCGCCGCGCGGGTCACATTTTGCTCCTCCGCCACAATGACGAAGTAACGCAGATGCCGGAGTTCCATATCCACCGAGCATACCTTTTAGGCATGCTTAGCCAAGAAACATGATATTTCCGAATCGCGCCTCACCGGGGGTATCGTGCGTCCATGAAAATTCGCAAAGCCAATGAACGGGGCCACGCCAACCATGGCTGGCTCGACAGCTACCACTCTTTCAGCTTCGGCGGTTACTACGACCCCGATCAAATGGGCTATCGCAGCCTTCGCGTCATCAACGACGATCTCGTTCTCCCTGAGAACGGCTTCGGCACGCATCCCCATCGCGACATGGAGATCATTACCTACATCCTCAGCGGCTCGCTGGAACACAAGGACTCCATAGGCAATGGCCGCGTCATCACCCAGGGCGAACTGCAATACATGTCCGCCGGCACCGGTGTGCGCCACAGCGAGTTCAATCCATCCAGGGAAGAAGCCGTGCGCTTTCTCCAGATCTGGATCGAGCCCGACACGGCCGGGGTCCAGCCCCGCTACGCCGAGAAATCCCTCAAGGATGCCGAGACCGGCAAACTCCATCTCGTCACCAGCAAGACCGGCCGCGAAGGCTCGATCGAGATCCACCAGGATGCCGATCTCTACCTCGCCCGCCTGGAGCCCGGCCAATCCGTGACCCATTCCCTGGGCTCCCGGCGCCATGCCTGGCTGCACGTGGCGGAAGGCACCGTCAAAGTGAACGGCGAATCGCTCTCCTCTGGAGATGCCGCCGCTGTCACCGGCAAATCCACCCTGGAAATCAGCGGCCTACAGCCCGCCCAGGTCCTGCTCTTCGATCTCAACTAAGAAACCCAACCAAAACTCAAAAACCTAAATCCCATGAAAATCGCATCCATCATCGCCCGCACTCTGCTTGGCCTCATCTTCGTCGTCTTTGGCCTCAATGCCTTCTTCCACTTCATCCCCATGCCGACTCCCACCGGTCAGGCCGGAGCCTTCATGGGCGCGATGTATATGAGCGGCTATCTCTACGCCGTGAAGGCCTTTGAGATCACTGGCGGGCTCCTGCTCCTCAGTGGGCGCTTCGTCCCGCTTGGCCTCACCCTGGTTAGTCCGGTGATTGTGAATATCATCTTCTTCCACTTCTTCCTCGATCCCAGTGGCCTGCCCATGGGTCTCCTCCTCGCCGTGCTGGCCCTTGTCGTCCTGACCCACCACCGCAAAGCCTTCGCCGGCCTCGTCCAGATCAACGGCTAATACTTGGAAATCTACTCACGATGCCGCAGGCATCACTGCTATGGAAACCGGAGGTTTGGCTCGCTTAGGCGGGCCCAACCTCTGGTCTGCTTAACTCACGATTCCGCACCCCGAAAGGGGGCGTAGCACTAGCGCCGCTTCCTGGTCAGGAGCCGAATGGCCGGCAGATACGCGGAGATCAGAAATATCGCCCCATAGACAATGATGTTGGCAGGCACATAGGGAGGCAGTTCGTAACCTTTCCCAAAGTGCTGGGGCGCTAGCACCAAACTCAGCACGCTGACGACAAAGCAGAGCCCTGCCAGGAGATAGCGACCCCATGCCTTGCGATACCAAATCGCCACCAGCAGCACGGTGATCCACATCTCACTCAACAAGATCCAGGCCAGAGCCTCGGGCTTGTTGTGCTCGTTGACCGAGAGATAGGTGAAGACATTGAGCCCCGCGAGTACCGTAAAAATGATCGCCAGCACAATGCGTCCGGGCCTGGCATTTTGCTGCCGCCGGATCTCGTCGTCCTCGCGGTGATTGGAAGGTTTTCCCCTGGGCAACGGTTTGGTGGTTTAAGAGAGTTTTTGCAATGGTGCGACTCCCTGGCGCAACCCGGTTCCCCAAACTTTCGTTCCTGCCGGGCAGTGCGGTACAAAAACCTTTGGAGCCACCTTTAGGAGACCAAGCGC
>OUNM010157670.1_pt1 | contig 10894 bp, 10 predicted proteins | sample 1769961 | NCBI WGS metagenome assembly OUNM01 (sample SAMEA3914820, study PRJEB12502) | metagenome | biome: forest; material: soil | place: USA | collected 2012-03-12 | depth 0.3 m
GACATGGGCAACGTCACCGCCGACGGCAAGTACCTGTGGCTCTCGGGCCGCTACGACGACGTCGTCTACCGCTTCGACACCACGTCAGGCGCCGTGCAGCAGGTGGCCGTGGGCCAGGAGCCGCACGGCCTGACCGTGTGGCCTCAACCGGGGCGCTATTCCCTCGGGCATACGGGCAACCTGCGCTGAGATATCCTCGGCGCTCGCCTGAGCCCCGCCGGACGGGGCAAGGCGTTCCACGGCCGCGCGACGCTTCACGCGCGGCCTTCCATCTGTATCAATCGAATCCCTGGGGAGGGATACACATGACCAAGACATCGCATCTGGCGAAGTCGGCCGCTGCGCTGGCCGCACTCGTCATCGCCGGCAGCGCGTCGGCGCAACAAGCCGAAGGCACCTTCGTGCCCGAGTTCGGCATGGGCTACCTGCACGGCGCGACCGTCGAGCGCAGCAACTTCGACCCGGGCGGCGACGCCAGCTACAGCTTCAACGCCGCCTTCGGCTGGGAGCATCCGAGCGGCTTGGGCGTGCGGGCGCTGTTCCTGTTCGACGGCAACCCGGTCCGCGGCCTCTGGGAGGATCCGTCCGGCATCAAGGCCTTCGACCGCTTCTACGGCCTGCAGGCCACCGGCACGCTGCCGGTCGGCGAGAAGTTCAGCCTCAAGGCGGGCGCCGGCATCGGGCGCACCCGGCTCAACGTGTCGCCGGACACCTCCGGCTCCGACCTCACCGACGGCGTGCTGTCGCTGGGCATGCAGTGGCGCATCGCGCGCCACTACGCGATGGAGCTGCGCGTGGACCACCTCACCAAGAGCCAGGTCACCAGCACGAACCTGCAGTTCCAGTTCCCGTTCTGAGCGCCCCGAGCCAGGGATTGCGGCCCCGCGATCCCTCGCGCATGCTCACGCCATGAGCTCTACGCCCGCCTGCAGCTTTCGACCGGCCACCGACGCCGACGTCCCGTTCCTGCTCGAACTGCGGCGGGCCACCATGACGCCGCACTACGCGCGCCAGGGTATCGCCCTCGGCGACGCGGAAGACCGCCGGCGCGCGGCGTCGCACCTCAACTCGGCGGCCATCATCGAGATCGAGGGCCATGCGGCCGGCGTCATCAAGGTGCTGCACGACGGCACCACGTGGACGATCGACCAGTTCCAGATCGTCCCCGCCCACCAGGGCCGCGGCCTGGGCATGCTGGTGCTGCGCGCCGTCATCGCCGACGCGCGCCGCGCCGGCGCGCTGCTGCGCCTGAGCGTGCTCAAGAAGAACCCGGCCGCGGGCCTGTACGCGCGCCTGGGCTTTCGCACGCTGTCCGAATCCACGAACTCGTACAAGATGACGTTCATCGACACCGTGGACGAGCTCTAGCCCGTGGCCGCCACGACACCTTCCCGCGCGCGCATCCCGCTGTCCGACTGGCTGGCCGCCGGCCGCTACATGCGCCATCGCGGACACCGCATCTTCCTGCGCACGGCCGGACGCGCCGACGCGCCGGTGCTGCTGCTGATCCACGGCTTTCCCACCGCGTCCTGGGACTGGGAGGCGCTGTGGTCGCCATTGGCCCGGCGCTGGCGGGTGATCGCGCCCGACATGATCGGCTTCGGCTTTTCCGACAAGCCCCGGGCCTACGACTACTCGCTGGTCGACCAGGCGGACCTGTGCGAGGCCGTCCTGCGCGACTGCGGCGCCGCGTCGTACCACGTGCTCGCGCACGACTATGGTGACTCGGTCGCCCAGGAACTGCTGGCGCGCCAGTCGCCGGCCGAGGCCGCGGGCCGGCCGGCCCTGCGCAGCATGTGCTTCCTGAACGGCGGCCTGTTCCCCGAGACGCACCGCCCGCTGCCGATCCAGAGGCTGCTGATCTCGCCGCTGGGGCCGCTCGTGGGCCGGCTGACGTCGCGCGCCAAGATCGCCGCGAGCATGCGCCGCATCTTCGGGCCGGCCACGCCGCCCGACGACGATCTGCTGCAAGGCTTCTGGTCGCTGATCGCGCACGACCACGGCCCGCGGGTGATGCACAAGCTGATCCGCTACATGCAGGAGCGCCGCGTGCACCGCGCCCGCTGGGTCGGCGCCATGCAGTCCACCGCGGTGCCGCTCAAGCTGATCGACGGCGCGGCCGACCCGATCTCCGGCGCGCACATGGCCGCGCGCTACAGCGAACTCGTGCCATCGGCCGACGTGAGCCTGCTCGAGGGCATCGGGCACTATCCGCAGGTCGAGGCACCAGGGCAGGTGCTGGACGCGTTCGAAGCGTTCGCCGCCAACCTGCGCGCCGACGCGCGTCCCGCCGCCAGTGCGCTAGATTCCGTGCCCATGACGAACCGAGAACGCTTCCTCGCCTACCTTCGCGCCTACGAGTCGATGGACATCGCCCGCGTGGCCGCCCTGCTCACCGACGACGTCTCGCTGCGCGACTGGAAGATCGCCGTTCGCGGCAAGGCCGCGGCCGTCGCCGAGACGAAGGCCAATTTCGACGCGTCCCGGTCCATTGCGATCGAGCCGCTGCGCCTGTACGAAGGCGAGGCGTCCGTGGCCGGCGAACTGCGGATCCTGGTCGACGGCCACATAGAGCTGTTCGTGGTCGATGTCCTCGATTTCGACGCGATGGGGCGGATCACCGCCATTCGCGCATTCCTGGGGCGCGGCGACCTGCCGCTCAATCGTCCGCCAGCCTGAGCCTGCGGTCCGTGATCGGCGCCGCCCGGGCGAGCACCTTCGCGAGCGTGGGGTCGACGACGCCCGCGAAATCGGCCCAGGGAATCTCCAGGTCGGCTTGGCCGCGTCCGATGGCCACGTCGTAACCCTGGCAGGTGATGCTCAGGCCGGTCGGGGTCAGTCCCCACATCCGCGGATCGAGCGACGGATGCTCGACGCCGTCGATGACGTGCGAGTCGACATCGAAGTCGAACCGGGCCTTGACCGCTTCGCGGATGATCGTCCGGTAGCGCGCGTCGGCGAAGATCTGCCCGCGCGTGATCTGGCCCGGCCGCGCCAGCCACCAGTTCATGTGCGTGTCCTCGTTGGCCGGATGGGCCGTGCGCCATCCGCCGACCGACAGCGACTGGTGGACGCTGATGAGCTCGGGCGACGCGACATCGACCTGGTAGAAGCGGCTGGTCAGGTTCAGCGCGTCGCACGCATCGTCGAACTTGCCCTGGTCGGCGCGGGCGTCGCATCTGGCCATCTCGGGCGCATCGGCGGCGTCCGATGCCGCCTCGTCGACGACCTGGTCGACCCAGCGGTTGTAGGCCGCCGCGCCCGGCAGCGCCGTCATCACGTACGGCGGCAACGCCTTGCCGGACACGCGGAGCAAGGTCAGGCCATTGACGGTGACGATCGCGTTGCGCAGGTCGTCCAGCCGCTCGGTCAATGCCGACTCCAGCGCAGGCGAGACGACCCGGGCCTTCAACCACAGGCGCTGCGATGCCAGCAGCCTGGGGCGGAATCTCGCGTCCAGTCGATCGAAGGCCTGGCGATAGCTGTCGCCGATCTGCTCGTCCAGCCGGCCGAGCGTGCCGTCGGCGCAAATCGCCTTTTCCACGGGTGTCCGCGCCTTGGCGCAATCGAAGCTGGCCGCGTGGCCGGCCATCGGCATCGACAACGCGAACACGAACGCGAAGGCCAGGCTGCGTGGACGCATGCGGTTCCTTCCGTGCGGCGCTTCGGCTAGGCGCGCCCGGCCCAGCGCCAGAGGTGCTCCTCCAGCGCGCGGATGGGTGCCTTGTCCCCGTACATCGCTTCGCGCCGCGCCTGCAGGCGCGCGCGCACTTGGGTGCGCGCGGACGCGTCGAGCGCGAGGCGCACGGCGAGCGCCACGGTGGCGTCGTCGTCGTCGGTGACGAGGTCGTCCAGGCCCAGGTGCTCCAGGATGCCGCTGCCCAGCCGGCCGCGCATGAACTCGCCGCGCTGCGTGACCACCGGCAGGCCGCACTCGACGGCCTGCATCACGGTGTTGAAGCCGGAAAAGCCGATCGTGTCGAGGAACAGCGTCGCCCGCGTCATCACGCCGAAGAAGCGCGCGCGTTCCAGCCACGGTGCCAGCACGAGGTGCGCCGACGGGTCGAGGCCGTGCGCCGCGAACGCGGCCGACAGGCGCGCCAGCAGGCGGTCGGTGAGCGGCGCCGCGACCGCGTTGCGGAAGAACAGGAACTGCGCCGACGGCACCTGCTGCGCGATGCGCACCAGCACCGCATCGTGCTCCGGCGTGTACTTGAAGGGCGTGCCGCCGCACACGACGAGCGTGGCGTCGGCGCGCACGCCGATGTCCGGCAGCGCAACCTCCGCCGCCTGCTGCGCGGGCCGCACGGCCGCCGGCGCCACGCAACAGCCGAGGCCGGGCAGGCGCACCAGCGACTCGCTGTAGTGCGCGTCGGACGCCGGGCCTTCGAAGCGCTCGGCCGACAGGTAGTGGTCGATCGTCGGCAAGCCCGTGGTCTCGGGGTGGCCCCAGCTGGCGACCTGCACGGGCGCGAGCCGCAGTGCCGCCAGCTTCGGCGTGAGCGCGTCCATGCCCAGCTCGGGATAGACCAGCACGTCCAGCCGCGCGTCGCGGATCGCGGCCACCCACTCGGCCAGGCCGCGCGGGCCGGCCACGAACGCCTGCGCGCGGTCCTGGGCGAATGCGGTCTCGTCGTCGTGCGTGTGCCCGAGGTGGAACACCACCACCTCGAAGCGCTCGCGGTCGAGCTCCTCGACCCAGCCGCGCACGATGGCCTGCCACACCGAGTGCGCGAACACGTGCGAGGACGCGATGCCCACGCGCACGCGCGCGCCCGCCGGCGCCGCGGCCGGCGCGGGCAGGGCCGGCTGCGCCGCGGCCCACTGCGCCATCAAGGCCTCGCACAGCGCGCCGTAGCGCCCCAGCGGCGCGACGTTGTTGCAGGCCTGGTAGGCGATGTAGAACGGCTGCGCCACGCCGACCACGGCCTCGGGATGCGCCACGGCGCCGGACCGCGCGTCGGCCAGCATGGCATCGATCTCGCGCGCGAACGCGTCACGCGCGGGCGCGAGCGCGTCGTCCGCGTCGCGCACCAGCGGCAGCCACGCCACGGCGTGCTTCATGCGCAGCGCCATGTCGGCAGGCGCCTTGGCCATCGCCCGCGCGAGCGCCGCGCGCGCCTCGGCGGCGCGGCCCGTGAGCGTGAGCAGCGTGCCGATGTTGCCCAGCGCGTCGGCGTCGTCGGGCCGCAGCGCGAGCAGTTGCTCGAACGCCACCAGCGCCTCGTCGTTGCGATGGAGCTCGCCCAGCACCATCGCGCGCCGCTTGAGCGCCTCGACGAATGTCGCGTTGACGGCCAGCGCCTGGTCCAAGCACGCGAGCGCGCCTTCGAGCCGGTGCAGCGCGCGCAGCGACCAGCCCTTGTTGCTGAGCGCCTCGGCCATGGCCGGCTGCAGCGCCAGCGCGCGCTCGAAGGCCGGCAGCGCGTCGGCGTGGCGGCCCAGGTTGGCCAGCGCGAGGCCGTGGTTGGCCTGCAGCGACGCGTCGCCGGCGCGCTGGCGCAGCGCGCGCTCCAGCAGCGGCAGCGCCTGCGCGGCGCGGCCGCCCTGGATGTGGCTGACGCCCAGGTAGTGCAGGCACTCGAACTGGTCGGGATGGCTCTGCAGCACCTTGGCGTAGATCGCCGCGGCCTCGGCCACCTGGCCGGCCTGGTGCAGCATCAGCGCGCGCCGCACCTCGAAGACGACGGCGGCATCGGGCGGCGCGGCCGGACGCGGCGCGGGGCGCTGGAAGATGTTGGACGGCATGGCGCGATTATCGCGGGCCGCGCCGCCGCGTCAGGACGCCGGTGCGTCACGGCAACAGCACGCTGCAGCCAGTGGTGCTGCGCGACTCGAGCTCGCGGTGCGCGCGCGCGGCCTCGGCGAGCGGGTAGCGCTGGTCGATGCGGATCTTGACCGTGCCGTTGATCACGACGTCGAACAGCTCGTCGGCCATGGCCTGCGTGCGTTCGCGCGTGGCCAGGTGCGTGAACAGCGTGGGCCGCGTGAGGTACAGCGAGCCTTTGGCCGCGAGCGTGGGCGGGGGCACCGGCGCCGCGGGGCCGGACGAGTTGCCGAACACGGCCATCAGGCCGAACGGGCGCAGGCAGTCGAGCGAGCCGTCGAAGGTGTCCTTGCCCACCGAGTCGTAGACCACCTTCACGCCCTTGCCGCCGGTGATGTCCTTGACGCGCTCGACGAAGTTCTCGCGCCGGTAGTTGATCATGTGCGCGGCGCCGTACTCGGTGGCCAGGGCGCACTTCTCGTCGGAGCCGGCGGTGCCGATCAGGTTCAGGCCCAGCGCCCTGGCCCACTGGCAGGCGATCAGGCCGACGCCGCCGGCGGCCGCGTGGAACAGCACGCAGTCGCCCGGCGCGAGGCCCTCGACCGGCAGCGTGCGCAGCAGCAGGTAGTTGACGGTCAGGCCCTTGAGCATCATGGCGGCGCCGGTCTCGAAGTCGATCTCGTCGGGCAACCGGCACACGTGCGACGCGCCGAGCACGCGCACCTCGCAGTAGCTGCCCGGCCGGGGCGCGGCGTAGGCCACGCGGTCACCCACGGCCAGGTGCGTGACGCCCGCGCCCACCGCTTCGACCACGCCCGCGCCCTCGCCCCCCGGCGTGAGCGGCAGCGGGTTCTGGTAGAGGCCGCTGCGCTGGTAGACGTCGATGAAGTTGATGCCGCAGGCGTGGTGGCGCACGCGCACCTCGCCCGGCCCCGGATCGCCCACCGTCACGTCGACGAGGCGCAGCACGTCGGGGCCGCCGAATTCGCTGATCTGGATGGCCTTGCTCACGGGGTGTCTCCGGCTCGTCGTTGGGAAGCCTTCGGTTTTAGCACGCGCTCCTTGACCTTGGCGGGCGCCGGGGCGGGCGCGCGCAGGCGCTCGGCGACGGCGTCGCCGAGGAACTCGTAGACGCGCTTGACCACGCCACTGCTGCGCAGCTCGCGGTGCACCGCGAGCCAGCACTGCAGCGGCGGGATAGGCAGCGCGGGCAGCACGCGGCGCAGCTGCGGGAACTGCGCAGCCCAGTAGTCGGCCCCGAAGCCGATGCCCGCGCCGGCGATCACCAGCTGGCCGTTGACCACCTGGTCGTCGGTGCGCGACGCGAAGTGGTCGCGCGTGACCGGCATGCCCAGGCTCGCGAAGCCGCGCAGGATGGCGTCGTCCTTGTCGTAGCCGACCAGGCGATGGCGCGCCAGGTCGGCCGGCGCGCGCGGCGTGCCGTGCGCGGCCAGGTAGTCGACGTGCGCATAGGCGCCGACCGTCACGTCGCCCACCTTGCGCGCGACCAGCGAACCCTGGTCGGGGCGCAGCATGCGCACGGCGACGTCGGCCTCGCGCCGCAGCAGGTTCTGCACCGCGTTGGACGCCACGAGCTCGATGGCGATCTGCGGCTCCGCGCGCTGGAACTCGGCCAGCAGCGGCGGCAGCAGCCACGTGGCCACCACCTGGCTGGCGGTGACGCGCACCGTGCCGCGCGTGGCCTCGCGCCCGCGCGCGACGCTGCGCGCCAGCGCCTCGGCCGCGTCCTGCATCCGGCGCGCCGCGGGCAGCACGGCCAGGCCGACGGCGGTGGGCCGCACGCCGCGGCCGGTGCGCTCGAACAGCGGCACGCCCAGCTGCGCCTCCAGCTCGGCCAGGTGGCGCGACAGCGTGGGCTGGTGCCCGCGGGTGGCGCGCGCCGCGGCGCTCACGCTGCCCGCGTCCATCACCGCGAGGTAGCTGCGCACCAGCGTCCAGTCGAGTCCCTGCAAGACGTCATCCATACCAAAGTGTATAGCTGCCATGACGATCCAGCCAGTTCCCGGATGCCACCGGATTTCGCACACTGCCTCCCGACGCCACCCCACGAAAGACCGCCATGAACCCGCAAGCCACCCCGACCCGCCAGCGCCGCGTGCTGGTCCTCGGCGCCAACGGCCGCTTCGGCCTCGCCGCCGCCCAGGCCTTCGCAGCCGCCGGCTGGGAGGTGCTGGCCCAGGTGCGCCGCGCCGCCGCGCCGGGCATGCCCGCGCAGGCCCGCCTCCTGGCCGCGCCGCTGGCCGACACCGACGCCGTCGCCGCCCAGGCCGCCGGCGCCGACGTGGTGGTGCACGCCGTCAACCCGCGCTACACGCGCTGGGGCACCGACCTGCTGCCGATGGCGCGCCAGGGCATGGACATCGCCGAGCGGCTCGGCGCCCGCTTCGCGCTGCCGGGCAACGTCTACAACTACGGCGCCGCGATGCCCGAGACGCTCACCGCCCGCACGCCGCAGTGGCCCAGCACCCGCAAGGGCCGCTGGCGCCTGCAGTTCGAGGACGAGCTGCGCGCCCGCGCGCCGCGCCTGCGCAGCGTCATCCTGCGCGCCGGCGACTTCTTCGGCGGCGGCACCGGCGTGTGGTTCGACGACGTCGTCACCGCCGGCATCGCCAAGGGCAAGCTCGCCTACCCCGGCACGCCCACGCTCGCCCACGCCTGGGCCTGGCTGCCCGACATGGCGCGCGCGCTGGTGGGCCTGTGCGAACTCGACACGCTGCCGGCGTTCGCCGACATCCCGTTCGAGGGCTACACGCTCACCGGCACGCAGCTGATGGACGCACTCGAGGCCGTGGCGCGCGGCGCCGGCATCGGCGGCACGCGGCCGTTCAGGCGCGGCGGCGCGCCGTGGCTGGCGATGCGCGCGCTCGCCCCCGTGGTGCCGATCTGCCGCGAGGTGGTGGAGATGCGCTACCTGTGGGAGACGCCGCACGCGCTGGATGGCGGCGCCCTCGCCCGCTGGCTGCCGGCGTTCCGCGCGACGCCGTTGCCGGTGGCGCTGCGCGCCAGCCTCGACGAGCTCGGCCGCCTGCCGGCGCCGGCCGCCGGCAGGCTGGCCGCTGCGCGCTAGAAGCCCACCGCCTGGCCGTCGCGCCGCGAGTCGCTCGCGGCCACGTAGCCGTCGAGCGGATCGTCCGAGAGGCGCCAGATGAACTGGCCCGAGCCGAAGTCCATGTAGGGGTCGCGCGTGGCCTCGGCCTCGTGGCCCAGGGCGCGCAGCCCGGCCACGAGGCCGGGCGCCATCGTGTGCTCGAAGTCGATCGCGCGGCCGGTGGCCACCTTCCAGCGCGGCGCGTCGCACGCGGCCTGGGGCTGCTGGCCGTGGCGCAGCAGGCGCACCAGCGTCTGCAGGTGGCCCTGCGGCTGCATGTTGCCGCCCATCACGCCGAAGCTCATGCGCGGCCGGCCGTCCTGGCAGAGGAAGCCGGGGATGATCGTGTGGAACGGCCGCTTGCCGCCCGCCACCATGTTGGGATGTCCGCGCTCCAGCGTGAAGCCGTGGCCGCGGTTCTGCAGGCTCACGCCGGTGCCGGGCACCACCACGCCGCTGCCAAAGCCCATGTAGTTCGACTGGATCAGGCTGACCATGCGGCCCTGCTCGTCGGCCGCGGTGAGGTACACGGTGCCGCCCGATGGCGGGGTGCCGTGCGCGAAGTCCTGCGCGCGCGCCGGGTCGATGAGGCGGGCGCGCTCGCGCAGGTAGTCGCACGACAGCAGGTGCGCGGCGCTCACCTCGGTCATCGCGCGGTGGTCGCCCACCCAGCGGTAGGTGTCGGCGAACGCCAGCTTCATCGCCTCGATCTGCAGGTGCTGGCCCTCGACGCTGTCGACGGCATGGCGCCCGGCACCCAGCTGCTCCAGCATGCCCAGCGCCATCAGCGCCGCGATGCCCTGCCCGTTGGGCGGGATCTGGTGCACCGTGTGGCCGGCGAAGTCCAGCGCGAGCGGCTCGACCCACTCGGGGCGGAAGTCCGCGAGGTCGGCCTCGGTCATCGCGGCCCCGCACGCGCGCGCGTGCGCCGCGAGCGCGTGCGCGACCTCGCCGCGGTAGAACGCCTCGCCCGCGCTGGCGGCGATGGCGCGCAGCGTGCGGCCCGCGGCCTCGAAGGTGAAGCGCTCGCCCGGCCGCGGCGCGCGGCCGCGCGGCATGAACGCCTCGGCAAAGCCGGGCTGCGGCGCGAGCAACGGCACCTGGCGCGCCCACTTGTCGGCCACGATACAGGCCACGCCGTGGCCGCGCTCGGCCAGCTCGATGGCCGGTTGCAGCAGGTCGCCGAACGGCAACTTGCCGCAGCGCTGCGACAACGCCACCCAGCCGGCCACCGCGCCCGGCGTGGTGACGGCGTCCCAGCCGCGCATCGGCAGCGCGCCGCCGTGGCGCCGCTCGAAGTACGCCGCGTCCCACGCCGCCGGCGCGACGCCCGACGCGTTGAGGCCGTGCAGCCGCTGGCCGTCCCACAGGATCGCGAACAGGTCGCTGCCCAGCCCGTTGGACACCGGCTCCACGATGGTCAGCGCCGCCGCGGCCGCGACGGCCGCGTCGACCGCGTTGCCGCCCGCCAGCAGCATGCGCAGGCCGGCCTGCGACGCGAGCGGATGCGAGGTGGAGACCACGTTGCGCGCAAACACGGGGCTGCGCACGGTGGGGTACGGGTTGTGCCAGTCGAAGGTCATCGCGAAACTCGTCGGGGCGGTCGATGCGCCATTAGAGCAAGACAGCCAGGCCTGCACGATGGAACAATGGCGCCGTCCAGCAACGGGAGTTTCCTCCGATGGCCAGCACCGCCCGATTCCAATGCCCGGCCTGCGGCTTCGCGATCTTCAACCGCCGGCTCGCCGCCTGCGAGTCGTGCAAGGCGCCGCTGCCGGCGGCGCTGCTGTTCTCCGGCAGCGATCTCGCGCGGCTGGAGCAGGAGGCGGCCAGGATCGAGAAGATCCGGCGCGACATGGCGCGCGAGGCCGAGCGCGACGAGGCCGAAAAGCAGCGGCGGCGCGGCGAAGGCGGCTAGCGTCCTGTCCCGATAATTGATGGAACAATAAATGCATGCGTCGAGGTATCTTTCCGATGGGAGATACCGAGATGGCAACAAGAGGTCGCCCGAGCACACC
>OUNM010255703.1_pt1 | contig 10894 bp, 11 predicted proteins | sample 1769961 | NCBI WGS metagenome assembly OUNM01 (sample SAMEA3914820, study PRJEB12502) | metagenome | biome: forest; material: soil | place: USA | collected 2012-03-12 | depth 0.3 m
AGGTGCGCGAAGGGACGCAGATCGTGAGCATTGCCATGGAGAAAGAGCAGTCGGCCCTGCTCGCGGAGAAGATCGACGAAATTCTCGACCAGCTCATCACCGTCGAAGGCAACCCTTTCAGTGTCCCCACGGGTACTCCCGTTGAACTTGTCGACAATGACCAACTCGATGCCGTTCAGGAGCAGTTCCGCACCGGCGCCATGACCTTGGCTTGGGACCCAACCACAGCACAGCTCGTACTAGAGGCCTACCCCATCAGCGATGTCGATGCCGACGACAACGACGCATCGCTTGATGAGGACGGCGCTCACGAGCCCGAAATGCTGCTGGTGCGAATGCCGGTCGGCACCGCCCGCGCATTCGCCAAGCGCACCCGTGAGATCGTGGGCGCCGGGCGTCCGACGTGCCCGCTCTGCGGTTACCCCATAGACGCCGACGGGCACATCTGCACCTTTCCCGAGGCCTGATGCCGACGCCGGACCTAGTGACCGCCGAGCTGACGCTCACCGGCCGCATCACAACGGCTTCAAACGCTACATTTCTTGGCCGCATCGGCGACGTGGTGGTCGTCTATAAGCCGATAGCAGGCGAAACTCCGCTATGGGACTTTCCCCACGGCACCCTGGCATACCGGGAGGTGGCCGCCTACCTTGTCTCGCAGGTCTTCGACTGGGACATCGTGCCACACACCTGGCTGCGCGACGGTCCAATGGGCAAAGGAATGGTGCAGCTCTGGCAGGAGCAAGACCCCGCCCAAAACGCCGTGAACCTGGTCGCGACAGACCACGTGCCAAAGACGGGCTGGAAACACGTTCTCGAGGGAAAAGATGAGAACGGACGGATGGTCACCCTCGTTCACGAAGACTCGCCGGCGCTCAGACGCATGGCCGTGTTCGACACGGTCGTCAACAACGCCGACCGCAAAGGCGACCACATTCTTGCCATGACGGACGGACACCGGCACGGCGTGGACCACGGGATCACCTTTCACCGTGACCACAAGCTGCGCACGGTGCTGTGGGGATGGCTGGGAGAACCTCTGACCCCCGAGGAACGCGACGGCGTCGATCGTGTCAGCGAAGGACTCCACGGCGAGCTGGGCCGAAACCTGGCGGAATTGATCAGCGCCGAAGAAATCGCGTCTCTCGCCGGGCGCTGCGCCCGTTTGCGGTTGGCAGGGCGGTTTCCGGCTCCGAGCGGTGCGATGTCGGCCGTGCCCTGGCCGCTGTTCTAAGCACGACTGCACTCCTGGGGACAGGCTAGGACCGACTACTTCTTGCCCGGGCCCGCCGGGCTGCTCTCCAACGTCGGCGGCTATCACGCTGCTCTCACCGCCTTCCGTGCCGGGAACCCGGAGCTGATCATCACCGTGACTTCCGAAGCCGCGTTCCGGGCCATTGAGAACGGCACGACGCTCGCCAACGACGTCGTCGCCATCACCGAAGGCTGGGCTGACAGGATCACCGCACGCCGTGACTCGGCCGTATGGCCGATCCTGGATCTTCTTGCCAGCCAGCCAGTTGTCAACGCGCCGGTTCTGGAGTCCAAGCTCGGCCTCGACTACATGCGCCAGAAGCGCGCCTTGGACGCCCTGGAGGAAGCCGGGATCGTCGTCGGCGTCGGTAAGTACAAGAGATGCCGGTTCTGGCGGGCGCCTGACATGCTGGCAGCCTTGGACGCATTCGCCGAACGTGCCGGGCGTCGCGGCCGTAGTTGAGCAAACCGAAGGGGCGGTCCACTAGCAATCGCCCCTGTCGGACCGGGTGGATGCTGAACATCTGGATCAGCGTAAGTTCCACGGCCAACCGGCATCAGAAGATTGCCCCCAGGCACTAACCGCCCCGAGCCGGCACCACGGCAAGATGACGGCTGGGCCACGCCCGTCGAGGCTGACAGCCCCGAGGCCGCCGAGACCATTGCGGCTCGCGAGATGCGGGAGCAATACGACGACGAGGGTCTGAACGACGAGGACGAAGGAGTCGCGCTGTGAGCCTGTCCCCCTACGACGCCGGCGACCGCCTTGAACCCTGGTGGTGCTCATCGAGCTGAACCCTGCCCGGAATGCCGGGCTGTATGCCCCCCCCGAGCGCCGGCTGGGCGTTGCACGGGACTCGAGGGCGGCAAACATACCCGCCCCCTGTCCCATTGATGAAAATGACACTATGATTGGAGTGTAAAAAACGTCACAAAAATACGAGAGCGAGGGTTGAAATGACCACTGCGGAGCACCCAACCCCGGCACAAATGCAACTCCTCAAGGAACTGGATGACCTTCACGTCGCTCCTGAAGCCGTCCTCGACCAGCTTCATGCCTTCGCAGCAACCAGGACACACCTGAACACCCCGGACGTGGACCGTCGTGTCCGCGTGGCCCACGACGCAACAGCAGCAAGCATCCTTGATCCCGGCGAACTCAACAGCCTCGCCAGCACCGTCTGGGAAGGCGTCCACGCCCTCGGGGCAGCCATGGCCACGACCCCCGTTGCGGTCTCGCCGCAGATGGCCCGAAGTCTCCAAGCCGCCGAGAACATCTGGCGCAGCATCGCCCGGGAATTCGGCATGCCCACAAGCATCGAGGTCGCTGAACTTCTAGGGTCCAGAAAACCAAACCGCTCCATCGCATCCACGCTGCGCAACGAAAGCAACATCGTCGGCGTGATGCGGGCGAACTCCTACCGGTTCCCGGGGTTCCAATTCGATGCCGAAAAAGGCGCCGTCGTGCCGGTTATGCCGAAGCTCATCGCCCTCGCCAGGGAGAATGGGCGCTCCGATGAAGACCTGGTGTTCTGGCTGACCTCGCCGAGCAGTTTCTTCCACGAGAAGGACCGGCCCGTTGACCACCTGCGTGAAGAAGACCGGGTGCTGGCTGCGGCCAGGGATCAGTTCGAGGGCACTTGGTGACGGCTGGCGGCCCGGTGACACCGGACCCGCCAGTTCCTTTCGAGGCCCGGACCATCGAAATGCGCCGCATGACCGGCATGTACCGCCTGCATGACAACCAGTTCCGGACGACTGAATTCAACCCTGGACCCAAGGGCCCTGGAAGGTTCCACTTCTTCGGCACACCACACGTTCCGGTGCTCTACACGGCCGCAACCGCGGCCGCTGCCGTCGCTGAAACCCTGCTGCGGAACATTCCCGCAACCGGAGGGCACATCTCCTACGGCGACTACCGGAGCAAGGTCATGGCCGCCCTGGAAATCAAGAAGGACGTGCGCTTGGCGTCATTCCTTGGGACCGACCTGCGCGCCTTGCGGGTGAGCCCCGACCAGCTGACGACAACACCTGGTGAGAACTACCCGCAAACCCGCAAATGGGCAGAGGCCGCGCACGCCGCCGGCTTCGACGGTATCGCTTGGATGTCCCGGCAGGACAACAGCGACCGTGCCTACATGTTCTTTGGTGACCGTGTGACCGAGAACGACTTTGAAGTAGTGCCAGGCAGTGGCAGGATCTTCGCCGTAGGCCCGGACCGGGACTGGCTCACCGACTTCTGCGCACCCATGCATATCGAGGTGCTGCCAGGTTCCGCATAACCGGCGGCCGCAACTCCGCCAGGATCGCATGCTCTTCGCGGCCATCGCAAAGGTCTCAGGGAAGTCAGGAACTAGACGTTGAAGCGGAACTCCACCACGTCGCCGTCGGCCATGACGTATTCCTTGCCTTCAATACGGACCTTGCCGCGGGACTTGGCCTCGGCCATGGATCCGGCGTCGATGAGGTCATCGAAGGAGACAACTTCGGCCTTGATGAATCCGCGCTGGAAATCCGTGTGGATGACTCCTGCGGCCTGGGGCGCGGTATCGCCTCGGTGGATGGTCCAGGCACGGGCTTCCTTGGGACCGGCCGTGAGGTAGGTCTGCAGTCCGAGCGTGTGGAATCCGACGCGTGCCAGCTGGTCGAGGCCCGATTCGTCCTGGCCGTTCATCTCGAGCATTTCGCGGGCTTCTTCCTCGTCGAGTTCGACGAGATCCGATTCCAGCTTGGCGTCAAGGAAAATGCAGTCCGCCGGCGCCACCATGGCGCGCAGTTCCTCCTGCTTTTCCGGGTTGCCCAGGATTCCTTCGTCCGAGTTGAAGACGTAGATGAAGGGCTTGGCCGTGAGGAGGCTGAGCTCCTTGAGGTGCTCCATCTCGAGCTTGTCGCTCTTGACCGAGGAGAAGATCGTGTCGCCACGTTCCAGCACGGACTGGGCAGCCAGGATTGCTGCGAGTTCCGCGGCTTCCCGCTTCTTGATCTTGACTTCTTTTTCGACCCGGGGAATGGCCTTTTCGATCGTCTGGAGATCGGCCAGGATCAGTTCGGTGTTGATCGTCTCGATGTCCGAGCGCGGATCGACTTTGCCGTCAACGTGGACAACGTCGGGGTCATCGAAGACGCGGATGACTTGGGCGATGGCTTCCGCCTCGCGGATGTTCGCAAGGAACTTGTTGCCCAGGCCTTCGCCTTCTGAGGCGCCCTTGACGATTCCTGCGATGTCAACGAACGAGACGACGGCGGGCAGGAGGCGCTGCGATCCGAAGACCTCTGCCAACTTCTGCAGGCGCGGGTCCGGGAGGTTGACGACGCCGACGTTTGGCTCGATGGTGGCGAACGGGTAGTTCGCGGCCAGCACCTGGTTGCGGGTCAGTGCGTTGAAAAGAGTTGATTTGCCGACGTTGGGCAGTCCGACGATGCCAATAGTAAGAGCCACGAGCATTGATTCTACCCGTTCAGTGCGCTTCTCCGCTTTGCGGCAGGAACCCCGGACTCCATGCCCGGGCGCGGTGACCTGGCTTCGCTGTATTGTCCTACCCCTGTGCCAAGGTTGGAGACATGGATGGTTTTGCAGTAATACTCGCTTTGTTCATGCTCCTTCTAGGGGCCGCCGCCGGGGTGGTGGCTGGCTTCCTCCTGTTTCGGCGCCGCACTGCCGCACTTGAAGAAGATTTCGACGGCGTCTCGGCCCGGCTTGCCGCGGTGAACGCCCAGTTTGCGGCCGCCGACGCCGAACGGCGGCTTCTGTTGTCACAGAACCGTGAACTGAACGAGTCCAGGAACCAGGATGGCAGTGTGTTGCGCGCCCTTGCCCCGGTTGCCGAGAAGCTGACGGCCGTCCAGCAACAGGTCTCGCTTCTGGAGCGGGATCGTTTGGAGCAGTACGGCCAGCTTGCCCAGCAGCTCCAGGAAGCCCGCTTGTCCGATGAGCAGCTGCTGCGCTCCACCCACGCACTTGCCTCCGCCCTTCGGTCCAACAGCGCCAGGGGCCAATGGGGTGAAGTCCAGCTGCGCCGGGTAGTGGAAGCCGCCGGCATGCTGCGGCACGTCGATTTTCACGAACAGGTGCATTCCGCGTCCGTCGACAACGCCATCCGGCCGGATCTTGTGGTCCAGTTGCCGGGTGGAAAGCAGCTGGTGGTGGACGCAAAGGTTCCGTTGGCGTCCTACCTTGCCGCCCAGGAACAAGGCAACACCGGCCATACGGCTGGGAACGGCGCGCTCTCGGCGGGCAATGGCGCGGATGCTTTGCTGCTCGCACATGCGAAAGCCCTCAAGTCCCACGTGGATGCCCTGGGGTCGAAGAAGTACTGGGACATCCCCGGCAACTCGCCCGAGCTGGTGATCTGCTTCCTGCCCGCGGAATCCATCCTGGCTGCCGCCCTCGAAGCGGACCCCGCGCTCTTGGATCACGCCTTGTCCCGGAACGTGGTGCTCGCGTCCCCCGGCACATTGTTGGCGGTACTCAAGTCCGTCGCCTTCACGTGGCGCCAGGACGTCTTGACGGACAACGCGCGGGAGCTCTTCGAGCTCGCCCGGCAGTTGTACGAACGCATGGGGACCCTCGGTGACAACGTGGGCAAGCTGGGTTCGTCGTTGAAGACCTCTGTGGACCGCTACAACGCACTCGTCGGAACGCTCGAAGCACGTGTCTTGCCGACGGCACGGAAACTCAACTCCATGGACACGGACGGCCTGGTGTCACCATCCGCAGTGGAGGCAATGCCGCGGACCCTTGCCGCACCCGAACTGATCGAAGGAGAATCCGCGGCCTAGGGCCGGCCGAGTAGTGGTCCGGGCCCGGCAAAGCTGCCGGACCCGGACCCAACTAGGAGGTTGGGCGGTTCCCGCGTCCGCCCAAGGCGCGTGTCACGTCTCCGGCCTCTTTGAGCGTAGCGCGCAGTTCCTTCGGCAAGGAGAACAGCAGGTCTTCCTCCGCTGTCACTACTTCTTCAACCGCACCGTAGCCGTAGTCGGCGAGCAAGCGAAGAACATCCTGGACCAGGACCTCGGGAACGGAAGCGCCGGAGGTGACGCCCACGGTGGCGACGCCTTCGAACCAGCCCTCGTCGACCTCGTTCGCGAAATCGACCCGGTACGAGGCCTTGGCGCCATACTCAAGCGCCACTTCGACGAGCCGCACGGAGTTGGAGGAATTCGCCGATCCCACCACGATCACGAGGTCCGCCTGCGGGGCAATCTTCTTGATGGCCACTTGGCGGTTGGTGGTGGCATAGCAAATGTCGTCGCTGGGCGGATCCTGCAACGTGGGGAAACGCTCCTTGAGCATGCGGACAGTTTCCATGGTTTCGTCGACGCTCAAGGTGGTCTGCGAAAGCCAGATGGTCTTTTCCGGATTGCGCACCGTGACCTTGTCAACTTCGTGCGGACCGTTGATGATCTGGATGTGGTCCGGGGCCTCGCCCGCCGTGCCTTCCACTTCCTCGTGACCGTCGTGGCCGATGAGGAGAATGTCGTAGTCTTCCTTGGCGAAGCGGACGGCTTCGCGGTGCACCTTCGTGACAAGGGGGCACGTGGCATCGATGGTGCGCAGGCCGCGGTCTTCAGCCGACTGCACTACCGCCGGGGACACTCCATGGGCGGAGAAGATCACGAGGGCGCCTTCGGGTACCTCGTCCGTCTCTTCGACGAAGATGGCGCCCTTCTCCTCCAGCGAGGAGACGACATGGACGTTATGCACGATCTGCTTACGGACGTATACCGGTGGCCCATAGTGTTCCAGTGCCTTCTCCACTGCGATGACCGCGCGGTCGACACCTGCGCAATAACCGCGGGGAGCCGCGAGCAAGACCCGCTTGGGGCCGGAGACCGGAACGGCGGCCAGCACCTCTTCCGGAGTCCGGCGCCTACGCGGGACAGAGGGCATCGGAATGGAAACTGCTGAGCTGGTCATCCCTCCATGCTACCGGCAGCGTTCGCCCGCACGCTCGGCCTGGCTTTGCGTGAGAAAATCGCACCGAGCAGGCCAAGAAGCGCAAACACTGCCGCGGCAATCCAGGCGATGGTGATCCAGCCGGTGAAATTGTCGACCGACGCCGCCACCAACTCCCGCGCGAAAAGACCGCCTGTGGCGGTTCCGCCCAAGCCCGCATCGCCTGCGCCCTTGAGCACCGTCGTAGCCACTTGCCACAGCGCTGCGACTGCGGCCAGGCCCAGTCCGGTGAACAAGAGAAGCACGCCCCTGCGTTTCGCGGCAAGGAGCCCCAGGACAAACAGCAGGACGGCGCCAAGTCCTGGAATCCACCACATCGGCGCGTACGCGGCGATGGCGTCTACCTGCTGGCGCTGGGCGGGGCCGCCGATGTTGACCAGGGTGGAGTCCGGCGTCGCAATGGGGAGCCCGGTTGCCGCGTGCAGCCGGTCTGCGGCGAGCTTGGCCAGGGGCCCGACGTCGAGCACCAAGGACGTCCCCGCGGTCGAGGTCCCGGGACCGGTGTTGCCTGCGAAATTCAGTTGGTGGCTGCGGCGTACGGTTTCATTCCACGCTTGCGGGTATTCGGGCCACGTGGTCATCGCGGTAGCCGCATCCTTGAGGAAAGCGGCCCCAAGTTGCTCCACCTGCGCGGGCAGATTGATTTTGGATTCCAGGCTTGCGACGGCGGTGGCCGCCAGGCGCGACTGGAACGCTTGGTCCTTCCCGATCGGAGAGGTGAGCGCCACGAATCCGTCTTCCCTGACGATGTTGGCGTCCGTCCACGCCATAGGGACGGCGATTCCTGTGAGCAGAAGGGCAAAGATCACTGCGATTGCAGAGACGAACGTGCGCAATGGGTTCCTCAAGTTTGGAGTACAGCAATTCCAGGCGGGGCGACGACGAGTGAATGTCGGTCATGCATGCTACAAGGTATGGATAGAGTTGGAAGCCTGCCACCTAGCAAAGTACCAGCGAGGACTGAACCATGCACCAGCCACCAACAGGAGGCTACCCGCGTGTCCCATGATGCTGTACCGGGCGCCGCGCCTCGGGCGTTGCCGATTTCAGGATTCCCGAACCCGGAAGCCCCGGAAGAGGAGTCCGCCGGAGGAGAATCCACGAAGGCAGAGTCAACCCTGCCCGCGACGGCGTCGGAAACAAGTCCCGACAATCCGTGGCCGCTGCAGCTGCTGTCCCGCAAGCTCAAGACCCACATAGAACGGGCTCCGGCCGCGTGGATCGAAGGCCAGGTCATCGAACTCAACCGTCGCGGCGGCAGCGCTTTCGTGACGCTGCGGGACACCGACGCCGAAATCTCCTTGCCCGCGTCACTGTGGTCAAACGTCCTGGACCGCCAGAAGATGCCGCTGGAACGTGGCTCACGCGTCGTGGCCTTGGTGAAACCTGAATTCTGGCTCAAGACCGGTCGGCTCAACATGTCGATCAAGGACATCCGTCCCGTCGGCCTCGGCGATCTCCTCGCGAGAATCGAGCGCTTGCGCCAGGCCCTTGGCGCCGAGGGGCTGTTTTCAGACTCTAGGAAGAAGAGGCTGCCCCTGCTCCCCCACCGGATCGGACTCATCACCGGCCGCGATTCGGACGCCAAGAAGGACGTGCTGCGCAACGCGGCCCTTCGCTGGCCCGCCGTCGAATTCGCCGTCCGGGAGGTCGCAGTCCAGGGTGTCACCGCCGTCGGCCAGATCCTGGCTGCGCTTAAGGAACTCGACGCCGATCCGCACGTGGATGTGATCGTGATCGCCCGCGGCGGCGGAGCCTTGGAAGATCTGCTTCCGTTCAGCAACGAAGGCCTGGTCCGGGCGGTATCGGCCGCGGCCACCCCGGTAGTCAGTGCGATCGGCCATGAAGCCGACCATCCCATCCTGGACGATGTCGCCGACCTTCGCGCATCGACGCCCACCGACGCCGCGAAGAGGATCGTCCCTGACGTCGCCGAGGAACTGGCAAGGGTACGTCAGGCCCGTGAGCAGCTACGCCGCGGCGTGGGACGCCTCGTGGACCGCGAAACAGACCGACTCCACGCGCTGAGATCACGCCCTGTGCTGGCGTCCCCCGAGGGAATGGTCACTGCCCGGGAAGAGGACGTCGAACGGCTCCGGAAACATGCCCACACCGCGGTAAGTTCCGCGGTTATCCGCGCACTTGACCAGTTGCATCACCTCCGCGCACAGCTAAGGGCACTGTCTCCGCAAAAAACACTGGACCGCGGCTACGCCGTCGTCCAGATTGCGGGAGCGGACGGGGTCGGCCACGAAGTCGTCCGGAGCCCGGACCAAGCTCCTGGCGGCACGGAGCTGAGCCTCCGGTTGGCGGAAGGCCGCCTTGCCGCCGTATCTACCGGAGCCGCCGTATCCGCCGTATCTGCCGGACAACCTAGCAAGCACCAGCACAAAGAGGACTAAGAAATGACAGCAGAAGACACCTCCCCCGCGGCCAAGGCCTCCGCTGAGGATCTGGACGCTCTCAGCTACGAGGAAGCCCGGGAGCAGCTCATGGCTGTGGTTGGCCGCCTCGAAGCCGGCGGGGCAAGCCTTGAGGAATCACTCGCCCTCTGGGAACGCGGCGAGGCTTTGGCAAAGCGCTGCGAAGAGTGGCTGGAGGGTGCCCGCAGGAGGCTTGCCGCGGCCCGGAACACCGGCGAGGACGACGCGAAGGCTCCTTAGGATTGGACGGCCTTCGCCCGTTCCGCCGCCACGTCAAAGTCTGCTTTCGGCCAGCTCAGGTCCAGCTTCCCGAGGGCCTCGAGTAGAAGCTCCTGGACAGCGATCCTCGCAAACCATTTCTTGTTCGCGGGAACCACATACCAGGGCGCTACATCTGTTGATGTTTTCTCGAAGACGAGCTGGTAGGCCTCCATATAGGAATCCCACAGGGCACGTTCCTTAAGATCGCTCGTGTTGTACTTCCAGTGCTTGGACGGGTCATCCAGTCGCGCCAGCAGGCGTGCCTTTTGTTCATCGCGACTGATGTTGAGCATGACCTTGACGATCGCAGTGCCTTGTTCGGCGAGGCGTGCCTCGAACTCGTTGATGGCCGCATAGCGCCGCTCCAGTTCAGCTTCATTAGCCCAACCGTGTACGCGGTGTATCAGCACGTCCTCGTAATGGGATCGGTCAAACACCCCGACGAATCCGGCGTCGGGTACGGCCTTCTCGATCCGCCAGAGGAAATCGTGGACTTTCTCCTCGTCAGTCGGCGCCTTGAACGGAGCAACCTTGACACCTTGGGGATCCATCGATCCGACGACGTGCTCAACAATTCCGCCTTTGCCGGCGGTGTCCATGGCTTGCAGGATCAACAACACCCGTTTGGAGCTGCCGAATTTTCCCTCGGCAAAGAGCATCTCCTGCAGGACGTCCAAACGACCGTCCTGCGCTGTCAGCAAAGCGACGCCGTCGGACTTCTTCCCCTTGTAGCCGGGCGTCGATTCGGGGTCAACTGCGTCCAACGAGAATCCCGGCCCGGCCTTCAAGATCGTGGATACCTGCTTGGTGAACTCCTTGGTCCCGGCCATTTCGACGTCCCCTCTGGTCCGGCCGCATTCGTTGCGGCTTGACCTACAGGCTAGTTGCCTTGGTACCGCCCCAGGAAGTCCGCCATGCGGCCGATCGCTTCCTCGATGTCCTTGACGTTCGGCAGGGTCACCATGCGGAAGTGGTCAGGACGCACCCAGTTGAAGGCCCG
>OUNM010023243.1_pt1 | contig 10893 bp, 13 predicted proteins | sample 1769961 | NCBI WGS metagenome assembly OUNM01 (sample SAMEA3914820, study PRJEB12502) | metagenome | biome: forest; material: soil | place: USA | collected 2012-03-12 | depth 0.3 m
CAACCGCGCTATTACCGACGCGCTCTACGCACAAATCGTGGCGGCGGCGCGGCAAACCGCGTTTTATTCCGACTGGAATGTGCCGGACACGCCGCTCGGGCGCTTCGAGATGCTGTCGCTGCATATGTTCCTGTTCCAGCACAGGCTGCGGGGGCAGGAAGGCGCCGCCGCCGAGGTCGCGCAGGTCCTGATCGACGAGTTCTTCCTCGATGTCGAGCATTCGCTCAGGGAACTCGGCATCAGCGATGTCGGCCTGCCGAAGCGTATGAAGAAGCTGGCAAAGATGTTTTATGGCCGCACAGCCGCCTATGACGACGCCTTGCGCGAGGATGACCGCGCCGCTCTTGCGGCCGCGCTTGCCCGCAACGTCAGGCCCGACGCCGGCGCCTGGCCCGAGGCTTCGCTGCTGGCGAACTATGTTTCGGAAGCATCCCGGCAACTTGCCGCGCAGCCGAGCGAATCGATCGTTGCCGGCAAGGCGGTGTTTCCGGTCGCGGCGGCAGGCTGAGAGGCGAGCATGAAACACGCCGAGCCGAAAAGCCCTGTCTCCTTCGTCGCCAATGTCGCGCGCCTGCCGCAAAAAGGGCTGCCCGTGGTGATCGAGGCCGACGAGCGGCAGCGCGCCGCGCTTGCTGACGAACACGAACTGCTTTCGGTGGAGCGCTATCGCGCCGAGCTTCTGGTGGCGCGCTGGAAGCGCAACGGCGTCAAGGTCAGCGGCCGTGTCGAGGCCGATATCACCCAGGCCTGCATCGTTACCCTCGATCCTGTTGCCGCCCATATCGACGAGCCGGTCGAGGCGTTGTTCCTGCCGGAGGAATCGAAACTTGGACGCGAGGGTTTCGAGGGCGGCGGCGAGATCATCCTCGACGCCGATGGACCCGACAGTCCGGAGACTTTTTCCGGCGACTTCATTGATGTCGGGGCGCTGGCCGAGCAGTTTTTCGGCCTGGCGATCGACCCTTATCCGCGCAAGCCCGGCGCCACAATCGAGGTCGCGGGCGACGATCAGGCGGAAGAAAGCGAATTCCAGAAAAAGCTGCGTTCGCTGCTTCGAAAATCCTGAAAGCGGTCCCGATTTTGGAAAAGTTGGTTGTGCGCAGGCGCAAAACCGCTATTTTCGCCGAACCTTCGCGAGCCCCCATACCCCTGGCAGCATCCGCCGCAAGCCAGGCAAACCGTGAGAAAAACACTACGTGATCAGGATTTCCATCGATGCCATGGGCGGCGATCACGGACCAGCCGTGGTCATCCCGGCGCTGATGACGGTCGTCATCCGCCGCCCCGACATCCGCTTCGTCATCTATGGCCGCGAGGACGCCGTGCGTCCCGAACTCGCCAAATTCCCGAAACTGGCCGAGGTAAGCGAATTCATCCATTGCGAGATCGCCGTGCGCATGGACGACAAGCCGAGCCAGGCGCTGCGCCACGGGCGCTGGAAGTCGTCGATGTGGAAGGCGGTCGAGGCGGTGAAGTCCGGCTCCGCCCAGGCCTGCATCTCGGCCGGCAACACCGGCGCGCTGATGGCGATGTCGAAATTCTGCTTGCGCACCATGGCCACCATCGATCGCCCCGCGATCGCCGCGCTCTGGCCGACGACGCGCGGTGAAAGCGTGGTGCTCGATGTCGGCGCGACCATCGGCGCCGACGCGCACCAACTCATCGACTTTGCCATTCTCGGCACCGGCATGGCGCGCTCGGTGTTCGGCATCGAGCGGCCGAGCGTCGGCCTGCTCAATGTCGGCGTCGAGGAGATCAAGGGCCAGGAAGAGGTCAAGGAGGCCGGCCGCATGTTGCGCGAGGCCAACATGGCCTCGATGACCTATCGCGGCTTCGTCGAAGGCGACGACATCGGCAAGGGCACGGTCGACGTAGTGGTCACCGAAGGCTTTGCCGGCAACATCGCCCTGAAAACCGCCGAGGGCACGGCAAGGCAGATTGCCGGTTACCTGCGTGCCGCCATGAGCCGCACATTGATGGCCAGGATCGGCTATGTCTTCGCCAAGGGCGCCTTCGACAGGTTGCGCGAGAAGATGGATGTCGGCCGCTCCAATGGCGGCGTCTTCCTGGGTCTGAACGGCATTGTCGTGAAGAGCCATGGCGGCGCCGATTCGGACGGCTTCGCGGCGGCGATCGAGCTCGGCTACGACATGGTCCGCAACAATCTGCTTGACCGGATCGAGGCCGACCTCGATCTGTTCCATGCGCGCAACCCGAATGCGCAGGCAAACAGGAAATCCGGCGTTGCCGCCGACGCCGAGGAATAGGACAGAGCCTTGATCAGATCAGTCGTGCGCGGCAACGGTGCCGCGCTGCCCCGCCGCATCATGAAGAATGCCGATTTCGAAGGCATGGTCGAGACCTCCGACGAGTGGATCGTCCAGCGCACCGGCATCCGCCAGCGCCATGTCGCGGCCGATGACGAAACCACGGCTTCGCTTGGCGAGGCTGCGGCGCGCGCCGCGCTCGACAGCGCCGGCCTGACGCCTGCCGATATCGACCTCATCGTGCTGGCGACCTCGACGCCCAACAACACCTTTCCCGCGACTGCCGTCGAGATCCAGAACCGGCTCGGCATGCATCACGGCTTTGCCTTCGACATTCAGGCGGTGTGCTCTGGCTTCGTCTATGCGGTCGCCACCGCCGATCTCTATATCCGCGGCGGGCTGGCCAAGCGCGTGCTGGTGATCGGTTCCGAAACCTTTTCGCGCATCCTCGACTGGAGCGACCGCTCGACTTGCGTGCTGTTCGGCGACGGCGCCGGCGCCGTGGTCCTGGAGGCCGACGAGGGCACGGGCGCCATTGCCGATCGCGGCGTGCTGGCGGCAAGCCTGCGCTCCGACGGCGTTCACAAGGACAAGCTTTTCGTCGATGGCGGCCCTTCGACGACGGGGACCGTCGGCCATCTCAGGATGGAAGGCCGCGAAGTCTTCAAGCATGCCGTCGGCATGATCACCGATGTCATCGAGGCGACCTTTTCCCAGGCCGGCATCACGGCGGAAGACCTCGACTGGTTCGTGCCGCATCAGGCCAATAAACGAATTATTGACGCTTCCGCCAGGAAGCTCGGGATTGCCGAAGATAAAGTGGTGGTCACCGTCGATTTGCACGGTAACACCTCGGCTGCCTCCGTGCCGCTGGCGCTCTCTGTCGCCGTCGCCGACGGCCGCATCAAGAAGGGCGATCTGGTGTTGCTCGAGGCGATGGGTGGCGGTTTCACCTGGGGCGCGGTGTTGCTCCGCTGGTAAGTGCCGAACCGCCCGGTTTCGGTCCTTGACCTTGCCGGATCAATTACTTAGGCTCCGCGTCTACCTGTATCGATTTACGTTTTCTGCGAACTGATGGGACGGTCGCATGGGGGGAAAGACACTGACGCGTGCCGACCTTGCCGAAGCCGTTTATCGGAAGGTGGGTTTGTCGCGAACTGAATCGGCCGAGCTTGTCGAGGCAGTGCTGGACGAAATTTGCGAAGCCATCGTCCGTGGCGAGACGGTCAAGCTGTCGTCCTTTGCCACTTTCCATGTCCGCTCCAAGAACGAGCGCATCGGCCGCAATCCCAAGACCGGCGAGGAAGTGCCGATCCTGCCGCGCCGGGTGATGACGTTCAAATCGTCGAATGTCTTGAAGAGCCGCATCCTGCGCTCGCACCAGAACAGCAAGGCCAAGAGCGGCAAATAGGATTGCCGGCGAATGCGGTTGAAAACCGCCGCATGCTTTTAAGCTGGGCTTGAATATCGTTTCATAAGTCGCTGAAATAAGCGTCGATTCGGGATAAATTGTTCCCGATCCCCGTCCAGCGTGAGGTATCGCTCATGGACAAGAGCCCCGATGCGTTCCGCACCATCAGCGAAGTCGCGGAAGATCTCGACCTGCCGCAGCACGTGCTGCGTTTTTGGGAAACGCGCTTTAACCAGATCAAGCCGATGAAGCGCGGCGGTGGCCGCCGCTACTACCGGCCCCAGGATGTCGAATTGATCAAGGGCATCCGCCACATGCTCTACGACCAGGGCTACACGATCAAAGGCGTGCAGAAGCTCCTGCGCGAGAACGGCAACCATTTCCTGGTGGCCATCGGCAATGGCGACATGGCGGCGGTCGAGGCGATCGCGCAGCGCCGCCAGGCCGAACAGGTGCCACTGACCGCCGGCGCCCAGCCGCGCGGCGACGAGGATGCATTGGTCGGCCAGCCCCGGGTAAAACCCAGCCGCCGCTTCTTCGGTCTCGGCAAGGGCGACGAGGAAGGTCCGGTCCAGCCCGATTCCTCGAAATTGTCGCGCGACAATCGTGCCCTGCTGCAGGAAGCGCTGTTCGACCTTCTGGAATGCAAGCGCCTGCTTGACCAGGTGCGCTAGCAATTTCAGGAAAAGTGGGACACGGTTAGGCTCGGCGACTTCGCCGTAGCCTTCAGTCCGGGGTTGCGTAAAAACAAGGAGATAGAGCGGTTCGCCGTTTCCGTGCAACGGTGAAACGCTCTAACGTCGCTGCGCCTTCGTATATTGAGCCCTGTTGCCTCGGAACTGCCGCCGGGCCGGCGCGTTGGGCCTTCTCTCGAAGAGAAGGACATTCAGCATGGCATTGTTTTCGACGGACCTCGACCTCGACAAGAAGGTCGCCTCGCTTTCGCGGCAGCTTGACGATCTCAAGAGGGTGTTGGCCAGACACGGTGACGCCTATTATGAGGACGGCCGGGAGGCGGCGTCCGATTATTATTCTCAACTGAGCGAACGCCTGCACGACGCGCTGCCGGCCATCAGGCGCAGGAGCAGGGCGCTTGAGCGCACGGCCCGCGACAATCCCGCCGCCACCGCGGCTATCGGTCTGGTTGTTGTCGGGCTGCTCGCCGGCCTTTTGCTGAGCCGGCGCTGATTTTGGACGCGTAGGTCGCTCGGCGTCGCGAAATGTGAGGAGTATTGCTGGCGGCGGTCAGGGCCAGGCGATGTCTTGGCGGCAGATCGAGGCTGGCTCGCATCAAAGGGGTTCGGCATGCGCTTCGTCATCACCGGACGTTCGAAGCGCGAAATCCGATGGGAGGGGGGTGGACCGCTCAAACGGCGATAGCCTGTCCCCTCCCACCGGTTGGAGCGCGGGATTACATCTTCTTCGGAGCCATCTTCTTGTGGTGGTGATGATGGTGGTGGTGATGGCGATGATGATGCTTGTGGTGATGATGATGGTGATGGTGCTTCTTCATCGGAGCCGCATCAGCGCTCGCAACACCGAGAGTCGACATGCCGAACGCCAGGGCCAGAGCCAGCCCGGACGCGGTGAGGAGGGACTTCTTCATGAGTTCGTTTCCTTTTTACGCGGGCGTTCCGAGACTCACCGGACCAAATCGGTGACCCAAGCCCCGCGCTGGAACTATCCTCCTGCTTTTTTTCGACAATTTTTCCCAATTGTAGATTTTTGTTTCTGGATTGTTTCTGGGAGGCATTTCGATGCGCGCCCTTGCGGGCGCGCGCCGACCCCGCTGGTCTCATAAAAGCGCGTGCCTCACATCGGCGGCGCGATGCCGTGATTGCCGACCACCACACGGCTTGAAACGAGCTTGCCGTCGCTGCCGCGTTCGGCGTTGACGAAGACGGCCGTGCCTGGCGCAAGATCTGCCGGTGTGGCGCTCGCGAAAGTCACGATCGGCGTCGTTTGCGGGATCGCGATCTGCTTCTTCTGGCCATTGTCGTAGGTCAGCGTCACCGTGCGGCCGTTGATTTCGGCGACATCGGCGACAGTGCCGTTGGTCATGCGGCTGTTGGGCTGCAGATCCCAGTCCCGGTCGCCTTCGCCGGTGCCTTTCAACGCAGCCGGAAAGACCACGACCTCAAGCGCGCCGCTGCCGCCATCGGCCTTGGAAACCGAAGCGATGCCGAGGAAATCGCCTTGCTTGATGTCGGTCGCCGATGCCTTGGCGACACCGGAGATTTTCCACCCATCGGCCAAGGTTATGGCATCCGTCTTGCCGTCGCGGTCCTTCACCGTCAGCGTCGATCCGGCAAGGCCGACCACCGTGCCGCGCACGCGCGTCGTGTCCGCTGCCTGGGCTTCCGCCGCACCGACAATTGAAATCGTGCCGAGCACGATGGCGAACAATTTCAGATTCATGGCATCCGATCCTTTTTGAAAATGGCCGGCGGCTCTGTTGCCGGCTACAGCTAGCTAACGAACAGCTGCGTCGAAAATGCCGGCCAATCCGGCCCAAGACTTTCAAAAGAACTTGATTGGGCGTGGCGGCGCCCTGCACTTGATTGGGCGCGGTGCAGCCTTACATGAGCGTGGTCTGTGGCAACCGGCCCGCAACGCCGTTTCACGATGGCGTGACGGCCGCGACGGTGCTCTTGGCAAATCAATTGTTAACGAGCATTCTCCCGCCCGTCTCAGGCAACACCATTTCATCCGACCCTGTTTCATCTCAAGGAGTTGCCATGCCCAACACCGTACGGAACGCTGTTTCCAACGACATCATTGCCGCGTCCGGCCTCAACCCGCTGAAAGCCGCCCGCGAAACCAGGGGATACACGATCGAGGAACTCTCATTGACCTGCGGCCTTGCCGTCGGCGAGATCATCGACATCGAGGACGGCAAGGACGCCGATCCGGCCAAGCTTCGCCGCATTGCCGCGGCATTGCAGGTGCCGGAAGAGGAATTGATCAGGGTGCCGGCCGCGCAAGAGCATCGCACCCAGCAATAGAGGCGCGACAAGCGTCCACGCCAAAGCCCGCCGGCACCCGCCAGGCGGGCTTTTTAGTGCGCGAAACACCGATCAGGCTAGTCCGCGGAACGCCGGTCCGTGGCTCTTGCCAATCGCGGCGGCGTCATGCGATTCGCATTGCCGTTCGATGTGCCTGACGAGGAACTGCCCATGAGCCTAGAATCGGTTCGCACCTTCTTTGCCGAGCATGCCCAGGATGTGAAGATCATCGTCACCGAGGCGAGCTCGGCTACGGTGGCGCTCGCCGCCGAGGCGCATGGCGTGACGCCGGCACAGATCGCCAAGACGATCTGCCTGCGCGTCGGCGACGACACCATGCTGGTCGTGACCAGCGGCACCGCCCGGCTCGACAACCGCAAGTTCAAGGACAGGATGGGCGGCAAGCCGCGCATGCTGGGCGGCGACGAGGTGCTGGCGGCGACCAGCCATCCGCCGGGCGGCGTCTGCCCGTTCGGTCTGCCGGCACCGTTGCCGATCTATTGCGATCTTTCGCTCAAGCCCTTCGACGAGGTGGTTCCCGCCGCCGGCGCCACCAATGCCGCAGTGCGCATTGCGCCGCAGCGCATGGCCGAATTGGTCGGCGCCGAATGGGTCGACGTTTGCCAGTAGCAATTCCCGCCTAGATATCTGTTCAAAGCGCCATCGGCGGCTCCGACCGGCTTTCGACGATGAGCCGGGCAGGGTTGCCGGATTGGCGTGCGTGCCTATTCGAAGCCGCGACGACTGGCCACTAATTTGGACATTAGTCTTGACAGAAATACAGATGTTCAATACCCGTCAAGCCTGTGAACAGCATGCGATATGGGAGGAATACAGGGTATGGCATCCAACATTTCGTTGACGGGCCTTGCCCGCGATCTCGAGGAACGCGCCAAGTCCGGCAAGCCCATCCGCATCGGCCTGATCGGCTCCGGCGAGATGGGCACCGACATCGTCACCCGCGTCGCCCATATGTCCGGCATCGAGATCGGCGCCATCTCCGAACTGAACCTGCCGGCGGCCAGCAAGGCCGTCGACATCGCCTTCCAGGAAACCGGCCATGCGCGCGAGGTTTCGAATGCCTCGGCGATGAATTCGGCCATGGAGGCCGGCAAGATCGCGGTCACCAGCGATTCCAGCCTCGTCATCGGTAATGATCTCATCGATGTCGTGATCGACGCCACCGGCGTTCCGGCCGTCGGCGCCGAAATCGGGCTGCGCGCCATGGAGCACGGCAAGCATCTGGTGATGATGAATGTCGAGGCCGACGTCACCATCGGCGCTTATCTCAAAAGCGAGGCCGACCGCCTCGGCGTCACTTATTCGCTGGGCGCCGGCGATGAGCCGTCCTCCTGCATGGAGCTGATCGAGTTCGTGTCCGCGATGGGCCATCCGATCGTCGCCGCCGGCAAGGGCAAGAACAATCCGCTCAACATCGATGCCACGCCTCCGGATTATGAGGAGGAGGCCAGGCGCCGGCACATGAATGTGCGCATGCTGGTCGAATTCGTCGACGGCTCGAAAACCATGGTCGAGATGGCGGCGATCGCCAACGCCACCGGGCTGGTCCCTGACAAGCCGGGCATGCACGGCCCGGCGGCGACGCTCGGCGAATTGTCGAAGGTGCTGGTGCCTGAGAAGGATGGCGGCGTGCTGTCGAAAGTCGGCGTGGTCGATTATTCAATCGGCAAGGGCGTCGCGCCCGGCGTCTTTGTCGTCGCCGACATGTCGCATCCGCGCATTTCTGAGCGCATGGAGGATCTGAAGATGGGCAAGGGCCCATACTTCACCTTCCATCGCCCCTATCATCTGACCTCGCTCGAAGTGCCGCTGACCTGCGCGCGCGTCGTGCTCTACGGCAAGGCCGACATGGTGCCGCTGGCAAAGCCCGTGGCCGAGGTCTGCGCCGTCGCCAAGAAGGATCTGAAGCCTGGCGACAAGCTCGATGCCATCGGCGAGTACTGCTACCGCGCCTGGATCATGACCGCGCCCGAGGCGCATGCGGCAAGGGCCATTCCCTGCGGCCTGCTGCAGGGCGGTTCGGTGACGGCGCCGATCAAGAAGGGCGAGCTCGTCACCTATGCCAATGCGGCGCCGGCGCCGGGCTCCAAGATCGCGGAATTGCGCGCCCGCCAGGACAAGCTCGTCTACGGCGCCGTGGAGGCGTGATCATGGCCACTGCCAGCAAAGCCGTCGTCGACAGCCGCGCCAACCTGCCTTTCGTCTATCGCCAGTACAGCGCCGAGCAGCTCAAACAGGTGCTGTACAAGATGTACCTCATCCGCCGCTTCGAGGAAGGCGCGGAAGAGTGCTACACGCGCGGCCTCATCCACGGCACCATGCACCTGTCGATCGGCCAGGAAGCGAGCGCGATGGGCATCTGCATGCCGCTTGCCGCTGACGATCAGATCACGTCCACGCATCGCGGTCATGGCCATTGCATCGCCAAGGGCGCCGAGGTCAGCCGCATGTTCGCCGAGTTCTTCGGCAAGACCACCGGCTATTGCAAAGGCCGCGGCGGCTCGATGCATATCGCCGATGTCGCCAAGGGCAATCTCGGCGCCAACGGCATTGTCGCCGGCGGTATCCCGATCGCGGTGGGCGCGGCCCTTTCTGCCAAGCGGATGAAGACCGGCAAGGTCGTCATCTCCTTCTTCGGCGACGGCGCCAACAATGAAGGCGCCTTCCACGAGGCGCTGAACATGGCGGCGATCTGGAAGCTGCCAGTGATCTTCGTGTGCGAAAACAACGGCTACGGCATGTCGACCTCGACGGCGCGCTCGACCGCCGTGAAGAACATTGCCGAGCGCGCCGCCGCCTATTCGATGCCGGGCGTCATCGTCAACGGCAACATCTTTTCCGAGGTTGCCGAGGCATCCTTCAAGGCGATCGAGCGGGCGCGCGCGGGCGAGGGGCCGACGTTGATCGAGTCGAAAACCTATCGCCATCGCGGCCACTCCAAGAGCGACCGCAATCGTTACCGCACCAAGGAAGAGATCGAGGACTGGATGGCGAACCGTGATCCGATCACGCTGTTCGAGACCGAGATGCGCGACTTCGGCTTCATCGACGACCAGGGCATCCAGGCGATCCGCGACGCGGTCGCGCGCGAGATCGCCGACGGCATCGAGTTCGCGAAGGCGAGCCCGGCGCCCGACATCGCTTCTCTCGAGAACTACGTCTACACGGAGCAGGCGTGATGGACGCCGTGTTGCGTGAACTGAGCTACGCCCAGGCGATCCAGGAAGCCATGGCGATCGCCATGGACATGGACGAACGCGTCTTCCTGATGGGCGAGGATATCGGCGTCTATGGCGGCGCCTTCCAGGTAACGGGCGACCTCGTGGAGCGCTACGGCGCCGACCGGGTCATCGATACGCCGATCTCGGAATTGGGCGGCGCGGGTGTCGCGGTGGGCGCCGCCGTCACCGGCATGCGGCCGATCTTCGAGTTCCAGTTTTCCGATTTCGCCACGCTGGCCATGGAGCAGATCGTCAACCAGGCGGCCAAGATGCGCTTCATGCTGGGCGGCGAGGTTTCGGTGCCGGTGGTGATGCGTTTTCCCGCCGGCTCCGGCACCGGAGCCGCCGCGCAGCACAGCCAGAGCCTCGAAGCCTGGCTCGGCCATGTGCCGGGTCTGAAGGTCATCCAGCCGGCAACCCCGCACGACGCCAAGGGCATGCTGCTTGCCGCGGTCGCCGATCCGGACCCGGTTATGATCTTCGAGCACAAGTTGCTCTACAAGGTGAAGGGTCACGTGCCGGAAGGCCATTACACGGTGCCGATCGGCAAGGCCGAGATCCGCCGCGCGGGCCGCGACCTGACCATCGTCGCAACCTCGATCATGGTGCAGAAGGCGCTCGACGCCGCGGCAGCACTCGAGGGCGAGGGCATTGACATCGAAGTGGTCGATCTGCGCACCATACGGCCGATCGACCGGCAGACCGTCATCGACAGCGTGAAGAAGACGTCGCGCCTGCTCTGCGTCTACGAAGCGGTGAAGACGCTTGGCATCGGCGCGGAAGTGAGCGCGCTGGTCGCCGAAAGCGAGGCGTTCGATTATCTCGATGCGCCGATCGTGCGCCTCGGCGGCGCCGAAACGCCGATCCCGTACAATCCGGACCTGGAAAAGGCCACCGTGCCGCAGGTTCCCGACATCATCGCCGCCGCGCGCGACCTCGTGAAAGGGGTTCGCTGAGCGATGCCGACC
>OUNM010341766.1_pt1 | contig 10892 bp, 4 predicted proteins | sample 1769961 | NCBI WGS metagenome assembly OUNM01 (sample SAMEA3914820, study PRJEB12502) | metagenome | biome: forest; material: soil | place: USA | collected 2012-03-12 | depth 0.3 m
CCCCGATGTCGGTCGCGGTGATCGAGTCGACCACCGTGTCGGCGTTCTTCTTGATGTTCTGCGCGCTTTCCAGCGACTTGCGCACGCCCACCACGACGACTTCGTCGACGGTGTCGGCGGTGTTGTCGGCCTTGGCGGTCGCCTGCGCATAGGCCTGACCGGACACGCCCAAGGCGGCCAGCACGACCAGCGAAACAGTCCCCCGCAGGACGGTCTTCCGGCCCGGGCCGAAATCGAACTTCCTCATCCCTCAGCTCCCTAACGTCTTGATCGCCCGCGCCTGATCGCGGGTCTTTGTCTTCGGTTCGCGCTCGCCCACCGATCGGGTCGGACACGCTCGTTGTTGATTGGTCTCAGTTCGGCCGTGCGTCGTGATCGACGGCCGGTAGCCTGCCGCGCGCCTGTCGGCGCCCGCTTCCTCCCTTCGCTTCCCCCAGGCGCCCGCGCGCCGTTGTCGAAGTCACTTCACGCAATTTTTGCGTTGATCTCGGTCGCCGCGATGGCGCACGGCCATCCCGCGCAACGACCGCCGCGCCTTCTTGTTGCGTAGCTTTTGCGCGAATTTGCGCGCCTTGCAAGAGCAGTGTTACGGAAAATTACGCAAAATTACGCGCAATATCGCGCAAAATCCTTGCCACATAAGGGCTTGAGACCCGCGTTACGCAAACCTGTTGCGCAATTTTTGCGTTGGGTTGATAGTGACGCTCGATGAAGGGGATCGCCGCAACTCAGCGCAAATCAGGCGCCGCTCTCGCGACCCATAGCGCGCGTTCAGCCGCGCTCGGCGTGGTCGCGGACGCCCAGGGCCAAAAGGGCCGCGATGGCGAAGGCGCCGCCCGCCAAGGCCAGGGCCAGGATAGCCTGTCCGCCCAGCACATGGGCCACCAGAGGACCCAGCACGGTGGCCGCGACCATCTGCGGGATCACCAGGAACAGGTTATGGATCCCCATATAGACGCCCATCTTGCCGGGCGGCACGGCGCTGGAGAGCATGGCGTACGGGGCCGACATGATCGACGCCCAGGCCAGGCCGATGCCGACGATCGGGATCCACAGCAGCATCGGATCGTCGATCAGCACGAAGCCGGCGAAGCCCGCCGCGCCCAGGGCCAGGCAGATGGCGTGGCTGGCGGGACGTCCGACCCGACGCGCCAGCAGCGGCAAGCTCAAGGCGGCGATGGCCGCGACGCCGTTATACCCGGCGAACAGCACCCCCACCCAGTCGGCTCCCGCATTATAGGCGGCCGAGGCGGCGTCGGCGGCGGCGTAGTGACGGGCGGTGACGGCCGGCGTGGCGTAGATCCACAGGGCAAACAGGCCAAACCAGGTGAAGAACTGGACCACCGCCAGGCGCTTGAGCACCTGCGGCATGTGGACGATGTCCTCGACCACTTCCAACAGGCCGACCGAGGTCCGGCCCCGGCCGCGCTGCCAGCTGGTCGCCAGCTGGGCCGCGCCGAAGATCACGCCCATGATCGCCAGCACATAGATCTCGCGACCCCAGTGGCCCAGGAAGGCGCTAAGGCCGACGATGGCCGCCGCCGCGATCCACAGCAGACCGCTCTTGCGCATCCAGACGATCGTCTCCGGCGACGGCGTCCGGGTCGCGATGACCGGCGCGCCCGAGGCCAGGCGTTCGGGCGGGGCCTCGCGAGTGGTGAACACGGTCCACAGCACCGCGACCATCAGGCCGACGGCGCCAACATAGAAGGCCGCGTGCACCGAGGGCGGCAGGACGCCCGGCGCGGCCTGGCCCGAGACGCCGAACCCGTGGGTCAGGATCCACGGCAAGGCCGAGGCGAACACCGCCCCCGCGCCGATGAAGAACACCTGCATGGCGAAGCCGGTCGTGCGCTGCTGATCCGGCAGCGAGTCGGCGACGAAGGCCCGGAACGGCTCCATGGCCACGTTGATCGAGGCGGTCAGCAGCCACAGGGCGAGGCTCGCCGTCACCACGGTCGGCGCATTGGGCATCAGCACCAGCGCGATGGTCGTCAGGATCGAGCCGAACAGCAGGTAGGGCCGGCGGCGGCCCAGCGGTCCCCAGGTTCGATCGCTCAGGTGCCCGATGATCGGCTGTACCAGCAGGCCGGTGATCGGGGCCGCGATCCACAGAATGGCCAGTTCGTTGACGTCCGCGCCCAGGGTCTGGAAGATCCGGCTGGTGTTGACGTTCTGCAGCCCCCACACGATCTGCACGCCGAACAGGCCGCAGCACATGTTCCAGATCTGAAGGAAGCTCAGGCGGGCCTTGGCCGACGGCGACGCGGTCGGGACCGCGTCCGCAAGGTCTTGCGGCTCTCCTGGCAAAGCTTCCTTATCCCCCGGCCCTACGGCCTTATTCTTGTTAGTTAGAGCGCGATGGCCGACAATAACAGCAACAACATCACGCTTGAAGACCTCGCCGCGCTGGCGGGGGTTTCGGTCTCGACCGTGTCGCGAGCGCTGAACGATCACCATTCGATCAGCACCCGGACCAAGCAGAAGATCTGGGCGCTGGCTAAAGAGCGCGGCTACTCGTTCCGCCGCTACATGCCGGCCGCGCCGATCGGGGCCGAGGGGGCGATCGCCATCGTCATGCCGCGCACCCACGGCCGCCCCCTGCCGCTGTCGCACCCGTTCTTCCTGGAGCTGCTGGCCAATATCGGCGAGGCCTGCCGCGACCGCGGCTGCGATTTCACCGTCAGCCACACCGCGCCCGCCAACTATGACGACCTCTACCTGGCCGCGACGGCCAGCCGGGCCAACGGCACGATCTTCCTGGGCCAGGGCGACCTGCACGAAGCCTTCAACAAGCTGGCCGCGACCGACGCCCGCTTCGCGGTCTGGGGCGCCCAGCTGCCGGGACAGAAATACTGTTCGATCGGCACCGACAACTTCCTGGGCGGCCGCCGCGCGACGCTCCACCTGGCGCGGCTGGGCCGCAAGCGGATCGTGTTCCTGGGCGAGACCCACCCCGAGGCCGTGCAACGCCGCGACGGCTATCTGGACGCCCTGCGCGAGAGCGGGCTGGAGGCTGATCCGTCCCTGATCCTGCCCGTCGATTTCGAACTGGAATCGGCCGAGGCCGCCGTCAGCCGGTTGCTGCGCCGCAAGGCGTCCTTCGACGCCATCTTCGCCTCGTCCGACTTGATCGCCCTGGGGGCCATCCGCGCCCTGGGCCGCGAGGGCCTGCGCGTGCCCCAGGACGTCTCGGTGGTCGGCTATGACGACATGCTGCTGAGCCGGCTTTCGACCCCGACGCTCAGCACCATCAAGCAGGACACCTACAAGGCCGGGCGCCTGCTGGTCTCGCGCATCCTGGACGCCGACGGCGACCATCGGCCGGAATATCTTCCGACCGACCTGATCGTCCGGGAGTCCTGCGGGGCGTGACCTCTATTTCGGCTTGATCTCGTTGATCGAACCGTCAGGCCCGTAGGTCAGCGGCTCGATGGCGATCGAGCGCCGGTGGTCGCCGCCGCCGGGCAACAGGTTGTCGTGGTAGAAGAACCAGGTCCTGCCCTTGGCCTGCAGGATCGCCTGGTGGTTGGTCGAGATCTTCAAATAGTCGAGGATCACGCCGCGATAGGCGTAGGGCCCCGTCGGGCTCTTGGACGTGGCGTAGACGATCTGGCCCGGCCAGCCGGTCGAGAAGCTGAAATAGTAGAGGCCGTTCCGCTTATGCAGGAACGGGGCCTCGCCATACTTCTTCTTGGGATCGTCGGCCGGGAAGCCGGTGACGACGATGTCCTGGATCGGTCCGGCCAAGCTCTTCATGTCCTTGCCCAGCTTGACGATCTTGGGCACGCGGGTGCCGAAGACCATGTAGGCTTGGCCGTCGTCGTCGATCAGCACCTGCGGGTCGATCGGCTCGGCTCCGGCATTGGCGTCGCGGGCCTTGTCGACCAGCGGCGCGCCGATGGCGTCCGTGAAAGGACCTTCGGGCCGGCTGGCCACCGCCACCCCGATCTTGTCGCCGCCGACGGGGGCGTAGAAGTAGTACTTGCCGTTGCGATAGGCCGCCTCGGGCGCCCAGGCCTTGGCGTCGGGCTTGGCCCATTTGAACACCGTCACGCCTAGGAACGCGCCGTCGTCCTTCCAGGTCTTCAGGTCCTTGGAGCTGTAGACCCGCCAGGTGGTCGAGTCCCAATAGGTCCCGGAATTGGAGGCGTCGTCGGTGGCGTAGAGATAGTAGCCGCCCTTGAAGGCGTGGGGCGACGGGTCGGCGTTGAACCGCGTGCTGATCGGCTGGCCAGCAAGCGCGGGACCCGCGATCAGGGCCGCGAGGAGAACAGACAGGGTCTTCATGGGGGCTCCTATTGCGGCGGCGTGGCTTCGGCGTGGCGCGCCTTGTCGGGCGTCGTCCCCTCGCCGGCGAACGGTTCGAGGCGGAAGCTGACGCGAGTCGGCTCCAGCCTGGTGCGGTACTTCATGTGCGGCAGGCCGTAGCTGTTCCAGGTGGTGTCGCCGCCGATGCCCCACTGGACGGCGTCGACCAACAGGGTCCCGTCGCCATGGGGCACGATGTCGGTGGACTTCCAGGTTCCCGGTGCGCGGCGATAGAGGTCCTCGTACGGGAAGGCCAGGGCCGTCATCATCATCGGCTTGGCCCCGGTGACGCGCACGCCGCGCCCCTGGCCGGACAGCTCCATCCAGCGGACGTCGATCTTGTTGCCGGTGTCCTGGGGCCGGATGTAATCGTGATCCTGGTCGGCCACCGCCCCGCGCCACAGGCCGATCGGGGCCGAGGTGTAGCGGTCGACATAGGTCTCCTGCGGGCCGCGCCCCAGCCACTCGACGGTCTTCAAGTCCGAAGGGACCGTGAACCACAGGCCCACGCGCACGGGCGGCGGCAGGTCGTCCTTCAACGGCGTCAGGTCGCCGGTCACCGCCACCGAGCCGTCGCCGGCCATGGCGTAGGTGGTGACAAAGCGCGCCGCGCCGGCGCCCAGACCGTACTCGACGACGACCTTGCCGGCCTTGGCGTCGACGGACACCGCGCGCGTCTGGCGCTGCTTGGTCATCAGCTGCCAGGGCTTTTGCAGAGCGCCCAGGCCCGTGCCGGCGTCATTGTCGGTCTCGGCCCGCCAGAAGTTCGGCTGGCCGCCGCGCGCCAGCACCACGCCGTCCTTGGCGTAGCTGTCGACCAGGCCGGTGGCGCGGTTGATCTTCAACACCGCCCCGGCCGCCGACAGGGTCACCGCGTCCTGGCCGTCGGTTACCGTCACCATCCCAGCGCGTGCGACCTCGGTCTTGGCCGAGGCTTTCAGGGCGAACTGCTCCCAGCCGACGACATAGCCTTCCGGTGTCATCGGGACCGAGCCCGCCTTGGCCCGGGCGCGGACGGTGACGAAGTACTCCGCCCCCGGCTTGCGCGCGGTCGGCAGCGGCAGGGCGATCGCCTGACGCCCGCGCGCCGCCGTGGTCAGATCCGGCAGGGCGCCCGAGGCGACGGCCACGCCGTTCTCCTCCAGCACCCACTCGAAGGTGAAGCCCGACAGGTCGCGGAAGTCGTGGCGATTGATCACCGTCACCTTGCCGATTGCCTCGTCGAAGCCCTCGAACTGGATCGGCGAGAGCACCTTCTGGGCTTCATAGACCTGCGGATTGGCCGTGCGGTCCGACTGCAGCAGGCCATCGCCGAACTCGATGTCGCCACCGGGGTTGGGACCGTACTCGCCGCCGTCGCCCCAGTAGCGGCGGCCGTCCTTCGTGTAGCGGTACATGGACTGCTCGACCCAGTCCCAGATGAAGCCGCCCTGCAGCTTGTCGTACTTGTAGATGGTGTCCCAGTAGTCCTTGAGGTTCCCGCCCGAGTTTCCCTGCATGTGGGAATACTCGCACTGGATCATCGGCTGGGTGCGGGTGGGGTCGGTCGCCCAATCCACCATCTTGCTGATGTCGTCGTACATCGGGGCGTAGATGTCGACATAGGTGTTGGGGTGGTGGTCGTAGGCGATCGCGCTCCAGCCCAGGAACGAGATCAGGCGGTTGGGATCGCGCTTGCGGGCCTCGGCGGCGGCCTTTTCGAAGTTCTGGCCGATGCCGGCTTCGTTGCCCAGCGACCAGAAGATCACCGAGGGGTGGTTCTTGTCGCGCTCGACCATGTTCATGACGCGGCTGACGTGGGCGCCTTCCCAGGCCGGGTCGAAACCGATCTGGCGCTTGTCGCGCTGGGCCGGATCGGAATTGCCCCAGCCCATATAGGCGTGGCTCTCGATATCGGCTTCATCCATGACATAGAGGCCGTACTCGTCGGCCAGGGCGTACCAGAGCTCGGCATTCGGATAGTGCGAGGTGCGGACGGCGTTGAAGTTGTTGCGCTTCATCAGCTCGATGTCGCGGCGCATCGAGGCTTCGGAGATGATGTGGAAGGTCTCGGGATCGTGCTCGTGGCGATTGACGCCGCGGATCATGATCGGCTTGCCGTTGACCGCGACCCGGCCGTTCTTGATCTCGACCGTGCGGAAGCCGATGCGCTGCGGCGTGGCCTGCAGGGTCTGGCCCTTGGCGTCCAGCACCTCGACCAGCAGGGTGTAGAGATTGGGCGTCTCGGCGGTCCATTGGCGGACGCCGGAGACATTGGCGGAGAGCGTCTCGGTCTTGGCGGCGCCGGCCGCGACCTTGGTCTCTTTCGTCAGAACCGTCTTGTCGCCATCCAGCAGGGTCATGCGGACGGTCACGGGCGCGCTGCGCTGGGTCAGGGCCACGTCGGTCGACAGCACGCCGTCCTTATAGGCCTTGTCCAAGCCGGCATGCACGAAGAGGTCTGTCAGCCGGACCTTCGGCGCGGCCTTCAGATAGACCGAGCGCTCGATGCCCGAGACTCGCCAGAAGTCCTGGTCTTCAAGATAGCTGCCGTCCGACCAGCGATGGATCTGGATGGCGACGATGTTCTTCTGACCCGGCTTCAGGAGCTTGGTGACGTCGAACTCGCTGGGGAGCTTGGAGTCCTCGGAGTAGCCGGCCTCCACGCCGTTGACCCACACCTGGTAGGCCGAGCCGGCCGCGCCGATGTGCAGGATGACATCCTGGCCCGACCAGCCGGCCGGGATCTCGAAGCTCTTGCGATAGCTGCCCACCGGATTGGTCGCGTGCGGGATCAGCGGACGATTGGCCGGGAACGGATAGGTGATGTTGTTGTAGCGGGCCTGGTCGTAGCCCTCGGTCTGCCACATGGCCGGGACCTTGATGGTCTTCCAGCCGCTCACATCATAGTCCGGCTTCTCGAAGCCCTTGGGTGTGTCGTCCGATGAAGGCGAGAAGCTGAACGACCATTGCCCGTCCAGGGTCTGGTAGCGGCTCGACTTTGTCTGGTCGCCGGCCAGGGCCACCGCGCGGCTCTCGAACGGGAAGTGCGTGGCCGACGCGGCCATCTTGCCCCGCGCGAACACCGCCGGATTCTCCCAATCAGGCCGCGAGGCGTCCACCTGCACCGGCTGGACCTGGATCTCTTCCGCCTGCGCGGCCAAGGCGATCGCCATCCAGGCCGCGCCCGCCATCAAACCCCGCGTCATTCGGTCCTCTCCCGGCTTCCAAGCCTGACTATTATGCATTCGTTTTTCGCCCCGCCGCCGCCCAGGCGCCCCGGCGAATCCTGTCTCGCGTAACCACGGCGCCACCCCAGCGATAGCGAGGCCGAAGGGAAACGCCTTCCGGTCGAGAATTTGGCCTGACCACTTCGCATGGTCGAAATTTATTTTCTAACGCAAGATTGCGAAATAATATGCCAACTAAACCAATTTTTCTTAAAAACATGATATATATCAACGAAGTAAGTTCGATGTTGCATAATGGCAGCACGGTTGCACCGACGTCAATCTTATTCGTCAGACAAATTGAAGGCCTCGCCATGACCTGATATCGCTAAAGAGGTCAGGCCAATAAGCCGCCAGCCAAGGCGGCCAGAAACATCACAAGGAGGAGGGAATATCGTGAACCCCAAAATCAGCCCCGCGCGCGCCTTGAAGGTCGCGCTTCTGTCGGCCACCGTTATCGGGGGCATGCCGGCTTTCGCCGCGGCTCAAACCGCCGCCGCGCCCGCCGCCGCGGCCCCGAGCGACACGCTGGAAGCGGTCGTCGTCACCGGCTTCAAGCAGAGCTACGCCAACGCGGTCCGCTCGAAGAAAGCCGCCATCGAAATCACCGACGGCATCTCGTCGGACGGCCTGGGCCGCTTCCCGGACCTGAACGTCGGTGAAGCGCTGCAGCGCATCCCGGGCGTGCAGATCAACCGCGAAGCCGAAGGCCGCGACGCCACCATCAACCTGCGCGGCATGCCGGGCGAATACGTCCGCAACACGCTGAACGGCCAGTCGTTCGCCGGCCCCGCGCTGCTGCGCGACAGCCAGGGCTCGCCGCTGGGCGCGTTCAACTCGGACATCTTCTCGGCCTTCGTCATCGCCAAGTCGCCGATGGCCAATACCGTGTCGGGCGGCCTTTCGGGCAATGTCGACATGCAGATCGCCCCGGCGCTGTCGCGCAAGGACGGCGGCTTCCTGAAGGGGTCCTACGAGTACAACACCCTGGGCAACCTGGGCGCGCCGGCCGGCACCATCGGCTACAACAAGCACCTGACGGACGACCTCGCGGTGTTCGGGGTCCTCGCGTACAAGAAGGAAAACTTCCGTCGCGATACGATCCGCCTGAACAGCTATGACTATCTGACGTCGGCCATGACGGGCCTGACATCGGCCCAGTTCAATTCCACCTACGGCCAGTACTATTCGGCCGACGCCTGCCCGACCAGCGCCACCTCGTACTGCCGCTCGCTGGCCAACGCCCTGGGGATCTCGCAGACCGCCGCCCAGGCCTTCGTCACCAGCAACACCGGCTCGACCAGCAAGAACGGCGTCTGGGCCAACAGCCAGATCCGCCAGTACACCCGCATGAACGTCGGCAAGGTCTGGTCGGGTTCGGGCGGCATCGAGTGGAAGCCGAACGACAACACCAAGATCGGCCTGATCGGCTTCAAGACCGACCGTAATCTGCCCGACACCGTGCAGTACTTCCTGATCAACTCCGTCCTGCCGTCGTCCACGGCCGGCGCGGGCACGGTGATCACCCCGACGGGCTCGGCCGTCCAGACCAATGACGGCCGCTATCTGTTCCCGAGCTACACGTTCACCAACATGAACGCGCTGTCCTCGACCCGCCTCTATTCGCAGCGTCAGAAGTCGGACGGCCTGCTGGGCAACCTGGACTGGAGCAACGAAGACTGGCGCGTCGCCGCCGCCCTGACCCTGTCGTCGGGCTACAACGCCTCGGTCGAGACCGAGGTCGACGTCGCCAACTACACCCGCGCGGGCGGCAATGGCGTCACGGGCTCGCTGACCACCGGCCTCTCGGACATCGGAAACTTCCGGTACACGACCGCGCCGAACCCGCAGAACTCGCTGGCCACCGGCGCGATCTGGACCTGGGGCGGCGCCAGCGACCCGACGGCGTTCTACAACAACGGCACCAAGGCCAACTCGACCAACCAGCTCCAGATCCAGGGCACCGAGAGCTTCGCCAAGAACAACCTGAACAGCGCGGCGCTGGACGTCGAACGCTTCGCCCACCTGGGCCCGATCAAGAGCATCCAGGGCGGCGTCCGTCTCGAGCGCGAGAAGTACGTTTCGACCGGCTACCGCGTCTACGCCTATGGCGCCCAGACGCAGAACATCACGTCCAGCATGATGATCACGTCGCCGTTCATCGACGACTTCATGGGCGGCAAGGGCGGCGACTACAATCGCAACTGGCAGGTCCTGGACATCAAGGCGTTCATGAACGCCGTGCGTCCGGTCACGGCCTATAACGGCGGCGGCCTGTCGACCAAGGGCTTCAACATCCAGTACGCCGACAGCAGCTACTACGATAAGAACTTCACCAACGAGAACGATATCAATCAGGTCTATCTGCAGGCGAAGTACGACACGAACATCCTGGGTCACAACGTGCGCGGCAACTTCGGCGGCCGTTACGAAGACACCAAGAACACCATCACGACCCTGGACCGCGTGACCCCGCCGACCGACTCGATCGGCACCTCGACGGCGTTCAAGACCGACGAATATGTCAACAAATACCACTACTTCCTGCCGTCGGCGATCTTCGTGGCCGACGTCACCGACGACCTGATCCTGCGCGGCGCCTACTACAAGACCTACGTCCGCCCGCACCCGCGTCAGTACTCGCCGTCGACCAAGGTCAGCCCGGCCCAGATCCTTAACAGCAGCCTCAGCTCGGGCACCGTCAGCGTCTATGACGTCTCGGTCGCCATCGGTAACAACAAGCTGAAGCCCTATCTGGCTGAGTCCTTCGACCTGTCGCTGGAGTGGTACAACCGCCCCAACGGCCTGGTCTCGCTGGCCTACTTCCGCAAGAACATCACCGGCCGCATCGCCACCACCACCGATCCGTCGATCATCTGTCCGTCGGACGGTTCGACCTGGGGCTTCGGCGCCCTGTCGTGGGACGGCACCTACTGCAACGCCACCAGCCTCTCGAGCGCCACCAAGCAGGTGCACGTGAACGCCAGCGGCGCCTACAACCTCGACAAGCCGACCGTGGTCGAGGGCGTCGAGTTCAACATCCAGCAGAACCTCGACTTCCTGCCGGGCTTCTGGAAGAACTTCGGCGGCAGCTTCAACTACGCCTACACGACGTCCAAGGCGACGGCGATCGCCCCGTTCCCGGGCATCTCCAAGCACAACGTCAACCTGATCGGCTACTACGAGACGCCGAAGTTCGGCGTGCGCGCGGTCTACAACTACCGCTCGGCCTATGACCTAAACGCCAACGGCACCTACAGCGGCGGTTCGCGTTCGGTGAAGCCGCGCGGCCAGCTGGATATGTCGGCGTCCTACAACGTCCGCGACAACCTGACCCTGTCGCTGGACGCCTACAACCTCACCGACTCGGTC
>OUNM011131040.1_pt1 | contig 10891 bp, 11 predicted proteins | sample 1769961 | NCBI WGS metagenome assembly OUNM01 (sample SAMEA3914820, study PRJEB12502) | metagenome | biome: forest; material: soil | place: USA | collected 2012-03-12 | depth 0.3 m
GGGCGCCAGGCGGCGGGGACGTCGCAGAAGTCGTTCTGCGGGTCGATGACGAGGAGCTGGGTGCTGGGCTTCATGGCGGGCGTCCTGGGGTGTCGTGAGTTCACTATACACTTTTAAGTTGTTCAATACAACTAATTGAACGCCATCGCGGTTGACGCGGCCGGCGTGCTCGCCAGGAGAGGCGTTCAGGCAGCCGACGGCCGCAAGGAGTATCCTATCCTCCCCCACAGGATACGAACCATGGCCGTCCACCCGTCCCATCCCGACATCATCAAGCGCCTGAAGCGCGCCGAAGGGCACCTGCGCAGCATCGTCGCCATGCTGGAGGACGGGCGCGACTGCCTGGAGATCGCGCAGCAGATGCAGGCGGTCGAGAGCGCCGTGGGCAACGCCAAGCGCACGCTGGTGCACGACCACATCGACCACTGCCTGGAGCACGCGGTCGACGGCGTCGGCACCCGCGACGCCATCTCGCAGTTCAAGGCGATCACGAAGTACCTATGACCGACTTCCACACCCTCCTGGCCGGCGGCAACGCCTGGCTGTTCATCCCCAGCGCCATCCTTTTGGGCGCGCTGCACGGCCTGGAGCCCGGCCATTCAAAGACGATGATGGCCGCGTTCATCATCGCAGTGCGCGGCACGCTGGCGCAGGCGATCCTGCTGGGCCTGGCCGCCACCGTGTCGCACACGGCCATCGTGTGGCTGATCGCGCTGGGCGGCATGTATTTCGGCCAGCGCTGGAGCGCCGAGGCGAGCGAGCCGTGGATGCAGGTCATCTCGGCGGTGCTGATCATCGGCGTGGCCGTGTGGATGCTGTGGCGGACGTCGCAGGACAAGGCGGCGTGCTTCCACGACCACGGCGGCGAAGGCCACGACCATGACCACCACGGCCACGACGACCACGCCCATCACGACCACGCCCATCACGGCCACGACCACGCGCACGACGGCCACGCGCATCACGAGCATGCGCATGGCGCATCCTGCAGCCACGGCCACGCGGTCGCCAAGACCACCCCGCCCGTCGACACCGCCGGCATGGACGCCCACGCCCGCGGCCACGCCGACGAGATCGAGCGCCGGTTCGCCGGCCGCGAGGTCACCACGGGCCAGATCGTCATGTTCGGCCTCACCGGCGGCCTGATCCCGTGCCCGGCGTCGATCACGGTGCTGCTGTTGTGCCTGCAGATGAAGCGCATCGCGCTCGGCGCCACGCTGGTGCTGGGCTTCAGCATCGGGCTCGCGCTCACGATGGTGGCGTCGGGCGTGATCGCCGCGCTGGGCGTCAAGCACCTGTCCAAGCGCATGGAAGGCGGGCGCTTCAGCGAGCTGGCGGCCAAGGCGCCGTACTTCTCGGGCGCGCTGATCCTGCTCGTCGGGCTCTACGTGGGCTACCAGGGCCTGCACGCGCTGGCCTGACGCCGTCGCTGGACTGCGCTACGCTGGCGGGCGGCGCGAACCCCTTGCCGCGCCCCGCTTCGGACAAGGAGATCCGCATGACTCGTCGCGCCGGCCTCGTGCTCATCGTTGCCTCCGCGGTGCTGGCCGCCGCCACGGCGCTTGCCGCGTCGACGCACGGCAAGCGCGGCGCGGCGGTCGCGCAGACCGTCCACTTCCCGAGCGCCGACGGCCACACCGAGCTCGTCGGCTACCTCTTCACGCCCACCGGCCCGGGCCCGCATCCGGCCGTCGTGATGCTGCACGGCCGCGCGGGGCCGTACTCGGCCAACGTCAATGCCGACTGCACGCTGGTCGCGCCCGACCACGACTCGCCGTGCAACGCGGCCACGCTGTCCAGGCGCCACGAGATGTGGGGCGAGTACTGGGCCTCGCACGGCTACCTCGCGGTGCTGGTCGACAGCTTCGGCCCGCGCGGCCGCGCGCACGGCTACGGCCGCAACACGCACGACGACCCCGACCGCGATGCCGTCAACGAGCGCACCGTGCGCCCGCTCGACGCCGAGGGCGCGCTGGCGTGGCTGCGCACGCGCCCGGACGTGGTGCCCGCGCGCGTGATGCTGCAGGGCTGGTCGAACGGCGGCAGCACGGCGCTCAACACGATGCAGCGCCAGGCCGAGGCCGCGCCGGCCGCGGCGCGCTTTCGCGCAGCGCTCGCGTTCTACCCGGGCTGCGGCCCCAAGGCGACCATCGCGCCGCGCTTCAAGGCCGACGCGCCGGTCTGGGCCTTCCTCGGGTCGGACGACGAGGAGGTGTCGCCCGTCGTCTGCGACCGCTGGCTGCGAGCCGGCAGCGGCGGGCCGATCGCGGTGACGATCTACCCCGGCGCCACGCACGACTTCGACGACCCCGGCACCGCGCGCCAGGCCGTGCCCGGCAATCGCCTCGCCAAGGACGACGCCATGACGCGCGCGGCCGACCTGCTGGACGCGCTCGCCCCCTGAAGCCGCGGGCGCCCGCCTTGCTCGAACGGCGACTCGCCTGCCAGGAGTCGACCATGCCCGCCGCCCACCACCCCGCCAGGTCCGGCCATCGCTGGTCGCAGCGCGTCACCGGGACCAGCGACGCGCTCGACCTGCCGCGCGACGTCTTCACGCTCACCGATCCCAGGACGATCGCGCGGTCGCTCAAGCGCTCGGCCGAGCACAGCGACCGCCGCAAGAGCGACCCGTACCGCTCGGCGATGTCGATGCTCGCGTTCTACATCAACCGCGCCGGCGACAACCTGCCGGGCACGCAGCGCCGGCATCTCGAGGACGCGAAGGACGAGCTGCGCAAGCTGTTCGACAAGCCGCTCGCCAGGCCGCGCAGGCACTGAACTGGGCGCCTCGATTGCCGCCCCTTCCGACCCGCGCCGTGCGGGGTCGAAGGAGCGCGCATGACCCGACTGTTCCAAGCCCGGCCCGAGCCCGACGCCCGCCAGATCGACGCCGCCCGCCGCGCCGCCGTCCCGCTGGACGGCGACGACGGCGAGTACGACGAGCTGCTGCGCCGCATCGGCAACGCCCGCTTCGTGCTGCTGGGCGAGGCCTCGCACGGCACGCACGAGTTCTACGAGGCGCGCGCCCGCATCACGATGCGCCTGGTGGCCGAGCGCGGCTTCTCGGCCGTGGCGATCGAGGGCGACTGGCCGGACGCCGCGCGCGTCAACCGCTACGTGCGCGGCCTCGGCGATGACGGCGATGCCGAAGCCGCACTGAGGGGATTCCAGCGCTTTCCCACCTGGATGTGGCGCAACACCGCGGTGGTCGAGTTCGTCGAGCGCCTGCGCGACTGGAACCGCGGCCGCGCGTCGGCCGGGCGCACCGGCTTGTACGGCCTCGACCTGTACAGCCTGAACGCGTCGATGGCGGCGGTGCTGAACTACCTCGATCGCGAGGATCCGGCCGTCGCGGCCCGCGCGCGCGAGCGCTATGCCTGCTTCGAGCCCTTCGGCGGCGACAGCCAGGTCTACGGCCTGATGACCGGCCTGGGCTCCACGCCGTCGTGCGAGGAGGGCGTGATCCGGACGCTGCTCGAGCTGCAGCGGCACCGCGCCGCGGCGACGCCCGACGCCGACCCCGAGGCCCGCTTCGACGCCGAGCAGAACGCCGCGCTGGTGCGCGACGCCGAGCGCTACTACCGCACGATGTACCAGAGCGACGTGTCGTCGTGGAACGAGCGCGACACGCACATGGCGCAGACGCTGTGGTCGCTCGAGCGCCATCTCGCGCGCGACGGCCGTGCCGCCAGGATCGTCGTCTGGGCCCACAACTCGCACCTGGGCGACGCGAGCTTCACCGAAATGGGCGCGGCGCGCGGCGAGCTCAACCTCGGCCAGCTGGTGCGCGAGCGCTTTGCCGAGGACTGCTACCTGGTCGGATTCACCACGCACCACGGCAGCGTGACGGCCGCGTCGAACTGGGATGCGGCTGCCGAGCACAAGCGCGTGAACCCGTCGCGCGGCGACGCCATCGAGGGCGTGCTGCATGCCACCGGCGTGCCGCGCTTCCTGCTGCCGTTCCGCGACGAGCCGCGCCTCGCGCGCGAGTTCGAGCACCCGCTGCTCGAGCGCGCGATCGGCGTGATCTACCGGCCCGACACCGAGCGCCAGAGCCACTACTTCCATGCCCAGGTGGCACGGCAGTTCGACGCGCTGATCCACGTGGACCGCACGCGCGCCGTGGTGCCGCTGGAGGCCGACGCCACCTGGACCGCCGGCCACGCCGAGCATGCCAACGAGGCCGCGGAGACCTGGCCGCAGGGCCTGTAGCGGCGCGCCGCTTGCTCGCCACTGCACGACAAGTCGACAGGAGTCCCCATCCTGCAAAGCCCCGGCCATCGCGACCATCCCGAGCACCACGTGCGGGAAAGGCCCGTCCACGGCACGCTGCGCGCGCAGCTCGGCGCGGACGTCCTCGCCGAGTCCAGCCACGTCATCGAGGTGGACGAGGACGGCAACCCGCCGCGCTACTACTTTCACTTTCCGCGCGAGGACGTGCGCATGGATCGCATGACGCCCAGCGCCACCCACACGTACTGCCCGTTCAAGGGCGAGGCCAGCTACTTCTCGATGGAGATCGGCGACGGCCGGCTGCCCGACGCGGTGTGGACGCTGGAGTCGCCCTACGACGAGCATGCCGACCTCAAGCAGCGCGTCGCGTTCTACAGCGAGAAGTTCGACGGCCTGCAGTTCAAGAAGGCGTGACCGTCGCGGGCGTGCGCAGCGCCACGCGGAACGCCAGCTGCGCCAGCGTCGCCGCGCCCACCAGCACCGCGCACGCGGCCACGGCCGGGTCGTGGCCGAAGCCCGCCAGCGTGGTGCAGGCGGCGCCCACGGCCATCTGCATGAAGCCGTACAGGCCCGCGGCCGAGCCGATCAGGCGCGGGTCGACGCTGATCGACAGCGTGGACACCGCCGGGCTGCACAGCCCTGCACCGACGCAGTACGCGATCATCAGCCCCTCGATGGCCAATACCCCTGGCCGTAGCCACAGAAACGCGGCCGTCACCACGAGGGCCGCGCCCAGGCTCAGCAGGTTGCCCGCCACCAGCAGCTGCTCGATGCGCCAGCGGCCCACCAGCCGGCTCGCGAGGATGTTTCCGATCGACACGCCCACGATCAGCAGCCCGAGGTACACGCCCACCTCGTGCAGCGGGCGGTGCAGCTCGTTGATGAAGATGAACGGCGCGGCCGCGATGAAGCCGTAGAACGACGTGGTGGCGCAGCCGCCGCCCAGCGCGAAGCCGAGGAAGCGCGGCGAGCCGAGCAGGGTGCGGTAGTCGCGCGCCACGCCCGCGGGGCTGATGCGGCCGCCGGTCCGGCCCGTCTCGGGCAACAGGCGCCACGACACGGTGAAGTTGAGCACGCCCAGCGCCGTGAGCACCACGAAGATCGCGCGCCAGCCGAACGCGCCCGCGAGCAGCCCGCCCACCATGGGCGCCAGGCCGGGGCCGACCATGGTCATGAGGCTCATCAGCGCGAGTCGCCGCACGGCGTCGTTGGACTCGGCCGTGTCGCGCACGATGGCGCGGCCCAGCAGCAGGCCCGCGCAGCCGCCCGCGGCCTGCACGAGGCGCGCGCCGACCAGCACGCCCACGTTGGGCGCGAGCGTGGCGGCCAGGCCGCCGGCGGTGTACAGCGCGAGCCCGGCGAGCAGCGTGGGCCGGCGGCCGAAGACGTCGGACAGCGGCCCGTACACGAGCTGCCCCACCGCGAGCCCGAAGATGTAGACGCTGATCGTCATGCGGATCGTCGCGGCGTCCACCTGCAGCGCCTGCGCGGCCACGGTGAGCGCCGGCACGAACATGTGCATGGCCAGGGTGCCGCTGAAGGTGACGAGCACGAGCAGCCACAGCGGCGCGGCGCGCTTGACGAGCGGGAAGGTGGCGGAGATCGGGCTCATGCGAACGCGCGGCGCGCGCTCGCGGCCGGGCGCGGAACGGACGGGAACATGACGGCGGGACGATTGTCCGGCAAGGCCGGAGTCCCAGCGGTTCAGTGCGGCAAGCGCGACGGGCGGGTCAGAAGTGCACGGACAGGCCCACCGACGACTGCAGGTCGGTGGCCTGCAGCGTGGTGCCGCGCGACACCGAGAAGTCGAGCTGCGTGGACGCCGAGGTGGCGTAGGTGGCGCCGGCTGCGACGTGGGCCGTGCTGTTGTCGATCACGTTGTTGACGCCCAGCTTCTCGCCCGAGAGCTCGACGTAGCTGCGCCAGCGCGCCGTCTTCGTCTTGTCGATGGTGCTCACCTCGACGCCGGTGACGTAGTGCTCGACGCCCACGCCGTTGAAGGCCATGCCGCCGCCGCGCGTGACGCCCGGCGTGAAGCCGATGGAGATGTCCTCGGGGTTGTCCCACATGGCCGTGATGCGCAGCGAGCGCCGCACGTTGGCGGCGCGCGGCGGCGCGGCGCCGGTGAGCACGTCGGCGTGGGCGTCCCAGGCCAGCGACGACAGCAGCGGCGCGCGGATGCGGTCCTGCGCGTCCCAGCGGGCGCCCAGGAACACGGCGGCCGGGTCGGCCTGGCGCGGCAGCACGCGCACCAGCGGATCGCGGTCGGGGCCGTTGGGTGCGGGCACGCCGTCGGCATGCAGCTGCACCTGCTGGTTGCTGTCCAGCACGAGGCGGTTGGCCGGCGCGTTGTAGTCGATGTGCACCGGCTTGACGGCGGGCTTGACGGCGTCCGACGCCACCGTGATGGGTACGATCGGCTTGGGCTTGCGATCGGGCACCGCCAGCGCGGCCGCGATGGCCGACTTCAGCAGCGCCGGATCGTCGACGTCCGGGTTGGGGATCAGCGTGGCGAAGACGGCACGGTCGACGGCGTCGTCGCTGATCTTGTCGAGCTCGATGTCGGTGCCGAACGGGTCGGTGTCCTGCGCCAGGGCGGCCGGCGCCAGCGTGGCGAGCGACGCGGCGGCCAGGGCGGTGGCGAACAGTTGGCGCGGAAATTTCATGGCGGAGCTGGACTTGACGCGATGCAGCATAAGACAGGACACGGACGGCGGGCAACCTCCGAATTGTCACGAGAGGCAGGCCGCGTGATCGGCGCAACAAGGCGCCGGAGGGCGCGCAGATCGATCCGTCGCCCGAGGTGAAGTTCCGCATGGCGGACGGGGCGTCACGGCCGCGTGTCATGATCGCGACGCGGCCGTTGTCCAAGTGTTCTTCCGGCAGGGCTTCTCGAAGTTCGTCCGGTCCGCGGGGCCACCCCGCGGCAGTGCTCTTGACAACAGCTTCCAAGGCGATGGGACCGATAAGCGCTTCGCGCAATCCGCGCCATTCGCGTCACCCGCAGGTTGGACGACGGCCGCACCCGATCCGCGACCATGAGCAGACGACAGATCGCCCTCGCCATCGCCCGCTGCGTGCTGGCCACGCCCGTGGATCGCTTCGGCATGCTCGAGCGCCTGCCGCGGTGCGTGCATTTGCGGCCCGCGTGGAACGAGGCCCTGGTCGACCACCTGCTGGCGCAGGGGTTCGCCGGCGACTGGAGCGTGCGGCGCACGGCCGACCTCATCGGGCGCAGCACCGTCCTCGTGGGCGCGCTGGAGCAGGCGACGGCCTGGCCGGTCGTCCACGGCTGGTTCATGACGCAGGCCCGGACGATGGCACCTGCCGTGCCGGCCTTGCGCGCCGTCGACCGCCCGCACTGGCCCAGCGTGGGCGCGCTGGCCGAGGGCCTGGACGTCAGCGCCGAAGGCCTGTGGCGCCTCACGCGCAGTGCCCAGTGGCAGCGCAAGGCGCCGCTCGCCGACCAGCACTACCGCTGCCAACTGCTGCCCAAGCGCACCGGCGGCTGGCGCCTGCTGGAGGTGCCGCATCCGTACCTGCGCGAGCTGCAGCGCAAGGTGCTCGACCAGTGCCTCGCGCACCTGCCGCCGCACGAAGCCGCGTGTGCCTACGTACGCGGCCGGTCGGTGGTCGACCACGCGCGGGCGCACGCGGGCCAGGCCGTGCTGCTGAAGTTCGACCTGCAGGACTTCTTCGCCACCGTGCGTGCCTCGCGCGTGCACGCGACCTTCGCCACGCTCGGCTTCTCGCCCGCGGTCGCGCGCGAGCTCGCCGCGCTGTGCACCGCGGCCACGCCCGAGTCCGTGCTCGAACGCCTGCGCGAAGACGGCGGCCTCACGTGGCAACAGGCGCGGCGCCTGCGCGACGCCCACCTGCCGCAGGGCGCGCCCACGTCGGCGGCGCTCGCCAACCTTTGCGCGTTCCGCTTCGACACGCGCGTGGCCGGCCTCGCACGCGCGCTTGGCGCGCGCTACACGCGCTACGCCGACGACATCGTCATCTCCGGCGACACCCGGCTGCGCCGCTGGGCCGACCGCGTCGAGGCGCGCATCGCCGGCTTCGCCCTCGACGAGGGCTTCGCGCTGAACCACCGCAAGACGCGCCGCGTGTCGTGCGGGCGCCGCCAGCAGGTGGCCAACATCGTCGTCAACGAGCGGCCGAATCTGCCGCGCGACGAGTTCGACCGGCTCAAGGCGATCCTGCACCGCTGCGCCACCGACGGCCCGTCGCTGCACAATCGCGACCGGCTGCCGCATTGGGAGCAGCACCTGCGCGGGCGCGTGGCGTGGGCCGCGCAGCTCAATCCGAAGAAGGCCGAGCGGCTGCAGCGCGTGCTCGCGCAGATCGACTGGACGCGATGAAGACCGACCCCGGAGGAAAATGCATGGTCATCAAGCCTGTGCTCGCGTTGCTGCTCGTCGCGGCGTTCGTGGATCGCGCCGAGGCGCTGGAGCAGCCGGCCGCGCCGCCGCCCGCGTCTGCGGTGCGCACGTTCGTCGGCCACCCCGTCGGCGATGCGGCGCAGAGCGAGTTCGTCCGCTTCTTCCACCTGGAGCAGACCCGCAGCGCGCCGGATCCGTCGCACCCCGGCACCACGTTGACCACCTACGGCTCCACCGGCCCGTTCAAGGGTGTCGCCACGCTCGCGCTGGTCAGCCGCGACGACGATCCGGCCGTGGTGGTCGCCGCCCTGATGGTGCGCCGCGACTTCGTCGACAACCCGCGCACGCAGCCGTTCGCGCGCGACATCGTGAAGTCGTTCCTGGAGGCCAGCACCGGCGCGGACGACCCGCAGGTCAAGACGCTGCGCACCACCGTATGGCGCTGCCAGGCCGCCAATGTGCCCGACTGCGAGGCGACGCCGCCGGCCTACCGAGTGTTCACGGGCGCGAGCGAAAAGGAAAAGCTGCTGTTCGCCGGCGGCTACGTGATGCTGCAGAACACGAACAAGGTGCTGGGCGTGCCGATGCTGTTCGTCGAGAACGGCTCGGACAACCTGCCGGCGGCCAAGGCGGCCGACTAGACGGACTGGGGATCTAGAAGCTGGACGACAGCCCGACCCCCGCCTGGAACGCTGGCGCCGAGTCGCTCAGCCCGTGCGTCACCGCGAAGTCGATCTGGGTGCCGGGTGCGGCCAGGAAGCTCACGCCGGCGTCGAGGTTGGTGGACACGCCCGCCACCTGCAGCGGGCTCACGCGGTCGCGCGCCATGTCGACGAAGGTGCGCCATTGCGCCGACCACGCCTTGCCCAGCGTCACGGCGAACGTGCCGGTGGACTGGCGGCGGCCCTGCGCGCTGTAGTCGACGGCCATGCCGGGCATCACGCCCAGCGAGAAGTCGTTGGGCAGCGTCCATTCGCCGCTGAGGTTCATCGTGGGACGCAGCGCCGTGGTGCGTGCGTCGGCGGCCTGCAGGTCGGGCATCCAGGCGGCCATGGGCACGTGCGAGTTGGCGTCGCCGTGCACCACGCGCCAGCGGGCGCCGAGCGAGAGGTCGAGGTTGTCGGTGGACGGCGCGGCCGCGCCGTCGTCGATGAAATCGTTGGGCACCGGGCCGCGCGACACGATGGCGGTGGCGCGCGTGACGGACGGCGAGCCCAGGCCCATGCGCCACGACGTGGCCATCACGTGCGAGGCCACGTTCTCGCGCAGCACGGCGACCACGGCGCGTTCCTTCACGAGCGTGTCGTCGATCAGCTTGCGCGCGCTCGCGACCAGGCGGGTCGAGGCCGGCGCGGATGCCGCCGCGGGCGTGGCGGGCGCGTATTGATCGTCGACGGCGGCCAGGGCCGAGGAGCTCGCCGCGAAGGCGACGGCGCACAGGAGGGCGTCGCCAAGGGCGGGGCGGGTGATGGAACGGAGCGGGCGCATGGAACGAGGCGTGGACGGCAGGCCGCGCTGACGGCGACGTGCAGGGGACAGACGTTCATCTTCCCGGACCGCCCGCAAACGCGTCAACGCATGAGCCCCTCGATTCCGGCGCTGTTCGCCTTGTTACGTTACGCGAGGTGTCACGCCGGCCGCTGTCGCGGGCGCGCGCCGGGCGTGCCGCGCGGGCGCGCGACGCGGGCGCCGCGCGCACGGGGCCGCGCCTGCGCGCCGCGGCGCGCCGATTTCCGCGAACTAGTTCACGCGGCTCAGGCCAGCTGGAACACCGCGACGGCCTCGACCAGTTGCGCGGCCTGCTTCTTCAGGCTCTCGGCGGCGGCTGCCGACTCCTCCACCAGCGCAGCATTTTGTTGCGTCACCTGATCGAGCTGGGCGACGGCGGTGCTCACCTGGCTGATGCCCGAGGTCTGCTCCTGCGTCGCGTTGCTGATCTCGCCGATCAGCTGCGTCACCTGGCGCACCTTGGCGACGATCTCGTCCATCGTGGCGCCGGCCGCGTCGGCCTGCGTGGCGCCGCGCTCCACGCCCTCGACGCTGGCCTGGATCAGCGTCTTGATCTCCTTGGCCGCGACGGCGCTGCGCTGCGCCAGCGTGCGCACCTCGGCGGCCACCACGGCGAAGCCGCGGCCATGCTCGCCCGCGCGCGCGGCCTCGACCGCCGCGTTCAACGCGAGGATGTTGGTCTGGAACGCGATGCCGTCGATCACGCCGATGATGTCGCCCATCTTGCGGCTGGACTGCGTGATCTCGGCCATCGTGCCCACCAC
>OUNM011236664.1_pt1 | contig 10886 bp, 10 predicted proteins | sample 1769961 | NCBI WGS metagenome assembly OUNM01 (sample SAMEA3914820, study PRJEB12502) | metagenome | biome: forest; material: soil | place: USA | collected 2012-03-12 | depth 0.3 m
GAGCCATTGCAGTGCCACGCCCTGGCGCTGGATCGCCCCCGGCATGCGCTGGAGCCGCGTCAGCGTGCCCGAGGCGCCCGAGGCGCATGTCTTCCTGCTGCGCATAGGCGCCGGCCGCTACCTGCCGCAGCACACCCACCACGGGGTGGAGCTGACCCAGGTGCTGCACGGTTGCTTCCATGATGGCCGTGCACTGTTCGGCCCGGGCGATTTCGATGCGGCCGACGGTGGCATCCACCACCAGCCGGTGGTACAGGACGGCAGCGAGTGCATTTGCCTGGCCGCGCTGGAAGGGGGCGGGCTGCACTTCGAGAGTGCCATCGCCCGCTTCTTCAGTTCCTTGGCCGGCTTGTGAGGCTGCCGTCGGCCCACAGGCCGAGCCAGGTGCCGACCCAGGCGGAGGTGGCGCTCACCACCACGCCCCAGACCATGTCCACCAGCGTCAGGCTCCAGGGCCAGCCGCGCAGCGTGGCCTGGTTGGTCAGGTCGTAGGCGGCATAGGACACCAGGCCCAGCAGTGCGCCCCGGCCCAGCGCCATGGCGGGGCGGCCGACGGCCAGCCCGGGCACTATAGCGAACACCATCAGGCCCACCAGGTAAAGCGGGTAGAACAGCGCCACGGCACGCCAGTCCACCTGCGGCGACATGAGGGCACCGATGGCCGGCTGGTACAGGCGCTGCCCGGTCAGGCTGAGCCAGCAGCTGTCCATCAACAGGAAGCAGGCCAGCGCGCAGACATAGGCGGCCAGCAGCATGCGGATGGCGGGTTTCATGGGGCGGGCTCCAGGGGGGGCAGGCGGTAGCTGAGCCGGCGGCCACCCTTGGCATCGGCATCGAGGGCGATCCAGCGGCCGCTGTCGGCCGCGTACCAGACGGTGATGCGCTGCGTGGTGGCCAGCAGGCGCCAGCCGCGGGCCGGTACCTTCTGGCCGCGTACTTCGATGGCCGCATCCGGCAGGCGCTGGAAGCGCACGGCCCCGGCCACGCCGGTCTGCGGGTCCACCAGCTGCTGCTGCTGCACCAGGCGCGGGTTCCAGTAGGCGAAGCCCATCAGGCAGCCGTCGTCGTAATGCTGCGTCACCCGCTGGACCTCGCCATCGTCGTTGGTGTCGGCCAGCAGTTCACGCAGGCAGTCCCCCTGCCAAACCTCCCGTGCGTGATGCTGGTAGCGGTACACGGATATGCCCAGCAGCCGCACATCGAACTGCGCCCGGCTGTCCACCTCGCGTGCGCCCTCGGGGCCGCCGACCACGAAGCGGTGGCGGCCTATGGCCTTGCCGTCCAGCGTGGCGGCAAAGTCCCAGGTGCCGGTTTCGGGGCCGTCGTCCTGCGCCTGAACGGCGGGGCCGGCCAGGGCTGCCATCAGGGCGAAAATCAGCGCAGGGGGCGGGGCAGGGAACAAGCGGTACCGGCTCATGGGTTTGCAGTGCCGCGCTGCGGCGGCCAGGGAAAGAAGGCACTCGTGCGGGCCGCGTAGTCGCGGTAGGCCGGCCGGCGTTCGCCGATGTCCTGCTCCAGCAGGGCCACGCCGGACACCTTGAGCAGCAGCACCGTCATCACCAGCGGCGAGGCCAGGCTCCAGGCGTCCGCCCAGCCACCGGCGGCCAGCGCGGCCAGGCCCAGGCCCCACCACACACAGCATTCGCCGAAATAGTTGGGGTGGCGCGACCAGGCCCACAGGCCCTGGTCCATCACCGCGCCCTGGGCCCGCGGCCCGCGCAGGAAGCGGGCGAGCTGCGCATCGGCCACCGCCTCGAACACCAGGCCGCCGGCGGCCAGCAACAGGCCGAGCATGCCCGGGGGGCCGAGGCTTCCCGGATGGGCCACCACGGCCAACAGCGGCCAGCCGACCACCCAGGCCAGCGCCCCCTGCAAACCGAACACCAGGTACAGGCTCTTGAAGCCGAAATTCGGCTGGTTGCGCGCCCGGATGGCCTGGTAACGCTTGTCCTCCCCATGGCCGCTGTTGCGGCGGGTGACATACACCGCCAGCCGCAATGCCCAGGCCGCCAGCACAGCCAGCGCCAGCAGGCTGCCGGTGTCCAGCGGCAGCCTGCAGGCATAGAGCACCACCGGCGCGCCCACCATCAGCGACCAAACGCGGTCGGCCAGGCTGGCGTCGCGCAGGGGCAGGCTCACGGCCCAGGTCGGCAGGGCTACCGCCAGCGCGGCCAGCAGGCCCCAGCCCGCAAGGTGCAGGGTGTCCATCAGCGTTTCTCGAACAGGTAGTGGCTGACCCACCACTGGCCGCCGTCGTCGTAGGCGAAGAGTTCCTCCACCGAGAGGAAGAACAGGCGCCAGCGGGTCCACCACAGGGCCGCGTCCTCCTCGCCGTAGACGCCGGCGAAGAGCGGCATCAGCGCGTCGCGCCGCATGTCCATGCGCTCCAGCCACGCGGCGGCGGTGCGGCCATAGTGCCGGCCATCCCAGCGCCAGCGGTGCAGCAGCCGCAGGTCGTCCTGGCAGCGCAGGGCCAGGTCGTCGCTGGGCATCATGCCGCCGGAGAAGAAGTAGCGGGCCATCCAGTCGCTGGGGTCGCGCACCTCGAAGGCATAGGGAGCCTCGCGGTGGGCAAATACATGCATGAAGAAGCGCCCGCCAGGCACCAGCCAGCCCGCCACCTTGGCGAAGGCCTGTGGCCAGTTGCGCAGGTGCTCGAACATCTCGACCGACACCACCCGGTCGAAGCGTGCGGTGGTGTCGAAGTCGTTGAAGTCGCAGGTGATGACTTCCAGATTGGCCAGGCCGCGCGCCGCCGCCATTTCCATGATGTGCCGGCGCTGCGAATGCGAGTTGGAGACGGCGGTGATGCGCGCACCGGGGTAGCGCGCCGCCATCCACAGGCTGAGCGAACCCCAGCCGCAGCCCAGCTCCAGGATGCGCTGGTTGTCTTCCAGCCCGGCGCGGGCACAGGTCTCGGCCAGGGCCCGGGCCTCGGCCTGCTCCAGCGTATCGACCCCCTCGGGCCACCAGCAGCAGCTGTACTTGCGGTGCGGCCCCAGCACCTCGCCGAAGAAGTCGGCAGGCACCTCGTAGTGCTGTTCGTTGGCCTTCTCGGGCAGGGGGGCCAGCGGGGCGTGGCGCAGGCTGCTGAAGAAGTCCTCGGCGATGTCCGCACCGGCCTCGGGATCGCCGCTGTGCAGCTCGGCCAGGCGCTGCCGCAGCAGCCGGCGGATGCCCACACGCACGGCGGCGTCGGGCACCAGCCCCTGTTCAACCCAGTGGAGGGCGGTGGCAGCAGCGCGGTGGGTGTTCGGCATGGGCGGTTCCGGCGAGGGTGTTGCTGCTTGTACGCAGGATGTGGCCGGGTGGATTCGGGCCGGGGCCTGCCGGACACCTGCTCTGCGACTTGATACAGGCCCGGGCGCGCCGGCCCGCACAATCAACGCTCATCCATTGCCACCGGGGCGGGAGCGTGTGTGTTCCTGCTGCCTGTCCTGCCGCGCATGCACCGTCTCCACCTGTTCTCCCGCCGCCTGTCGCCCCTCTGGCTCCTGCTGGCCAGCCTGCTGCTGGCCGCCGCCTGCCATGCTGCCCCGGCACCGGCCGCCCTGCCATCCGATGCCGACGAGGCCAGCGCCGAGCAGGTGCTGGCCACCTCGCGCCAGCAGATGGACGCCTTGCAGAAGACGCTGGCCGCCGACGACGTGCCCGACGCCACCCTGGTGAAACTGCGGCAAACCGCGCTGGACACCCAGACCCAGGCCCAGGGTGCGGCCGATACCCTGGCCCCGGCGCTGGCCAACGTCGCCGCCCGGCTGACCGAACTCGGCCCCGCCCCCGCCAAGGGCACGGCCGAGGCACCCGATGTGGCGGCCCAGCGTGCCAACCTGGAAAAGCAGCGCGCCCAGCTGGACGCGCAGGTCAAGCTCGCCGGCCTGCTGGGCGTGGAGGCCGGCCAGGCGGTGGACCAGATAGCCGAGCTGCGCCGTTCGCAGTTCACCGCCCGCATCGGGGAGCGCACCTCGTCCATCCTGGCTGCGCCGTTCTGGCAGGAGCTGGGCGCCAGCCTGCCGCGCGACGCGGCGCTGGTGCGCCGCCTGCTTGCCACCATAGGCGCGGGCGGAGCGGCCACGCCCCTGACCGTATGGGCGGTGCTGGCCGTGGCCATGGCCGCCATCGTGGGGCTGGCACTGCGGGCCGACAGCTGGCTGGTGAAGCTGGCTGCCGCCTGGGTGCCGCCCGGGCGGCTGCGCCGCTCCCTGCTGGTACTGGCGCTTACCGTAGTGGGCGTGGCCGGCCCCGGCCTGGTGGCCCACCTGCTGCGCCTGGGCCTGACCTGGGCCGACGAACCCACCAGTGACGTCGAAGGGCTGCTCATCCGCACCGTGGGCATGGTGTGCTTCGGCGGCATGGTCACCGGCCTGGGCAATGCCCTGCTGGCGGCCGGCCGGCCGAGCTGGCGCCTGCCGCCCCTATCCGACCGCATGGCCGAGGGGCTGCGCCGTTTCCCCCTGGCATTGGCCATCGTCATGGTCGTGGGCTGGACGCTGGAGCAGGCCGCCGCCCTGGTGCATGCCAGCCTGGCCACCACCGTGGCGCTGGATACGCTGTATGCCCTGGTGCTCGGCGTGCTGGTGGCCCAGGGCCTGCGCCGCGCCGCCCGGCTGCACCACCAGAACATGGTGGAAGCCCGCGCCGAGGCGGCCGAGCGCGAGGCGCACGAACACGATGGCAAGGGCGAAAAGAAAAGCGACAAGCCCGAAGCCAAACCCGGCAAGGCGGGCGCCCACAAGGCCGCCCCGCCGCCGCGCCCGGCCCAGCACCTGGCCCGCCTGCCCTGGAGCACCATCGCCACCGGCATCGCCTGGCTGGTGCTCGCCGTCAGCTTCGCCGGCCTGCTGCTGGGCTACGTGGCGCTGGGCAGCTTCCTGGTCAAGCAGGTGGTGTGGGTCTGCGTGGTGGTGGCCGGCGCCTACCTGCTCACCGCGCTGCTGGACGACGGCTTCACCGCCTGGCTCGGCCCGGGCTCCTCCACCGCACAGGCGCTGCACGACGACGCCACGCTGCGCGTGCGCGCCCAGGCGGGGGTGCTGCTGTCGGCCCTGTGCCGGCTGGGTGTGCTGCTGTTCGCCCTGGTGCTGCTGGCCGCGCCCTTCGGCCAGGGGCCGGGCGAACTTTTCCAGCGCGCCGACCAGCTGCGCGACGGCATCGCCATCGGCGAGATCCACCTGCAGCCGGCCAGCGTGCTGCAGGCCATCCTGGTGTTCATCCTCGGCACCATGGCCGTGCGCCTGCTGCAACGCTGGCTGCGCGAGCGCTACCTGCCCACCACCGGGCTGGATGCCGAGATGCGCGACTCCGCCACCAGCCTGCTCGGCTTCGTCGGCACCATCGCGGCGCTGGCCTTCGCGCTCTCGGCCATCGGCCTGGGGCTGGAGCGCATCGCCTGGGTGGCCAGTGCGCTCTCCGTGGGTATCGGCTTCGGCCTGCAGGCGGTGGTGTCCAACTTCGTTTCCGGGCTCATCCTGCTGGCCGAGCGGCCGGTGCGGGTGGGCGACTGGGTGTCGCTCAGCGGTGTGGAAGGCGACATTCGCCGCATCAACGTGCGGGCCACCGAGATCCAGATGGGTGACCGCTCCACCGTCATCGTGCCGAATTCGGAATTCATCACCAAGATCGTGCGCAACGTAACCCTGGCCAACCCGCTGGGGCAGGTCAGCTTCAAGCTGCCCATGGCGCTGGACAGCGACGTGCGCAAGGTGCGCGAGATCATGCTCTCCGTCATGCAAGAGCACGAGGGCGTGCTGGACGACCCGGCCCCCAGCGTGTTCCTGGAAAGCGTGGAGACCGAGCGCATGATCTTCGCCGCCAACGGCACGGTGGAGTCGCCGCGGCGCAGCTACGGCATCAAAAGCGACCTGCTGTTCGAGATGCTGGTGCGCCTGCGCGACGCGGGGCAGTTTCCCGCCAAGCCGCCGGCCGCCGCGCCGGCTCCGGTGGCGGAGGCCGAACCCTCCGCCGTGGCCCAGCTCACCGCCGACCCGACCCAGCAGAAGCTCGATGTCCCGCCCCCGCTGGCAGCAGGCAGCGGGCCGGGGCAGGGGCGCTGAGCGGCGATACTGCGCCTTCCGTGCCCCCTACCTACGACCTGCGTGCGCTGACCCGCACCTTTCCCCATGCCGGCACGCTGCAGGCCATCTACCTGCGCCCCGCACGGCGCGTGGCCGTGGCCACGCCGGCATCGGTGCTCGCCGTGGCCGGGCGGGGGCTGGAAGGCGACCGTGCCGGCGCCGGCACGGCCGTCGGCGGCAAGCGCCAGGTCACCCTCATCCAGGCCGAGCACCTGCCCGTTCTAGCCGCCTTCCTGCGCCGTGACGGCATCGACCCGGCGCTGTTGCGCCGCAACCTGCTGGTGGCCGGCCTCAACCTGCAGGCGGCCAAGGGCCTGTTTGCCGACCAGCCGCTGCGCCTGCGCATCGGGGCCGAGGTGGTGCTGGAGGTGACCGGCCCCTGTGAGCCCTGTTCGCGCATGGAGGAGGTGTTCGGCCCCGGTGCCTACAACGCCCTGCGCGGGCACGGCGGCATGACCGCCCGGGTGCTGGCTGGTGGGGAACTGCGGGTAGGGGATGCCGTGCGCTGTGAGAGCGTGCAGCCGGCCCTGTTCTGAGCCGGGACTCCAGCCTTGTTACTTGCGGTCGAGTGGCGCCGACAACAGGCGCCAGACAATGCCGCCCACGACCAGCGTGGCGGCAAACGCGCAACCGATCAGCAGAAGACCTTCGATGAGACTCATGGTATGAGGCAGTCTAGCCGCCGCTCTGCAGTGCGGTTGAGATTGCCGCGCGCTGCAATGCTTGTTACCAGCCAAAACACGCACGCTTACGGCCCGGAACCCCTCCAAGCCGTGGCAAGCTCGGGGGCTGCATGACTGCCACCGCTTCCGTCCATCCTCCCATCCTGCTGGCTCCCATGGAGGGGCTGCTGGACTTCGTCCTGCGCGACATCCTCACCCGCATCGGCGGGGTGGACCGCTGCGTGTCCGAGTTCATCCGCGTCACCGGCCTGCTGCTGCCCGACCGGGTGTTCCATCGCTACGTGCCCGAGCTGCGCCACGGCAGCCGTACGCCGGCCGGCACCCTGGTGCGGCCGCAGTTGCTGGGCTCCGACCCGGCCTGCCTGGCCGACAACGCCGCCCGCCTGGCGCAGCTGGGGGCCGAGGGCATCGACCTCAATTTCGGCTGCCCGGCCAAGACGGTGAACCGCCACGGCGGCGGCGCCATGCTGCTGGACAACCCCGAATTGCTGCACGCCATTCTCGTGGCCGTGCGCCGCGCCGTGCCGGCCCACCTGCCGGTGTCTGCCAAGATGCGCCTGGGTGTGCGCGACCGCCACCATGCCGTGGAATGCGCCCAGGCCCTGGCGGCCGGCGGCGCCTGCGAACTGGTGGTGCATGCCCGCACCAAGCAGGACGGCTACCGCCCGCCGGCGTTCTGGGAGGAAATCCCCGCCATTCGCGCCGCCGTGCCGGTGCCGGTGGTGGCCAATGGCGAGATCTGGACGGTGGCGGACGCCTTGCGTGCCCGTGAACTCTCGGGTGGCCATGCGCTGATGCTGGGCCGTGGCATCGTGGCCGACCCGGGCCTGGCCTGGGCGCTGCGTGCGGTGGATGGGCAGGGCGGTCCGGGTAGCGCGCCCTGGGCCGTGGCCGTATTGCCCCAGCTGGGCGCCTTCTGGGGACTCATCAGCCACCACTTCCCCGGCCGGCAGCGGGTGGGGCGGCTCAAGCAGTGGCTGAACCTGCTGCGGCGCCGCTATCCGGAGGCCGAGGCAGCATTCCAGGGCATCCGTACGCTCACGGACCCGCTGGCGGTGGATGTATGGATGGCGGCCATGCTGCAAGGAGCCGCCCACCAGGACGGGCAGCCCGTTACGGCGGCAGCAGAGGCCTGAGAGGGCCCGTGGCCCGGCAGAAGCCTGCGGTCGGCGTGTGGGATCAGCGCCGCGGCCGGCCCGCCTGCAGCCGTACCGTCTTCTGCTGGGCCGCCATCCACTTCAGGTATGCCGCGCCCGCCAGCGCGCTGGTGAGGAACATGCCGCTGATCAGCAGCAGGCCTTGGGTGAAGCTCATGGGTGCGTTCCTTGTGGAAAAAGGGTAGGCGACAAGACAACTGTATACCCGGTTTTTGCACATCGTGTGTAGCGGCTGTGTTGCAACCCCAGGCGGGCAGACGGTTCCTACAGGCCGACGCGGTAGTCTCCCAGCACGGACCTGCCCGCCTTGCCCAAGCATGGACTGCATTGCAACCAGGAAAGGACTCCACCATGCAACATGCCAACCGCACCACCTCCGCCGCCAGGCCCCTGCTGGCCGCCCTCATCGTCGCTGCCGGCACGGCCCTGGCCTGCGGCCCGGCGGCCGCCCAGACCACCCGCGACATGGGCAAGGACACCTCCCAAGGCACCACCAGTGACGCCAAGCTTGGCGCTGGCCCGGCCGCCAACGGCGTGACCTCGCCCCACACCAGCGGTGACCAGGCGGTCAAGAACGGCACGCTGAAGGGCAATGGCGCCCTGTCTACCCAGGGCAACGGCAGCACGGCCGCCGCCCGCACCGGTGTGGACCCCATGGGTGGCACCGGCGGCAGCAGCACCGCCCACACCGGCCCGCTGCCCAAGAGCTGACGGGCAAGGGGGCTCAGGCTCCCGCGCGCCGGGCCCCGGCCCGGCCGGCCAGCGCATCGCGAATGTGCCGCAGCACCTCCCGCGCGCTGTGCGCCAGCGGGGTGCCGGGGCCGAAGATGCCGGCCACGCCGGCCTGGTAGAGCGCACCGTGGTCGCGGCGTGGCACCACGCCGCCCACGAACAGGGTTACCGGCTCCGCCGCCTGTTCCCGCAATGCCCGGGCCAAGGCAGGCACCAGCAGCCGGTGGCCCGCCGCGAGGCTGCTGACCCCTACCGCGTGTACTCCCCGTTGCACAGCCAGGCGAGCGCATTCCTCAGGCGTCTGGAACAACGGGCCTTGTTCCACCACGAAACCCAGGTCGGCAAAGGCGGTGGCCACCACCTTGGCGCCGCGGTCATGTCCGTCCTGCCCCAGCTTGGCGATCAGGAGTCGCGGCGGGCCACCGTGCTCGGCGGTGAATGCCGCTATCTCCTGGCGCAGCCCCATCCAATGCGGGTCTGCGTCCCATGGCGACGCGTGGGTAGATGGCAACGGTATTCCGGCGGCGCGCGTCGGGGCCTCGTGGTGGCCGAACACCTCTGCCAGCGCCGCCGTGACTTCACCCACCGTCGCCCGGCAACGCATGGCCGTGATGCTCAATTCCAGCAGGTTGCCAACATTCCGGGCTGCGGCCTGGGTGAGCGCCCGCAGGGCGGCCTGCACGGCTGCCGCATCGCGCCCCGCTCGCAGGGTGCGCAGGCGGCGGGCCTGTTCCTCCCGCACCCGGGCGCCGTCGATGTCGCGGGTGGGCGGCTCGGCCTCGCGGGCCTCGCCACCGGCGGCGCGGTGGCGGTTCATGCCCACCACCACGTCCTGACCCGACTCGATGCGCGCCTGCTGCTGCGCTGCCGCGGCCTCGATGCGCCGCTGTGCCCAGCCGCTGGCGATGGCGTTGGCCGTGCCGCCCAGGGTTTCCACCTCGCGGATGGTCTGCCAGGCGGCATCGGCCATGTCCTGCGTCAGCCGCTCCATCAGGTAGCTGCCGGCCCAGGGGTCGATCACGCCGCCGATGTGCGTCTCTTCCTGCAGGATGAGCTGGGTGTTGCGCGCCAGCCGGGCGCTGGCTTCGGTGGGGAGGGCCAGGGCCTCGTCCAGCGCATTGGTGTGCAGGCTCTGCGTGCCGCCAAACACGGCGGCCATGGCCTCCACCGTGGTGCGCACCACGTTGTTCAGGGGTTCCTGCGCAGCCAGCGACCAGCCCGAGGTCTGGCAGTGGGCACGCAGCGCCAGGCTCCTGGGGTCACGCGCGCCGAAGCCCTGCATGATGCGGCTCCACAGCAGGCGGGCGGCGCGCAGCTTGGCGATCTCGGCATAGAAGTCCATGCCCACGCCCCAGAAGAAGGACAGGCGGCCGGCGAAGGCGTCCACGTCCAGTCCGCGCGCGATGGCGGTGCGCACGTACTCCATGCCGTTGGCCAGCGTCAGGGCCAGTTCCAGCACCTGCGGCGCCCCGGCCTCCTGCAGGTGGTAGCCGCTGATGGACATGGCGTTGTAGCGCGGCATGTGCCGTGCCGTGTACGCCACGATGTCGCCCGTGATGCGCAGGCTGGGCGCGGGCGGGTACACATAGGTGTTGCGGACCAGGTATTCCTTCAGGATGTCGTTCTGGATGGTGCCGCGCAGCGCGGCCTGGGGCACACCCTGTTCCTCCGCCGCCACGATGTAGGCCGCCAGCACCGGCAGCACCGCGCCGCTGATGGTCATGGACACACCCACCTCGCCCAGCGGAATGCCGGCGAACAGGGCCTTCATGTCCTCCACACTGTCCACCGCCCCCCCCGCCTTGCCCACGTCGGCGGCCACGCGCGTGTGGTCGCTGTCGTAGCCCCGGTGGGTGGGCAGGTCGAAGGCCACGCTCAGGCCCTGGCCGCCGGCCGCCAGCGACTGGCGGTAGAAGGCGTTGGACTCTTCCGCCGTGGAAAACCCCGCGTACTGGCGTATGGTCCAGGGCCGGACCGCGTACATGGTGGCGTGCGGCCCGCGCACGAAGGGCGCGAAGCCGGGCAGGGTGTCGGTATGCGGCAGGCCGGCGGTATCGGCGGCCGTGTAGAGCGCCTTCTCCCGCAGGCCGTCGGCCGTGTTGCGGCCCAGGGCTTCCGGGTCGCCGCCGGGGGCGGAGCGTGCGGCGGCGGCAGTCCAGCAGCTCCTGCGGGGGGGGGAGCCCATGGCCCACCTCGGCGCGCCAGCCGCGCGCCTGCTGGTCCAGCGCCTCGGCCTGCGC
>OUNM010327976.1_pt1 | contig 10884 bp, 11 predicted proteins | sample 1769961 | NCBI WGS metagenome assembly OUNM01 (sample SAMEA3914820, study PRJEB12502) | metagenome | biome: forest; material: soil | place: USA | collected 2012-03-12 | depth 0.3 m
CCTCGGAGGGCTTCTGCTCCATCACCTCGGCGGTCTTGGGTTTGAAGTCCTTCCAGAAGGCCTCCAGCACCTTCTGCCACTGGGCGCGGCCGCCGGAAATGTCGTCCAGCTCCTCCTCCAGCTCGGCGGTGAAGTCGAAGCTCACATATTTCTCGAAGAAGCGCTCGAGAAAAGCCGTCACAAGCCGCCCGCTCTCCTCAGCATGGAAGCGGTTCTTCTCGATCCGCACATATTCGCGATCCTTGATGGTCTGGAGGATCGACGCATAGGTGGACGGACGCCCGATGCCGAGCTCCTCCATCTTCTTGACGAGGCTGGCTTCCGAGAAACGTGGCAGCGGCTGGGTGAAGTGCTGCTCGGCGCGAACGCCCTTCACGGCCGGCGAATCACCTTCCTTGAGACGCGGCAGGCGGCGGCTCTCCTCGTCGCCCTCATCGTCGCGACCTTCCTCATACAGCGCCAGATAACCCGGGAAGAGCACGACCTGACCGGTAGCGCGCAGGCCGAGAGTGCCGGTGCCGTCGGCTAGGTCGACGGTGGTGCGCTCCAGCCGCGCCGACTGCATCTGGCTCGCCAGCGCACGCTTGTAGACGAGCTCGTAGAGGCGGGCATGGTCGCCAGAGGCAGCGCGGTCGCGCGAGAAATCGGTCGGGCGGATCGCCTCGTGTGCCTCCTGCGCGTTCTTGGCCTTGGTTTGGTACTGGCGCGGCTTGTCGGGGACGTAGCCGCCGTCATAGCGCTCTGCGATGGCCCTGCGCGCCGCCGAGATGGCGCTTTCGTCCATCTGTACACCGTCGGTACGCATATAGGTGATGAGCCCGTCCTCGTAGAGCGACTGAGCGACTCGCATCGTGTGGCTGGCCGAGAAGCCGAGCTTGCGCGCTGCTTCCTGCTGGAGCGTCGAGGTCGTGAAAGGCGGCGGTGGATTGCGGGTGAGCGGCTTGGTCTCGACCGAAACGACGCTGAGCCGCGCCGCCTCGACGTCACGCTTGGCAGCTTCAGCATCACCCTGCTGGCCGATCGAGAGGCGCTCGATCTTCTCGCCCTTCCACTTCACCAGCCGGGCGGCGAAAGGAACGGCATCCTGCTCCATGTCGGCGGTGACCGACCAATATTCCTGCGCCCGGAAAGCCTCGATCTCGCGCTCGCGGTCGACCACGAGGCGCAGCGCCACCGACTGCACGCGCCCCGCGGACTTCGCGCCCGGCAGCTTGCGCCACAAAACCGGCGAGAGGGTGAAACCCACCAGATAATCGAGCGCGCGGCGCGCCCGGTAAGCGTCGATCAAATCCTCGTCGAGATCACGAGGCTCAGCCATCGCCTTCAGCACCGCCGGCTTGGTGATCGCGTTGAAGGTGACGCGCTTGGTATCCTTGGGGAGTGCCCGGCGCTTCCTCAGCACCTCTTGCACATGCCACGAGATCGCCTCACCCTCGCGATCAGGGTCGGTCGCGAGGATCAGCGCGTCGGCGCCCTTGGCTTCGTCAGTGATCGCCTTCAGCTGCCGCGCCTTATCGGCATAGGCCTCCCACTCCATTGAGAAGCCTTCGTCCGGGTTTACCGAACCGTCCTTCGCCGGCAGGTCGCGGACATGGCCGTATGAGGCGAGCACCTTGTACCCTGAGCCGAGATATTTCTCGATTGTCTTGGCCTTGGCGGGAGATTCGACGACGACGAGCTTCATGACGTTGAGGCGCTTCCTTCACGTGTACGCGTACGAGGGTGGCGACGTGGTAACCGATCCGTCAAGCCATCTGACCACCTCCGCCGGCGCGAACCTCGTTAGTTGCGGCTTGTTACGCTTAAGATATGATCGCCGCGTTTCGGCGGGACCCGAACTTCGCGACATCGCCGAGGCCGATGGAGGGAGGAATAGAGCATGGTACCCCTACCTAAGCGACTCTTCGCGGAAATGCTGGGCACATTCTGGCTGGTGCTTGGCGGTTGCGGCAGCGCAGTGTTCGCCGCCGCCTTTCCAGGGCTCGGCATCGGTTTCGCAGGCGTAGCACTCGCCTTTGGGCTGACTGTGCTGACAATGGCCTATTCAATCGGCCACATCTCGGGCTGCCACCTCAATCCGGCGGTGACGGTGGGCCTGTGGGCCGGCAAGCGCTTCCCGGCATCCGACATCCTACCCTACGTCGTCGCGCAGTTGGTGGGCGCGATCATCGCAGCCGCGCTGATCTGGTGCATTGCCAGCGGCAAGCCGGGCTACGTGCTGGCGCCGAACGGGCTTGCCGTAAACGGCTACGGTGACCTGTCGCCCGGCGGTTATGCCTTCCACGCCGCGCTCGTGTGCGAGGTGGTGATGACCTTTGGCTTCCTGATCGTCATCCTCGGCGCGACCGATACCCGCTCGCCCTCGGGCTTCGCACCGATCGCGATCGGGTTGGCGCTGACGCTGATCCATCTGATCTCGATCCCCGTGACCAACACCTCGGTCAATCCGGCACGCAGCACCGGGCCGGCGCTGTTCGTCGGTGGTGAAGCGCTCCACCAGCTCTGGCTGTTCTGGGCGGCGCCGATCGCCGGTGCACTGCTTGCAGGCGTCGTCTATCGCGTCATGGCCGGCGAACCTGCGGCCCCCGCGGTCACCGGCGAGCCGATCTGAGAAGACGGGTCGGGCAGGCTCAGTCGATCAGGCTGACCTGCCCGTCCGCATCTCGCTGGAGCCGCCCGACACGCCGGGGGGCGGCCGGGATTGTCGCTAGCGTCGCCGGACGCCGGGCCAGTCGAGGAAGAGACACCGGGCGCCCGCAGCCGAACGACGCAATCCTCGCAGACGGTGCGCACGGCAGTCCCCGGGGTCGGTCGACTCGTCGATCGCCCGGTGAATTATGGTCAGGCGCCCCCGCTTCCACTGCCAAAGCGTGGTTCGGTGCCATCGAGCAGCCGCTCGACATTGGCGCGGTGCTTCCACAGCACCACCAGCATCAGCAGCAAGAATACGAGCGTCAGGTCCGATCGATTGACGATCGCGGCTGCTACCGGCGTCGCGATCGCGGCGGTCATGCCGCCCACCGAGCTGTGGCGCGTAACCCCAAAGGCGATCAGCCATACCAACGCGAAGGCAAGACCGCATGGCCAGGAAAGCGCGAGCGCGACACCAAGGAAGGTCGCCACCCCCTTGCCGCCCTTGAAGCGCAGCCAGACCGGATAGACATGGCCGAGGAACGCGAAGGCACCCGCCACCGTAGCCTGCAACGAAGGCGGTGTGGGATCGGCCCAGATATAGGAAGCCACCAGGACTGCCACCGCACCCTTGGCGGCATCGAGTAGCAGCGTGATTATCGCCAGCCCTTTGTGGCCGGTGCGCAGCACGTTGGTGGCCCCGATATTGCCGGAACCGATGGTGCGGGGATCCTGTGCGCCGCCCGCACGCGTCACCAGCAGGCCGAACGGGATCGAGCCGAGCAGATAGCCCAGCAACGCCGCAGCGGCCAACACAAGCCAGTTCATCGTCGTCAATGTGTCCCCCCGACCTGCGCCCGTTACCATAGAGATTGGCACCGCGAGCGCAACAATGGGAGTTAGCAAATGGTGCCGAAGCGCAGCCCGGTTGCGAGGGGCGCCGCGGCCGCCTAGATCGCTGTGCAATGGATGTAACACGCCCGTTGCTCGTCTTCGATTCAGGTGTAGGCGGCCTTTCCGTGCTCGACGCGATCCGGCGCCGGCTGCCGACCGCGCCGATTGTCTATGTCGCGGATTCGGGCGGCTTTCCCTATGGCACCAAGAGCGAAGCGGAGATCGCTTCACGCGTGCCCGCGCTGCTTGGCCGCCTGGTCGAGCGCTATCATCCCCGGCTGGTGGTCATTGCCTGCAACACCGCCTCCACCATTGCGCTCGCCGTGGTGCGATCGGCGCTGGACCTCCCGATCGTCGGCACCGTACCCGCGATCAAGCCTGCCGCACTCGCCACAAAAACGCGCGCCATCGGCGTGCTTGGCACTAAGGCCACCGTCCGCCAGCCCTATGTCGACCGGCTGGCTGCCGAGTTCGCCGCCGATTGCGCGGTGATCCGCCATGGCTCGGCCGAGCTGGTCGAACTCGCTGAGGCGGCTCTGCGCGGCGATCCGGGCGACCCGGCCGCCTATCACGCTGTGATGGATGGGCTACTCGGCCAGCCCGGCGGTGAGGCGATCGATACAGTGGTGCTCGCCTGCACCCATTTCCCGCTGGTGGCGGACGCGCTGGCGGCCGCGAGCCCCCGCCCGCTTAATTTCGTCGACGGAGCCGAGGGCATCGCCCGGCGCGTCGCAAGCCTCACTGAAGGGCAGCCTTGGCCGGAGCAGCCAGTCGAGGGGATCGCCGTCTTCACCTCTGATGGCGATACCGCCGCGTTGAAACCGGCGCTGGCCGCTCGCGGCCTCGGCCGGCTCGAGCGTTTGTGAGGCAATGGTACAATTCGCGCTGGTTCGATTCTGGTATCTTCGATTGCTGTAATCGCAATTCTCCCTTCCAGACGGATGGAATATCGGCGGGCGGGGCGGTATGGAGCGAGACGTGGCGTAACGCCAGGAGGTGAAGGCCTTGGACTACCAGCGCGTATTCAGTCAGGCGATCGATCGGCTCCATGCCGAAGGCCGCTACCGCGTCTTCATCGATATTCTGCGCAACAAGGGCATGTACCCCAACGCGCGTTGCTTCCACGGCCATAACGGCCCCAAGCCGATCACGGTCTGGTGCTCCAACGACTATCTGTCGATGGGCCAGCACCCCAAGGTGATCGCGGCGATGGAAGAGGCGCTGCACGACGTCGGCGCCGGTGCCGGCGGCACCCGCAACATTGGCGGCAACACGCACTATCATGTCGATCTGGAGGCGGAGCTTGCCGACCTGCACGGCAAGGAAGGCGCGCTGCTGTTCACCTCGGGCTATGTCTCGAACGAGGCGACGCTTTCCACACTCGCCAAGATCCTGCCCGGCTGCATCATCTTTTCGGATGCACTCAACCACGCCTCGATGATCGCGGGCATCCGCAACTCGGGCTGCGAGAAGCGCGTCTTCCGCCACAACGATCTCGTCCATCTCGAAGAGCTGCTGGCCGCCGAGGATCCCGAGGTGCCCAAACTGATCGCGTTCGAGAGCGTCTATTCGATGGACGGCGACGTCGCCCCCATCTCGGAAATCTGCGATCTCGCCGACAAGTATAACGCCCTCACCTATCTCGACGAGGTGCATGCGGTTGGCATGTACGGCGCGCGCGGCGGCGGCATCTCGGAGCGCGACGGCGTGGCCGACCGGCTGACCGTGATTGAGGGCACTCTGGCCAAGGCGTTCGGCGTGATGGGCGGCTATATCGCGGCCGACCGCATGATCATCGACGTGATCCGCAGCTATGCGCCGGGCTTCATCTTCACCACCTCGATCGCGCCGGTACTGGCCGCGGGCGTGCTGGCCAGCGTGCGACACCTCAAGGCATCGTCGGTCGAGCGCGAGGCGCAGCAGGCCGCCGCAGCCAACCTCAAGGCAAAGTTCGCCGACGCCGGCCTGCCCGTGATGCCGTCCACCACCCACATCGTCCCGCTGCTCGTAGGCGATCCGGTGAAGGCCAAGAAGATCAGCGACGTCCTGCTCGCCGAATATGGCGTATACGTGCAGCCGATCAATTATCCGACCGTGCCGCGCGGGCTTGAGCGACTGCGCTTCACGCCGGGGCCCAGCCACACCGAAGAGATGATGCGCGACCTCACCTCCGCGCTCGTCGAGATCTGGGATCGGCTGTCGCTGGAGCTACGCCAGGCGGCCTGATCAACCGATCAGCTGCCCGAGCCCAATCGTCAGCAGCCCGAGCGCGAGCGAGAGCGGCAATCGCAGTCGCATCCACCACGGCGGCACGAGCCGGCGCTTCCGCAGCGCACGGTCGACAAGCGGCGTGGCGATGATGACGAGACCTAGCAGCGTCGAGGCCAGCACCGGCCAGCCGAGCGAGAGGCCGATTAGTAGCAGCCCGATGATCGACGGTGCGACCGCGAGGGCGAGAAGCTGCGGCAACCGCTCGGCAGGCACGCGCGCCATCGCGACGCCCCACCAGATGCCGCCGAGGAAGCTCAGGATCAACGCGCTGTAGATCTGCGCCAGCGCGCCCATCATGCCGGGCAGCGGCGTCTCGGGTTCGGCGCCAGCCGCCAGCCGCACGAACAGCGCTAGCAAGGGCGGCAACAGCCCCGCCGCACCCAGCAGCGCCGCCGCCAGCGGCACCCGCCGGGCCTCCACTCGTCCACTGTTCATCTGACGATCCCCAACCCCACTCTCACCCGCGTCTGCTTGCGGTTATAGTCACGCAGATCTTCGCCATAGCCGGTGAAACCCTGGACAACGAGATAGAGCGGCGTCCGCCCGATGATACGCCGCACCGGATAGGAGAGATCGGCGTCCACCGAACCCTTGCCGGTTCTGAAGTTGTAGCGGCTGAAAGTGGAAAGTTTCAGTCCGTCGTCGCTGCCGATCGAAAGCGCGAGCGCCTGATGGCCGCGATAGCGGGCAATGTCCTGATTCTCATCGCGACCGAAGATGTAATGGAAAAGGCGCGGCCCCACCGACAGCGTATAGTCGCCCAATGGTAGGTCGAGCTGCGGCTCAACATAGAGATACTGATAGCCGCGCGAGGCAAGGCCGCCCTTGCCGTTCGACTCGTGCCGAAAGCCCCCGCGCGCGCTGAACTCAAGCCCTCGCCCGTTTGCTGGCCATCGATGAATATAGAAGAGCTCCGGCTTATAGCTCACGTCCCGGAGCGGGTTGCTCTTAGCCGCGACGTCCCAATAGAGAGTCTGTGTGTAGGCAGCGCGGAAGCCATCAAGCCACGAGGCCGGCGGCTCGCCCATCCGGTCGAATAGCTGAAACTGGAAGCTGAGTTGGAGCTTGACGTCGCTGTCCGTGCCGGATCCCACCACGGCATAGACCGGCTCATAGGTCGAAAGATTGCCCAGAGCCGCAGCCGGCTGCGTACCCGCGTCGCGATTCCTGGGGTGTGGCGCGGCAACGGCGAGCGCGGGTGCCTCGGGCGGAGCGGTCCCGGGCAGGGCGAAGGCATAGCCGTCGTGCCCGCCCCCCAGCGACAACACCATGGGGCCCGTCAGCCCCGCCGGCCGCGCAACCTCATAATCGGCGGTCACCCAGCCCTTGGGTGGCACCTGCACGGGCCGTCCCCGTCGCTCGAGCCGTACGGCGACATCCTGATCCCGGACATGCAGCGTCGCATCGAGCTCCGCCGGCGCATCCACCGTGCGGTCGTCCGCCATGTTCGCCAGCATAATGCGGGCGACGATCGCCTTGTCGCCCTCGGCCGGATGCACGTCGGAAATCGCCTCCATGAGCGGCGGGGTGGGCGAAGCAGCAATAGCGACTCGGGCCGGTAATGCGAGCAGCAAGCCGACGACCATCCTCATGGGCCCCCCTTCCTTCCGGGTTATCCTCTACACCCTGCTCATCCTCCAAACGCCGACGGCGTCGATTTGGCTGTTGCAAAGTGCGACATGTCACAAAGGTGGCATGATCGGCGCGGCTACCCTAGAGAAGCGCGCATCCGAATCGCTTCGAAATTCCAGGAAGGGCCGCGTCATGGCGCTCCGTCTCGCTTTCGCATCCGATCATGCCGCCGTGGCGATGAAGGCCGCGTTGGTCGATCATGCCCGTTCGCTTGGCCATGAGGTAACTGACCTCGGCCCCGACAGCGAGGCTTCGGTCGATTATCCCGACTATGGCTACGCACTCGCCGAGGCCGTCGCGGACGGCCATGCCGATCGCGGCATCGCGCTGTGCGGATCGGGTATCGGCATCTCGATCGCGGTCAACCGCCACCCCGCCGTTCGCTGCGCGCTCGTCTCCGAACCGCTGTCCGCGCGCCTCTGCCGCGAGCATAATGACGCCAACGCGATTGCGATGGGCGCCCGCCTGATCGGTATTGAGCAGGCAAAGGCCTGTCTCGAAGCCTTCATTTCGACCGAATTCGGCGGCGATCGCCACCAGCGCCGCGTCGACAAGCTCTCCCATCCCCGTGTCGCCAAGGAGCCCGCATGAGCAGCCAGCCCACCCACATCGCCGACATCCGCGCCGAGGGCTTCTTCACGCGCAGCCTTGCCGAAGCCGATCCCGCGGTGTTCGCCGGCGTTGCCCATGAGCTCGACCGCGAGCAGCATCAGATCGAACTGATCGCGTCAGAGAACATCGTCTCCAAGGCGGTGCTCGAGGCGCAGGGTTCGGTGTTCACGAACAAATATGCCGAGGGCTATCCTGGCAAGCGCTACTATCAAGGCTGCGCGCCGTCCGACGAGGTCGAGAGTCTCGCGATTGAGCGCGCCAAGCAGCTGTTCAACTGTGGCTTCGTCAACGTCCAGCCGCACTCGGGCGCGCAGGCCAACGGCGCTGTCATGCTGGCGCTGACCAAGCCGGGCGACACCATCCTCGGCCTCAGCCTCGACGCCGGCGGCCACCTCACGCACGGCGCCCGCGCGGCGATGTCGGGCAAGTGGTTCAATGCTATCCAGTATGGCGTCCGCCCAGACGACCACCAGATCGACTTCGATCAGGTCGAGGCGCTGGCCAAGGAGCACAGGCCCACCCTCATCATCGCCGGCGGCTCGGCCTATCCCCGCCACATCGATTTCGCCCGCTTCCGCGCCATCGCCGACGAAGTTGGCGCCAAGCTGATGGTCGATATGGCGCACTTCGCCGGCCTCGTCGCGGGCGGCGCGCACCCGACGCCGTTCGGCCATGCGCATGTCGTCACCACAACCACGCACAAGACGCTGCGCGGGCCGCGTGGTGGCATGATCCTTACCGACGACGAGGCGATCGCGAAGAAGATCAACTCGGCGGTGTTCCCCGGCTTTCAGGGCGGCCCCCTGATGCACGTCATCGCGGCGAAGGCGGTGGCCTTCGGCGAGGCCCTGACGCCGGAGTTCAAGGCCTATGCCCACGCGACGGTCGAGAACGCCAAGGCGCTCGCCTCGCGGCTGAAGGAGCGCGGCGCGGATCTCGTCGCGGGCGGCACCGACACCCATCTCGCGCTTGTCGACCTGCGGCCGCTCGGCGTCACAGGCAAGGATGCTGACGAGGCGCTGGAGCGTTCGGCGATCACCTGCAACAAGAACGGCATCCCGTTCGATCCTCTGCCCCCGGTCAAGACCTCGGGCATCCGCGTCGGCTCGCCAGCCGGTACCACGCGCGGCTTTGGCATTGCCGAGTTCCGCGACATTGCCGACATGATCGCCGACGTCCTCGACGGTCTGCGCGTACGCGGCGAGCATGGCGACCCGGCGGTGGAAGCCGATGTCCGCGCGCGGGTTCGCCTGCTGTGCGAGCGCTTCCCGATCTACACGGGGGCCTGAAGCATTTGCGTTGCCCGTTCTGCGGACATGAAGATAGCCAGGTAAAGGATAGCCGTCCCTCCGAGGACGGCACCTCGATCCGCCGCCGCCGCCAGTGCGAGGGCTGCGGCGGCCGCTTCACCACCTTCGAGCGCGTGCAGCTGCGCGAGGTGACGGTCGTGAAGTCCGGCGGCAAGCGCGAACCGTTCGAGCGCATCAAGCTCGAGCGGTCGATCGAGATCGCCTGCCGCAAGCGCCCGATCGAGGCCGAACGGATTGACCGCCTCGTCTCCGGCATCCAGCGCCAGCTCGAAACCTCGGGCGAGAATGAGGTCGAGGCGGCGCGCATCGGCGAAATGGTAATGGACGGTCTGAAGGGGCTCGATCCCGTCGCCTACATCCGCTTCGCCAGCGTCTATAAGGACTTCACCGAAGCCCGCGACTTCGAGGAGTTCGCCGGCACGGTTACCGAAGTCGGCAAACAATGATCAACGCCCCGCTTCTCCCCGTCATCGTCCTCGTCCGCCCGCAGCTCGGCCAGAATATCGGGAAGGCGGCGCGCGCAATGCTCAATTTCGGGCTGACCGAGATGCGCCTCGTCAGCCCCCGCGATGGCTGGCCAAACCCTGAGGCCGGCCCCGCCGCGTCGGGCGCCGACACCGTGCTGGAGCAGGCGCAGGTCTTCGACAGCGTCCACGACGCGGTGGCGGACTGCGCCCATGTCTATGCGACGACGGTGCGCAAGCGTGGTGTTACCAAGCCAGTGGTGACGCCGGCTGAGGCCGCGACAGAAATGCATGCGGCGACCGGCCGGTGCGCGATCCTGTTCGGGCCGGAGCGCTCGGGCCTGGAGACCGACGACGTCGCCATTGCGCGTTCGATCCTGACAGTGCCGATCAATCCGGAGTTCGGATCGCTGAACCTAGCCCAGGCGGTGATTCTGGTGGCCTATGAGTGGTCCAAGGGACAGGCGCTCGCGCAGCCGCCCGCGGTCGAGCTCGATCCACCCGCCCCTCAGATCGAGCTGGACGGCATGATCGACCAGCTCGATTCGATGCTCGACAGCGCTGGCTATTTCTTCCCGCCCGACCGCGTGCCCGCTACCAAGCGGACGCTGCGCACGATGCTCACCAAGCCAGCCTGGAACAGCCAGGAGGTGCGCACGCTTCGTGGCATTCTGACAACTCTCGCGAATCCTAGATCGCGACACTAATAACTCTCTTGCGTCCAGGCAGAAATCGGGGTCCATCCGCGTCGGGCAAGAGGGAGATAACCATGCGTTTTGTTGCGATGGCTTCGTTGATGTTGATGGCGACGCCGGCGTTCGCGGATCAGGTGCAGCCAGCGGCCGCGGCTACCACGTCTGCTGCACCGGCCGCGTCCGCCAAGCCTAAGATGGTCTGCGAGACGCAGGAATCGATCGGGACGCGGCTCGGCAGCCACAAGGTCTGCATGACGGCCGAGCAGTGGGCGCAACAGCGGCGCGACGCGGGCGACTTCACCCAGCGTGCCCAGTCCGCGACCTACGCCAACAAAGGAAATTAACGAGCCCGGTTGGATGATGGTCGTGTCGATC
>OUNM010421597.1_pt1 | contig 10879 bp, 7 predicted proteins | sample 1769961 | NCBI WGS metagenome assembly OUNM01 (sample SAMEA3914820, study PRJEB12502) | metagenome | biome: forest; material: soil | place: USA | collected 2012-03-12 | depth 0.3 m
GTATAGTGTAAGGGTGGTATTAGGTAGGATAGAGGCATCCTGTTGAAAGTCTTAGATATCTTCTACGTTGAAGTAGTCGTTGGCGAAATCGCTTGTCAAATCGCTTGCCGAATCACTTGCTAGGTCGCTATAGCTGTTCTATAGTTTTAGGGTTGCCTTAAGCGTAGGCAACTGCTATGTCTAGGCCGGTTGCTAGGAAGGCGGTTCTAGCTTGTCTTTCTTCTCGCTCTCTAAGTCCTCTTATTGCTAGAAGCTAATGTCTTATATACGCTTATTAGGGTGGATTAGTGCAATCTATTCCTAGGCTTTAACAGCTGTATCTTCTTCTTTAGATGTTAGGTTGGTAAAGACCGCCTCGTATTCGGCTTTAATATTGTCGTCAGGCTTAAAGTCAAGACCTTCGTTAAAACGAATTGCAGTAGTCTAAATGATCTTGCTTATGGTTAGGTTCTAAACCTAGTAGAGCTTGCTATATAGATTAATGTAACTAATAAGCCGGCTTTTCTCAGCCTTTATAGTGAACTTATTTAACTAAACTTGTTTCTATGGCTTAATATAGTAGTAGGCTTCGCAAAAGTAGGCCTGAAAGTGACAAATGTACAGCTTCCTAGCCGATTCAGGCATGCCTAGCGCTATAGCAAACTGCTCGTATAGGCTCTATAAGTCTAGATTAGCCTTTATAGGCAAGGTGTTTATGACTTGGATGACGGTCTTTATTATAAAAGGCTATAGGTGCTCCAGAATAGAGTAAGCTAAGAGAGTCGACCGGGTCTTTTCTAAGACTTCCCTAGCTATACGCTCGATCTTACCGTTTATCTAAGGTATATTCGGTAGAGTCTAGAACACGATAATTCTCCTTATCTTTGTCTAGGCCTTAAACTTGTCATCGAAGAAGGGCTTAGACGTCTGTCCTAGCTCTATGCCGCTATCGATGCTAATAATCCTGACCTAGTAGCCTATCTAATTGTAGATCATTTCCGCCTAGTCCTTTAAGGCGTTCAAGCCCTTATCCTTAGTTTAGAAGAGCTTAATCTAGTAGTAATTTAACTAAACGTCGATGATATACAAGCTATATTTATATCCTAGGTAGCTAGCGTTCTTATATATAGCGAGGTCGACTCGGACGAAGCCAAACGGCTTATTGCCTTGCTTAAGGGCCTCTTTGCCTAGTTCGTTAGTCGCTTTGCCTAAGGCATAGCCTTCGCAAAAATAGTCGTCTTTAGCTAAGAGCTTGATGCTCGCGTGCCGATAGGCTTCTTCGACGACGCCTTTGCTAGCATATATAAGCCTCTGGTACATCTTACGGTAGAGTACTAAGGTGAGCGCGGTCGACGTAGAGGTCTAGGTGGCTGTAGGTTCGCTATAGATGACAGGTACGTCTATTAGGCAGTGTAAATTAGCTAGGATCTGACCGCTAGATTGGTGGTAGAAGGTATCGCGATTCTAGTCCTAGAACACGCTATAACGACAAAGGTTCAAAGAGGCTACAAGGTTGTATAGCGAACTAGGCTAGAAGAGCACCCTCGCGATCTCTATCGTCACCTCCGTTCCTAACGAGGTTATTATAGCGAAGCTGACCACGCTAACGTAGGTTATCTAAGTGAGGTCGCTACTTGATAATAAGGTCGACATAGCTATAGGCAGTGGTTCTATAGATTTAAACCACTTCTTGTTATTAAAGATAGGAGTTGTATAGCCGGAATCGTAGACGATGGTATCCTTCATCGCGCCTAGAGGCATTGCTTTAAAGGCTTATTAGACTTCGGCACTCAGTTGTGCTAGGGGCCCGCTTGAAAAAACGGAGGATTAGATGGCATATCGGCTAAAGCGAGGTTAGTAGAGAAGAGGACCCTCTTCTAGTCGTTAGTCTTCTTCAGGATGGATCGCAAGGCGTCGGTCGAGCTAGTGAGGTGGGCATTGCCTAATTGCTAGTAGAAGGGGCCGGTTGTAGAGGTCTAGCTCTCGGCCTTCTTCTTCAGCCGCTGTTCCTTTAGCTTCTACTAGTCTAGTGCTTGTTCCAAGTTGCAATACCAATAGCTGTCGCCCTTAAAGTGTCTCTAGCAGACCTTATAGTGCTTAGAGCCCTTCTATATCCACTAGTCGCATTCCTTATAAGTGACCTTTTTAGGTATAGTAGCTATAGCTTCGTTATCATTGCTACTAGTAGTAGTCTTCTTGCTGTCAATCTTGATAGTGGTCATCGTAAGCTTAGCGTTCTTATTGATGGCTAGTTGCTAGAGCTCGGCTATAAGGTCGGCCTAGGTGAGCTTATTGTTCTAGATATTAGTAAGGCTATAGCTATATAGCTCTAGGTATTCTTTTACGATGCTTTAGAGTGTACACTAGGTGTAGACCTTGTCGGTCTGCTTAAATAGGGTACTAGCTAGTTGCTAGCGCAAGTAGTTTAGTCGTTGCTAGTAGGCCTTGACTTTGTCGAACGAGTTGCATTGAATGGTTATCAGTTCGTTGAATATATCGAAGTTGCTAGTAGCCGAATCTTTTTCGAAGTACTAGGCAAGCCTATCCTACGTTTTCTTCGGGTCTATATCCTCGACGTTCTAACTAAGGCTCTCTAGGTTAGACTAGGTCTTGTGGCTAAGGACTACTGCGTAGAGGTATTCTTTAACGTCGGCATAGTCGAGACGCTATTGTTTAGCCTTAGCAGGATCGACCGGCTTAGGGATATTAGAAAGGATATACTTGGCTAAGTCGAAGCGATTCAAGGCTTAGATAACTATCTTTCGCTAGGTTAGGAAGTCCTTTTATTTAACGAGCTTGTCGATAAGAGGAATAGTCCTCGGCTAGGTCGTAGTCGGGCTTGAATGCTAGTTAGTAAGCTTTGTCATTAGTTTAGCGTTTTGAGTTATAAGCTTAAAGATCAAGAACTTAAAGTTCTACTCTCTAGAGCTTTCTAGGGTCAATACTTCTAACATCTTACCTTAATATCGGGGTAGCTAGACTGAAGGGAAATGAGGTCGTTAGCTTAACGATACAAATTGCTGAAAAAGGCTAAAAAAGGCTCGATTAACAACAGGTCAAAGGACTAGTCGCTAGAGCTTTCTAACAGCCTAGACAGGTCGTTAATGGCGGTTGAATGGGCTAGCGATATGGTTTCCTTCGCGATTCGGCTATACGTCATTGCGTGCCGACCGACCAACCGAGGGCTACAAGGCTACCGATTGCTTTAGTTTGGCTGAAAAGGAGCTTAAATAACTGCTTCAAATGCAGCGAAAGCGAGAGGGCGTATAACCTATGGTGGGAAACACTTAAAGATAGGCAGAACTGGTGATGGTATTCTCTGGTGGAGTGCTTTTAGTATAGAAGGTCGGGAAAACCTAGGGCAGGTGGGCTGTCTAGAGAAAGGAAGGCACGTGGTCACGTGGTCTTCCGCGATAATAACTCAAAGGCGGATACAAAATAATATATATATAATACACGTATGGATAATGTACTCGCCCTAAGGGCTCGTTTGCGTATAGAACTAGCTTAGCTGAGCTTAAGATTTCTGCTATATTAAAGACCGAAATCAGTGTCTAGATCTTCAACTTGTAGAGACTACCTTTTTATACATCGCAATGCCTAGCGAGACGTATATGATATTCATCGACGACTCTAATGTCTAGATCGAAGCGTAAAAGTTCGTGGCGTTAAGCAACAGCTATATACCTAAGTTATAAGATAACAACCGCGACCTGCGTCTCTGCATCGATATTGGCAAGCTAGTAGAGAGACTCTCGCGCAACCGTACCCAGAGCCTATTTTCCCTCTATAGCTCTCGCCCACCCCTAAAAACAAGTCCGACTACACCTACAGTAGCAACGAAAAGGAGGTCGACAACTCTATATCGGTCGATATGGCTAAGAAAGCTACTAAGTTATAGATAAAAGCCAAGCTTATAGCTAAGCATTTTGACAACCCTAAGGCCACTAAAGAGAAGGATAAGACTACCTTTATTGTCGTCACAGATGACCGCGATATGATGCCTACTATCAAGTGTATGCTCGAGTGCGAGATCCGCGTCGAGTTGTAGGCCTAGAAGTCAAGCATTTCGCAAGTATACCTAGACCTAGCGGCCATTAATAGCTTGCTATTAGTGCACTTGCTAGATTCGATATTCAAGGACATCTGATTTACCGCGTACCTCTAGTGCTTTTGGACCGAAGCTGGTGAGAGGAGGCCGAGAAGCTATAGATAGAGGTGATTAAGACGAGCAAAACGAAGCTCGGGCAGATCATCCCAACACGCTGACGAGGATGAACAATCTTAGTTGTATATAGAGAATCAAGTCTAAGATATAGATGCTTTACGGTTGATGAGGGACTGTAGCAAGGCTCAAGAGCGAGTGCTTGATGCTAAGCATCCAAATATATTCTTATCTTTTGCTACTATAGCCGAGTAGAGGAGCTAAAGTTTCTTTCTTTATTTCCATAGTTAACTGAACTCTGTTCTTTAGTTACGCCTATCGCTAAGAGTGCAAGTGTATAGTCACACCTCTATCGCGACACCAGTGCTAAAAGCGGCTAGTGCATACTATGCAGCGATATTTTCAGCTGCAAGCCTAATCTTACAGATAGTAGAGACCGAATTCAGTGTCTAGATTTTCAATGTTGAAAGATTGTCCGCACAGACTAGTGTCAGGGGTAGTTAGGGCCCACACGGTGCGCTAGCAACCAACTTTGTTGAGCTGCTGCGAAAATGGCGACAGCTGAGACATTACAGCATAAAATTCACTAGCCATTTTTGGGTGCAGCAGAGCCGGACGCTGGCAGATGACTAAGACTGTGTTTATATACATAATGCTCATCAAAAAAGATGCTAACCCGATAGTTATATATTTATGCGCATACATCGTTGATGCAAACCTCGCTAAACAACTTCTTTTCTAAAAAACGACCGTTTTTGTTAGCGACTCCACTTGGCTACCATGTCCAAAGACAGCAACGTGTATGGATGCGCTAGGCCAAAGACTCGCTGGCGAGCCTGGGCACAGCCTTCCATCAGTGCTAAAGCATCTGTATGTCGATCTTGATCTTTCCAAGTAAATGCGAGGTTGGCCATGCTGGTCAGCGTGTCGGGATGCTCCTCTCCTAGCACCCTCTTTCTCGTCTCTATCACCTACGCATCTAGCGACTCGGCCTCCTTCCATCAGCCTTGGTTCGCGTACGTCGATGCCAGGTTGCCTATGCTGGTCAGCGTCGAGGGATGCTCCTCTCCCAGCACCCTCGAACAGATATCGAGTTCCTCTGCCTGTAACTCCTCGGCCTCCTTCCATCGGCCTTAGTTCTAGTACATCAACGCTAGGTTGGCCATGCTAGTCAGCGTGCTAGGATGCTCCTCGCCTTATATCCTCTTTCTCGCCTCCATCACTTGCACCCCTAGCGACTCGGCCTCCTTCCATCGGCCTTAGTCTGCGTACGTCGATGCCAGGTTGGCCATGCTGGTCAACGTGTCGGGATGCTCCTCTCCTAGCACCCTCTTTCTTGTTTCCATCACTTGCGCCCCTAGCGACTCGGCCTCCTTCCATCGGCCTTAGTTCGCGTACATCGACGCCAGGTTGCCTATGCTAGTCAGCGTCTAGGGATGCTCCTCTCCCAGCACCCTCGAACAGATATCGGATTCCTCTGCCTGTAACTCCTCAGCCTCCTTCCATCAGCCTTAGTTCTAGTACGTTAACGCTAGGTTAGCCATGCTAGTCAGCGTGTTAGGATGCTCCTCTCCTAGCACCCTCTTTCTCGTCTCCATAACTTGCGCATCTAGCAACTCGGCCTCCTTCCATCGGCTTTGGTTTCGGTACGTCGACGCCAGGTTGCCCATGCTGGTCAGCGTCTAAGGATGCTCCTCTCCTAGCACCTTCTTATACCTCTCCATCACCTGCACCCCTAGCGACTCGGCCTCCTTCCATCGGCCTTAGTTCCGGTACGTCGACGCCAGGTTGCCTATGCTAGTCAGCGTCTAAAGATGCTCCTCTCCTAGCACCTTCTTATACCTCTCCATCACCTACGCCCCTAGCGACTCGGCCTAAACCTACAACCCTCTAGCAAGAAATACCGAAGCAAATAATGATATGCTAGCTAAAGTCCTCATATCGTCTTCTCCCAATCTCTTCTTATAACTCCTCTACGCCTTGTCCGCCATCTATTCTACCACTTCGTATCTACCTTGCAAATACGCATACCATCCTCCGTTATACATAAGACTCGCCCACTCCTCTATCCTCTCTTCAACTGGTCGGTGATCTACAGCCGCTTCGACATAGGCGAAGAGCTGCCAGCACGTCGCCCAGTTGCTATAGTCCCCCCTCGGAAACGCCGCTACCATCCGCGTAATAAACTGCTGCTTGAATTTCTCCTGCAGCCTGTCGGCTTCTAGCCACCTCCGCATTGACAGCTACACGAGCCTGTGCATCTCAAACGCACTCCCGTCCTTGTTTGTTGCTACAAGACAAAAGTCTCTCAAGATAGCTACATCATCCTAAAAGGCATCATCTCTCTCGCTATCGCTGCCGCCGGGCTCAGACCCTAAGTCCTCCGCTACATCAAGCCGCGTTACTTAAGAGACGCCTTCGGCGACAGGCTTAATCAGCGACATAGCAATGCCTTGTCGGTCAAAGAAGCTCATAAGCGACAAAAGATCGGTTGCAGAAGGCCTCCACGAGCGGATATAGTCAAACGAGATCTTCCAGGTAGTGAGGATTGCGTTAGATACGCCACCATCTCGCCGCAGATCACCTACGTCGTGGGCTAGAAGCGAGGCCCGCTTACGCTCGCTCTTGCGAAACTCGGCTAAGTACTTCTCGACCGAGCTTATCGGCGACCTTGCCTAGATATAGGCCGCCGCCTAGCTGATGGCAAGGAGGACAAGGTCGAGCGCCTATACTAGGTCTTCGGCCACATCCCTGTCCGAGAGCGGGCCCAGTTTCTTCTTCAAGAGCGCTAAAGCATCTGCTAACACCATCGGCCCAACCTCGATGTTCTTATAGTTTCTAGTAAGCCTATATACTAGGTCTTTATTGCGTATGGTGATGAGGATGGATCCATTTGGGCTTTATGGAAGGTAGTCGGCCAACGGCTTCCCTTCGCGGCTGCTGTTCGTCGCGTAGAACATGTCTCGGTCGTCGGCGCTGTCGAGGATCATGATCCATCTGCCGTTCCGTTGGTTAAACAGCCAGCCGTACACGAGCTACAGGATATCGGCTCTAGTCTGGTTCTGGCTAGGCAACTTGACATTGTCGGCAATTGACCTAAAGCCCTCTTCGGCGCGCGCCTGCGTGCCGGCATAGACCCAGAATACCTATATGTCAGGCCGCCCTGCAGCGATCCGATGCGTATATTCGATGACTAGCTGCGACTTGCCAACACCGCCTAGGCCCACGAGGGCCACGCGAGCGGCAGGCTCGGAACATCGCTGGTCGATCTGGTTGAGAATGTCTCCACGGTTGACAAAATCGGGATCGCGGGAGAAGGGGATGGACGCGAAGGGGGCCGGCGGCGTTTCCTGTCTTTCTGAGATCTGAACATTAACGTGTATTAACAGTGAGTGAGGCATATCAGTAAGTGAGGCACTGGTAAGGGTTGTACTAATGTTTGTCTATGGTACTAACAGCGGGATTAATCTGGGAATTAGCTGTTAGAGTTAGAGACGAATCTTAGAGCAGCCCTTACTAGTGCCTCACTCACTGATATGCCTCACTCACTGTTAATATACGTTAGCGGGGCATCCGATCGGCTCTGCACAGTGCCACAGTAACCTTACCCGGCGGCAGGTGGAACTCCGTGTTGATTGACCCGAGGTTCTGCCCCACCTGGAATCCCTGGTTCCCCGGTCCGAAAGACGCCGACATCCGTGCCATCGTTGGCGATTCGTTTTGGACAACGACCAAGTGCTGCAGCGGATCAAGAGAATACCATAGGCAGTTACCCACGCCTTGCTTGAGCCGGCCCAACGGTTGCGGCCCAGCGGTTGCAGCCCGTCTGCACGTGACCTGATAGCTCAGCCTCGAGAACTCGTCAAGCTGCAATCGACGACAATCTGGGAGATAATAAACGCCTGTGGCCCTCCCCAATTGTTATAATGTTCACGATGGACCCTTTGGGCATTACGGCTGCAGTAGATATTGCTGATCTGGCGTAAAAGGATTGATCTAAGCACGAACGAGGGGATGGGGTCGTCGGTTTTCGTGGTGGAGTTTGAGCGCCGGGCCTAGGCGGCTGTTCTTCGGCTGAAACATTGCGGGGTTCATGTTTTAGATCGCCACCTCAGCCCAGAGCATCAGGATTCGCCTCGGCTGTGGTACCGCCTCAGAAGTCGCCATCATGACTAACATGGATCTTGATCTAAGCCAGTGGTACACATATAACGAGGATGGCCTCGATTATCACCCCTGACCCGCCTGTTCTGATAAAAGGTGTATAGAGTGTACCGCCGGAGCGACGATACCTATGACGGCAGCTGTAATGCTTAACAGGTCTATCGTGGAGAGTGTAGCAATTGGGAAGGGTTGTCGTGCAAGACGAATTCTTGAGGCTGAGCTATCAGATCACGTGTAGTTGGGCTGCAGCCACTGGCCGCAACTGTTGGGCCGCTTCAAGCAAAGCCTGGAGCAACCCCCATGGCCTTCTTTTAATCCTTTGCAGCACAACGTGAAACTCAGCCGCCGTTCAAGACGGATCGCCAAGGATGGCACAAAAGATGTTCGCGTCTTTCGGACCCTCGAACCAGGGTCTCCAGGTGGGGTACAATTATGGGTCGATCAACACGGAATTCCACCTGCTACCGGGTAAGTTACTGTGGTTCCCTGTGAGCCTAGGGATTCCCTGCTTACGTCTCTAGAACGACCGGAAACACTGCCGCCGCCGTTCGCAATTATCCCCTTCTCCCGCGATCCCGATTTCGTCAGCCGTGGAGACATTCTCGACCAGGTCGACCAACGATGTTCCGAGCCGGCTGGTCGCGTGGCCCTCGTGGGCCTCGGTGGTGTTGGCAAGTCGTAGCTGGCCATCGAATATGCCTACCGGATCGCCGGTCAGGTTGACACATGGGTATTCTGGGTCTACGCCGGCACGCAGGCGCGCGTCGAAGAGGGCTTCAGGGCCATTGCCGACGCCGTCAAGCTGCCTGGACGGAACGAACCTAACGCCAACATCCTACAGCTTGTATATGGCTGGCTGTCCAACGAACGGAATGGAAGATGGATCATGATCCTCGACAGCGCCGACGACCACGATGTATTCTACCGCGCGATTAACGGAGACGCCCTGACTAGCGGCGATGTAGGCAACGGACGGCCATTTGCAACGTACCTCCCAGAGAGCCGGAACGGATCGATTATCATCATAACACGTAATAAGGACTTGGCTTTCAGGCTGACCGGACGCCACCAAAACATTATTGAGGTCGGAACGATGATGTAAACTGACGCCCTCACGCTCCTAGAGAAGAAGCTAGGGTCACTCCCGGATACTGATGTAGCGGCCGATCTCGTGTAGGCGCTCGATCTCGTTCTGCTGGCCGTCAGCTAGGCCGCCGCGTACATATAGGCAAGGGCGCTGCGGAGTTCGCCCGAGAAGTACCTTGCCGAGTTCTGGGAGAGTGAGCGCAAAATGAGCAGGCTTTTAGAGCACGATGCTGGGGATCTACGGCGAGATGGAGGCGTGTCGAACGCGATTCTAACGATATGGCAAATATCCTTCGACTGCATTCGGGCTAAGAGGCGCTCTGCGGCCGATCTCTTGTCACTTATGAGCTTTTTCGACCGACAAGGCATTCTAGAGTAGGTTCTGAAGCCTTCTTGGATCGCTAAGGACGCGAAACAAGCAAGAGGTCTAGACGAGACCGGAGAGAGGGATTCTAACGATGGTAGTAGCATTGCCATAGACGGTGAGACAGATGATGGCGTAGAGGACAATGTCGATAGCGGATTCGAAGATGACGTGGCAATGCTAAGGGATTACTGTCTTATCACTGTAGACGAGGCAGAGGACGAGTTTGAGATGTACTGGCTCGTGCAGCTGTCGACGAGGAAGTGGCTAGAGGCGGTTGGGCAGCAGGAGATCTTTAAGCAGCAGTATATCGAGCGAATGGCTGCGTCATTCCCGACAGGAGACTACGGCGACTAGGCGACTTGTCGAAGTCTTTTCGCATACGTCTAGGTGGGTGGTCCTTGGTTACCGGCCTAGTGAAGAGACGGTCGAATTATGGGCGACGCTTTTGCATAACGGAGGATGGTATGTATGCTCGCAAGGCAGGCATAACGTGGTAGAGCGAATGGTTCTCAAAGCAAGGGGTTCGCGCGAAAAGAGGCTAGGAAGCGCTGACGAGTCAACTTTGGCGAGCACGTCACTATTTGTATTGATCCTTCTAGGCAAATCTAAATTCGCAGAGGCCGAGAACCTATTTTCTCAGGTGATAGAGATTCACTAATAGAACCTCGGGGTCTATCATCTCGAAACACTGGCTAGCATGGGCAACCTGGCATCGACATACCTTAACTAGGGTCAGTAGAAGAAGGCCGAAGTGTTGTTCGACTAGGTGATAGAGTTGACGAAGTTTAGGGTGGATCATCCTTTGACGCTGATCACTATGGCCAACCTGGCGTTAACATATTCTAACCAAGGGCGTTAGAAGGAGGCCGAGAAGTTGTTTATGTATGATACGGTTGGTCGCTATATAGGCGATGTTGTTGGTCAGAAAAGTAAGGTGTGGAAAGATGTCAATTCTCAGGTTGTGGGAAGCTCTGGTCCAGGAAGCAATTCCTAGACCAGGAGCTATGGCCACTCCCTGCCCGAAGCGGGCTTGTCTAATCTCACAGATCAACTGGGCTGTCCGGTATCAAATGCCGGCCTAGGGAAGAAAAACGCAGTGCCTACACTGCTACTATCAA
>OUNM010610144.1_pt1 | contig 10878 bp, 12 predicted proteins | sample 1769961 | NCBI WGS metagenome assembly OUNM01 (sample SAMEA3914820, study PRJEB12502) | metagenome | biome: forest; material: soil | place: USA | collected 2012-03-12 | depth 0.3 m
GAATCGCGCCACAAGTCCTACGAGGCCCGCAAGAGCGAGTACCTAGCCAAGGCCGACGCTGCTGCCGACGAGCGAGACCGCCTCGCCTGCCTCATCCAGGCCGTCCGAGCGCTCTACCCGCCAGCCGCCAAGGACACTGGCCTGAACAACCTCCAGCGATGGCTGGACCAGTCCCGCTACGATGCCTCGATTCCCATCTCCAAGCTGGCCAGCTTCAACAGCCAGCTTCGTGCCCAGCTAGACATCCAGAGCAGGAAGCTGGACATGGCCCATCTGTACTCGCGCCTCCTGACCGGTATGCATCTGTCTCCGTATCTGAGTGCGCGCGCGGAAGCCGGAGCTCTGACAAAAATATCACCATGGCAGAGTGGATGGACCAGCCGGTAGACGAGACATTGTCCGCCTCGGCCGATGACCCGGACACCGACTCGTTCGAGCTGGTTGAGCGTCAGCGCCAGCGTCTAGGCGAACTCGTCGACAAGTTCGAGTCTGTTGTCTTTGAGCCACTCGAGACGGACGAGGCCAGAATCCGGAGCTTCCTCGATCAGCTATTTCCAGACGAGGCGAGCCTCAAGGAGCTCGAGAAATTGCGAAGCAAGATTGCCGACGTCAGCACCAAGTTCATGGCCGAGGTCGCCCCGTTCACCGAGGACGCTCTCACCAGCTGCATCAAGGGGCTCCTTACCGAAGACATCCTTTCCGACGAGAAGCAGGCCATCCTGCGCGACTTCCTCGACAATGCCGTGGCCAAGTCCGAAATTGCCGATGTGCTGAATATGCGGTTTTCTGACCTGAGGCAATGGCACTGGGACGCCGGCAAGGACGGCATCCGTGTGATGCCGCGTCGCGGTCTGAATGGCAAGTACCGCGTCTGGGCCGACGATGACATCCTGCAGATGATCTTCGTCCAGTACATCGGCATCAGATTGTGCAATATGCTGAAGCCGGCTCTCAAGGAGTTCATGGAGGTGGTGTGCTCCCGGGACCTCGAGGGCCACATGGCGCCGTCTGCCGCCGATCTGGAGAGGGGCCGTTTCTACATCGGCCACCCGAGATACGGCACCGTCATTGAGGGCCAGCGCAAGACAGACTACTTCAGCAAGTTCTTCCTCTCGCAGCTTCCGGCGACCGAAACGTCGCTGTTCGACGGGGATAACAAGTACGATGATGACGACGACAGCGATGATTCCCAGAGCGACGCCGACACTGCCGACGTACACAGCTCCCCGCAGAAGCGCTCTGGCATCAAGCAGCAGCTCCTGCGCCACCTGACCGCCGAGTTGATTGTCCACCGCCTCCGCAACGTCACCTACGACACACGCACAGGTCCCGGAAACGGCGTTGCTCTGGTCCAGACCGATCTGCAGTGGTATGCCACCGGCCTCTCTCACAGCACCGTCTACGCCGTCATGCGTTATATCGGCTTCGGCCAGGACTGGATTGACTTCTTCAAGAAGTACCTCGAGTCTCCCCTGAACCTCGACGCCGCCTCGGATGACCGTCCCCAGCTCGGCCCTCGCATCCGCAAGAGGGGCGTTCCCATGGCTCATGCCTCGGAGAAGTTTACCGGGGAGCTGGTGCTGTTCTTCATGGATCTTGCTGTCAATCGCGACACCGGCATCCTGTTGTACCGTTTGCACGATGATATCTGGCTCGTGGGTGAGCCCCAGAGAGCTGCTCAGGCATGGACCTGCATGGAGTCCTTTGCCAAAGTCTTCGGCCTCGACTTCAACAGGGCCAAGACCGGGTCCGTCTATCTTCCCGGAACGTCCAAGCGTGACGCGACCATCGCCCGAACACTGCCGACCGGTCCGGTCAAGATCGGGTTCCTGAGTCTCGACCCCGAGTCTGGGAAATGGGTCATTGACCAGAAGCTCGTGGTTGCCCACGTTGACCAGCTCAAGAAGCAGTTGACTGATTGCAAGAGCGTGATGTCGTGGGTCCAGACATGGAACAGCTGCATCGGCCGCTTCTTCAGTCACACCTTTGGCGAGCCCGCCTACTGCTTCGGTCGGGATCATGTCGACCAAGTGCTCAACACATACCGCACCATGTTGCAGAGGCTGTTCCCTGCCTCCGATGGCAAGGAGGGAAGCGTCATTGAACACAGTAAGTCACAGTGCATCTTACTCCCTTTCTGAGCTCGACTAACCACACGCCCCGCTAGTCAAGCACATGATCGAGGATCGATTCGGGGTCTCGGACCTGCCCGATTCGTTCATCTACTTGCCCGAACAGCTGGGCGGCTTGGGGCTCAGAAACCCCTTCGTGGGCTTGTTCCTGGTGCGCAACAAGATCACCGAGACGCCCGAGGAGATCATCGACGAGTTCACCAAGGGGGAGCGGGACCAGTACCTGGAAGCCAAGAAACAGTTCGAGGCCTTGAGCGAGTCATCTCTGCGTCGCCGCCTGCGCCAGATCTATTCCGACGACGAGGCGATGAAGAAGTCGGCCATCACCGAGCTCGACATGACGACCTTCATGTCGCTCGAGGAGTACAGCCGGTTCCGCGAACGGCAAAACCCCAAGTTCCATACCACTTTTGAGAAGCTTGTAACTGTCCCGGAGACAGAGGAGATTGCGCTGAGCAGGGAGGTCGTGAACGGGCTGAAGGAGTTCCTGGCCGACAGCGTCCGGCTCGACTCGGAAAAGAAGTGGTTTCTGCAGCTCTATGCGAAAGAGCTAATGGAGGACTTTGGCGGGCTGAGCCTTGTTGACAAGCAGTTCCTGCCCGTCGGCGTGCTGGCCATGATGAGGGGGAAGAAGGTCAGCTGGAACATGGTGCTCTGAGCGCGAGACGTGATATCATCTTGTATACAGGAACAGGATACTCCCATTGTCATGCATGTCGTTATATCATATACAGTCCACGTTATTACCTTGGTCCTCACCGACAACGAGCTCCACTGTCAGCCCCAAAACTCACTCGTCTGTCTCCACGCCACGATAACACAGCCCCGCTCCTTCTTATGCCTCGTCATTTACAGGAGACTGACCCTCGTCCGAACCATAGCGTCCGCGGTGTACATCAGCAGTGGCTGGGTCGACCATCGGCTGGCGATGCCACAGTTTATGACCCACCCCCAACACCGCGAACAAGATCAGGCTAATGTACGCCGCAAAGAAGTCGCTCGTGCTCCAGTTGATGAACACAGTGAACCCCTGAGTGAGTGCGACAAGACCAGTGAAGAACAGTCCGTAAATAGCGGTATACGGCTGAAAGCGCGACAAGTACGGCAGCTCAGACCGCGGGATGCCCTGCGCTTTGAGCGCACGCATGAAACCGAGGTACGACCAGCAGATAGACGCCCACGTCGTCAGGCCCGCCACGCCGCTGATGTTGAGAAGCCACTGGAAGACTTTGGTACCGCTCGACGACAGGTTAAGGAAGCCGAGCAGCCCGACCAGGGCCGTCCCTGCGACGGCGACAACCGGGATGCCATGCCGGTTCATCTTTGCGAAGATAGCCGGCGCCTGGCCCTCCTCGGCGAGCGCCACCAGCACGCGGCTGCCCGAGTAGACGTTGGAGTTGGCCGCCGATAGGACGGCCGTCAGCAACACCGCATTGATGATGTCCGGGAGGGCTTTGACGCCCGCGCGGCGCGCAGCGATGACGAGGGGCGACGCCGAGGCGTTGGTGGAGTCACCGAGCAGGCTCGGGTCGTTGGAGGGAACGATCATGGTGATCAGGAACATGGTCGTCACAAAAAGACCCACGATGCCCCAGTACGTGGCCCGGATCGCTCTCGGGACCGTTTTGCGCGGGTCTCGGGCCTCTCCGGCACCAACGCCAACCACTACCCTCCAATATCAGTGAATAATTTCCTGTTTGGGGAGTGACGGGAGTAGTTCGGGAGCAATGGTGCTCCCGACGGCTCCCGAGGGAGCTGAAAGGGGGAATAAAGAGCTCGAGTTGACGTACGCTCTGCGCCCTGGTACGAGACCGAAGCCTGGATCAGAACGGCCCAGAAGCCAACGAACTGTCCTGCCCCGCCCGGCACCAGATATTCGTTGAATGGGCCTGGGTCGCGCCAGTATTGGAAGCCCAAGACGCCTTCCTGGCCCGCTCCGGCGGCAATGCAAATGCCGAAGATGATGAAGCCAGCGATGGTGATGACTTTGAGACTCGACAGCCACATCTCGAGCTCTCCGTAGATACCAACGGGGAGGTAGTTGAGGAGAGTGAATAAGACCCAGAAGCCAGCGATCAAGGCGCCAACCTCGACGTCCGGCTTCCAGTATTGGATGACGAGTGCTGCGGCCACGAGTGACAATGCGTAGGTAATGGCCCCTGTTTGTATTCGTTGTCAGCATTCACTCGGTCCACCAGGCAGGTGGGTTCAAAACAACTCACAGCTGAACCAGTACAGCCATCCGACGGCAAACCCCAGGCTTGGGTCGACAAAACGCGTCGCATACGCAGAGAAAGCGCCCGCGGTCGGGATGTACGTCGCCATCTCGCCCATGCACACCATCACGGACCACAACACGGTCCCGACAAAGATGTACGAGATGAGACAGCCGCCCGGCCCCGCGTTGACCAGTGCGGTGCCGGTGCCAAGGAAAAAGCCTGTCCCGATAGTTCCACCGATGGCGATGAAGTTGAGGTGCATCCCGGACAGCTCCCGCTTCAGCTCGTTCGGCTTGGCTGAGCCGGCATCGTTGGCGTTAGGGTCATTGACGGAGCACTCCGGCTTTCCGGGGTCGGCTGCCACACTGACAACACCGATATCCTCACTGGAGAAGGAGTAGTAGTCGGCCGCGCTGGCCGACAACGTCTTGTTGGGCGCCATCGGTGCTACTTCTTGGGTGGAACTTGGTGGGAAGAGTCGAGGCGGGCAGGCATCGATGTCAGGGAGCAGGCGACCAGCCGAGAGGGCGTCGGTTCCGAGTGTCGGTCTCCCCTTGGAAAGATATCAACAACAGCTGTCCGCGAGCGGATGGGTACCGAGCCCCAAAAGCTCGAGTTCAAGCGATGCCGAGAACAGATATTACCGCTTAAGTTGAGATGACAGATGCAGCGGGCGGTGGGATGGGCAACCGAGTGCGTCTCGTGCATACATATGATGAGGTGCAACGAGCAACGGGGCAAAGGAATCAACAGCAACCTCCAGCCGCGCTTCAGCAACTTCCTTCCCTCCGGCAAAGTCTAGCAAGGCCGCGAGTAGGCGCAACCAAATCCGCGCTGCAAGCTTTTCTCCGGTGTCCACATCCGCAGGCGCCCAGATATGGGGTTTGTTGAGATAGCAGAAATCCAGGGGTAATAGTCAACACCAACAAGACCGAACCCTGCACAACCTTCGCCACCCAAACTCCCATGATACGCCTCCTCGACGGTTGGCATCCAGATGATACAGATATATATACTTTATATAACACCCAATCCTCCCGGTCTCGTTTCCCTTTTAATACCATGACCCATCCACCCACAATCCACAACAACACTCAGACCATTATGCCAACAATCCACAAACACAACACCAGCCAAGAAGCCAACAACCACCATCCCATGTCATTCCCAGCTCCACCAGCAAAAACCGGTGAAAAACTTCCACTTGATCCATCCATGCCAGACAGCCCACAGTTCATCTAAAACAACCCACCTTTGGCTGAAACCTGGACGACCAGTCCACATGTCAAACTCCACCAGCACACCAACCATGCAACCAAAAAAAACCCTCACCGAGGTTCCCGAGACCTAGAAAAAGCCTAGTGGGAGAAAAAGCTCCCAACTGCCGGACCCACCGCCGATCACAGATCCAACACTGAGCTGCACTGCGGCGGTGACACCGGAGTCGTGCCGAGCCTCAGCTCCGCCAAGTCGGCATCCCTGGTGTAAGTGGACAACATCAACCTCCGTCCAGCAGGGGAGTAAGATAAGAGAATTTTCCCTCTGTCCACTGAACCACGAGTGCGAAGGGCAAGATATTCTCTACACAGTAACTAGCGCGATTGCTCCGGCTGACCAGAGTAATATGACAGCATCAATTGTTCTAGCCACCAAGTAGCGAACCGATAATCCTCTCGTTCCTCCTTTACCTCTATCTGTAGTTCATGGTATCATACGACCTCCCTGCGCCCAAGCTAACAGCAACAACAAAAAATAGACAGCGTTGTCAATGCCATAATCCCCAAAACCAAGTAGCCATAACACCAACTGCCGCCTCGTGTTATCAAGTGTTCTCCAGCAACACGCTTCCAACTCCTCCACATGGACAGGCAGACCCATGTCCAACTCGACAAAACATGTAAATGAATGCTCCAGCAAAATGAGCACCATGACGCCAGGCCAGCTTATTTCAACGCACAAAACCGACTTCCCAGAAGAACCAGAAAAAAAAACCAATTTTTTTTCCTTGTTCAAGCCTCGATATGCTCCTCCCCATGGGTGGAGTGGCGGGCGCTCGAGTCGCCGCTCTCCGACGCGTTCTTCTCGTCCCACTTGCTGCTCGAGATGGGGTTGACGTGGAGCAGGTACATCGTGTCGATCTCCTCGAGGCTGCGGTCCTTGCTCTCCACGAGGAAGAAGAACACCACCGCCACGAGCATGGCGCAGCACGCCGCAAACACGAGTCCGTAGAAATAGTCGATGGCGTCGGTGATGAAGCGCGTGAAGAAGCTCATCAAAAAGTTCCACAGCCAGTTGCTCGCCGTCGCGATCGCCATGGCCGGGGCGCGGTACTTGGCGGGGTAGAGCTCGGCGACCACGGCCCAGACGAGCGGGCCCCACGTCGTAGCGAAAGCCACGATAAACAGGCACGAGAAGACGATGAGGACGTTGCCCGCCGCCGGCGTGTTGGCCGGGTTGACTGGGTCCAGGCTGAAGTGACCAACAAAGGAGTAGACCAGGAAGCAGATCATCATCCAGCCGGCTCCCACCATGAGCGCCTTTCTCCGGCCGCACTTCTTCACCACGTACAGGCCGCCAAAGGTGCAGAAAACGTTGACGGATCCAAGAATTATCTGGGTCACGTAGCTGTCGCTCAAGCCCGTGGCCCGGAAGATGGTGGTGCCGTAGTAGAAGAAGAAGTTGGCTCCCGTCAGTTGTTGTCCGGCCTGCCCAACAGTTAGCGGCTGAACCCGACCCGAGTCAAAACGAAGAACTTACCATCAGAGTGATACCCAGCAAGGTCCGGTACAACATGCGAGGGCCCGTGAAGATTTCGTACCAGCTTGTTGCCGCGCCGGCTCGCTCCTCGTCAAGCTTCGCACGAATGTCATCGATCTGCTGGTTGACAGAGGGCGCATTGGTGTCAAGACCAGCCAGGCGCGCGATGGTCTGGCGGGCCTCATCCTCGCGGCCCTTGCGATACGCGTAGCGGGGGGACTCAGGCAGCGCCAGGATGCCGGCGCCCAAAATCAGAGACCACAGGAAGGAAAGACCGTTGGGGATGCGCCACGATGCCGAGTTGGACATGTTGTGGGTGCCGAAGTTGATCATCTCGGCAGTCCAGATGCCGAGGGTGATGAAAAGCTGATAGGTAGAGATGAGGACGCCTCTAAGAATGGCGGGGCTGGACTCGGACTGGTACATGGGCACGACCACCGAGAGGGAGCCGATACCGAGGCCCGTGACAAAACGGCCGACGGCGAACTGGGCCCAGGAAGTCTCCGACGAGATCTCAATGATGTTTCCGACGCAGCAGAACAGCGCGGATACCGAAATGGCCATGCGGCGGCCGAGAGAGTCGGCAATGTGGCCAGCAATCAGGGAGCCGAAGAGGCACCCGGCAGGAAGGAGGCCGACGATGGCGCCCTGGCGGGCGGCACTGAAGTCATATGTGTCGGTGGCGGAGTTGTATTCTCCAAAGCGGCGGCCGTAGTCCTCCATATCAAAGAATCCCGAGATTTGACCGCTGGACTGGTTGTTAGCCGGGACAAGACGCAACGAGCCCGGGCGAGGCAGGCGGGGGGGTGCTTGCTTACCTGACATAGCCAAACATGAAGCCGCCAATACTGGCGACCACGCCGAGGAAGATGGCGAGGGCCGTGATCTTTTGCTCGGCGGCGAGGCTCGCGGCCGACGGGCCCTCTGGCCTCGCGGGAGGGCCATGCTCGGAGGACGGTTTGTGAGAGCGTGTTACCGCCATGCTGTTGCGGTTGTCCGGTGGCAGTTAAGGTGAATGGGTAGGTAGGTCAGGTAGCCAACACACTGAAGGTGTTTATTCATACGACGGAGGGCTGTGAAGGGAGAGACGAGGTGAGCAATGACAATGAAGTTGGGTTGCCTCTCTTTTTAAGTTCCGAATGGCGAGGAGACAAGAAGACGAGCCCCGAGTGGCGCCCCGCGTACGAAAGTTAAGCCGGGCACCTCGGGCTCTCTGGCATCCACAGCATAGAGAGAGATGGAAGGCACCAACGAAAAGACGTCGGAGTCCTCGAGGAGAGGGTCCGGCAAGGGATCCATGGCGTTGCAAGCTGCAGGAAGAACTGGCGGCGGCGGCGGGCGGCCCTACCGAAAGTGGAGTCTCCGACGACCGCTCACCAGCGGCGTTCCGCCTTCCAACGACAATATCGTGTAAAGCCTGGCAGGGACTCGTCTGTAGGTCACCGTCCATAAGCACGAGACTCATCGAGCAGCAACTTCCACCCAAAGCCAACCGACTTGAGAGGTCATGGCCACCGCGATCGTACCTATCAAGATCCTCCACTGTCGCACAAATATCTGGTAAGCCAACCATGCCAAACCAGTTCCACCCCACCAACCCTAGATCTGCACATCGCCGGCACTTGCTGGTCGCCACTCGGATGGGCCCGTGGTGCGGATGACCTAGGACCTGCTGTGTCATCACCATGACGGCCGGAGTGACGTATGATATTCGGCCCGTTCCCTCTCGGACCTGACGGCAACCTTTTTGGGGCTCCATCATGGTGGACCGGGAATAGGGCTCCCAGGCAAAAAAATCCCCGGCCGGCCCTGTCCGCAATATTCAACACCATCGCCGCAACGACGTGTTCCCACCGACGATGCCCCAATCGTGAGACTCCCCAAAGCCGAAGGCCGGCACCTGGGCTGCTCGCCCGCTTCCCCAACCCCAACCCCACGCATTCGCAACAGACCCCGTCGTCTGATCAGGCCATCCCCAGTTGATGACGATGCCAGGTGGTCCGTTCTTTGCCCCCACGCTGGCCAGCAGCTGTCGCTGCAAAGAACCTCGGCGTGGCATGCCAGATGCCACATGCTGGCCTGATGTCGAGCTCTATCGCCGCCCGCAGTAGCCCGGACCCTGCCGCGATGGGAGATGGCTTTCCTCCCGATTGGCATCTTGGTTCGGAGCCTCGTGTCGAGGGTTCAGTTCCAACGTGGTTGGCATGCCCCGTCAAGTACGAAGTCCGGCATCAACCCCGGAACCCAGAGACCCCACCATCCCAACGGACAATCCCACACCAAAACATCACAACTGCCCACAGCGTGCAAAACAGGGATGGAACCGTTTGAAACCCCATCGAACGCTTGTTCGAATCTTCTCCGGAGCGGAGACGCGATTGACAGACCGGATCGAGTTGCCGAGATCCACGCATCATCCTCCATCCCAACCGCGGCCCTGACGTTTGACAGGCGGTGCATGCAGCATCACTTGATGCGCCCGCCATCGCCGCGCAGAATTGGTGGCGGCCAAGTGGCACCGAGGCTCGGGACACCGCCTCTCGGTAGCATCACCGATGCGAGAAGGGACGTCACAGGCTGTGCGTGCGTGCTTCCCATGAAGCCGTCGCAGGTGGTGGGGGAGTGTGAGCTGTTTTTGAGGATGGAGGCGAGAGCAGAGAGAAAATGGAATAAAATGGAACGCAGACACGCGACCGACCCCACTGGACCCTGCTGTCCATCCTGCCCAAACGGGAACCAGACCGCCTGAACACCCCTGTACCGACCAATCAGGACCCCCCAGCTTGAAACCCCACCCGCTCAACGCGACCAACGCGCGCTGGTGCGCGTCTTCGAGAACAGATCAGGCATTTTAATCTCGAATCAGCCCGCTGGTTTCGACGGTATTTAAGGGGGTGCAGCGACTCCGGGCTCTTTCTTTCTTTCTTTCTCTTTGCTCTTGTTTTGATTCTCTTTTTCCCCCTTTTTCTCTTATGTTTTTATTCTCATTTCTCTTTCTTTCTTTCTTTGCCTGCCGTCTGTGTGCGTGAGCCAGGAACCAGGAACCCTCCGCTTTCTCCTCTCTTCCCTCGAACCAGCCAAGTGGCAGGGACCGGGCATCAGCCATGTCAGTCTCGAGACGCCTCCCGGCCTTGATTCCTGGCTCTCTTCGCTTTTCATCGGATGACACTGTCGTCCTTGCCTTGTCGTCGTTGTTCGATGTGGATTCGAGATCCGGACCTCCGGAGAGACCAACAGTGACACTCCCGTCCGTACAGCGAGCTGATCCAGCCTCGATCCATGAGATCATGACCGCTGGTAGCCATTTCCCAGCCTTCCTCCCGGGACCGTAGCTTCTGGCGCGGCTGCGATTCGCTGTTGCGAGCCCGTCCGGCCCTCGGGCTAGCACCGCGGGTCAGCGTCGAGTCGGGAGTGCAGAAACACGGGAGCACAGCGAGAACATGAAGTGGTGCCCATCAAAGGCATGGGATTTCGTGCAGGCTAACTATTGGAACTGGTTGAAAGAAGGAATCTGATGTGCAACCGCAACCTCCTAGCATCAGGGTATCCTTCAAACGAGCGACAACCAACCGCATTCCTCCCTCTCAACTCGTCCCGGCCTTCCAATACCGCCATCACCCCGCCCATGACCCCTCGCAACACCCAACCAGCCCCCTAAGCAGGAGTCGGCGCAGCAGTCGAGCTCGGCGGGCACTTGGAGTCGGTGATGGTCGCGATGCCCCACCCGGTGCTGCACTGGAGGCAGGGCGACGCCGTCGGGCAGATGGTGA
>OUNM010667946.1_pt1 | contig 10875 bp, 9 predicted proteins | sample 1769961 | NCBI WGS metagenome assembly OUNM01 (sample SAMEA3914820, study PRJEB12502) | metagenome | biome: forest; material: soil | place: USA | collected 2012-03-12 | depth 0.3 m
CCTTCGGGATGTCCTCGTACACCTCCAGCATGCCTGCGTTGACGATGCCCATGTCCATGCCCGCCTTGATGGCGTGGAAGAGGAAGGCGCTGTGCATCGCCTCGCGCACCTTGTTATTGCCACGGAAGCTGAAGCTGATGTTGCTCACGCCGCCGCTGACCTTGGCACCGGGCAGGTTCTGCTTGATCCAGCGGGTGGCGTTGATGAAATCCAGCGCGTAGTTGTTATGCTCCTCCATCCCGGTTGCCACCGTGAGGATGTTAGGATCGAAAATGATGTCCTCGGGCGGGAAGCCCACCTGGTCAACGAGGATGCGGTAGGCGCGCTCGCAGATGCGGATCTTGTCCTCGTAGGTCGCGGCCTGGCCCTGCTCGTCGAAGGCCATCACCACCGTAGCCGCGCCGTAGCGACGGATGACTTCGGCGCGCTGCTTGAACAGCTCTTCGCCCTCTTTTAATGAGATGCTGTTGACGATGCCCTTGCCTTGCAGGCATTTCAGGCCGGCTTCGATGACCTCCCACTTTGAGGAGTCCACCATGATCGGCACCTTGGCCACTTCGGGCTCGGTCTGCAGCAAGATGAGGAATTTGGTCATCATCAACACGCCGTCGATGAGGCCTTCGTCCATGCACACGTCGATCACGTTGGCGCCGTTCTCCACCTGCTGGCGGGCGATGGCCACAGCCTCCTCCAGCTTGTCCTCCTTGATCAGCTTGGCGAACTTGGGCGAGCCGGCGACGTTCGTGCGCTCGCCGATCATGAGGTAGTTCGAATTGCTGGTGAGGCTGAAGGGCTGCGAGCCGCTCAGGCGCATGATGGGCTCGACCTTCGGTACGTGGCGCGGCTCGATGCCTTCCAGTGCCTTGGCGATGGCGGCGATGTGCTCCGGCGTGTTGCCGCAGCAGCCGCCCATGATGTTGACGAAGCCATGGGTGGCGAAGTCCTTCGCATACTCGCCCATGTCCTTCGGCTCCAAGTCGAAGCCCGTGGGGGCCAGCGGGTTGGGCAGGCCGGCATTCGGGTAGGCGGAGACAAAGCAATCGGCCTTGGTGGCGAGTTCCTCCAGGAAGGGCCGCATGAGGTCCGGGCCGAGCGAGCAGTTCAGGCCGATGGACAGCGGCTTCACGTGCCGCATGGCATTGAGATAAGCCTCGGTGGTCTGTGCGGAGATCATCGTCTCACCCCCACGGCCCACGGCGGCGGAGATCATGATGGGCAGCTCCACGCCATCCTCAGCAAAGACCTCCTTCGTGGCAACCAGGCCCGCCTTGGCGTTCAGCGAATCGAAGATGGTCTCAACGATGATGATGTCCGATCCGCCTGCGATGAGGGCGCGGATCTGGTGCTTGTAGGCGGCGACCACCTGATCAAAGGTCACGTAGCGGAAGGCCAGGTTCTCCGGGTCCGGGAACTGCGAAAGGGAGACGGTGAGCGGCCCCACGGCACCGGCTACGTAGCGCTTGCGACCGGTCTTCTCGCCGATCATGTCCGCCCATTTGCGGCACTGGCGGGACGATTCAAAATTGATCTCCCAGGCCAGGTCGTTAAGGAACTTGTTTTCGATGATGCCCTGGAAGAATTCGGGGTCCTTGCGACCGCCATGCTCACGGGGGTCTTCGACAAAGAATTCGCTCTGGGCGATGCTGGTGCCGGAGAAGGTGTTGGTCTCGATGATGTCCGCCCCTGCCTCCAGGAAACGACGGTGGATGTCCTCAATGATGTCCGGGCGCGTGATGGACAGGATGTCGCCGTTGTTGAGCAGGTCCTTTTCGTTGCTCTGGAAGCGCGTGCCCCGGGCATCGGCCTCCTTCAGGCCGTAGCCACGGATCGTGGTCCCCATCGCGCCATCAATGACGGCGATGCGATTGCGCAGCAGCGATTCGAGTTCAGAGCGGATTTCCTGGCCTTTGGACATGGTGAAAGGGTAGCTGAAAATGACACGCGTTCAACATGACATATGAACGCATGATGATTTGTCGATATGATCTGGAGGAAACTGTTTTTGACTGGTCATGACATCAACCATGCTTTCGCGGCCACGCCCAGAGTTTTCGCTCTCGATTGTCTTGGGGGGTGGATTGCGGAAATTTTTCACCTGGATCCGGTCGGATTGAGTCGGATTGGGCTGGAGAGACCCGATGGTTTTCAGGGGTTGGGCTCATGCGGAGGGCCGTTGTTTTCATGGCTGGTAAAACACAAACTCCTCCTGGGAATTTCGACCCGGATTGTCGAGTGAAAAACGAGTCACCCCGCTGTCTTAGACTTGAAAACGGTGTGGCAATGCTCGCACTCGCCCGCGCGGTGACTCTTTGTGAACATCTGCCGGCACACAGGGCAACGCCATGTCATTGAAGCGAATATGACGAAGGCGACAAGCACGTTGGGCTGGAGGATGAGCAAGGTGACGTTCTGGGCATGGTCTGACAGCAACGCCGAGGTGAGAACCATGCCGAGCCCCCACCCGACGACCAGGACCGCGCTGCCACGCTTGTACAGACGGCAACGACGGTTGTATTCCGCTTCCAGGTTTTCCGGGCGGTGTTCTGGCGTCATGGCGTGACTCTGAACTGGCGGCACTGCGCCGCAAACGCAGCCGCATCATAGAGCGGCGCACCGCTTTCCCAGACGGCCCGCATTTCGGAGCTCCAGAACCGCAGGGGCAGCAGGCAGCACCAGGGCGTCTTCTTGGGGGCGATGAGCAGGGGGACCAGACGGGAATGAAGGTAGCCGAGCGGGAGGCGGGTGCGATGAATGCAGAGGTTGGCAAAATAACATTCCGATGGCGCGCCGACGGCCTCCGACACCTCCATGCGGACAAACTGAGAGCGGTCATCCCGTATGGCGGCCGCCACCTTTTCGGCACCTTTGGGGGGACGGCCTTCCCTCAGCACGTTGATGCGCCAGGCGATGTCAAAGAGATCGGCTTTACCATCGGGATCGGTGGAATAGACGACGCTTCCATAATGAGTTTGTTTGCCCGGGATGTAGGCAGGAAAGAACGCCCGTGCGAAGTGGCCAAACACCACGGAGCCCTCGTACGCCAGCAACTTGAGGTCACGCCGGGGGGTGACGTTGTCAGCACTTGCATCGCTTTCCGGCAGTCCGAAGTTTAGAAACCGCCGGCGTGGCCGGCCCTCTTCCCACTGCTGCCGGGTGAGGCGAAGGAATTCATCGAGCCTGCCTTGCCACTTGGCGGCCAGAATGTCGGGAGAATAGTCGGACATGAGATTGCAGAACTGGACGCGTTCAAAAAGCAGGGCTGAAAATCTCGCTCAGGGGCCTTTCAATTCGCGGTATTTGTGATTCCACCACCTGACCGCATCCATGTGCTGGTCCAGCTACACCCATGTGATGTTTTGCTCTGAACTCATCGAACACAATCAAGTACTCGTGGTTGTGCCAGCCTTGAATCATTGCCGAGATCAAGCTTCCAGCGTCACCATCCAGCCCACGCCGAAACGATCCTCGACCATGCCGAAGCACGGGGACCAAAAGGTCTTGGTGAGAGGCATGCCCACCTGGCCGCCTTCGGAGAGGGCGGCGAAGGCTTTCTGGGCTTCGGCTTCGGTGGCGAAGGTGAGGGACAGGGAGAAGCCGCCGAACTTGCCATCCTCGTCGCAGCCGTCGGAGGCCATGATGCGGGCCCCGCCAACGGTGAAGCTGGCGTGCATGATCTTGTTTTCAAAGCCGGGGGCCAGGCGGCCGGGCGGGGCGGGCTCGGGGCTGTCGCTGTAGCGCATGACCATTTCGACATTGGCGCCGAGGGCGGTGCGGTAGAATTCGAGGGCTTCTTCGCAGCGGCCGCGGAAGAAAAGGTAGGGTTCAATGCGGGTGGTGGACATGGTGGTGGTGGGAAGGTGCTGGGTTTTGAAGTTGGAGATTTGTCTCAATCGCAGCGGTAGGTGTCAATGTCGATGAAAGCGCCGACCGAGGCTACGAATTGAACAGTGCGCTTCGAAAATCCTATGAGCGGAGTCGGAAGAGTGTCGTCCCTCGAGAATTTCAGGACGACCTGGAGTACCGGGGAAAGCTCGAACTTCGCGACGGCCTCGCGGATTTTGTCCGCCACTGGTTGGAGTTCGGTCACCACGGCGTCGGCGAGAGCATCGATGTCCACACTTTCGCCCACCCTCTTCTCCGACGAGAAATCCCAAAGTGAACATCGTGGAAGGTCGCGAACCGGGCCTTTCGTACCACGCGCCCAGGCGGAAGTGGGGGTGATGCCGAGCAGGGCGGTCACTTGTGCGGGATCAAAGTCGCCTTTGAGGGAGAAATAGACGCGGCCTTCGTTGGGCATCGAGTTTGGGGTAAAGACATGGTTCATATCCATGTCTCACTGCTTCAGTGAAGGGGATTTTCTTGCCTGATGGCAAGGAAATTCGCAAGCTTATCCTGGCCGCTCTAAGGCTCGCCCACCTCAGCCGTTAGCATGGGTTGAAGCTCCACCTTTCCACCATGAAAGCCTTTCTCCGCCTCCTCGCCGTCGCCTTTGTCGCGGGCACGGCCCTTGCCGCCGGGCCCACAACGCGCATCTGGACGGACAAATCGCAGCGCACGCTGGAGGCGACCTTTTTGCGCATCGAGGGCGACCAGATTTCGCTGCTGATGACGGATGAGCGGGTGTGCTGGCTGCCGCTGGCCAACCTGTCGCCGGCCGACCAGGCGCTGGCGAAGACGCTGGTGCCGTTCCAGCCGCCTTCCTCCCTGAATGAGATCGACAGGCTGGTGACGAAGGGCCTCGCGGCGAAGGGCATCAAGCCGAATCCGCCGGCGACGGATGAGCAGTTCCTGCGGCGTGCCTACCTGGCCATTGCGGGGCGCATTCCGAACTATGAGGAGGCGCAGGCTTTCCTTGCCGACACGAGCCTGAAGAAGCGCGACTACCTGATCGACCGGCTGCTGGCGAGCGATGGCTACACGGATCACCTGTTTGACTACTTCGCGGACATGTTCCGGGTGATCGACGATCCCAACCAGCCGATGCAGCGGGCCCTGCCGTACGTGCAGTGGCTGAAAACTCAGATCCGGGAGAACACGCCATACAACGAGATCGCCTACGACATGGTGACGGCGGACGGCAAGATGTGGCACAACGGGGCGACGGGTTACCTGCTGCGCGATTCGGGCATGGTATTGGACAACCTGTCGAACACCTTCGCGGTGTTCCTGGGCACGGATCTGGCCTGCGCGCAGTGTCACGACCATCCCTTCACGGACTGGACGCAGCGGCAGTTCTATGAGCTGGCGGCCTTCTTCGGCGCGACGGCGACGAACCTGAACGCGAAGCAGTTCACCAAGGGCGATCCGAAGGACCGGATCGTAGGCGAGATGAAGGTGCTGGCGAAGGAGAGCGGCGCGAACTTCGCCAACTACGAAAACCTGGTGAGCGACATCATCAACGCCAACCGCAACGAGGTGCGCGACATCAAGGAGAACCGCATCCGCCTGCCGCGTGACTACAAGTACAAGGATGGCAAGCCGAACGAGGCGGTGATTCCCAAGTTCATCACCTGGGCCGGCCCCAACGATCCGAAGCCGGTGCCGGTGAGGCCGCGCAAGAACACGCACAAGCCCAGGAACGCGAAAGGCGTGATCAAGCCCGAGGGCCTGCGCGAAGCCTTTGGCGCCTGGATGACGAGCCCGGACAATCCACGATTTGCCATGGCGATTGCCAACCGGTTGTGGAAGCGGGCCTTTGGCGCGGGCGTGGCGGAGCCGGTGACGAATGTGGACGATCCCAATCACTCCTCGAACCCGGCGCTGCTGGTGTTCCTGGCGAAGGAAATGGTGCGGCTGAAGTTCGACCTGCGGGAGTTCCAGCGCGAGATTTACAAGACGGCCGCCTGGCAGCGCGCCTGCACCATGGAGGACGTGCCGATGGGGGTGCCGTATTATTTCCAGGGCCCGATCTTGCAACGCATGAGCGCGGAGCAGACCTGGGATTCGTTCATGACGCTGCTGCTGGGCACGCCGGACGCCTACAAGGGTGAAAACGGCAGCTACCTGGCGCGGACCATCGACCTGGATCTGGACAACACGACGGGCAAGACGATGGCGTTCAAGGTGAGCGCCTACCAAAAGCTGCAGGCGGCGGAAAATGCCCGCATGGGCGCGGGGCTGGGGGATGCCAGCGGGAAGGCGGATGCCATGGACGGCAAGGGCCTCAGAATCGTGCAGTACAATGGCATGAAGCTGCTGCGTGCCGCGGAGCTGGACCAGCCGGCCCAGCCGGGGCATTTCCTGCGCGAATTTGGCCAGTCCACGCGGCTGAACATCGATGGCAGCAGCCGCCAGGGCAGCGAGCCGCAGGTGCTGATGCTGATGAACGGCCCGGTGCAGGAGATGCTGACCAACCCGAAGTCGCTGATCTTCCGCACCATGGCGGCCAAGAAAACGCCGGATGAGAAAATCGAATCGATGTTCGTGAGCATCTTTGCGCGACGCCCTACGGCGGAGGAAAAAGCCAAGGCGCTGGTGGCGATCCAGGGCGAGGACGGCTACAGCAATGTGATCTGGGCGCTGATCAACAGCCTGGAGTTTCTGTTTGCGGAGTGATAGAAGGGGCGCCGGCCTCGGTGCGGTGCAACTTCGGGCCAGCCACGACGTTAAGCCTTTTCTGCCATGACCTCCCGCTTTTCATTTTCGGTCCTGTTTGTCTTTGGAGCCTTGCTGCTGGCCAGCCCGCTGCTGCCTGGAGCCACAACAACAAAGAAGACAAAAACGATCGCGGTGCCGCCCTCGCGCTTGAACGCCAGCGGCGGTGCCACGGCCGTGTACACTATTTCGTTCGGCGAAATCTCCCAGGAGAGCGTCAACTACCTGCCCTACAACTACGGCTACTACGTGGTGCCGCTGGCGGGAGGGACCGGCACGCTGATGCTGACCAAGACGGTGAACGGGGCCAACACGCTCTACGTGTTCACCGACTTCGGCCAGATGTTCGTGGCGCACCACGGCAACAAACGCAAGTCGGTGTTGTACTGCAGCACCAGCAGCGACGTGGCCACCTCGGCCTTCTACGCGATCGGCGATGCGACCGAGACGGTGACGGAAGACACCGGCTCCTTCGTGGGCGACGCCTATTATGCCACCGAGCTGGACGGGTACTCGTTTTCGGCAGATGCGCTGAACGACCAGCTTTTCGCCGGGGCGACCGGCATCGACAGCGGCGTGGCGGGCTCGACGCCCATCACGGTGATTTTTGACCAGGCGGACAGCGCCAACGCGGCCCAAAACAAGCTGTCCGTCACGGCGACGGTGACGGCGATTCAAACCCGGCTGACCACCAGCGGCTACTCTCTGGCCACGCAGAATGTGCCTGGGGTAAGCACGGGAACGGGCACGGGTACAGGCACCTCCACGGTGGCGACCAACAGCTCGATCGGCGGCACGGGGGACCTCATTGTGTACCGCCTGAAGTTCGTCCGCATGGGCGACGATGACATCAATTACAACCATGCGCAGGGTGGCTTCTACATCACGACCGCAGCAGGCAATGACACCGGCACGCTGATCCTGGAATCGAAGTACCACGGGTCCGACGTCTATGAGGAGTTCAACAACTTCGGCTCCATGTTCGTGGCCAAATCCCAGGGCGACCGGCAGGCCGTGATGTTCGCGGGCGCCCCGAGCACCGTGTCCTTCACCACCTTCTTTGCGATGGGGGAAGCCAATGAATCCAGGAACGTGGACGCGGTCTCGGAAAAAGGCACGATCTACTTTGCCAAGCGGCTGAAAGGGCTGGCTGTTTCGGCCGAAAGCGGCGAGGGCCCGCCTTTTGTGGGTGGCCGGAGTGCCTTCGGCTCCGCTGGCATGAGCCACCTGACGGTGACCTATGACGAAACACGTTCGAACGATGCCAACAAGCATCGCCGTGACATCACAGCCGAGGTCACGAACCTCACCGGAGAACTCGATTCGGCTGGTTACGCGACTTTGAAATGAGGCGGGAAGGTGCTCCATTGCGCCGGCAACCACGCCTCCTTTCCTCTCATGACGATCATTCTCAACGGCAGCACGCACACGCTGCCTGGTCCCGCCACGATCCTGGATCTCCTTGCCAGCCTTGGATTCGCCGGGCGCCCTGTGGTGGTGGAATGGAACCACCAGGCCCTGCTTCCGCGCGAGCATGCGAGCACAGTGCTGAAGGATGACGATGTGGTGGAGGTGGTGCAGATCACCGCGGGGGGCTAATCGCGAACGCCGCGATTGAACCGGGCGTGATCCGGGTATAAGAGCCGGGTCTCACCATTATGAACGCCAGACCATTGGAAGGAAAAGTCGGACTCGTCTTCGGAGTCGCCAACAAGCGCAGCATCGCCTGGGCCATCGCCCAGGCCTGGGCCGAAGCAGGCGCCAAGCTCATTTTCAACTACCAGGGCGAGCGGCTGAAGGACAATGTGGAGGAGCTCGCGCAGACCTTTGGGGCGGACACGCCGCTGTTCCCCTGCGACGTTTCGAAGGACGAGGAAGTGGACGCCTTCTTCGACAAGGTGCAGGGCATCGCGCCCAAGGTGGACCTTTTGCTGCACAGCGTGGCCTTCGCCCCCAAGGAAGCGCTGGAAGGCGACTTCCTCAACACCAGCCGCGACGCTTATCTGACAGCGCACAACATCAGCGCCTACTCGCTGGTGCATCTCTCGCGCAAGGCGGCCCCGCTCATGACGGATGGCGGCAGCATCATCGCCATGAGCTACTACGGCGCGGAAAAAGTGGTGCCTCACTACAATGTGATGGGCGTGGCCAAGGCCTCGCTGGAAGCCAGCACCCGCTACCTGGCCTATGACCTGGGCAAGAAGAAGATCCGTGTGAACTGCATCAGCGCCGGCCCGGTGAACACGCTGGCCGCGCGCGGCATCGCCGGCTTTGGCAAGATGCTGAAGCACTACGATGAGCACGCGCCGCTGGGCCGCTCCTGTGAACCCTCCGAACTGGGCTCCACGGGTGTGTTCCTTGCCAGCGACGGTGCCGCGGCCATCACCGGCCAGGTGCTGTACGTGGATGGCGGGTATCAGATCATGGGGATGTGATTTTCGGCAGGCATTGCCTTAACTGAACGGGACCTACAAGACCAAGGGGACCTACGGGAGCGACTCGTAGGTCCTGTTTGTCGCATTCAGCGCAGCCTGGCGCGCACGAACACGGCTGCGTGGTCGCTGTTGGTTTTCCAGATCTTGCGGGCTTCGAGCACCTGCCAGTCCTTGCCCAGCCAGATGTGGTCGAGGCTGAGCAGGGGCAGGCCGTAGAACCACGTCTCCCGGAAGCCTCGATTACCGGCGGTGAGGCCATCTTGCAGGCCCTCGGAGCGATAGGGATCAAAGTGAACGGACTCGGTGGGGGTGTTGAAATCGCCGAGCACGATCACCTTCGGGTCATGGTTGGTGAAGCTGAGCGCTTCGTTGAGCTGCCCGGTGCGTGGCAGCATCGGAGGGCCGTACACGTCAATGGTGACAAAGCGCTGGGTGCGGCCCTGGAGCGCTGCGTCGAACACGGCATAGGCCCCGAGGCTGTCGAGCCGGCCGCGGGCACGGTATTTGGACGGGTAGCGCGAAAGCCAGAGGATGCCGCGCGGCATGAACTGGCAGTCGTAGCCGGGCAGCGCGGCCTTGTAGGCAGCGACATTGCTCTCGGCATTGATGCCGGGTTCGTCGCAGGAGACAAAGTCGGGGCGCAGCTCCTTGATCAGGTCAATGAGCGGCTGGCTGGGCTCGGTGGGGCGGTTGAGGTTCCAGAACAGCATTCGCACCTCGTCGTTGTTAGGTGGCCCGGGGCTGTGCAAGGTGAAGGAGCGTGCGGTCCATCCGGCTAAAATGAGTGCCGCAAAGGCCAGGGCCATCCGGCGGCCTCGGCGGAAGAAGGCGAGGCACAGGGCCAGGCCTAGCAGCACCATCAAGGGCATGATGTAAAACACCACGACAAGGCTGTCGATGCCATCGCGCACGGTGAGGTGCAGTGTGATCCCAACCAGGAGCAGGCACCAGCCCGTGCCCCACAGGAGCTGAAGGAGGCGGCGGATCATGTACCGGAGGCGTCGGCCACCAGGGTGTTCACATCCTCTTCGGTCACGCGCCAGGAACACATGAAACGGGAGCCGCCGCCGATGAAGCTGTAGAACACCCAGCCACGCGCCTTGAGCCGGTCCTTGACCTCACCGGGCAGCTTGAGGAAGCAGTGGTTGGCCTCGACGGGATAGAGCAGTTCCACGCCGGGAATGGCGGTCATCTTCTCAGCCAGCAGGCGGGCGAGGCGATTGCCGTGGGCAGCATGGCGGCGCCAAGTGTCATCGCGCAGCAGGCGCAGCCATTGGGCGGAGATGAAGCGCATCTTGGAGCAGAGCTGGCCGGCCTGCTTGCAGCGGTAGGCAAAGGCTTCGCCCAGTTCGCGACGGAAGAACACGACGGCTTCAGTCACGGCCATGCCGAGCTTGGTGCCGCCACAGCACAGGACATCGACACCCGCGCGCCAGGTGATGTCGGCCGGGGCGCAGTTGGAGGAGGCGAGGGCATTGAAAAACCGCGCACCATCCATGTGCACGCGCAGGCCGTGGCGGTGCGCCAGGCTGGTGATGGCGCAGAGCTGGGCGTGGCTGTACACGGTGCCCAGCTCGGTGCTCTGACTCAGGCTTATTGCGGCGGGCTTGGGGTAATGGATGTCGGTGCGGTGGGTGATGAGCCGCTCCACGTCCGCGACATCCAGCTTGCCCATGGGGCTGCGGGCGGTAAGCAGCTTGGCCCCGTGGCTGAAGAACTCGGGGGCGCCACACTCATCGGTTTCCACATGGGCTTCGTGGGCGGTGATGATGCTGTTGTAGCTCTGGGTCAGGCTGGCGAGGGACAGCGAATTGGCCGCGGTGCCGTTGAAGACAAAGTACACGTC
>OUNM010864548.1_pt1 | contig 10871 bp, 12 predicted proteins | sample 1769961 | NCBI WGS metagenome assembly OUNM01 (sample SAMEA3914820, study PRJEB12502) | metagenome | biome: forest; material: soil | place: USA | collected 2012-03-12 | depth 0.3 m
GAGATGAATTTCCCGTCGGCGCAGGCATAGCAGTCGTAGAAGGGGGCGCCGCCGTCGAGCAGGTTGGCTTCGCGCTCGCCGCTCCAGGAACCGAAGGCGCGCAGGCCGTACATCATGGAGCCCAGCAGCGCGGCGCCGTCCGTCATGGCGGCGTCGACCACCTGGCCGCGGCCCGAACTCTTCGCTTCGAAGGCGGCGCAGACCACGCCGAAGGCCAGCATCATGGCGCCGCCGCCGAAGTCGCCGACCAGGTTCAGCGGCGGCGGCGGCGGACTGTCCGCCCGCCCCATCGCATGCAGCATGCCGGACAGGGCCACGTAGTTGAGGTCATGCCCGGCCGCCTGCGCCAGCGGCCCGGTCTGGCCCCAGCCGGTCACGCGGCCATACACCAGCCGCGGGTTGCGGTCCATGCAGGGGTCGGGACCGAGCCCCAGCCTCTCCATCACGCCGGGGCGGAAGCCTTCGACCAGCACGTCGGCCTTCGCCACCAGGTCGAGCAGCAGCTGGCGCGCACGCGGGTCCTTCAGGTCCAGCGCCAGCGAGCGCCGGCCGCGCGCCATCACGTCGAACTTCGTGCCCAGCATCGGATACGGGCTCGGCGCTGCCGGATCGGGCTTGCGGTCGATGCGGATCACGTCGGCGCCCATGTCGGCCAGCATCATGGCGGCGAAGGGGCATGGGCCGATGCCGACCATTTCGATGACTTTCAATCCTTTCAGGGGTCCTGGCATAGGCTTCCTCGATGCGAACGTCACAACGAACGGGCGATGATCTCTTTCATGATCTCGTTGGCGCCGCCATAGATGCGCTGCACGCGGGCGTCGAGATACATCTGCGCGATCGGGTACTCCAGCATGTAGCCGTAGCCGCCGAACAGCTGCACGCACTGGTCCACGATCTTGCACTGCAGGTCGGTGATCCAGTACTTGGCCATCGAGGCCTGCACCGTGTCCATGCGGCCGGCAATCACATCCTGGATGCAGCGGTCGACGAACACGCGCGCAACGAAGGCCTCGGTCTTGGCCTCGGCCAGCACGAAGCGGGTGTTCTGCATCTCGATCAGGGCTTGGCCGAAGGCCTTGCGCTCCTTCGCATGCTCGACCGTCAGCTTGATGGCGCGCTCGATCGAGGCCACGCCGGCGACGCCGACGATGGTGCGCTCGTAGGGCAGTTCCGTCATCAGCTGGGCAAAGCCATGGCCCTCCTCACCGCCCAGCACGTTCTGCAGCGGCACGTGGGCATCGTCGAAGAACAGCTCGCAGGTGTCCTGGCCCTTCTGCCCCACCTTCTCCAGGATGCGGCCCACGCGGAACCCGGGATTGTCCCGCGTCTCCAGCAGCATCAGCGACACGCCCCTGGCGCCGGCCGCCGGGTCGGTCTTGGCGACCACCAGGACCAGGTCGGCCATATAGCCGTTCGAGATGAAGGTCTTGGAACCGTTGAGGCGGTAGCCATCCTCGCTGCGGGTAGCCGTGGTACGGATGCCCTTCAGGTCGGAACCGGCGCCCGGTTCGGACATGGCGATGGCCGCGATCATCTCGCCGCGCGCCAGGCGCGGCAGGTATTTGTATTTCTGCTCTTCCGTGCCCTGGTTCAGCAGGTAATGAGCGACGATGGCGTGCACGTGCAGGCCGAAGGCGGTGTCGCCGGCGTAGCAGAGTTCTTCGAACACCACGCACTGGTGGGCGAAGCTGCCGCCCGAGCCGCCAAAGTCCTCGGGCACGTCGGCCAGCAGCAGGCCCAGTTCGCCGGCCTTGCGCCACAGCTCGCGGTCGACGTGCTGCTGTTCGCGCCAGCGCTGCTGGTGCGGAACGATCTCATGATCGACGAAGCGGCGCACGGCATCGCGAAAGCCGTCGAGTTCGGCGTCCATCCAGGGAGAGACGTAGTCCATGCCTCCTCCTTACACGCGGTACATGGTGACGACGCAGGCGCCGCCCAGGCCCAGGTTGTGCTGCAGCGCGACCCTTGCGCCCTCGACCTGGCGCGCGCCGGCGCTGCCGCGCAGCTGGTGGGTCAGCTCGAAGCATTGCGCCAGGCCGGTGGCGCCCAGCGGGTGGCCTTTCGACAGCAGGCCGCCGGAGGGGTTGGTGACGACCTTGCCGCCATAGGTGTTGTCGCCGTCGCGGATGAATTTGTCGGCGCCGCCTTCCGGGCACAGGCCCAGGGCCTCGTAGGTGATCAGTTCGTTGTGGGCGAAGCAGTCGTGCAGCTCGACCACGTCGAGGTCTTCGGGGCCGCAGCCCGACTGGGCATACACCTTTTGCGCGGCTTCCCTGCTCATGTCGTAGCCGACCAGGCGCATCATGTCGTTCGCATCGAAGGTGCTCGGGCGGTCGGTGGTCATGGCCTGGGCGGCGATGTGGACGTCGGCGCGCAGGCCGTGCTTCCGCGCGAAGCTTTCCGAGACCAGCACCGCGGCGGCCGCGCCGCAGGTCGGCGGGCAGGCCATCAGGCGGGTCATCACGCCGGGCCAGATCTCCGGCGCGTCCAGCACGTCCTGTTCCGTCACCTCCTTGCGGAACAGGGCCAGCGGGTTGTTGACGGCGTGGCGGCTGGCCTTGGCGCGGATGCGGGCGAAGGCGTTCAGGGGCGTGCCGTATTTTTCCATGTGAGCCAGGCCGGCGCCGCCGAAGTAGCGCAGCGCCAATGGGATCTCGGGCTTGCCGACCAGGCGGTCGGTGACGGCGTCGAAGTCGTCGAAGGGCGCCGGGCGATCGGTGAATACCGAGGCCAGTGCGCCGGGGCTCATCTGCTCGAAACCCAGCACCAGCACGCATTCGGCCGCGCCGCTCTGCACCGCCTGGCGCGCCAGGTACAGCGCCGTCGACCCGGTCGAGCAGTTGTTGTTGACGTTGACGATCGGGATGCCGGTCATGCCGACACCGTACAGGGCCTTCTGGCCGCAGGTCGAATCGCCATACACATAGCCGACATAGGCCTGCTCGACGTCTTCGTAGGCGATGCCGGCGTCTTCCAGCGCGGCGCGGGCCGCCAGGGCGCCCATCTCGTAATAGGGGGCGCTGGCGCCCGGCTTGGCGAAGGGGATCATGCCTACACCGCTGACGAATACCTTCTGACTCATCGCTGCCTCCATGTTTTTCTCGGTCAGGCGACCGGTTTCGGGCAATTATAGGTCAACTGTACTAGTTGATAAAGTATAATCGCGACATGGAAACGACACTCGACAGCACGCTGAAGAACAAGGTCTCGGGCACCACCGAGAAGGGCCTGGGCCGGGCGCAGGACATCCTGCAGGCGGCGCGCTCCCTGCTCGCCGCCGAAGGCTATGCCGGGCTGTCGATGCGGCGGGTGGCGGCGGAGGCCGGCATGAGCCTGTCGAACGTGCAGCACTACTACGGCAGCAAGGACCTGCTGCTGGAGGCCCTGCTGCTCACCACAATGGATCTCGTACAGGGCAAGATGGACGCCATCGCCGCCGCCATGAGCGAGCGCTCGCAGCTGGAGCGCTTCCTGACCACGGTCGACATGTTCCTCGAAGAGATCACCGATCCCGTCACCCACGCGCTGTTCTTCGAGATCTGGGCGCTGGCCTCGCGCAACCCCTTCGCCTCCAAGCTGATGGACAAGATGCTGGGACGCGAGCGCAAGACCGTCTACAACCTGATCCGCGGCCTGAACCCCGCCATTTCCGATGACGAGACCATGCGGCGCGCGGTGCTGATGGTGGCCCAGATCGAGGGCCTGATGCTGTTCAGGCTCGACAAGCGCCGCCGCCGCGCCCAGTTCGACGAGGTGCGGGCAGCGCTGCGCCAGGCCCTTCTCACGCTGGCAACCATGCCCTAACACGCCGCGATCTGCCTCGTTCGCATCGGATCGCCCCTCCATCCTCCGCTAATTTTTTTTCGTCCCGCGGCCGGATGAGGGCCCGTCGTCGCTTATACTGGACAGGTTTATCTTTACAAGGAGGGCCTCGTCCGCATGCACCACAACATCAGTCTGATCACCACCATTGCCGCCGCTCTCGGCTTCGGCTTGCTGTTCGGGATGCTCGCCGTCCGCATGCGCCTGCCGGCCCTGGTCGGCTATCTCGCCGCCGGCGTCCTGATCGGCCCTGCCACGCCCGGCTTCGTGGCCGACGTTGCGCTCGCCTCCCAGCTGGCCGAGATCGGCGTGATGCTGCTGATGTTCGGGGTCGGCCTCCACTTCTCGCTCGACGACCTGCTGGAAGTGAAGGGGATCGCCCTGCCCGGTGCGATCCTGCAGATCACGGTGGCCACGCTGATGGGCATCGGAGTCAGCCATCTGTGGGGCTGGGGACTCGGTGCGGGACTGGTGTTCGGCCTGGCGCTGTCGGTGGCCAGCACCGTGGTGCTGCTGCGGGCGCTCGAAGACCGCGGCCAGCTCGATTCCTTCAACGGCCGCATCGCGGTCGGCTGGCTGGTGGTCGAAGACCTGGTCACGGTACTGGTACTGGTGCTGCTGCCGGCCCTGGCCGGTCCGCTGGGCGGCAATGCCGGCGGCGACGGCCATGGCGCCGGCGACTCGCTGTGGCTGGCGCTCGGCAAGACCCTGCTGTCGGTGGGCGCCTTCGTCGCCTTCATGCTGGTGGTGGGCCGCAAGCTCTTCCCCTGGTTCCTGTGGCGCGTGGCCAAGACCGGCTCGCGCGAGCTGTTCACCCTGTCCGTGATCGCAGCCGCGGTCGGCATCGCCTACGGCTCGTCGGAACTGTTCGGCGTCTCGTTCGCGCTGGGTGCCTTCTTCGCCGGCATGGTGCTGCGCGAATCGGCGCTCTCCCACCGCGCCGCCGAGGAAACCCTGCCGCTGCGCGATGCATTCTCCGTGCTGTTCTTCGTCTCGGTCGGCATGCTGTTCGATCCGCGCGTGCTGGTCGAGCATCCGTTCGAGCTGCTGGCGGTGGTCGCCATCATCCTGTTCGGCAAATCGCTGGCCGCCTTCGTGCTGGTGCTGGCGCTGCGCTACCCGCTCAACACGGCGATTACCGTCTCGGCCAGCCTGGCCCAGATCGGCGAGTTCTCCTTCATCCTGGCGGCGCTGGGCATGTCCCTGGGCCTGCTGCCCGACCTCGGCCAGAACCTGATCCTGGCAGGCGCCATCATCTCGATCGCGGTGAACCCGCTGATGTTCAAGGCGATCAACCCGCTGCAGGACTGGCTGCGCTCGAAATCGGATCTCGCGCGCCGGCTGGAGCGCTCGGCCGACCCGCTGGCCGAACTGCCGATGACGGTCACCCACGAACACCTGACCGGCCAGGTGGTGCTGGTCGGCTATGGCCGCGTGGGCCGCCGCATCGCCCAGGAACTGAGCAAACAGGGCATCCACTACGTGGTGGCGGAGCAGAACCGCGAGGTGGTGGAAGACCTGCGCCGCAAGGACCAGCCGGCGGTGGCCGGCAACGCGGCCGACCCGGCGGTGTTGATCCAGGCCCACATCGCCCGCGCCTCGATGCTGGTGATCGCGACGCCGGACACCTTCCACGTGCGCGCCATGGTCGAGACGGCGAAGGCCCTGAACCCGGGCATCCGCTGCGTGGTGCGCAGCCACAACGAAGAGGAAGCGCGCCTGCTGCGCGAAGACACCGGCGGCACCGTCTTCATCGGCGAGCACGAACTGGCGGCCAGCATGTCGCGCTACGTGCTGCAGGGCCTGGCCGAAGTGCCGGTCGCGCATTGAACGCAAGGGCGCCGTTTTACGCATCCATGTTGCATAATAGAAATTTTATTGATATCTGTTGGATTGATGGTTAGTATTTCCCGGCGTCCATTTTGTGCGCATTGCAAGTTCGTCCTTAACAATCAATGAAAGGAACGGGAAATGCAGAATCAACAGCAAGCAAAACTGTTTGCCTTCAAACTCGCCCAGAAACGCCAGGAAGACACCAAACCGGCCCAGCAATGGCAAACCCGCGAGGGCGTGTCGGTGGCCGGCTGCTCGGGCCCGGATGCCTTTGAAAACTATCGCGGCCCCAGCACCTGGGGCGGCCCCGATGGCGGCGTCTACTGCTGATACAGGACCACGTCCTTGCGTTACCGAAAGCCTTGCATTTGCAAGGCTTTTTCTTTTCCATTCCCGACATTCATATTGCATAAAAGAAATTATATTGACACGTTCTTGATCTAGTTATAAGATTTTCTTGCGGCAACATTGTGTCGCGCGCAGTTTCTTCCTTAACACATTGAAAGGATCAAGAAATGCAGAATCAGAATCAAGCCAAGCTGTTCGCCTTCAAACTGGCCGAAAAACGCGACGAGCAAACCCAGCCGTCGCAACAGTGGAAAGTCCGCGAGGGCGTCGCCACGGCCGGCTGCTCCTGGGTCGACGTCGATGCCGGCCTGCTGCGCGCTTCCGATCGCTACGTCGGCAACGACGCCGGCGTTTATTGCTGAGCTCACGGTAAAGGACAAGAAGATGCAGAACCAAGCACAAGCCAAATCGTTCGCCTTCAAGCTGGCAGGGCAAAAAAGCAAGGACGGCAAGCCGGCGCAGGCGTGGAAAGTCCGTGACGGCGTCTCCGTGGCCGGCTGCTCGGTCCTGGACGAGGAAGGGGCGCCGGAGCGCGAGACCACTCCCCGCCTCGGCACCGACGGCGGCGATTACTGCTGAGTTAGAGCAAAGGAATGACAATGCAGAACCAACAGCAAGTCAAAGTATTCGCATTCAAGCTGGCGGAACAACGGAGCAAGGACGCCAAGCCAGCGCAACCGTGGAAAGTGCGCGAAGGCGTGTCCGTGGCCGGCTGCACGGTCTCGGATGAAGAAGGTGCCCCGTACCGCGACCGCTCGCCGTTCGCAGGCAGCGACGGCGGCGACTACTGCTGATTCCGCAGAAGTGAAAGCCTTGCAGTTGCAAGGCTTTTTTTCGCCATCCACCCACGTACATGGTGCTGAATGCGCAATACGATCCTGATCGTCACCAACAGTGCCGACCTCCACGCCGACCTGATCGTCCCGATCCTGGCGGCCAAGGGCTGCCGGCCCTTCCGCATCGACCTCGATGCCTTCCCCCGCGACTATCAATGCGTCCAGCTGTTCGGGGCGGACGGTGTCAGCCAGCGTATCCGCTTGCTGAGTGACGGCCATTGGCTCGACCTCGACGAGGTCGGCGCCGTCTGGCTGCGCAAAGCTGCCGAATTCTCCTACCGCAGCGCGGAACTCGGGCCGCAGGAACGCGCCTTCGCCAAACTCGAGACCGAACAGGCCCTGTTCGGCCTGCTGTACAACCTCGACTGCTACTGGATCAGCCATCCTCGCGCCCTGCGCGGCGCGCAATGGAAGGGCGAGCAGCTCAAGCGCGCGATGCGCTTCGGCTTCCGGGTGCCGGTCTCGGTCGTCACCAACTCGGCCGACGAGGCGCGCCGCTTCCTGCAATCGCTGGACGGCGGCAAGATCTTCAAGACCCTGTCCAGCCCGGCCCTGGGCGCGGACGTGCTGGCGCCGGAGCAGCGCACCACCGCCGGCCTGCGCACGATGCTGGTCGACGAGGGCATGCTCGCCCAGCTGGATGCGGTGGACGAGCTGCCCTGCCACTTCCAGGAATACGTGCCGAAGCAGTACGAACTGCGCGTCACCGTCATCGGCCGGCGCGCGTTCGCCGCCAAGATCCACTCGCAGGACGACCCGCGCACCATGATCGATTCGCGCGACATGTCGGCCGAGATCCGCTACGAAGCGACCACGCTGCCATCCGACATCGAGCAGCGCTGCGTCGAGTTCGTCCGCAGCTACGGGCTCGAATACGGAGCGATCGACCTGATCGTGACGCCTTCCGGCGACTACGTCTTCCTCGAGAATAACCCGGGCGGACAATTCCTCTATGTCGAGCAGCTGGTCCCGGAATTCAAACTCCTGGAAGCGCTGGCCGACCAGCTGATCGCGGGGACCGCATGCCAGCGTTGACGCCTGCCCTGCCCGGACACATCGCCACGCTCGAACGGATGCGCCGCAGCACGGTGCTGGTGCTGGCCGCGTCCAACCTCGACTTCGAACTGCTGCCGGCCCTGTACGAACAGTGCCGCGTTCTCGGCCGCGTCGAGCGCCTGGACGTGGTGCTGCACGGACGCGGCGGGGTCGTCAACGCGGCACGCCGCATCGCCCTGCTGCTGCGCGCGCATGCCGACCACCTGAGCTTCATCGTGCCCTTTCATTGCCAATCCTCGGCGACCCTGCTCACGCTGTGCGCGGACGAGATCGTCGCCGGGGAGCTGGCGCTGTTCTCGCCGATCGATCCCCAGCTGGGCGGCGCCGACGGCAGCAGCTTCAGCGGCCTGGACGTCAAGCTGTTCGGCGACATGGCGGCGTCCTGGTTCGGGCTCGAACAGGACGCGGCGCGCGCGGAAGCGCTGGCCCTGCTGTGCAACAGCATCTTTCCGCCCTCGCTCACCGCCTTCTATCGCGCCAACCTGGAAATCGAACAGATCGCCCACGAACTGCTGGCGTCGCGGCGCGGAGCAGCCGGTGGCGCCGCCGACGGCGAACTGGTCCGCCAGCTGATGGCGGGCTACCATTCGCACAACTACGCGCTCACCGGCGACGAGCTGGGCGCGCTCGGCTTGCCGGTGAAGCGCGACGAGATGACCGAACAGCTGGCGTGGCCGATCTCGACGCTGCTGCAGGCCACGATCGGCGGGGCCCAGCGCGCCTCGGAACAGGCGCCCTGGCATGACGCCCTGCTGGCCACGCGGGCCGGCGTGCGCCTGCGGCGCCGGCATGCCGCGTTGCTGGCGCCCGAATGGGTGGACGGAGCCGCCGAATGAGCACACAGTCCTTCCTCGCCGATATCGTCCGCTACTTCATCGGCTGGTGGTGGCTCGCCGCGGCCGCCGGCAAGCTGCGCGCCTGGTCGCGCTTTCGCGAGGACCTCGGCAGCTCGTTCGGGATCGCCGCGCGGCCGGCCGCCGTGCTGGCGCCGGCGCTGGTCCTGGCCGAGCTGCTGGCCGCCGCGCTGGTGCTGGGCGCCGGACGCGGCGCCGGCATGTTCGCTTCACTCATGCTGATGTGCTGCTTCACGGCGGTGCTGGGCTACCGGTTCTTTACCCGCGCCATCGTGCGCTGCAGCTGCTTCGGCGAATCCCTGCGCCCGCTATCCGGCTACGACGTGCTGCGCAACCTGCTGGTGGTGCTGGCGATCGCCGCCTGGCTGGCCTTCTCCCCCGGCCCGCCCTTGCCTATCGAAGAGTCGCTGGTGGCCGCCGGCCTCGGCGCCTGGCTGTGCGTGGCGTCGATCCATTTCCACGACATCGTCGTGCTCGCGAGGACCCGCTGATGGACCGCCAGATCCTCCTGACTGCGCTGGCCATCCTCGCCTTCGGCATGGCCCTGAACCTGCACCTGAGCCTGGCGGTACTGCGCCGCCAGCGGATGGGCAAGGAGATCCCGGCCGCTCCCATGCCGGGCGACCGGCTACCGCACATCCAGGCGCGCGGCCCCGGCGCCCACGGGCGGCAAGCGCTCGCGCCGGCGGGACAGGCTTGCGCGCTGCTTTTCTTGTCCAGCAAATGCGACAAGTGCCGGGCCCACCTGCCGGACCTGGCCGCGCTGCTGCCCGTGGCGGCGGAAGCCGGGCTGGCGATGCGCATCGTCAGCATCGAACCGTGGTACCGCCTGCGCCGCTTCCTGGACGGCACGCCGCTGGCCGCCGCCGCGTACCGGCTCCGTCTCGAGGACTACAAGAAACTCAACCCCACGCTGACCTCGCCGGCCTACCTGTTCGTCGACCACGAGGGCAGCGTCGAGGCGGCCGGGCTGATCGGCGACGCCGCCTGGCTCGGCCTGCGCGCCCAGCTGACCCAATCCACTCTCGAAGAAGAAGAGGCCGCGGCATGAGTCCTTCCCCCCACCTCGAGCGCCTGCGGCTGCTGTACCCGGTCCGCTGGCGGGTCGCCGCCGCCCTGCTGTGCATGGCGGCCGGGGTCACGATCCAGCTCGGCTTTCCGCGCGCGATCGCGTATTTCATCGACCACGCGGCCCAGCTGCGCCAGGGCGGCATTCCGGGATGGATGGTGCTGGGCATGCTGGCGGCGGCCGTCGTGCTGGCTTCGGTGTCGGCCCTGCGCTACTACCTGTTCCAGTCGGCCAGCCAGCGCATCGTCAACGGCCTGCGGCGCCGGCTGTTCGACGTCCTGATCCGACAGCCGATCGGCTTTTTCGACCGCCACCACGTCGGCGAGCTGACCGCCTTCATCATCTACGCCAGCATGGTGACCGAGTCGGCAACCTCGCTCGCCGATTTCTGGAGCAGCTGGATGCGCACCCTCGGCGCCACCGACCGCGTGTTCGAGATGCTGCGCCTGGAAGCACGCGTGGACGGGGTCGCGCAGCCGCTCGCGCTGTCGGGACGGGTCGCCTTCGACGGCGTGCAATTCCGCTATCCGCAGCGTCCGGCCCAGGCGGCGCTCGACGGCGTGAGCCTGCAGGTGGCGGCCGGCGAAACGGTGGCCCTGGTCGGCCCCTCGGGCGCCGGCAAGTCGACCATCGCCAACCTGATCCTCGGCCATTACGCGCCGGATGCGGGCCGGGTGCTGTTCGGCGATATCGATGCCGCCGCCATCGGCGCCGCTTCGATCCGGCGCCACGTCGCCCTGGTGGAGCAGGAACCCTCGCTGTTTTCCGGCACCATCGCGGACAATATCCGCTTCGCCGTCCCCGAACGCGAGGTGCCGATGGCCGAGATCGAGGCGGCCGCCCGGCGCGCCCAGGCCCACGATTTCATCGCCGGCTTCCCGGACGGCTACGAGACCGTGGTCGGCGAGCGCGGCATGCAGCTGTCCGGCGGCCAGAAGCAGCGCATCGCGATCGCGCGCGCCATGCTGCGCGATCCGAAGATCCTGGTGCTGGACGAAGCCACCAGCGCCCTGGACGCCGAGAACGAGCGCCTGGTCCAGAAGGCCCTGC
>OUNM010672298.1_pt1 | contig 10866 bp, 12 predicted proteins | sample 1769961 | NCBI WGS metagenome assembly OUNM01 (sample SAMEA3914820, study PRJEB12502) | metagenome | biome: forest; material: soil | place: USA | collected 2012-03-12 | depth 0.3 m
CGGCGGAGGAACTGGGGAGGTAAAAGCGTCCCAGGAAAAACAATTGCCAAGTTCGACTGCCCGTTGCTTCCGCGAGCTGCCCGGTCTTCCGGCGGACATGAGCGTTGAGGACGCACCTGCGCCGAGCGGGCAGGTGAAAATGAAGAGTGATTTTCCTGTTCGGCCTGGCCATGCCCAACTCTTTTCCATCTTGATCCAGTGCGATCCGGTCGGATTAACTGCGATTGCTCCTGTTTTCCGTTCTCCGAGGAGGGAGTCGTTTGAGGGTGGCGGCACCTTGACGTGTTCATGTCAGGACGCCGTGGGGATTAGACTGCGAGTTGTCGAGTGTTTTGAAGAGGAAGCGATGCCGTAATCCCAAACGAGAGATCCGTTTTGCAGCTCGGGATCCGTCCCTGTCAAATCAGTCGAATCGAGAATTGAACCTTGTCCCAGACGATCAGGGAACTCGAAAGCAAGCACTCCTGGTATTCAAGGCTTCAAAACCGCAAGGCCAGCAAGAGCGGCCAAGGCCTCTTGTCGGCGATCCAGAGTGGCGAACTGCTTGATTTTCAGCATCAAGGCAAGTGCAACATGCACCGCATCTAATGTGCGGCAGAGGGTGGCCGCCGCATGACTGCGAGACAAGTGCGTGGTTCGTTCAAACACGTCTTTCCACGCCGGCTCATGCCACCGCAACGAGCCTGCTTTGATCTCAAGCCGCAGTCTTCTCTCTATCGCGTCCACAGTGGAGGAGGAAATCTCTCCACGACCGGCCTTGCAGTGGAGTGCGTTCATCAATTCCGCACGTTGAAAATCCGAGAAAGCGAGGGGTTCTCCCAGCGATGAAGCCAAATTCATCACCTGTGGTGAGTTGGCCTCCGTCACGAAGAGCTTCAGAAGCAGTCCGGTGTCAAAATAGACAGCCATGTTTTAACATGCCTGCCCGGACCGAATCTCTTCAAGAAGCACCATCGAATCTGGCATCACACGATCACCATATTGCTCGCGCTGGAAAGCTTGGCACCGCGCCACAAATGCCTCCATGTCCGGCCTGCCAGCGTTCTTGCGTGCAACGGGTTTCTTGCCCTTGCCGGAAGAGCCGGGGCGGCGAGATTTTGCAATTGTAGCCACCCCTTACTGTACTGCGCCTTTGGCGCTTCGCAAGGCGTGTGACAATGTCTGTCAGCCCACTCTTAGCGCCGCACACTTCAGATACTTCGCTTCCGGAAACGTCGCCGGATGATCCGGCGCATGGTCGGCGCTCCAGAGTTCGGTGAAGGGGCCGTGCTTGTTGGCAGCGTCGAGGACGGCACCGAAGAACTCGGCTGCGTTCACATGCGCGGAGCAGGAGGCGGCGACGAGGATACCGCCGGGGCGGAGGCGGCGGAGGCAGGACTCGGCGAGGGCGTGGTAGGCGCGGATGGCGCCGGGGCGGTCGGTTTCGCGTTTGGCAAGCGAAGGCGGGTCGCAGACGATGAGGTCGAAGGCGCGGCGGGGGCCGTTGGCGAGCCATTCGAAGGCATCGGCCTGGATGGTTTCGTGGGGGACGGTGGCGGCCCAGGGATTGAGGGCGTAGTTGCGGGCGGCGCTGTCGAGGGCGTGCTTGCTGATGTCGAGATCGGTGATGCTTTTGGCACCGCCGCGGGCGGCGTAGAGCGAGAAGCCGCCGCTGAAGGAGAAGGCATTCAGGACGTCGCGGCCCTTGGCGAGTTGCTCGACGCGGCTGCGGTTGTCGCGTTGATCGAGGTAGAAGCCGGTCTTCTGGCCCTGGATCACTTCGGCCTCCAGGAGGATGCCGTTTTCGCGAAAGACGACGAGGTTTTCGGTGGTGCCAAAGAGGCAGCCTTCGCCCACGCCCCAGCGGCTGCGGGCGATCTCCTGGATGTTGCGGCTGAGGCGCAGAACGATGGCGGTGGGCTGCCATTCGGCTTTCAGCCATTCCAGCACTTCGGCCAGGCGCGGCAGCCACACGGCGCTGTAGAGTTTCAACACGAGCACGGTGTCGTAACCATCGAGCACGAGGCCGGGGAAACCGTCATTTTCGCCGCTGATCCAGCGGCAGGCGTTGGTCTGTTCGCTGAGCACGCCGTCGCGCCGGGCCTTGGCTGCTCGTACGCGCTGGAGCCAGAACTCGCGGTCGGCCTTGACTGGCTTGCCGACGTGCAGGACGCGGAAACGAATGGGCGAGAGCGGATCGAACAAGCCTAAGGCAAGGAACTTGTTGTTCTTGTCATAGATGGCCGCCAGGTCGCCGATGTCGCCGGGGCGGGTCTGCTCGGCGATGCTGTCGCTATACACCCAGGGGTGGCCCTTGCGCACAATGCCCTCCGTCTTGGCGGTGACCCGCAGGCGCAGGAGGGAGGGCTGGGGGGCATCGGACGGGTTCGCAGGCACACCGGACCTGTGGCCTCCGGCGGCAGGCAAGTCACGGAATTTCCTTTGTGAAAACAAGTGGGTCAGTGATGCCCGTCGAGTCCTGTCACATGGACGCCCATGTGCTTGAGCGCCACGGCGAAGAGGAAACCGAAGACATTTGAAATCACATACATGCATCCAGCGGCAGGAATGGAGGCAATCATGAACTTCAAAATCACTGCCACCATACGGCCAAAAGGAATGTCGATGTCGGTGATGACCGTGCGTTGTTCGGAAGCGGGAGGCGGAGTGTTCATCACCAGGGATTGTACTGAAGTTCTTCGAATTTTTGCGAGATGTTTCGCCCGGTTGCACCCCGGCCCAGCCTGCGCTTAGTGCGGCCATGGCATGGCAGCAGGACAGTTCCGTTTTCGTTACCGGGCATCGTGGCATGGTGGGCGGAGCGTTGGTGCGCACTTTGCAAAAGCATGGGGCTGAGCGGATCATCACAGCCTCGCGCCAGGATTGTGACCTGACGCGCCAGCAGGAAGTGGAGGACTTCATCGCAACGCAGAAGCCGGAGTTGGTGATCGTGGCGGCGGCAAAGGTGGGCGGCATTCTGGCCAACGACACCTACCCGGCGGACTTCATTTACGAGAACCTCATGATTGCGGCGAACACCATCCACGCCGCCTATCGCACGGGGGTGAAGCGCCTGCTGTTCCTGGGCAGCTCGTGCATTTACCCCCGCCTGGCTCCGCAGCCGATGCCGGAGGACAGCCTGTTAACTTCGCCGCTGGAGAGCACCAACGAGGCCTATGCCGTCGCCAAGATCGCGGGCCTGAAGCTGGCGCAGTACTACCGCAAGCAGCACGGCGTTCTGTTCCATTCCGCCATGCCGACCAACCTGTACGGCACGGGCGACAACTATCACCCGCAGAACTCGCACGTGATCCCGGCCCTGCTGCGCCGCTTCCACGAGGCCAAGGTGAACGCGGCGCCGGAAGTCGTGTGCTGGGGCACCGGCACCCCGCGCCGGGAGTTCCTTTTCGTGGATGACCTGGCGGAGGGCTGCCTGCATCTGCTCCAGGCCGAAAATCCGCCGGACTGGGTGAACCTGGGCTCGGGCACGGACGTGACGATCCGGGAGCTGGTGGAACTGGTGAAAGCCGTGGTGGGCTATGAAGGGGAGGTGCGCTGGGATGTTTCCAAGCCTGATGGCACGCCGCGCAAGCTGATGGAGGTGAGCCGCATTAAAGCCCTGGGCTGGGAGGCGACGACGACGCTGCGCGAGGGGCTGGAGGCGGCGTACGGGGCGTTCCTGGAGCACTTGGCGCTGGGGGATGCGCGGCTGTAGAGCGAGTGCCTGAACCGGAGAAAGAGCACCCCATCTACTGCCTGTACGCTCGACAAAAGGAGCGCCACCCGCAGAGGAAGAGTAGGAGTAAGAGCAGGAGGAGGACTGACCTGATCAGGATTGTGGCGGATGCGGCACCGCCACGAACTTAAACCGGGCATCGTACGCGCCACGGCTGTGCTTGCGGCAGCAGGAAAGGCAGGCGGTGGGGCGCTTGAAAGGGCGCACACGGCCAACCACGGTGCCGCAGGCGGGGCACTGGTAGGAGTAGTTGCGGCGCTTTTTGGTGCGCGGCAGAGGCAGGGTGTGGCGGGCGGATTCGCCGGGGATGCCGAGATCGCAGCAGGCCCGGCGCCATTCGTCGCCGTGAGGCTCAATGCGGCGGCGGCCGGCGCGGTGATAGGCTACAAGGTGGGCGAGCTCGTGGCGGAGGGTGCGGGCGACTTGGCCCTCGATCCCAATGAGACGGGGGTTGAGCTCGATGCGCCAGGAGGGATAGGCGGCATAGCCGGCGGTGCTGCGCAGCCTGGGGTTCCAGTGCACACTGACAAGCTCGGTGGCGGCTTTCAGGCCCAGGTTCATGAGCATCTGGCGGCACTCGCCTTCCAGCTCGTCATCACGACCGGCGCGGCGGGGCGTGTCGTCCTCCGCGGAATCCATCTCGTCTTCGCCTTCCTCATCGTCCGTTTCTTCCGCGGCGGTACTCTCCGGCATGGGTGGGGGTGGCATCGGCGCGGCGTTGGCGGCAGGTCCGCCTTCGATGAATTCGAAGCAGAGCTGGGCGAGTTCGCGGACGGCGGAGGCAAGGCGCATGAAAAATCAGACCCCGACGGGGACCCCCTGTTCATGTTTGCGCCGTTCGGTGAGGCGCAGCTCCTGGGTGCCGAGGGCGAGCACATGGTTGTCCGGCACGCTTTCCATCAGGAACACACTGGCGCCAATGGTGCTGCCGCTGCCGACGACGGTATCGCCGCCAACGATGGTGGCATTGGCATAAACGGTGACGTTGTCTCCCAGGGTGGGGTGGCGCTTGCGGCCTTTGAGGCCCTGGCCGGCGGCGAGGGAGCGGGCGACGAGGCCCACGCCCTGGTACAGCTTCACATGCCTGCCGATCTGGGCGGTCTCGCCGATCACCACGCCTGTGCCGTGATCGATGAAGAAATGGGTGCCGATCTGCGCGCCGGGGTGGATGTCGATGCCGGTGCGGCCGTGGGCCCACTCGGTCATCATGCGGGGCAGCAGGGGCACGCCGGCCTTGTAAAGCAGGTGGGCCACGCGCTGGACGGCGATGGCCTCCAGCCCGGGATAGGCGAGGATGATCTCCTCGAAGGACTGGGCGGCGGGGTCGCCATCGTAGGCGGCCTGCAGGTCGAGCTGCAGCAGCTCGCGCACGCTGGGCATCTGCATGAGGAAGCCGCACACCAGGCCGTTCGCCTCGGTGGTGTTTTCCACCGCGCCGTTGCCGTTTTTGAGCCGCAGGCTGCGCCGCACTTCCACGCTGAGGCGCTGGCGCACGCTGGCCACCAGCTCATTGGTCATCATCTGCAGTTCATCCGAGGAAAGCGCCTCGTCGGAGAAGAAACCGGGGAAAAGCAGGTGCAGCAGGTCCTCGCACAGGGAGGCCACGGCACGCTTGGAGGGCAGGTTGCCGCAGTCCACATGATTGATGCCGCCGATCTCCTTGTACGACGCAATCAGTGCCCTGACGATTTCTTCCTGGTGGCAATCCATGCCCTCATCATGCGGGAATTGTCCGGCTTGGCAAATGAAGCCTGGGCGATCTTGTCACACACAATCATCGAAAGCCTCCCAACACTTTCATCCGACGGGCTGTCAGAACCCTGGCATGCAAAAAAATCAAATTTCTCCAGTTATTATCGCGGGTTTCCTCGTGGCCTTCACCGGCATGGCGGGCGTGGGCTGGTGGCTCAGCGCTCCCACCGCCCACGTCAACACCCAGCTTCCGATTGTCGAAGCCAAGCAGGGCAAGAAAACTGAAAGCCCGCCGCCGAGCAATCCTGTGTCCAAGGAAGGGCGGTTGCCGGAGGAGATTCCCGCCCCCGGACCCCAACCCGGACCCTGTCCTCCCGCCCCCCAGACTGCCGAGCTACGCGCCCGTGAAGATGCCGATCAAAAAATTGGCACCATCCTGCTGCAAAACCCCACGCCAGAAGGCGCCCGCGACCGGCTGCTGACCCTGTTCTCCGGCTTCAGCAGCTTTGAAAAGATCGCCGCCGCGCCCCACATCGTGAACCTGGTGACGGATGACCGGATCTCCAAGGTGGTGGACTTCCTGAAGAGCCCGCTGACGCCGGTTGAAGCACAGGAGACGTTCTTCAATGACATGTTGAACCGACCGCCGCAGGTGGGCTGGCCGGTGCTGGTGGATGTGATCGCCGCGCCCAACCACCCCCTGGCCCAGCGGGCGAAGGAGCTCCTCACGACCATCGTGGGCGGCGACCATGGCAACGATGTGGCCGGCTGGACGCAGGGCATCCGCGACCAGATGAAACTTCAAGGCGTGGAGCTGCCAGGAGACTCCTAGGGCCCGCAGGATTGTTCGGCTTGGCAAATGAAGCCTGGGCGATATTGTCACACGTAACCCTCATCGAAAGCTTGCCAACACTTTCGCCTGACGGACTGTCTCACCCCTGGTATGCAAAAAAGTCGTCTTTCTCCAGTCGTCATCGTAAGTTTCCTCGTTGCCTTGATCGGCGCGGCGGGTGTGGCTTGGTGGCTCGGTGGTCCTTCCGCTCACGTCGCCCCTACCCCGCCTGTCGTGGTTAAGCAGGACAAGAAGGCCGATGAAATGCCGAAGGGCACCCTGGTACCGCAGACAGAACAGCCGGTGGACACCACTGCGTTCCAGGGCAACCCGCCCTCCATGATTGCCCGGCCGGCGGGCAACACCACCGCCGAACAGCGCGCCCGCGAAGATGCCGATCAAAAAATTGGCAACATCCTCCTGCAAAACCCCACACCGGAAGGCGCCCGCGACCGCCTGCTGACCCTGTTCTCCGGCTTCAGCAGCTTTGAAAAGATCGCCGCCGCGCCCCACATCGTGAACTTGGTGACGGATGACAAGATCTCCAAGGTGGTGGATTTCCTAAAGAGCCCGCTGACGCCGATCGAAGCACAGGAGACGTTCTTCAATGACATGCTCAACCGCCCGCCGCAGGTGGGCTGGCCGGTGCTGGTGGACGTGATCGCCGCACCCAACCACCCCCTGGCCCAGCGCGCCAAGGAGCTCCTCACGACCATCGTAGGGGGCGACCATGGCAACGATGTGGCCGGCTGGATGCAGGGCATCAACGACCAGATGAAGCTGCAAGGCATCGAGCTGCCAGGTCAGGCGGGAGCGCAAAACAATGCGCCGCCGCCTGTCGTCGCCGCGCCGGATGCCGCAGCTCCTCAAGCGCAGCAGTAGTTTTGTGGTTGAGCACTTCAGGCTCGGTGCTCACGCAAGCCCCTTCTCAGTGCACGCCCACCTGTCCACGGTGCCTTAACAGGTGATCGGCCAGCACCAGGTGCACCATGGATTCCACGATGGGCACGGCGCGCGGCAGCACACACGGATCGTGGCGGCCGCGGGCAGCGAGGACGGTTTCTTCGTGGGTGTTGGTGATGGTGTTCTGGTCGCGCAAGACGGTGGCGGTGGGCTTGAAGGCGACCCGGAAGACGATGTTTTCGCCGTTGCTGATGCCGCCCTGCACGCCGCCGCTGCGGTTGGTGCGGGTGCGCACGCGGCTGCCTTCCATGTAGAATTCGTCGTTGTGCTCCAGGCCGGTGAGCAGGGTGCCGGCGAAGCCACTGCCGATCTCAAAGCCTTTGGCGGCGGGGAGGGACATCATGGCCTTGGCGAGGTCGGCCTCCAGCTTGTCGAACACAGGTTCGCCAAGGCCGGCGGGAACACCGCGCACCACGCATTCCACCACGCCGCCGACGCTGTTGCCCTCGGTGCGCATGGCGGTGATGAGATCGATCATCGGATCCACCATGGCGGGATCGGCAGTGCGCACGATGTTGCTTTCCACCTGGGCGGCGGTGACGGTGGCGGGATCGACATTGGCCGTGAGGTGGTGCACGGTTTTAACGAAAGCGACGGCCTCGTAGCCGGCGATCTGGGCCTGCAGCACCTTGCGGGCGATGGCGCCGGCGGCCACCCGGCCGATGGTTTCGCGGGCCGAAGCACGGCCGCCACCCGAGACGGCGCGGATGCCGTACTTGGCATCGTAGGTGTAATCGGCGTGGCTGGGGCGGTAGGCGGTCTGCATCTCCGTGTAGGCGGAGGGGCGCTGGTCGGTATTGCGCACCAGGATGGCGATGGGGGTGCCTAGGGTGAGGCCGTCCACCACTCCGGAGAGAATTTCCGCGCGGTCGTCTTCCTTGCGCGGGGTGACGATCTTGCTCTGGCCGGGGCGGCGGCGGTCGAGCTCCTGCTGGAGGTCCTGCTCGGTGAGCGGAATGCGCGGCGGGCAGCCATCGACAACAACGCCGACGCCGACGCCGTGGGATTCGCCAAAGGTGCTGATGCGGAAGAGGGTGCCAAAGTTGCTCGCCATACGATACGGGGCGCGCACTGTGCGGCATGAGGGGGCTTTGCGCAATCCTGGCTTCCCTTGCAGCGGTGATTATGGTAGTGAGGGGCGATGCATCTGCCGCTTCGCCTTGCTTTTTCCGCCCTGGTCGCCGTCTCGCTGGTGAGCTGTGATTCGGCCTCCTCGACGGCCACTTCCACCGCCGGCGGAGCTGCCAATCTGCTCATGGCACCCTTTTCCCTGCTGGAGCGCACGGTTTCGCACTTCGGAGGCGGCTCAGCCTCCGTCAAGGAGCCGGACAGCACCAATGACGCCATCGCCGAGCGCGGAAAGATGATCGAGCAGCGGGACGGCACCAAGCCGGCTCCCACGGAACAGCAGCAGCAGGACACCAGCACGGTGGCATCGCGCTAGTGTTATGGTCCCGTTGGTCTTGTTGGTCCCGTGAAACAGGAACTGCGTGACACACGGGCCTGCTGGACCAGCGAGACGTGTAAAGCCAGTTGACCGCCCCTTGCTGGCAATAACTCGTATTCTATCCTCTCCTCATGAGCACCATCGCCGCACCTGAAGCCCCTCCCTCCTCCACGGCCACCGAAAAACGTGAGGTGGCGACCGGCTTCAAAGAATGGGCCAACGTCTGCGAGGCCCTCGGCACCGGCGTGATGAGCCTGATCCTGCGCAAGGGCGGCATCCACGAGGGGCGCGGCGGCTTTGAGTTCAAGCACAAGGGCTTCTTCCTGTTTCCCACCTGGTTCCACACCCAGGGCGACAAGCTCACCTGGCAGGCCCCGGATCCCGAGCGCTTCGTGTTTCCGCCCGAAGACGGCCGCACCAGCGTGGACATCGACTACTTCGCGAAGTTAGAGCAAGTCTGGCGGGTGACGGAATGGGACAAGATGGCCGCCCTGGCTCCCTTGCACGTGTGGAGTGAGGACATGGTGCGCGAACGCTTTGTCTATGATGAGGAAAGCTGCCTGAACGTGGCCCTGGTGCGGACTTATCGCCTGCCGGAGCGCTGGAGCTTTGCCTATTCGAAGAGCTATGGCGGCTGCCGCTCGTGGGTGAACCTGCCAGAGCCCCCCGCTGGCTGGCACGAGGCCCTGATGCCTGCGTTGAGCGATGCCGCCTTTGCCGAAACCACCCGCGCCGTGCGTGCCATCCTGGACTGATTTTTCTTTGCTGCCGTGCACAGTGAAACTGCCGCCGTGACCGAGGTGCTGCGCCCCACCCATGTGGAGGTGGACATGGCGCGGCTGACCGCCAACCTTAACGCGATCCGCGCCCATGTGGGCAAGGCCAAAGTGATGCCGGTGCTGAAGGCCAACGCCTATGGCCATGGTCTCATCGAGGTGGCCAAGCTGATGGTTTCGCTGGGGGCAGACTACCTGGGCGCGGCCTTCCTGGAGGAAGGCATTCTCCTGCGCCGGCAGGGCATCACCACCCCGGTGCTGGTGCTGGGCGGGCTGGCGGGCGAGCAGATCCCGCTGTTTCTGAAGAACGACCTGACGCTCACCGCCTCTTCTGTGGACAAGCTGCGGTTGATCGAGGAAGCGGCCGAGGCCCTGGGCATCCGCGCCAAGGTGCACCTCAAAATTGACACCGGCATGGGCCGCGTGGGCGTGCAGTACTACAATGCCGGGGAGCTGCTGGAGGCGAGCCTGCAATGCAAGCATGTGGAGGTGGAGGGGATCTACTCGCACTTCGCCAATGCCGACGCAGAGGACCTGACCCACGCCAGGCTGCAACTGGAGCGTTTCATGGAAGTGCTGAGCTTCTACGAGCGCCGCAGCCTGCCGCCGCCGATGCGGCACATGGCCAACAGCGCCGGCATCCTGCAACTGCCGGAGAGCCACCTGGACCTGGTGCGGCCTGGCATCATGCTCTACGGGGTGTATCCTTCGCCCGAATGCCAGCGCACCATTGCGGTGGAACCCGCACTGCAGTGGCGCTCCCAGGTGAGCTACTTCAAGGTGGTGCGGCCCGGCCATCCGGTGAGCTACGGCTCCACCTGGCAGTCGGACAAGCCGGTGCGCGTGGTGACCATTCCCGTGGGCTACGGCGACGGCTACTTCCGCGCGCTCTCGAACCGCGCGCAGGTGCTGATCAACGGCCGCCGCTACCCTGTCGCGGGCCGCGTGTGCATGGACCAGATGATGGCCTGCCTGGACTGGGACAGCGCGTACAACGGCGACACCGTCACGCTCATTGGGACCGATGGCGGCCAGACCATCACCGCCGATGACGTCGCCGCCTGGGCGGGCACGATTCCGTATGAGGTGCTGACGAACATCAACACCCGGGTGCCACGCGTGTACGTGGGAACGGCCCCGGCCTGCAAGACCGCTGCCGCAGGGTGAGTTTATGGCATCTCGCCTCTTCCCTCCCCTTTCCTTCCACTGCCATGATCTCCAAGCTTCTCTCCGCCGCCCTGCTGCTCGTGCTCGCGGGCAGCCTTTCCGCCCAGCAGGCCTCGATCGTTTCCGTCGAGAAAATCTGGGACCGAGGCAATCACAATGCCTTCACGGATCTGATCCGGTTCCAGAACCTGTTCTACTGCTGCTTCCGCGAATCCAAGGCGCATGTGGGCGGCGATGGCATCATCCGCATCCTCACCTCCTATGACGCCAGCAC
>OUNM010844824.1_pt1 | contig 10863 bp, 13 predicted proteins | sample 1769961 | NCBI WGS metagenome assembly OUNM01 (sample SAMEA3914820, study PRJEB12502) | metagenome | biome: forest; material: soil | place: USA | collected 2012-03-12 | depth 0.3 m
CGTTCAGAATAAATAAAAGTATACTTTTATTTATTCTGAACGCCGCCCACGAAAGCTTTGCTTACAAGGGCGGATTTTGCTTACAGGGCCGCGGACATCCTGCACAATACCATATGGTGGTATACAGTATATATATGCATCTCTCTTTTCTCGACCCGCTCGCGCTCATCGCGGCGCTCGGCTACTTCGGCCTTTTTGCTATCGTACTCGCCGAGTCGGGCCTCTTCTTCGGATTCTTCTTTCCGGGTGACTCGCTCCTCTTTACCGCTGGCCTCTTGGCATCGCAGCATATCCTGTATCTCCCTCTCCTCTTGGCTATTGTGCCTATCGCCGCAATAGTGGGCGACTCGGTCGGATACGCTTTCGGCAAATGGGTAGGACCGAGGATTTTTGTGAAGGAGGATTCGCTCTTCTTCAGCAAACATCACATCAAACGAGCCGAGGCATTTTATGAGAAGTTTGGGCCCCGCGCCATCATCCTCGCGCGCTTCGTGCCGGTGGTGCGCACGTTTGTGCCTATCGTGGCTGGCGTTGCCGGGATGAAGTACCGCACCTTTCTTTCATACAACATCATCGGCGGGCTCCTGTGGGGCGCAGGTGTCGTGCTCTTGGGATATTTTTTGGGGAGCGCATTCCCGCAGACAGAAAAATATCTGACGCCGATAATCATCGTCATCATTCTCGTTTCGTTTGTACCGCTTTTTTTGGAGTGGCTCGCCTACCGCCGCGAGCAGATGCGCGGCAATTAGTGGACGCTTGAGCCAGGCAGCGCTTGCGACTCAAACAGCGTGAATGGGTTTCCCTCTTCGCCGCCGGTGGCCATGATCATCGCCTGGCTCTCGAGCCCCATCATCATGCGAGGGGCCAGGTTGGTGACAAACAAGCATCTCTTCCCTACCAAGACACTAAGGTCTGCAAAAAACGGGCCGATCCCCGAGAGCACCTGCCTCTCCTCGGTGCCAAAATTAACTTTGAGCTTCAAAAGCTTTTCGCTGCCCTCGATGCGTTCAGCCGAAACAATCTCGCCGACGCGGATCTCCACCTTTTTGAAATCATCTATCGAAATTTCCATACCATTACATTACACGAAGCAGAAAAATTGGCGAGCAAATGTTCTGGGGGCTACCCGAGGAACTTTGTGAGACAATTTTCTGCGTAGTTTATTTTTTCTTGTCTAAATAACTCTGCAAGATCAATGCGGCTGCGGTGGCGTCGAGCTTATCTTGCGATGGGTTCTTTTTTCTTGAGCCGTCGGGGGCAAACTGGCGCGCCGCCTGCGCGCTCGAGAAGAACTCGCGCTGATACTCGACCAAAAGCCCCGTAAGCTCGGCTATGTCGGCTTTAAATTGCTCGATGTCTTCCATCACCTCATTCGGCTCATTCTTAAAATTGAGCGACTCCCCTATCACTATCATTTCCACATTATTGACCCGCGCGATGTTGGCCACTTCCTCGAGGGCCTTTGGCCCCGCCTCAACAACCGCGAGCGGGAATGCGATAGAGCCGGTGTCATCCGACACCGCTACCCCAATGCGCTTCGTGCCGTAATCAATGCCCAGATACTTCATGTGCGGAGGAGGTGAGATTCGAACTCACGGTGGGTTGCCCCACGCTTGTTTTCAAGACAAGTGCCATAGACCACTCGGCCACTCCTCCAATCCCTAGAAGATACACTTTTTTGCGGCTTTTTAACAGCCCGCAGAAAAAAGAAACGCCCCGAACCATGAGTGGTCCGGGGCGGCATTATTTGTTGCGGATCATGCGGTCGTAGACTGCGCGCACCGTCGCGTCGCAGTCTCGGTCGGCGACGCCGAGCACGATGTTGGTTTGGTTCTTGGATTGGTCGGCAATCTCGATACTGACGCCGATATCGGCGACTGCGCCCACTATCTTTGCCAGGGTGCCGGGCGCGTTGTCCATCCAATGCCCCACCACGCCGATGATAGTCATGGCATGGTCGACGTTGAGCATGTCGGGCTTGCATACCGCTTTAATGCGGGCATACAGCTCGCCGCACTTCTCGCCGGCTATCTCCTTTTCGTCGACGACGATGCCCATCTCGTCGACGCCGTCCACGATGTGGGCGATGTCGACCTTGAGCTCGGCAAACACGCCGAGGAGCTTTGCGGCAAACCCCATCCTCATCGGCATCTTCTCGATACCAAAGACGGCGTAGCCTTTGGCCGACGAAATGCCCACCACCGTGCCCGGAGGCTTGGGGGCGGCCATTTCGTTTGGCACGATGCGCGTGCCGCGCTCGTGGGGCCGATCGACGTTTTTAATTTCGATCGGTATCATCGCTTCGCGCAGCGGCACGATGACCTCCGGGTGTAGGATCTTCGTGCCGCGGCTCGTGAGCTCGCGTATCTCGCGAAACGTGAGCTCGTCGATATACTCGGCGTCAGGCACGATCCGAGGGTCGGCGCGCCTGATGCCCGATTCGTTTGTCCACTTCTCAAGCAGCGTCGCTTTCGCACACGCCGCAACGACGGCGGCAGAATAGTCCGAGGCGTTGCGGGAGAAGAGCTTGATAGCTCCATCTGGCATCGCCCCGTAGAAGCCGGGTATGACGTAGCGCTTGCCAAGCTCGAGCTTGAGCGCGCCCCACGCATACTTGGTCGCCTCGAAATCAAATTCGCCGTCGGCATTGAAGTACATGAAGCGCGCGGCGTCGAGGAATTCGAAGCCGAGATGGGCGGCCACCAGTTTTGCGCAGATATATTCGCCGCGGCTCACCGTGGTCGGCTCGTCGCACGCTAATCCAGACTCGTGCAGCTTTTGCAGATCGAAATTGAGCTGAAGCTCGGCATTATAGTCGTTGTCCGAGAGATCCTTGCTGATATTGGTGAAGCGGCGGGACACGTCGCCAACCAATACACCAAACGATCCTCCCTTGGGGCCTTTGCCTATTTCGATAAGCTGGTCGGTCATCCCCTCCGGGGCCGACACGACCACAAACTTGATGCTCGGGTCCTGCGTGATTATTGCGGCTACCTGTTGGATCCTATCGGCGTCGCGCAGCGAGCTGCCGCCGAACTTCGCCACCTTGAGAGCTTGTTCCAATATAAACCTCCATCAATGTTGAAAGATCTCATACCTGTCCTGAAGGTATAAGAAGGCGGCTGTTAGCGCAACCTAATAATCGAACTCCTGAAATGGCGGCACATTCACGCGAGATGTCTGCGGGAGCGCGTCTATCTTACCCAAGTCTGCCTCCTCCATTTCAAAATCCTGCGACTCGAAGTTTTCTTTGATGCGCTCGTTCTTTGCCGACTTCGGTATCGCTATCATCCCGCGCGCCACCACCCAATTGAGGATGATCTGCGACGGAGTCTTTCCATACTTCCCTGCGAGCTCGACTATGAGCGGCACTTCGAGGTCGCCGCCGCGGAGGCTCGAGTACGCGGTGATAGAAATATTTTTAGACGCGCAGTAGTCGCGCAATTCTTTTTGATTGAATTGCGGCCTGATCTCCACTTGGTTGTTTACAATCTCCACACCCGCTTTGAGCGCATCTTCGATGTGATGGATAGTGAAGTTTGAGACGCCTATCGCCTTTACTATCCCCTCTTCTTGAAGCTCCTTCATCGCCCACAGCGTTTCGTCGACAGGTGCGGTGTGTATCGGCCAATGAATGAGAAGCAAATCGATATAGCTCACGCCGAGCTCCTCAAGAAAGCGGTGTCCGCTTTCGAGCACTCCTTCTTTGTCGTGGCTTCCGTTCCATACCTTGGTTGTTAAAAAGAAATCTTCGCGCGCGACGCCAGAATTCTTAATGCCTTCTTTCACTTCGGCATGATTGCCGTAAATATCGGCAGTGTCTATCGCCTTATATCCCGCGCGAAGCGCATATTCAACCGCAGGCGCGCACTCCGGCCCCGTGAGCTGCCAGGTGCCAAGCCCGAATACGGGCATCGAAACGTCTTTGTTTAGCAGTATATTTTTTTGCATACACCTACTATACCAGGCACATGGTTAAAATTGGCTGAAGCGAGTGTTGCTGCGGTGTATACTTAAAACCAAATGCCGGAGAGAGATCAAGAATTATCGTGGCAAGTAGCATCGCACACGACGCGCGAGCGATCTAACGATTGGTATTGGGGATTGGGCGGCATAGCGATAGCGGGAATCGTGCTCTCGATTGTGTTTGGCAATGCGCTCCTGGCTATCATCATCGTGCTCGGTGCATTTAGTATGGGATATCTCACGATACAAGCGCCGCGCGAACACACGATAACTGCGGGGCCGCGCGGTATTGCGGTTGATGGCACGCGCTACCCGTGGCGCGGCGTGCGCTCGTTTTGGGTTGAACACGGCAACGACAACCCTCGCCTCTTTGTCACCATGAACGGCATCATCGCTCCGCACATTTCGCTCTACCTTGCCGACTCGGCAGAAGCCGACTCGGTGCGCAAGACGCTCAAGCGCTATGTGCCCGAGGTTGAGCAAGGCCCCCAGCTTGGCGAGCAGCTCTCCAACATGCTGGGGCTTAATTAAAACCTTTACCAAATAGGGTTTTTATCATATTGTGTGTGAGACGCCTGCCTCTGGCAGACAGGCTCCCGTCGTTCAATGGATAGGACGGCAGCTTGCGGAGCTGCTGATGTAGGTTCGATTCCTACCGGGAGCACAAATAGAATTTGTGCAGAGTGATATATAGTGTGCGGGTGCGGAAGGCTCCTGTAGTCTAATGGATAGAATACCTCCCTCCGAAGGAGGTGGTGCAGGTTCGATTCCTGCCAGGAGCACAAAAGAAAAAGACCCCATACGGGGTCTTTTTCGTCTCTATATGCTATTTCGTCTTGAGCATCCGGGAGACCAGTGCCTTGCGGCGGTCTGCGGTATTTTTCTTGAGGAGGCCCTTTTTTGTAGCCTTATCAATAGCCTTAAATGCGGCTGCTTCAGCCTTAGCGTCGCCGGCCTTAGCCGCGCGCACGAGCTTCATCGCCTCGCGGAGGTTCTTTTTGAGCGCCTCGTTATAGCCCTTCTTAACCAAGGACTGGCGGTGCGCTTTCTTAGCTGAACGTGTGATTGCCATGTGCCGAGCACTATACGATATCTCGCGCAAACGCGCAACCAGCCCCTTTTATGCACTTCGGCGTATACTTATATATATGATCGGCAAATTAACCGGCCGCTTCGGCGGCACCACCCCTGAGGGATTGGCGATTATAGACGTCGGCGGAGTAGGATATGCAGTCAGGCTCCCCCTCCCCACCATGCTCACCCTAAGCGGTGCGGCCGTGGGCGACCTCTCTCTTTTTGTCCACACCGCAGTGCGCGAAGATGCCATCGATCTCTATGGCTTTGCCACAAGCGAAGAGCTCTCGTTCTTCAAAATGCTCATGAGTGTTTCGGGCATCGGCCCCAAGACGGCGCTCGGCATACTTAACGTGGCCGAGGTGTCGAGCCTCAAGCGAGCCATTGCCTCCGGCGACTCGGTGCAGCTCATCAAGGTGTTTGGCATCGGCAAAAAGTCTGCTGAGCGCATGGTGCTAGAGCTCAAAGACAAACTCGGGCTTGAAGTGGGCGTTGAAGAAGCGGCGGGAGGCGATGGTGAAGTGCTCGAAGCGCTTATGGCGCTCGGGTACCGAGCCGATGAAGCGCGCGCCGCACTTAAGGCGGCGGCAAAGTCGCTCAAAGGTGAAGCGACGGTTAAAGAAAAGCTTTCGGCAGCGCTCAAGCACTTGGGGCCCGCGATGCATACCTCTTAATTTTTTCTACTTTCTAAATGAAATCTTTTATTAAGAAACTCGTTCCTGCAAAAGTACTCGGCGCCTACCACTACGCGCTCGCCATGACCGGCGCCATCCTCTACGGCTTCCCTTCGAACAAACTGGTGGTCATAGCCGTCACCGGCACCAAGGGCAAGTCCTCAACCGTTGAAATAATCCACGCAATGCTCACTGCCGCGGGCTACACCACCGCGGCCGCCTCGACCATCCGCTTCATCATCGGAGAAATAAGCGAGCCAAATCTTTTTAAGATGACGATGCCCGGGCGATTTTTCTTGCAGCAATTTTTGCGCAAGGCAGTTTCTCGCGGCGCCACGCACGCAGTCATCGAGATGACGAGCGAAGGCGCAAAACAATTTCGGCACAAAGGCATCGCGCTTGATGCGCTCGTGTTTACCAACCTCTCGCCCGAGCACATCGAGAGCCACGGTTCGCTTGAAGCGTATGCGCAGGCCAAGCTTTCGCTCGCGCGCCATCTTGAAGAAAGCAAAAAGCGCCCGCGCTACCTCGTGGCAAACGGCGACGACAAGTGGGGCCGCGAGTTTTTGAAGACCAAAGTCGAGCATGTAGTCCCCTTCACCCTTTCTATGGCCGAGCCCTACAGCGTGGACGACAAGTCGGTGCGCTTCGTATGGAAGCAGGGAGAGCTCTTCACCGTGCCGCTCCCGGGCCTCTTTAATCTTAAAAATGTATTGGCAGCGCTCACGCTCGGCGAAGAGATGAATATCTCCCTGGAGACAATGCACAAAGCGCTCGAACACATGCACCCTATCTCGGGCCGCGCAGAGCGGGTCAACCAGGGACAGCCCTACGCTGTCTTGGTAGACTACGCACACACACCCGACAGCCTCCGCGCATTGTTTGAAACATTTAAATCGAAGCGCATCATCGCGGTCATGGGCTCCACAGGCAGCGGCCGCGACAAGTGGAAGCGCGCTGAGATGGGCCGCATCGCCGAGGAATATTGCGACACCGTCTTTTTGACCAACGAAGACCCCTACGACGAAGACCCGCAGAAGATAATCGACGATCTGGCAAAAGGCTTTGCAAAAAAGCGCCCGCATGTGATCCTCGACCGCCGCAATGCTATACGCGAAGCCTTTCGCGAAGCGGGAGAAGGCGCAGTGGTCTTGATCACCGGCAAAGGCACCGACCCATTCATCATGGGCCCACGCGGCACGAAGGAAGCATGGTCGGACAAGCGCGTAGCTGAAGAAGAGCTCAAAAAGTTGGGCTACAATGGATAGCGAATATATATGGCTGAAGGAGAAGGCGGCGGCACAACTGATATTGAAATGCTGATCTTCGTGTTCGGCGGCTTCGCCATCTTGGTGGCGCTGTGGCTATGGACCGGGGGTGCCAAGCACGCCGACCTGCGAGGCATATTCCTCAACCCGCCAGCGCCGATTGGCACCGGCGGCGCATACGGCCCCATTATCAAAACTTCAACTACTACTCAACACTAATTTCTATGCTCACCATCTTCCCTTCGCTGCTCGCTTACGGTTTTTTTGTGCCAATGATCCTGCGCATCAGTGTGGCGGTGTTTTTTGGCTATCAGGCTGTAAAGCATTTCAAATATAAAAAGACAGTGAGCGAAGAGCTTGAGGATCGCTTCAAATGGCTGAGCCATGAGTCTGCAGTCTGGCTCGCAGGGTTGCTCATTTTGGCCGAGGTTGCGGTAGGAGTGCTCTTGTTTGTGGGCGCGTGGACCCAAATAGCGGCGATACTCGCAGCTCTCGGTTTTCTTAAGATGGCGTACTTCAATGACACGCTGCCGACCTATGCACCGCTCTCCCGTTCGACCTACGCGCTTCTTATCATCATCTGCCTCACACTCATCATCACTGGCGCGGGCGCATTTGCGTTTGATTTGCCGCTGTAGCACACTGCCGACATGCAGTCGGCATTAATACTCCACAATATTAGGAGCATACATAACGTAGGCTCAATATTTAGAACTGCGGATGGCGCAGGCATAAGCAAAATTATTTTGTCGGGCTACACCCCTACCCCGCTTGATAGGTTTAACCTGCCTAGAAAAGACCTGGCGAAAGTTGCCTTGGGTGCCGAAAAAACGATCCCCTGGGTGCAGGCCAAAACATTTGCAGAGGCTGTGAAGCTTTTAAAAAAAGAAAATTATTTTATTGCAGCAATCGAGCAAGACAAACACTCGACTCCCCTTTTTGATTTTAAAGCGCCTAAAGATAGGCCGCTCGCTTTGGTCTTGGGCAACGAAGTGCGCGGCATCTCGCCCGCCTCGCTTAAGCTCTGCGACGCCATCCTCGAGATCCCCATGCGCGGCAAAAAAGAATCTCTCAATGTCTCCGTCACCGCCGGCATCGCGATGTTTTCATTACTCAAATAGAAAAGGCAGATCCGAAGACCTGCCTTAAGCGTTTAGGGTGCGCTCGAACCAATTCGTCAGCCGATTTCAGTGGCCTCAATCTTGAGGTATCCGTGGCGATTCTGGGTGTCGAAGAAGCCAGTCAGGGGCTTCTGTACGACCTTGCCACCGATAACTTCTCGACCCTTGAACATCCACCGGTCGCCGCTACCATCTTCAGCCTCCACGGCCGAAATCATAACCTCATAGTAGGTGCCCCTAGCGTCCTGAAAATGGACCGCGGGGTGATTCGGTTTCCAGACGAACAGCGAGTTCATCAGGTCGAATTTGGACGGACCGGTGGTGACGTCAATCTGGATCAACTTGGTATCGCTCATTTTGAGCTCCTTCAAAGAACAGTTCTCGATGGAGGCGAGAACCAAGCCCCGTTATCTCTTGCGAGACCACCAGCCCATACGAACTGGAATTGCTATAATTATATACCAAAACACACATTTTGTCAATCGTCAAAAGCTTTATATATAGGGCCATTTTTGCTATAGTGCTGTCAATCCGCCAGCAGGGCGGCTTAATGCGCCCATAGCTCAGTTGGTAGAGCGGCTCCCTTTTAAGGAGATGGTCATAGGTTCGAATCCTATTGGGCGCACTTGGTTTTAAAGCTTTAGGGCGAAACGCTCTAAAAGTAGTTCGAGGTCGCCGAGGCCGCGGTGGGAGTCGTGGTAGAGGCGCACGAGTTCGCGCGAAAGGCTCGCGTCGCGCATCTGCCGCGCCTTCCAGGCGAGGAGGCCGACTATAGCTTCGGGCTTCTCCCCTTCTTCAAGCGCGCCCATTATGCCGAGCCACAGCTTCTTTTTGTCTTTGGCACCGAGGGCAAAGGTGAGCCCGTGCGGGTCGAAGCCTCTGTCTTTTTTTATCTTCTCAATTTTTTCTACCTTCGCTCCCGCCTTGGTGACGATGTCCGTCTCGCGCTTCAAGAGCTTTTCTTCTTCAAAAATAAAGGTGTGCGCCGACTGCACAAACTCCTTGGCCAATTTTAAAAACTCCTCGCCGCGCGCGCCGTTTAAGGCACCCGAAAAGACGATGGTGCGCGTGCCGCCAAAGAGCGCGTCGGTTGAGGCGAGGCTCGCAAGCTCGTCGGTTGAGACATTTTCCCACTTCACCTCTTCATTTCCTTTGGGGCGCTTCTTTGCGCCCACCACAACGTGCATCATATCTGTATCTTTTCCATATCGCCCCAGTTGGGCCCGACCTTCCCCTCTGCCAAGAACGGGATGTTATGGCGATCTTTAGCGGAGATAATGTTCTCCATGATTTCTTTTATCTTCGGCGCGAGCTCCTTCACCTTTTTCTCTTCTATCTCAAACACCAACTCGTCGTGCACCTGAAGGAGCATATGGGCTGCATCTGCCGCGCCTTCTTTTTTGAGCATCGAGTCAATCTGCACCATCGCGAGCTTAACCAAGTCGGCCTGCGTGCCCTGCATAGGCGCGTTGATAGCCATGCGCTCAGCTGCGGCGCGCACAAACGGTATCGGCGACTTGATGCCGTCGAAGTATCGCCTGCGGCCGAAATAGGTTTCGGTATAGCCCAGCAGCATCGCCGAGTCTTTTATCTCTTCTATATATTCGGCAAGGCGCGGGAAGGCCACGAAGTATTGATCATAAAACTCCTGCGCTTCCTGCCGTGTTGAGCCAAGCCCCGCTTTAAGCGCATTAACACCCATGCCGTAGAGGATGCCGAAGTTAATGACTTTGGCTGCGCGGCGCTGATCGTATGACACATCTTCGGGGCGCACGTGAAAGACGCGCGCAGCAACCTCGGTGTGCACGTCGCGCCCTTCCATGAATATTTCAGTGAGGCTTTTGTCGCCCGAAAGAAACGCTGCGATACGAAGCTCAATTTGGCTGTAGTCAAACGACACGAGCTTCATGCCTTTGTCAGCGACAAACGCGTGGCGGATGGCGCGGCCGAGGTCGGTCTTTATAGGGATGTTTTGGAGGCCCGGGTTTTGCGTTGCGATGCGCCCTGTAGCGGCGCCGATTTGTATGAAGGTAGTGTGCACACGGCCCTCGCTGTCGAGCGCCTCGGGCAGCGCGTCGATATAGGTGCCCAAGAGCTTTGAGAGTTCGCGATACGACATGATGTCGTTGATTATCGGGTGCATGTCTTTCATCTTCTCGAGCTCAGACTCCTTGGTTGAGCGCGCGCCGCCGGCCGTCTTCTTTTGGTTTTTGACCACGAGCCCGAGCTTGTCGAAGAGCACTTCGCCGAGTTGCTTTGGTGAGGAGATATTAAACTCCCCTCCCGCGGCATCGTATATGCGCTTTGCGAGTTTTTTAAGCTCGCCGTGATACTCCTTTGAAAGGCCTTTTAAAAACTCTTTGTCTATCTTGACTCCCCGCTTTTCCATCTGCCGCAAGATAGGCATGAGGGGCAGCTCGACCTTCTCATATATGAACTCGAGCTTCTTTTCTTTAAGCTGCTCTAAAATGTTTTTTGCCGCCTCTTCAAACTTGTTGGCGCGGCCTATGCGGTAGATGTCTTCAAGCTCAGGCTTGGCGATGTTGCTGTCGAGCACAGAGGTAGCGAGCGCTATCTTTGCAAACTCTTCAGGGTCGACCTCTTCCTGCGGCGCGGCAAAGAGCCCTTCATCTTTTATATTTTTTGCTTCATCCTCATCTTCCGAAGCCAAATCTTGAGAAGAAAAAGTCTGGGGGCTACCCGAGGACTTTTTCGGAGCAAGATTTGGCGCAGCTTTCTTTGAAACACTCTCTTGCGAAA
>OUNM010460811.1_pt1 | contig 10859 bp, 2 predicted proteins | sample 1769961 | NCBI WGS metagenome assembly OUNM01 (sample SAMEA3914820, study PRJEB12502) | metagenome | biome: forest; material: soil | place: USA | collected 2012-03-12 | depth 0.3 m
CGGCAGCCAGCGCATCATCCGCGCAACGATGAAATAGTCATCCACGGGGCGGACGGCGAAGGGCAGTCGACCGCTGCGCCCTTTGCCTGTGCGAATTCCCTTCAGCGCCGTGCGCACCCCAAAAAGGCGCGCCGGCGCTGAATCTTTTCCGCGCCGCTTCTATTCCTTGGCGAAAAGGCAAATCGCCTCGTAGACTGGCCATCCGCCCTGTCCCGACAGTTGGCGGCTCTCACCTAAATAATCCGATCCCATGTCCGCCGAACGCAAGACTCTTGAGCAGCGCCACCAGATGACCGATCTGGAACGCATCCGCCACTCCGCCGCTCACGTCCTGGCGACTGCCATCCTGCGGATCTGGCCGGAAGCGCAATTCGCCGCCGGTCCGCCGGTTGAAACGGGTTTCTACTACGATGTAGACCTGCCGCACCGCATCGCACCGGAGGATTTCGAGAAAATCGAGGCGGAGATGAAGAAGGAGATCAAGGCGAACAACGTCTTCGAGCGCGTCGAGGTGACGCGCGAACAGGCGCTGGAAGATGCGCGCAACGGTCGCCTGGCCGCCCTCGGAGAACGCGGCACGCCTTCGAAATTCAAGCTGGATATCGTGCAAGGCATCCCGGAGGGCGAGCCGATCACCTATTATCGCAACGGCGATTTTCTGGATCTTTGCGCCGGCCCGCACGTCATGCGTACGGGAAATATCGGCGCCTTCAAGCTGACCCACGTGGCCAGCGCCTACTACAAGGGCGACGAAAAGAATCCGCAGCTCCAACGCATCTACGGCACGGCTTTCAAGAACAAGACGGAGATGGAGGCCTACTTCACGATGCTGGAAGAGGCGAAGAAGCGCGATCACCGCAAGCTTGGCCGCGAGCTGGAGCTTTTCTGCTTTGACGACGACGTCGGTCCCGGCCTGCCGCTCTGGCTGCCGCGCGGCACGGTGCTCATCGAGGAGTTGGAAAAGTTGGCCAAGGAGACGGAATTTGCCGCCGGCTATCAGCGCGTGCGCACGCCCCATCTGGCGCGCGAGAACATGTATCTCACGAGCGGACACCTGCCCTACTACGCGGACAGCATGTTCCCGCCGATGGAACTGCTCATGGGCGGCGCGGTGCAGCAGAAGCTTTTGGAGATACGCGACGCCTTCAGCGAAAGCGATCGCAAGCACTCCAAGACGTTGCTGCCCGATCTCGAGGAATTGCTGAGCCGCAATCTCTCCGCCGAGGAACTGCTCGCCGAAGTGCAGGGCCGCCTCGAACGCCTGGAGCCGACCGAACGCGATGCCATCGAGCGCCACGAGATCCACAAGCGCCTGTCGGACATGGTGCTGGGGGCCTTCGCCAAGGCCGACCGGTATTACCTGAAGGCGATGAATTGCCCGCATCACCACAAGCTTTTCGGCGCCGTGCCGCGGAGTTACCGCGAGCTCCCGCTGCGCTTTGCGGAATACGGCACGTGCTATCGCTACGAGCAGTCCGGCGAACTCTTCGGTCTCATGCGCGTGCGCGCCATGCAGATGAACGATGCGCATCTCTACTGCACCGAGGAGCAGTTCGAGCAGGAGTTCATGGCGGTGAACGAGATGTACCTGAAGTACTTCAAGATCTTCGGCATCGATAAGTACCTCATGCGCTTCTCCACGCACGATCCGGAGAAACTCGGCCAGAAATTCGTGGATCAGCCGGAGCTCTGGCTCAAGACGGAGGAGATGGTGCGCGGCGTGTTGCAGCGCTCAGGAATCAACTACGTCGAGGTGCCAAATGAAGCCGCCTTTTACGGCCCAAAGATCGACGTCCAGATCTGGAGCACGATCGGCCGCGAATTCACGATCGCCACGAACCAGGTGGACTTCGCCGTACCGAAGAAATTCGGCCTCACGTACAAGACGCGCGAGAATACGGACGCCACGCCGCTCTGCATCCACCGCGCGCCGCTCGGCACGCACGAGCGGTTCATCGGCTTCCTTATCGAACACTACGCCGGCAATTTCCCGCTTTGGCTTGCGCCGGAGCAAGTGCGCGTGCTGCCCATCGGCGACGAAGCGCCTTTGCTGGAATATGCCCAGGGCATCGTGAACGAACTGCGCAGCCACGGCATCCGTGCGGATCTGGATCCGTCATCGGACAAAATCAATGGCAAGGTCCTCCGCGCGGAAGAGCGCAAGATCCACACGATGTTTGTCGTGGGCCATCGCGACCTGGATGCCGGCGCCGTGAGCATTCGCCTGCATAAGAAGGGTCACGTCGGCGCCAAGCCACGGGCCGAGGCGATCTCGGATGTGCTGGCGAGTGTGGCGGAACGGCGACCGTAGCGCCGGTTTCGAAGACCGGCGCCGAAAGCCGCCTGCAAGGTGAGACGGTCAACGAAGAAGACACATACCGGAAATATTCGGATGGATCAGCGTGCCGCGAACAAGTGCGGGAACTTGTCCGGCGGTGTAAACGCCAGGATCTGGAAACACCGCCAAATTCACCGGCCCTCGCCTGCTACTAATGGAAACGGATACCCTGAGGCATTCGGCCTCTCGGAGTGTTCAGCGCACCCGACGACGAGGGCGCCTGCCGATCGGCAACTTGATCGCATCAAAGTCGCATTTTGCCTGCCGCCAAGCATCCAGTGGAGCGCGGCCTACGACCTCGTAGTCCTCACCCCATTCGGCATCCCAAAGTATGACGCTGTCGGGCAAATCACGCTTGATCCCCCACATCGATCCGATTCCGCCGTCTCCGAAGAAAACGCATGAACAAACAAACTCATGCGGAAACTCATCGCCGGCTCGGAGAAACCGGTTGAACTCTACCAAGCCGGCTCGAGCAAAAATCGGCCAGAAGAACTGAGCCCGCGTGGGCCCTTCGAACCCATCGAAAGCGAGGTAGAGTTCGCGCAAAATCGGAGACAGCAGCTCGCCGAGTTCCCGTTCAGCGCGTTGCAGGCTTTCGAGAGTCGCGGGCGTTCCAAATGGATAGTCGCGAAATAACTCTCTGACTTCTTCAGGCTGGCTCATCGGAAGCAAATTCGTCGCCTTGAACGACGCCTTTAGTTTGCGTCTCACCGCTACCCGCAAAACGCAACGCCAGAGGCGTTGCGCTGCGTGGAGAGCGATGGGCTTGGCCCTTGTCTATCAATAGTTCACGTTGCGCAGCAACACGCTCACCGTGCCGGAATTCGGGTTCGCCACGAGGACGTCCGCGAGACCGTCTCCATTGATATCGCCCACCACCAGCGACTGCGGCGCGCGCAGGCCGTGCTGGCCGGTGGAGAAGTCGTACGGATTCGAGAACGTCCCGTTGCCATTGCCCAGCAGGAAGTCGATGTCCTTGCCGTGGCGATTCGCCACCACGAGATCTTCGTTCCCGTCATAGTTGAAGTCGCCCACGGCGATGGCCTGCGGGTGCAGCGATTTCGGGTACGCCACCTGGATCTGCGTCCGGAAGGCCGCCGCTCCGCTGTCGCCCGTGCCCATGAGAACGCTGATGTAGCTCGCGTTGTTATTGGCCGCCGCGACGTCGAGATGGCCGTCGCCATTGAAGTCGCCCACCGCGATCGAGGCCGGATTCGGCCCGGTCTTGAAGAGGACTGGAGCCTCGAAGCCGCCTTCGCCGTTACCCTGGAGGAAGCTGATCGCGTCGTTCGTCACGCTCGCCACGAGCACGTCGATTGAACCGTCACCCGTGAAGTCGCCAATCTGCAAGTCGTGCGGGTTGATGCCGCCCGTCTTGTAATTCACAGGCGAGGCGAAGACGCCTCCGCCCGTGTTCAAGAGCACGCTCAGGGTATTGCTGATTCCATTGACGGTCACGATGTCGAGCTTGCCGTCGTCGTTCAGGTCAGCGATGCGGAGCGAGATCGGATGACTGTGCTTCCCAACGTGCGCCAAAACGGTTGCCGCGCTGAATCCGCCATGACCATCGCCCATCAGCGCCGTCACGGTGCCGGAGAGCTTGTTCGCGGAAACGATATCCAATGCTCCATCGCCGTTGATGTCCTTCAATGCAACGGCGCTTGGGAACTTGCCGCCGGCCTTGAAACTCTCGGCCGTCTGGAAGGTTCCGTCGCCGCGGCCGATCTGGACTGTGATCGTATTCGAATGGCTGTTCGCCGTGACCAGATCCGGGATGCCGTCGCCGTTCACATCGCCAAGGGCAATGCCACGCGGTCCCTTGGCCGTCGGGTAGCTCACCGCCGCCGTGAAGGCTGTTGGGTTGCCGTCGAAGCCATTGGAGAACTGCGGCAGCGCCGTATCAGTGATCGTGCCGCTGTAGCTGTTGACCGCACCCGCCGTCACACCCGCGACTTCGAGGTAGAACACCTCTCCCTGATGCGCAGGGAAGTTGATGTGCTGACCGGAGGCCGTCGGTTTGCCCATGGCCACAACGTTTCCTGCGGAGTCGAGCACCTCGATCGTGAGGTTGCCGTCGCCCGGCAATCCGGCGCGGCCATTGCCCAATGTGCCGACCGGCTGGAAGTTGACGTCGAAGGCCAGAACTCCGTCAACCGAGGTCTGCACCCGGAAGAAGTCGGAATCAGAGGGCGCTCCAAAGACCGGATCCAGGCCCGGATCGATGGTGGCCGTGTTGATATTGATCGACGTGCCGGAGCCCAGGTTCGCCGCGGATCCCAACGTGTTGTCGGGCTCGTAGGAATCCGGACGCAGGATGACCAGCTTGCCCATGCCATCCGTGCCGCCGCTGATCGGCTGCGCATATTGGATGCCGTTGTAAACCACCGGCGACAGCGGCCCAACCACGAAGGAGCCATTGCCCGCCACCGGCGAGACGCGCTGGATCATGGTGTCGCCGATGCCGTCGTCGGTCACGATCAGGCGATCGCCCGATGCAGGCCCGCCACCGTTGATCGTGAAGCGGATGCTTGCGGCAGGTGTGGTGACGAGCGAATCGCTCTGCGTTACCGAGATGGTGCTGCCGCCCTGGCCAGTATTGACCGTGACGTTCTGGATATTGGCGATCGAGTCGGTCTGCGCCACACCATTGATGGTGTAGTTCAGGACATTGATGCTCGGCTGCGAGAGGCTGATCTGGTTGCCGCCATTCGCCGGGGCGGAGATGATCGCCGTATTGAAGCCGGCGCCGCCGTCGATCGTGTAGTTGCCCGAGCCAAGGACGATCACGTCGTCGCCCGCGCCGCCGAGCAGCGTGCCCGCAGCGCCTGCGATGAGCGTGTCGTTGCCGTCGCCGCCGGCGAGGATTCCGGAGCCGCTGAGCGTGTCGTTGCCCGCGCCGCCGCTGATGGCGAGCCCCATGACCGCTTCGACCCCAGAAACCGCCGTGATGATATCGTTGCCGGCATTGCCATTGATCGAGAGCGTGTCTGCAACCGTCCCATTGGCGATGCTGACCGAGTAGTGCAGGCCGGCCACGGCCACCGAACCGGCGCCCGAAGTCGTCGCGGTCAGGTTGTCCGGTCCGTTCGTGCCGTTCACGATGACCTGCTCAACGCTCTGGTGCTCGCCGCCGAGATCGATGCTCAGCGAACGCAGATCGGTCGCTGAGAGATCGCCGACGGTCACCACGTCGGCTCCGCCGCCGGTATTGATCGCGACCTGCTGGATACCTGCCATGTCGATGTTCACGCCACCCAAGCTCACGCTCAGTTCGAGGCGCGTGCCATTGGCCGCCAGGCCGAGGTTCTGCGCCGCATTGCTGCCGTTGAATTTCAAGGTGTTGTTGCCGTCGCCACCTTCGACGACCAGAGAGCCGTCGCCGGCGTTCCAGATGAAGGTGTCGGAACCGGCGCCGCCGTAGAAGGTACCAGCGCCAGTGCCGGCGGTGATCGTCGTATTGCCTGACCCCGCGTGGATAACGTCGTTGCCTGCGCCGGCGAGGAAGGTGTCGATGCCGCTGCCACCGTAGATCGTTACCGGGCCGTTGGACGCCGAGGCGTCAACCGTATCGTTGCCATTTCCGGTGACTACGTTGAGCACAGGGCCGTTCGAACCGTGGACGATGACATCGTCGTCGCCCGCCAAGGTCGAAACGGTCAGCGAGGTCGTGCCCGCCGCCGTAATCGAAATGTGTTTCAGGCCATCCACGGACACGATGGTCGTGGCGCCCAGGTTGATTTCGATATCATTGGCCGAATTATTGCCGAACACCGTCACCGTTTCCGAAGCTCCGGCAGGTGTGATCGTCAGCGAATTGGTATTCGTCGTATTCAGAACGGTCGACAGGCGGTCGATGCCAATTGTCGCAGCATTCGCACCGGTAGGAGTGACTTGGATGTTATCTCCGGCTGCGGCATCCCCGATAACGATGTTACCGGCTCCCGCGCTGAGATTGACCACGCTGATGCCAGGCAAGGTCACCGTGCCGAGGTTGCCGCCAGTCACTGTGAGGTAAGATGCGCCAAAGGCAGCATTCACGTCGGCGCCGCCGCCGTTGAGGTTGGCGATATCGCCGCTGGAGGAATCCCCACCCTGCAGCGCAAGGCTGGTCAGTGCCGAGGAGCCCGTCACGTTGAAGACGTCGTTGCCGCTGAGGCCCTGGAGCGCCAGGTTCGCGACTCCCGCCACCGTGAGCGGCAGCTGATTGTTCAGCGTGACCACACCGTTGAGATAGGTGAAGACATCGTCTCCAGCCGTCCCAACGTAGTTGAGCGTATCCAGGCGAGCATTGCCCACCTTCGCCAGTGTGATGGCGCCGCCAGTTCCGAGGTGCAGGAACTCGAGGGTCGAGAGCCCGCCGATCTGGACCGAAGCCGCATCCGCGGCCGATCCCGGAGTATAGGTGATCGACTGCGCGCTGGCCGGTGTCGTGATCGTGAGCGTGTCGCCACCGCCGAGCCCGTTGAGCTCGACTTTCTCGGTCGTGGTGTAATTCACAGTCGCTAGCCCGGTGATCGTCACGTTGCCGGCATTCACTGAAGTCGGATTGAACCCGATCGCGTCTGCGCCAGATGTGCCATTGATGAGCAGGGTGTCGCTCGCGGTCGGATCGCCGCCGTTGATGGAGATCGAACCCAATGTCATGCCCGCCGGGGAGACACTGGTGAAGTCGTCGCCCGCCAGGCCATTCACGGTCAGGCCCAGGAACTTCGTGAAGGCGATCGGGGTCTGGCTATTGATCAGCACCTGATCCTGGCCATTGGAATGACCGATGGTGATCGAGTCGGAACCTTGCGTGCCAAGGATGACCAACTGATCCGCCGCTGCATTGGAGCCGTTGACCACAAGCGCCTGAATGCCGGTGAAGGACAGGTTGGTCGCTTGCGGGGCCGAGATCGTGCCGCTATCCGCCGTCGTGCCCGGGGCAACCGTCGTCGTGCCCGTGGCCACATTGACCGTCAGCGTGTCGCCGAAGCCGCCCGCGGAACCCGTCTCATTGCCCTGGATGTACAGCGTGCCGTGAGAATCCGAGCCGGATACCGTGAAGGCATCGGCGCCCAAACCGCCGGCCACCGTCAGCCCTTCAATGTCGGGCATATTGACATGGATGGTCTTGAACGCGCCGACCGCCACCGTGGTGTCGGAGCCGCGAACGATGTTGATCGCATCGGCCTGCGGCGTCCCATGAACGATGAGCGTATCGCCATCGCCAGCCGTGCCTTCGAGGAAGTTGAGCGCGCCGGTGTTGGTCGAATTAACGACCGGTGAGAGGCCTTGCACGAAGTACGTGGCGCCCGTCGCCGAAGTCGGAGTGACGTCGAAGGCATTGGGAGCCGCTGTGCCGAGCACATGGATGTCACCCGCGAGAGCCGTGATGTTGAGCACACTGGCGCTGGCCAGGGTGACCGAGCCAAGCGCGCCGCCCGTGAGCGAGGCTGCTCCGTTGGCTGAACCAATCGTGAGATCGATTTCCGTGCCGTCGCCCGTGACATTCACCACGTTTCCGCCGGAGGCGCCGCCGCCGTCGACGAGCACGCTCGTGTAGATACTTGTCTTGGTGAGGTTGAAGATGTCGTCGCCAGCCAGACCGCTCAGGGTCAGATTGGCGATGCCCGGAGTATTGACGAGGATCGCCAGTGCCTGACCGCCAGCCGAAGCCGCGGCATTGAGGGAGATCTGGCCCGCCGCGTTGCCCGCCGTGCCGACCGTGAAGACGTCCACGGCGTTCGCTTGATCGCGGCCGTTGTAAACCAGGCTGTCCACGCGTCCGCCGCCGGCGTCTGCGATGGTCAACTGGCCCGTCGCGCCCACGTTGCTGAAGTTCAGCGCCGTGTAAGTGGCGCCAGCCGCGCCATTGACAGCAACCAAACCGGAATCCGTGGTCTGACCCGGGAAGATCTGCACCACCTGCGGACCTGCGGGGGTCGTGAGCGTCAGGAGATCGTTGCCGCCCTGGCCGTTGTAATTCAGCGCCTCGATCGTGGTGAAGTGGATCACCGGCAAGGTCGCCGGTGTGGTGAAGGTCACGGTGCCCGCGCCGAAGGCTGACGGAGCGTAGTTCACGGCATCGGCGGCAGCCGTGCCGTTGACGATGAGCGTGTCCGTTCCAGTCGGATCGCCGCCATTGACGTTGATCGCGGTCAAGCCGGTCGGCGTGTTCGCGTTATTGAGATTGATGACGTCGTTGCCCGCGAGAGCGTTGATCGTGAGAATCGCCTGATTGGAGAACTCGATGGTTTCGTTGCCATCAATGCTCACCAAGCCATTCGCGGCGACCGATCCCGCCGTGTAGTTGATCGAATTGTTGGCGTTCGTGCCGGAGACCACGAGGTTCGGCGAAGCGACGAGGTCGACCACCGGTTCGAGGTTCGCAAAGTCCACCGTCATCAGCGAAGCCGCGCCGGCTCCGAGGAAGGCCAGACGGCCCGCATTGGCCAGCGGATTCACCGTATAGTCGGTTTCCGTCACCGTGCTCGTCGTCGCGCCGGTCACGGTCAGCTTATCGCTGCCGGAACCGCCGTCGTAAACGATCGGCACAGAGATCAGGGTCGTTCCACCCACGTTGATCGTGACCTGGTCGTCGCCGCCCAGAGTGTTCAGATGCAAGGCGCCCAGGCTGCCGGTGGTTTCCGTCACGGTCACTCCCGCTCCCAGCGTGCTGTTATCCTGCACCGCCACGGAGCCGGTCGCCGGATGCGTCACCAGATAGTTATCGGCGCTGCCATCCTGGCCCTGGATCACCAGCGTGTCCGTCGCATGGCCGATCAACTGGTAGTTGGCCGCCACTGCTCCGGCCAAGCCGGCTGTGATGAAGGTCGCCGTGTTCTGGCCCGCGCCCATATCCAGGGCAAAGGTATTCAGCGCCGTGAAGATCACGGTCGGCAAGCTGTTGGAAGTCACGCGGTCGCCACCGAGGCCGGCCGCCACCGTGACCTGATCGTCCCCACTGCCAGTCAGCACCGTCAGCTTATCGTCGCCGCCAACTCCCGTGTACTTCACGGTCGTCACACCCGCCGCCACAATCTGTTCGCCTGTGCCACCCAGGCCGCCGATATCGGTTGCCGCCGGGTTCGTTGCATCGGGCTGGATCGTGATCAGTTCGGCTTTGCCCGCCGCGCCAGTGAGGTTCAGCGTGTTGCTGCCTGTTCCGCCGGAGACGTTGATCGAGATGAAGGAACTGCCGCCCGCAATGTTATACACGTCCGTGCCGGTCAGCCCGTTGAGGATCAGCGCCAAGATTCCCGGAGTGTGAACCACCACCTGGCTGTTCAGCGTCACGTCGTTGTTCGGCGCCACGTTGAAGACGTCGTTTCCGACCGTCCCGTTGTAAATCAGCGTATCGACATGGCTCGCCACCCCGCCCGCGTCGGCGAAGGTCACGGAGCCGCCGCCACCGAGGCCAGAGAAGTTCAGACCCGGGAAGCTCACGGCGCCCGCGGGAGCCGGCGGCAAAATCTGCCCGCCGCCACTAACCGTGATGTCCACATGGCCGGAATCGATGGAGGATCCGGGCGTCAAGGTGATCGTCTGCGGTCCGACCGGAGTCGTAACCACAAGGCTGTCGCCGCCACCCTGGCCGTCGAGGCTCACCGAAGTGATGCCGGTGAAGGTCACCGCCGGCAGACTCGTGATCGTCACTCCGCCGGAACCCGGCCCGGTCGGCGCATAGCCGATCGTTTCAGCAGCCGCGGTGCCCGCGACGATCAACGTATCCTGAAGCGTCGGGTTGCTGCCCGTCGCCGAACCGTTCACCGCGATGCCGGTCAGGCCGGTCGGCGTGACGCCGTTGCTCAGGCTAAAGATGTCGTTGCCGCCCAATCCATTGAGCGTCAGGAGGACCTGATTCGAGAACTCGATTGTCTCGTTGTTATCGACGCTGACCAAGCCGTTTGCCGCCACCGAGCCACCGGTGTAGCTGATCGTGTTATTTCCGTTCGTACCGGAAACCACGAGGTTCGGCGAAGGCACCAGATCGACGACTGGTTCGAGGTTCGCAAAGTCCACCGTCATCAGCGAGGCTCCGCCGGCGCCGAGGAAGGCCAGTCGGCCAGCATTGGCCAACGGATTCACCGTGTAATCGGTTTCCGTCACCGTGCTCGTCGTCGCGCCAGTCGCGGTCAGCTTGTCGTTGCCCGTTCCTCCGTCATAAACGATCGGCACGGAGATCAAAGCTGTTCCGCCCACGTTGATCGTTACCTGGTCGTCGCCGCTCAGGGTGTTCAGATGCAGCGAGCCAAGGTTGCCGGAAGTCTCCGTCACGATCACTCCCGCGCCCAGCGTGCTGTTATCCTTCACGGCCACGGAACCCGTCGCCGGATGCGTCACCAAATAGTTATCAGCGCCGCCGTCCTGACCCTGGATCACCAGCGTATCCGGCGCATGGCCGATCAACTGGTAGTTCGCCGCCACTGCGCCAGCTAAGCCAGCCGTGACAAATGTCGCCGTGTTCTGACCCGCGCCCATATCCAGCGCAAAGGTATTCAGACCGGTGAAGATCACCGTCGGCAGGCTATTGGAA
>OUNM010351296.1_pt1 | contig 10856 bp, 9 predicted proteins | sample 1769961 | NCBI WGS metagenome assembly OUNM01 (sample SAMEA3914820, study PRJEB12502) | metagenome | biome: forest; material: soil | place: USA | collected 2012-03-12 | depth 0.3 m
CGGTATGGGCGTCGGCGATGTCGCGGGCGGGCGGTTCGGCGAGGTCGGTCATTGGGGTCTCCTTGGGGCTCGCCGCTTCAACCGCCGGCCTCGTCTTCGGTTGCCTGAGCCGATTTCGATGCCGATGCGTTATGACCCCTATGCAGACCCTGTGGTTCATCACCAATCCGAATTCAGGCACCGCGACGCCCGCCAAATGCGAAGCGCTGGAAGCGGTGTTCGAGGAGCGCGGGCTGGCGCTTGCCGGCCGGACCGAATTCCCCGACCAGCCCCTGCCGAAACCCGCCCAACTCGACCGTGCGAAGGTCGATACCGTCGTGCTGTTCGCCGGCGACGGGACGATCAACGCCGCGCTGATCGCGCTGGCCAAGTGGAAGGGCTCGTTCCTGATCCTGCCCGGCGGCACGATGAACCTGCTTGCCAAAGGGCTCCACAGCGAACTCGACCCGCACAAGATCGTCCGTGCGGCGCAGGCGACCGAGCGCAGGGTCGCGCTGCCCTTCGTCGAGGCGGCCGAGCATCGCGCCTTTGTCGGCCTGATCCTGGGGCCGGCGGCGAGCTGGGCGCGGGCGCGCGAGGCGGCGCGCAAGGGCAAGCTCGGGCGGCTGCTCCAGGCGGGGCGTGCGGCCTGGCGAAGGACCTTCGCTCGTGAAGGCATCCGCGTCGCGGGCGCGCGCGGCCTGCGGGATCGCTATCAGGCAGTCTATGTGACGCCCGACGAGAAGGGCCTGGAGGTCACGGCGGTCGATGCGCGCGACTGGCGCGCGGTCGCGCAGCTCGGCTGGGACTGGCTGACCGGCGACTGGGTCGCCGCGCACGCGGTCACCGAAACCCGCGCGGAGACGTTGCGGGTCGAGGGAACACGGCCGGTGCTTGCATTGTTCGACGGCGAGCCGGTGATGCTCGACCCTCGCGAGACGATCCGGGCAGGCAAGAGCGCAAAGGCGTTCATCGCCACGCGCGAGGAGTGAGCATGACTCGGCTGTTCCATGTCAGCGACGTGCATTTCGGCGCGGAGGACAGCGCCGCGATCGAATGGTTCGGGCAGGTGGTGAAGGCCGAGCAGCCCGATGCCGTGATCATGACCGGCGACCTGACAATGCGCGCGCGCGCGGCCGAGTTCAGCGCGGCGTGCAAGTGGCTGGAAAGCCTCGAGCGGCCGGTGACTGTCGAGGTGGGCAATCACGATTTGCCCTATTTTGATTTATGGGCGCGCTTCGTGACGCCCTATCGCCGCTACGAGAAGCTCGAGCATCTGATCGAGAAGCCGCTCGATATCAAAGGGATCGCCGTGGTGCCGCTCAAGACCACGGCGCGCTTCCAGTGGCGGCTCAACTGGTCGAAAGGCTATGTCAGCACGCGTGCGCTCCAAGAGGCGCTGGCGCTGGCCGAGGCTGTGCCCAAGGGCGGGCTGACCTTCGTCGCGTGCCACCATCCGCTGGTCGAGGCCGATACGCGGATGAGCTCACGCACGCGGCGCGGGGACGCGGCGCTCGCGGCGCTCGCGGCGGCGGGAGTCGATGCGGTGTTGACTGGCCATGTCCACGATCCGTTCGACATCGCTCGCGAGGTCGGCGGGCGCACGGTGCGGCTGATCGGCGCCGGGACCTTGTCCGAACGCGTCCGCGCCACGCCGCCGTCGTTCAACGAGATCCGCGTTGAGGGGCGGGAGTTCGAGACCATCGTGCGGACGATGGGCTGAAAGCATAAGGGTCCCGAAGCAGAAAGGCCGCCCCCGAAGGGACGGCCTTTCCTCATCCGGCGATTGCCCGATTGCTTAGAACTTGAACGAGATCGATCCGCGATAGGCCTGGCTCGACACGTCCTGGCGCTCGATCGTCGTCTCGGCCGAGGCCGAGAAGGACAGGTTGCCAGTCTCGTAGGTGAGGCCACCGCTGACTTCGGCCCAGTCCTGATCCTGGCTGTTGAGTGCGAACAGCACGTTCCCGCCGACGCCGCCGACGAAGTTCGCGCCGAACACGGCCGGGCGATCCATGAAGTCATGGACGAAGGTGCCGTTCAGGAACGGCTTGACCGTGCCGGTGCCCGCGATGGTGAGGCCACCGCGTGCCTGGACGCTGTCGATCGGACCGCGGTTGATCATGAGCGCCATCGGCCCGCCGAATTCGGCGGTACGCGAGAAGCCGATGTGCGAGGCGCGGCCCGCGGCGCGCGGAGTGACCCGCACGGCGCCAAGGTCGAAGTCCTTGCTCAGCCCGACTTCGCTGACGAACACCAGGTTATCGGTGTGGCTGTGGATCGTGTAGGTGGTGTTGCCCACGAACGCGATGTGACGGCGCTGGCCGAGGTCGAGCAGACCGGCAGTGCCCATCGCGTCGAGGTTGATCCCGCCGAGATTGGCCTTTCCGTAGAGCGTGCCCTGATAGAGGTTGGCATGCGCGATCGTGCTCGGGAACGCGCCCGTGCCGTCGAGGCGGGTATAGGAGAAAGCGATACCGACCGAAGAGTCGGTATCCGCGGTCTCGATGCCGCCGGCCGCGTACCAGCCGCTGAACTTGTCACGGGCATTGAGGCCGGTGCCGTTCATCGGCGAGCCGTCGCCGGTCAGGTAACCGCCCGCGAGGAAGCCGTTCATCGTGTCGGGCAGCGCGTTCTCCTCGACCATCGGCTGCTGCGCGTCGCTGCGGATGTCCGCACCGAAGCCCATCGCGCCCATCCCGCCCATCGCCATGGAATTGATGCCATTGGCGGCGACCTGGGTCGGAGCACCGTAGCGTGCGAGCGTGCCGCCCGCCTCGCTGCTGTTCAGGCCGTCGATGCGGTTGCGGATCACGCCCGACCAGTTATCGACCGCGGCGATGCCGAGCGACTGGCCCAGCGTCTCGTCGGCCGGTGCGAAGCCCGAAAGCTGCGCACGGATCGTCGCCTGGTTCTGCAGGTCGAGCGGGCCGTAGAGGCGGTCATAGTTCGAAGCCTGGCCGCGGTTGCGATCGAGCAGCAGGGCGAACGCGGCCTGGATCGGGTTATTCCGGTCCACCTCGGTGCTGTAGGTGCCGGCCTGGATCTGCAGCTGCACCGCAGTGGCCGAATAGACCAGCTTCGGCGTCAGGATCGCGCTGAACGGCGCCAGATCGATGAACTTGCCGCTGACACCGCCCGCCGCGGTAAGGATGGTGAAGCTCGTGTTGCCGCGAATCTCCCCGATCGGCGAGTTGATCAGCAGCCGGCCGCCGACATTGGCCATGCCGGTGCCGGCGCCGTTCGCCGCCACCGCGATCTTGTCCGACGTGCCGTTGGCACCGAGATCGAGGTTGAAGGTGCTGGCCGAAGCGAGGATCAAATTGCCCTTGAAGTTGAGCGTGCCGATCGTCCCGGCGGTGCCCGGCGCAATGGTGCCGGCCATGTTGGTGAAGAAGTTCGCGGTGACGGTGCCGGTGCCGTCGAGCCCGCCCGTGAGCATCAGATAGTCGCCCGGAGTGATCAGCGCGCCATTGGCGTGGATCGTGCCGGTGGTCTGGGTGATGTCGATCAGGCTGGTGAGCGAGCCGGTCGACTTGATGTCGAGCACGGCGTTGCCGCCGCCGATGCCGATCGCGAAGCGGTCGACGGTCACGGCGCTGTCGAGCGTGGTGGTGCCGGCCGCGGTCAGCGTCACGTCGAAATACTTGCCGATCGCCCCGGTGGTGCGGACCGGATCGACATTGTTCGGCACGAAGCCGGTCGCGCCGGCCAGGCCGTTGGCGAGAGTCGCCGGGGGCGCGACCGCCGCCGGATTCTGCGTATCGGGGTCCGAAGTGGCATTGCCGACCGCGGTGCTGTTCGCGCCGTTCGTCAGCGTGCCGAGGTTGGCCGTGCCGAGATCATTCGACGCCCCACCCGGAGTGGAAGCGTCCTGGCCGATCGGGTGACCGTTCGGATCGAAGGTTTCGGTGTTGGTCGCGACATCGAGGCAGTCGCTGAAATTGACATTGCCGAATACCGAAGGACCCTGGACGCAGACCTGGCCAAAGCCGTCCTGCACGGTGTTGCCGGCGCCGGGGGCGGTCGGCAGGCCGTTGGTCAGAACGCCGTTGATGAGCGACTGATAGGCGGGGTCCATATTGGTGACCCAATGGTTCGGGTCGGTCCAGTTGCCGTTGCCCGCCACCGTCGAGACATAGTGATACGGGTTGTTCGCAACGATCCAGTCCCAATACAGGTACAGCGGCTGATAGAAGGCCGCCGTGCCCAGCCCATTGGGGACCGGGCCGTAGAGCGTGGTGTAGCCGCCCGAAAGCACGCCGATCACGAGCGACTTGGCAAAGGAATTGGGCTGGCCGGCATCGAGGATCAGCGGGCCGCCCGAATCGCCGCCCGCGGTCATGCCTTCCTTCGGCAGCGCATTGTCGCGCCACACATTGACGTCGTACGGCGCGGCCTGGGCGGTACCGCGACGGATATCGTCGAAATCGATCCAGTAGAGGTTCTGGGGATTGGTGGCGTCGGTGGTGCCGTTGGTGAAGAGGAAGCTCTCGAAGTCGCCGAGCGAGGCGAGGCCGCCCAGCATGTTCTCCGCAAGGCGGCGGCGGAAATCGATCGGGTTGGTGACCTGGTTGGTGCCGGTGGTGCTGGTGCCATTGAGGCCGTAACCGTCGATCACGACATGATAGCCGGTGCCGTTCTTGCCGATCGCACCCGGATCGGGCAGCTGCGAGAACAGCAGCGCCCAGGTCGGGATGTTCCGGGTGGGCGTGTCCAGCGTGGCCGTGGCGATGTCGCCGATGAGGAAGCACTCGCCCGGGCCGACGCACGAGTTCGTCGAGGTCGACAGCGGATTATAGCGGACCTGGCTGGCGTTGTAGAAGTTGTTGCTCTGATCGGTCTTGAACTGGCCGGGGCCCGGCAGGAACCAGTCAAGCAGCGGGCTGGTGCCCGCCGCGTGCCCGGCGATCGTCGAGTTGTTCGAGGCGTTGAAGCCGAAGCCGATCGGCGTGCCGCCCGAAGCGGCGCCATAAGCGGTGGCGGCTGAGGTGTTCACGCAGTGCGCCGCGAAGATCATGGTGCGCGGATTGATCAGCGTGCCGGTGCACAGGTTGACGCCATTGCCGCCCGGGGCGACGATCATCTGGCCGACGCCGGTGATGTTGTTCGGATCGCGATCGGTGACCGTGGTGTTCGGGGCTGCGATCACGATTTCCGGCGTCGGATCGACGGCCGGGGTCGGTTGCGAGCTGACCTGCGCTTCGCGGACGACATTGTCGATCGGGATGCGGTTGTCCTGCGCTTCGCGGACGACATCGTTGATCGAGATCCGGTGGTCCTGCGCCTCGCGCACGACATTGTCGATCGAGATGCGGCGATCCTGCGCTTCGCTCAGGCCGCTGGCCAGCAGCGGGCGCGTGAACGTGCCGTCGGCGATGGGATCGTCGGTCGCGGCCTGGGCCGATCCGGCGGCGAGCGCGATGCAAAGCCCGGCCGAGGTGAGCAGCGAGGTGCGAAGCGTGCGTGTCTTCATGTGAGTTCCCCTTTCACGGGCCGCTTTAGCGAATCCCAATTGCACCACAGCCTATTGGCGTGCGCGCCGCTTCTCAAGCAGGAATCGTCCTTTCCGCACCAAGCCTTATAAGATGGTGCCGCTGAGCAACACATCCGCGACCGGAAACTGCGCGATCTAGCGCAGCCGGGTGCCGACCAGCGTCCCCTTGGTGCCGGCATGGATGAGCCGGAATTCGAAATTCGGCCAGCGCCGCTTCCATTTGCGCGCCACCACGCGTTCGCCCGGGCGCGCCGCGTCGTCGAGCAGCACGGTGCCGCTCACCGGGAGCCGGTCGAACAGGCTGTCGGCCGCGCCGCGAACATAAGGATGGATCGCCCAGGGTGGCCCGTCGATCACCAGCAAGTCGATCTCGGCGGGCAGGGGGCCGTGATCGTACCAGATGCCGGGCCAACCGGCCGGGGCCGGCCTGAACGGCGTGGCGCGCAGTTCGGCGTCGACGCCATTGTCGCGCAGCCATTCGCGCGTCGCATCGACGAAGCCGGCATGCTGGTCGCAGCTGATCTGCCGCCCGCCACCGCCGCGCTGAAGCGCGCGGGCGATGATCAGGCTGGTCGCGCCCGCGCCGAACTCGACCACCGTCTTTGGGCGCTTCGCCTCGATCGTGTCGACGATCAGATGGAGGAAGCCGGTATCGGCTTTCCAACTGCCGAGATGGGGCAGCGCGTCGGGGGCGAGATCGAGCCGCTCGAGCAGTCGCTGCTTCTTCGCCTGGCTGCCGCCCGACAGGCTGCGCAGCAGCCACGGCCAGCCGATCGCGCCGAATGCCATGACATGGAGCACATCGGAAAAGGAACGCCGCGCACCCGCCGGCCAGGCCCCGTCATCGGCAAGCGGCAGATAAGAGGTCATCTCGCGCGAAGTCATCGAAGCACCTTTCCCCGGGGCTCTGTCCATCCTCTCGGGAAGCGGCGAACCAACGTACGAGCGAAGATTAAGTCGCGGCGGATCATTCGCGGCGCATGGGCGGCTTGATGCGAAAGCTGTTGGTCATGCGGCCCCGCGTCCCTGGAGCGCTTATCGGCCCTTGGGCGATCAGTCGCAGCCAACCGCGGCGAGAGAAAGGCAAGGCCGCGAGCTTGACAGAGGGGGTCGCTACATCTATATTTCTCTCATGACAGAAATTACTGACAATACGAACCTGCTACCGACCGCCGTCCAGCAGTTCGTGCTCCATTGGGGCGAGATGGGCGGGCAATGGGGCGTCAATCGCTCGGTCGCGCAGATCCATGCCTTGCTCTATCTCAGCGATCGCCCGCTCAACGCCGAGGAGATCAGCGACACGCTGAAGATCGCGCGGAGCAACACGTCGAACAGCCTCAAGGAGCTGCTCGGCTGGAAGCTGATCCGCCGCGCGCCGGTGATGGGCGATCGCCGCGACCATTACGAAGCCGAGGTCGATCTCTGGCAGATGCTCACCCGCATCGCCCAAGGCCGCAAGGAGCGCGAAGTCGATCCTGCGGTCGCGGCGCTCCAGACCTGCACCGAGGAGGCGCGGCGCGACTCGCGCATCTCGCCGGTCGCGCGCGACCGGATCGAGGCGATGCACGATTTCGTCGTCACGATGGACGATTGGTACCAGCAGATGATGGCGATCCCGCCGAGCCGGCTGATGATGCTGGTGACGATGGGCAAGCGCGTCCTCGCGTTCCTGCCCAAGGGCAAGGGCGACAAATAGGGAGATGTGCCATGGCGGCGGCGTTGGAATGGTGGGGCGAGCCGATCCGCAGGCGCTGCGGTAGCTGGCATCGCGCGGCCGCCGCTACGCTGCTCGCCGGGGACGCGCCGTTCCGCCGGTTGCTCGGCGAGGACCGCTGGGCCGCGCTCCCCGCCGCGACGCGCCGCCGCTTCGCCCGCCATGTGATGGCCGATGCCTGCGTTTCCTATGTCGGCGAAGTGGTCGAGTGCCGGATGGGCTGGGCGGGCTGGCTGCTGGCGCAGGCGGCGCGGCTGATCGGCGCGCCGCTGCCGCTGGGATGCGACACGCATGTCGCGGCGAGCGTCAGCGTCACCGGCGACCTTGACGGGCGCGCGCAATATTGGACGCGCCAATATGGCCGCCGCCACGGTTTTCCACAGGTTATCCACAGCGCCAAGCGCTTCGCGGGGCCCACCGGGTTGGAGGAATATCTGGGGCTCGGGATCGGTATCGCGCTACGGCTCGACGCCGTCGACGGGACGCTGCTGTTCGTCAGCGACCATTATTTCCTGAAGCTCGGTGGATTGCGCCTGGGCGTCCCTGCCTGGCTAGCGCCGGGGAAGCTGGTGATCGGCCATGTCGAGTTGGGCGAGGATCGCTTCGCCTTCACGCTCGACCTTGTCCATCCGTGGTTGGGAGAGCTAATCCATCAGATCGCGGTGTTCGCCGATTGCGACGCGGGGGTGACGGCGTGAGGGAATTGCGCTGGCTGGCGATGGGCCTGCTACCGGCGCTCGCTGCCGCGGCGACCGGCGTGGTTTTGTTCGAAGTGATCGGACTTCGGTTTCCCGTCGGCGCCTTGATTGCCATAACCCTGATGGCCGGCTTGCCGATCGCACTGCTGCACCTCTTCATTGTCGCGGCACCTCTCTATTCGATGGCGATCGGACGCTGGCCGTTGCGGTGGTGGAACGCTGCTTTGGGCGGATTCCTCGTAGGGTCGGGCCCGTTCGCAATCTTGGCCCTGATGCTGTTCGGCGGGCATGTGATGAGGGGGGAGGTGCCCGATATCGCCGGTCTGGGCATACCTTTCCTCATCGGTGGCATCCCGGGCTTGACCGGCGGGCTGGTGTTCCGCGCGATCCGCGGCCGCGACCCGCGCGATGTGGCGACTGCGGCGTGAGCGCGGACGCCCACCCGATCATCGTCTTCGATGCCATGTGCGTGCTCTGCTCCGCCAATGCGCGCTTCGTGCTGCGGCATGACCGGCGCGGGGTTTTCCGCCTGGCATCGATGCAGGGCGAAGCCGGCGCGGCGCTCTATCGGCGGTTCGGCATCGATCCGGCCGACCCCGAGACGATGATCGTCGTGACCGGCGACCATGTCCTGCGCGACAGCGACGCGGTGCTGGCGATCTGGCGCGGTCTGGGCTGGCCTTGGAAGGCAGCGGGCGTGTTCGGCGCCGTGCCGCGGTCCTTGCGCGATCCGGCGTATCGCTGGGTGGCGCGGCATCGCTATCGGCTGTTCGGGCGGCGCGCGGTCTGCTGGGCGCCGCGTCCCGGCGATCGCGAGCGTATCCTGTGAGCGTGCTCGCTCCGCCTTGCAATGTAGGATTTCGCCTGCTCCAATTGCCGCGCCGGAACGCCGTGTCGGGTTCCGCGCTGCTCTTTGACCAGTCGATCCTCACGCTTCGGCGCTGCCGCGCGGCAGTCGCTTCGCCGGCGCGTGCATGTCGCTTGGGTGGCGCGTCGCTGTCGCGCGCCCGTCGCCATAGTGGCGCGCGTGCGGCGCGCACGAGGCGCGCGTCCGTAGCTTGTCCGGCGCCTCATGGTTGCGTCCTCGGCGCATCGCAGGCGCGTCGACCGGAAAAGCCGCGGATCATTCAATTTCACCAACCGGAGGCCGCATAGCGTGAGCCGGATTCTGATCATCGGCGGCTATGGCGGGTTCGGCGCGCGGCTGTCGCGGCGGTTGCTGGCGGCGGGGCATGAGGTGCTGGTCGCGGGGCGGAGCGCGGAGAAGGCGGCTGCGTTCTGCGCGGGGCTGACGGGCGCCGAGCCGGTGGTGGCCGATCGCGCGCAGGGGATCGGCCTGGTGCTGGCGCGTGAACGGCCCGCTCTGGTGATCGACGCGGCGGGGCCGTTCCAGGCGAGCGGCTATACCGTGCCCGAGGCCTGCATTGCGATGCGCGTCCCCTATCTCGATCTCGCCGACGGGCGCGATTTCGTGGGCGGGATCGGCGCGCTCGACAAGGCGGCGAAGGCTGCCGGCGTGGCAGTCGTCGCCGGCGCCTCCAGCGTGCCGGCGCTATCGGGTGCCGTGGCGCGCGAGCTGGCGGCGGGGCTCGAGCGTGTCGATGCCGTGGAAGTCGCGATCACTGCGTCGAGCCGCGCCACCGCTGGCGCCTCGGTCTCCGCGGCGATCCTCAGCTATGCCGGCAAGCCGATCCGGCTCTGGCGCGGGCGGCGCGAGAGCCGCGGCTATGGCTGCCAGGAACTGCGGCGCGAGCGGTTCGGCGCGGCGGGCTGGCGCTGGATCGCGCTGGCCGACGTGCCCGATTACGACTTGCTTCCGGCGGCCTTGCCGGGGCGCCCGAGCCTGATCTTCCGCGCCGGCAATGATCTCGGCTTCCAGATGTTCGCCTTGTGGGCCGGGAGCTGGCTGGTGCGCTGGGGGTGGTTAAGCTCGATGACGCGCGCGGCAGGTTGGCTGCTGCCGCTCCAGCGCCTGACTGGCCGGCTGAGCGGCAACCGTTCGGCGATGCGCGTGACGCTGCGCGGTGACGGCGCTGAGCGGTGCTGGACGCTGGTGGCGGACGACGGCGACGGGCCGGAGATCCCCACGCTGGCCGCGATGCTGGCTGCCGGGGATATCCTCGCCGGCCGCGTCGAGCCCGGCGCGCGCGATGCCGCGGGATTGCTGACGCTTGCGCAATTCGAGCCGCTCTTTGCCGGGCTCTCGATCCGGCACGAGACCGTGGAGACGCCCGCGCCGCCGCTCTACGCCCGCATCATGGGTGCGGCGTTCGAGGCGTTGCCGCCGGCGGTGCGCGGGATGCACGAACTCTACGGCGATGGCGGAGCGGCGGGGGAGGGGATTGTCGAGCGCGGCCGCCACCCGCTCGCGCGGCTGATGGGCTGGGTGGTCCGCTTCCCGCCCTCGGGCAGCTATCCCCTCCACGTCACCTTCGCCGAGCGTCGCGGCGTCGAGACCTGGCAGCGCAACTTCGGTCCGCACTGCTTCGCGAGCCGGCTCTGCCAGCGCGGCGACCGCGTCGTCGAACGCTTCGGCCCGATGCGCTTCGCCTTCGCGCTGCCTTCGGACGGGGCCGGGCTCGAGATGGTGCTGCGCCGCTGGAGCATGTTCGGCGTGCCGCTCCCGCTCTGGCTCGCCCCGCGCATCGTCGGGCGCGAATGGGAGGAAGACGACCGCTTCCGCTTCCTCGTCGAGATCACCGCCCCGCTGATCGGCAAGGTGGTGCGCTACACCGGCTGGCTGGTGCGGCTCTAGCGCAGCCAGCGCGCCATCGCGGGATAGGGCGCCATGCCCCGCTCGGCGGCGCGGTGCGACTCGGCGGTCATGCCGAACCAGGCGAGCATCGGCACGCCCGGTCCATTGCCACCCGCCAGCTGGGGAATCAGATAGGCGCCGCCGCCCTTATAGCCATGGTCGTGGAACACGATCGCCGGATCGATGCCGATCTCCAGCGCGGCGGCATAGGAC
>OUNM010785031.1_pt1 | contig 10855 bp, 13 predicted proteins | sample 1769961 | NCBI WGS metagenome assembly OUNM01 (sample SAMEA3914820, study PRJEB12502) | metagenome | biome: forest; material: soil | place: USA | collected 2012-03-12 | depth 0.3 m
CACGTGCTCAGGGATGAGCAACCGGACGCCCGCGAGGGATGGGACGGGCGCGATGGGGTGGCGGAGAGGCCCGTAGTACCGAGGAAGCCGGGTAATGCCGGTGGAGGGAAGGAGCCTCAGTTCAAGACGAGCGCAACACGTGGTGAGGGACAGGAGATTGGGAAACCTATCAACTCCGAAAAGCGTCCAGAAACTGCAGAAGGCGTTGCACGCGAAAGCGAAGGCGGAAGCCAACTATCGCTTCTACGCGCTGTACGACAAGATCAGCCGCGACGACATTCTGGCGCATGCCTACGCCCAGTGCCGCTCCAACAAGGGCGCACCGGGGGTGGATGGCCAGGACTTCGCGGATATCGAGGCGTATGGCGTCGAACGATGGCTGGCGGAACTGGCGCTTGCGCTCAGAGAGGAGACGTACCGACCGGAACCGATCAGACGGGTCCATATACCGAAAGCCAACGGCAAACTCCGGCCGCTGGGCATTTCCACCGTGCGGGATCGGGTCTGCATGACAGCAGCGATGTTGGTACTGGAGCCGATCTTCGAAGCCGACCTTCCACCCGAGATCTACGCCTATCGAGCCGGGCGTAACGCCCAGCAGGCCGTGATCGAGGTGGAAGACCAGCTGTTTCATGGCCGTCCCGATGTCGTGGACGCCGACCTCGCCGATTATTTTGGCAGCATTCCCCACCCCGAACTGATGAAGTCCGTGGCCCGCCGGATCGTCGATCCGCGCGTGCTGCATCTGATCAGGCTGTGGCTGGACTGTGCTGTCGAGGAAACCGACGACAAAGGCCGGAAGACACGAACGACGGTGGCTCGGGATCAGCGACGCGGCATTCCGCAGGGTTCGCCCATCTCACCCTTGCTGGCAAATCTCTACATGCGCCGGTTCGTGCTGGGATGGCGGAAGCTCGGCCTTGGGCAACGCCTCGGCTCTCGGCTCGTCACCTATGCCGACGACCTCGTCATCTTGTGCCGGAAAGGCAACGCGGAAGCCGCGCTCGACCATATGCGCAGCCTGATGGGAAAGCTGAAGCTGACGGTGAACGAGGAAAAGACCCGCATCTGCAAGGTGCCGGACGAGACGTTCGACTTCCTGGGATATACCTTCGGACGGATGTATTCTCCGACGACGGGCAGACCGCGTATGGCCTACCGACCCTCGAAGAAGAGCATCAAGCGAGCGGTGGATAACATCCACATGCTCACCGAACGAAGGATGGCATGGCAAGATGCCACAGCGCTGGTGGCGAAGATCAACCGAGCGTTGCGTGGATGGGCTAACTACTTTTCGGTTGGTACAACGCGCAAAGCGTATCGGGCGATCGACAGCTACACAGTGATGCGGCTGCGTCGGTGGTTTCGATACAAGCACGGGAAGGCGGCATTGAGGGCGGGAGCTTATCTACCCCAGCACCTCTACGAGCAATTCGGACTCGTACGTCTCACCCAGCCTAGTCGGAGCGCGCGGTGGGCGAAGGCGTGATGTCTTGTCCGAGAGCCGGATGCAGGGAAATCCGCATGTCCGGTTCGATGAGCAGGGGGTGGAAACGGACCGTCTGGTGAGCCCCACAGGCAAGCCGCACGACACCGCGCCACCTCCTGACTCTACGCGTTCCTTCCAGGCTGCTTTTCAGCTGGACTTGGCCGCTTTCCGTGTGGCGGGTTTCGGCTGCGGGCGCCGGCAAAGCGGCCCTTCGCGACCATCAGAATTCGAACCATGTCTGCTTTCCCCTTGTTGGGGGCGATGGTTCGACACAGACTGCAGATCAGAATTCTGTCGGGAATGGCATGCGCGCGCTTGAGACTTCCGATCACGAACTGACCGCCCTCATGGCTGAAGCGACAAAATTCGCCGCCGATTACTGGGCGTCGCTCGCCGGACGGCCATCCTATCCGCCAACCAGTGGCGACCAGACGACGCGCCTGTTCGACCGCAAATGGTCCGATGAAGGTCGTGGTATGGAGGTTTTGAACGATGTCAGAGCAATTGCCGAACATGTACGGCCATGCACCGGCCGTTTCTTCGGCTATGTCGCGGGCTCGGGTGAACCGGTTGGCGCAATTGGCGACTTTCTCGCATCCGTCCTCAACCAGAACAGCACGTCCTGGCGCTCTGCGCCCTCCGCGGTCAGTATAGAGCGCGCAGTTATAGGTTGGCTCGCAGAAGCGATTGGCTGCGGCGGCTTTACAGGAAGCCTTTGCGGAGGTGGTTCGACTGCCAACCTCATGGCCCTGGCAATCGCTCGGGAGTATGTTCTACCCGCAAACGAAAACGGGGCGCAGCCTTGTGTCGTCTATGCTTCAGAACAAGTGCACATGTCGATTCACAAAGCTATGGCGCTATTGGGTTTGGGTCGCAAGAATCTTCGCCTGATCCCGGTCGACACCGAGTTCCGTTTGCGGACTGACGCGCTCGAGGCAGCCATCGCCGACGACCGGACGTCAGGGAGAGTTCCCATGGCGATCGTGGCCAGCGTCGGCACGGCCGCGACGGGAGCAATCGATCCCCTGCCCGAGATCGCGAGAATCGCTAAAGCTGAAAAGCTTTGGCTCCATGCCGACGGTGCATTTGGCGCACTGGCGGCACTGGCGGTACCGGAGCAGTTCAACGGGCTAGACCTGGTCGACTCGATTTCCCTCGATGCGCACAAATGGCTCTATCAGCCCATCGACTGCAGTTGCCTGCTCTATCGTGATCGCAGCGCAGCCCGGAACGCGTTTTCCCACACGGGGGACTATATCAAGGTCTTCAACGAAGATCCTGTAGAGGCCTTCGCATTCTTCGAGGAAACGATCGAACTATCCCGTCGCTTTCGCGCCCTCAAACTCTGGTTGTCGCTGCAATATCACGGACGCAACGCCTATCGCGACGCCATATCCCGGGATCTCCGACATGCGCAGTTGCTTGCGGAGATAATTGAGGCTGATGCCGAACTTGAGCTGCTTGCGCCGGTGCCGCTCAGCGCAGTCTGCTTCCGCCATCGCGCCGGAAACAACGAAGCCATTCTGCAACGCGTGATCGCAAGGGGACGAGTGTACCTATCCAACGCGTCGATCAATGGTTGCTTCGCGTTGCGCGCCTGCTTTGTCAACCACCGCACAAGATCGGTAGATGTGCATGAGATCGTTTCGGAAGTACTCTCTGCAGCAGATGAAATCAACTCTTGACACCATTTACTTCGTCGGCAGTCTTCTAAAGACATTCCTGTGGTCCGGCATTCAGCCTTTACTGCACACGGTACAGTAACGTGATGTGGAAGCTGTCGTCGCCGATCGCTGTTGCATCTTTGGTGGGCATGGCTGTTCCTCTCAGCCGCCGGATAGTTCCGTTGCATTCCGAATCGCGTTCATCGCGAGCAAGTAGGGCGCCGGGCCGTAGCTCACCCGCGCAACGCCCGCTTGCGCGAAGGCGTCGGGTTTCGGCGAACTTGCGCCGAGCATGACGTTGACGGGAAGAGGGCTTGCCGCGACCAGCTCGGCAATGTCGTCCATATCCGCCAGACCGGGGACAAAGAGCCCATCGGCGCCGGCGTCGGCATAGATATGCGCACGATCGATCACGGACCGCAGGAGAGCATCGGAGGCGCTGCCTCGCTGTTGCAAGAAGACATCGGTGCGCGCGTTGATGAAATAGGGAATGCCGGCCGCATCAGCGGCTCGCCTCGCCTCACGGATACGGCTGGCCTGTTCGGAAGCTGTGCGCAGCGTGCCGTCGAGCGGCACGCTGTCCTCCATGTTGCAGCCGATCGCTCCGGCTTCGATTGTCTGTTCGACAGTGTGCGCCGGATGGTCATACCCGCTTTCGATATCCATGCTGACCGGCAGATCGGTCACAGCGACAATCCGCCGCAGATTGGCGATGGCGAGGTCCAGGGGCAGCTTCTCTCCGTCTTCAAGGCCATGGGCCGCTGCGACTGCCCAGCTGCTCGTCGCAAGCGCACGCGGATTGGCGGATGCCAAGGCCCGCGCACTTCCCGAATCCCAGATGTTAAGGAGGACGAGGGGGGCGCCCGGGACGTGAAGTGCCCTGAACTGTTCGGCTTTGATTTTCTGATCGGTCATTTTTCGGCTCCTTCGAAAATCAGCTCGGTCTCGAAGCCCGGGTACCGGGCGGCCACCGCGCGCAGAAAGGCCTGCGGCTCGAAGAGCTCGCCCAGTGCGAATGTGCCGCAGCTTGAGGGAGGGGTCTGTTTCCGGAAAATGTGTTCCGCGGCCTCAACGACGATGGGTGCGGTGACGGCGTAGATATCCTGTCCGGTCGCTGTGGCGCGATGTCGAGCACCGTCGCCTTCCACAACGATGTCGACAGCGAACTTTTGCGAAGAGCGACCAAGCGCATCGGTCGCAATCGGTTCGGGCGTCTGCGGATCCCTGAGCTCGCTGAGCGGCAGGAGGTTCATGACACTGCTGACGTTAGCTACGCGGCGATCGCGGGCGATCGTGATGATCTCGCTGAGCGGGATGGTCGCGACCTCCTGTCGATGGAAGGGCGCCGGGAAATCCCACATGTCCGGCGACATCGGCTGCTCGAACGTCACAAGTGCGCCGTCGGACAATATGACCCTGGGAACCTGGTTGCGTTGCCCGGTGGAGCGCGTTCCCTGCGTCGGGTGCCAGCCGTCGAGGGCGACGCCGACGCGCACGCAGTCGACTGTGCGCCAACCCCGCGTCGCCGCACGGGCAAGGAGGTCTGCCAGACCACCGAAAAAACCCGCCGCTGGTACGATCTTCACACCAGCCCGTCGGGCTGCCTCATCATAATGGTCGAAGGTGTCGCGCGCGGATTGCTGCTCGGCCGTGACATCTAGATAGCTCGCTCCCTGGCGGAGAGAGGCCTCGATGATTGGCCGGGCCGTGTCGAGAAACGACCCCGCGCAATTGATGACGACCGTCGCGCCCGCCAGCGCCCGGTCCAGGGCGTCCGTATCCTCAAATGCCGCTACACGCGTCGCGTTCGCGTCTAGCGGAGCGAGTCGTGCCGCGCTGCGGCCAATAGCGATCACGGGCAGATCGCGCCGGCGAAGTTCCGCCAGAACGAAGCGCCCCGTGTGTCCCGATGCACCATAAACGGCGATCGCCGCCGGTGCCTCCTGTCGAGCATCGCGAATAACATCATCGTTGCCAGCCCCGATGGTCATGTCGAATTCCTTTCAGGGCATTCGATAGACGCAGCCCGGGCATGCGCATATGGCACGAACTGGAAATGACTTTTGCGAGGTCGGCAATAATGAAGCTGTCCAATCTCGACCTTTTCGAGGAGGTCTACCGTCGCGGCAGTTTCAGCGCGGCCGCCCGATCACGCGATGTGGCGCCCTCGGTCGTCTCGCGCGCGATCGCAGCCCTGGAAGCGGAGCTCGGAACGCTTCTGTTCTACCGGACCACACGCAAGATTGCGCCGACCGAAGCGGCGGCCTTGCTGGCACGGGAGGTCGAGCAGCATCTGGACGCGCTACGCTCGCTCCGTACCACGCTGACCGACGCCGTGAACGCCCCGAGCGGCGTACTTCGCATCTCCGCGTCGCACTCGTTCGGCACGCATTGTCTGGGCGACGCGATCCCGGCCTTCTGCGCGAAATATCCGAAGGTCACAGTCGAATTATCGCTCAGCGATCAGCATGTGGATATCGTGGGAGATCGCTTCGATGTCGCGCTTCGGCATGGGCCGTTGCCGGACTCCAGCATGATTGCACGTCCGATCCTGCGAACCCGCTATCATGCCTGTGCGAGTCCGGCCTATCTTGGCGTTGCCGGACAGCCATCAAGACCATCGGACATTGCTGACCGGGCCTGCCTGACCTTTCCGCTTCCGGGTTTCTCGGACCTGTGGCGGTTCAGAGACGCTGAAGGTCGCGAGTATGAGGTACCTGTCCGCAGTGCCCTGTCGGTGAATAGCGGCCTGGTTCTCCGTAACTGCGCGTTGCAGGGGCTGGGTATTGTTCTCCTCAGCGATTGGTTGATCGGACAAGACCTAGCCAAAGGTCGATTGATCGATCTCTTTCCTGATCACGAAGCCACGCCGACCAACTTTCAGACCACTATATCGGTCGTATATCCGAACCGGAAATATGTGCCCCGAAAAGTCACGGCTTTCGTCTCCTTCATTCAAACATATTTCAGTTCATTGGGAGGGCCCAACATTCGCACTTCCAGGACGAAGTGATTTGGATGCTGACCCTCTCAGATCCGTGAAATATTGCGACACGTCGGACAGTCGTGGCATGCCGTGTTCTAGCCGGTTAAAAGCCGCTTTTCGAGGCAGACGAGCACCCAATCCGCATCAGTAAAGTCTCCGCCTCGAAGCTGACAGATCGCTTTCAACCAGACATTACCATTCCGGCGCTCGACCGGCGCTCCCGAATCCCGACCGACAGCTTTCCCTCGGTGCCGCACATCGCCTGCCGGCATCGAACGCCTTGGAGAGGTGTAATTGCCGAAGGTGGGCTTCCGGAAATTGCCTCTAGCGAAGCGGCCATTTTGATTTCGAGTATCCTACGAGGTCAAAAGGATGCCGGGACGATCTCGTGACTGCCCTGGCGCAGAATGGCGACGGCCTTCGAACCGATCAGACCAGCGCCGCCGATCACGACTATCTTCATGGCTTACGCTCCTTCCGCGGTCTCCAGAGATGGGACCTTTGCCATGACCGTCAGGTCGATCGCCGTGAGCGCGTTCTCCCTCGCTAATGTGGCCTGGTTCCCTTCAAGAAACGCAGTAGCCTGCACGGCAAGGAATTGCAGGCTTTTAAGCCCCATGGAGTCCAGCACCGCCGACAGATATGGCGTGAGAAAGTCAGACTGGTTAGCCCGGTCGCCGGTAAAGACGCCACCGGATGCAATGCCGATAAACACCGGACGGTCGCGCAGCATTCCCACTTTCCCGGCCCGCGTGGACATGAACGTGCGACCGGCGCGCAGGATTTGATCGATCCACGCCTTGAGGACCGACGGAACGGTGAGGTTATGCATAGGCGTCCCGATGACAATCACATCGGCCGCTTCGACTTCCTGAATAAGCGCCTCGGCGAGATCCAGCGAACCCTTCACCGGCGCCGCCAACGTGGCAGGAGACGACAGCGTGGTCGCGTAGTCCGCCGCGGCGTGCGGCAGGGGATCCGCGCCCAGGTCTCGCCGGTCGATGGTCGCGGCGGGCGCAACCTCAAGGAGCCTTTCAACGATCGCCGCCGAAAGCCGGCGGCTGTGCGATTCCGGTCGCGGGCTACAATCAATATGGAGGATATTCATGCGGATGTTTCCCGTGGCTTTACGACGAGTCCTGAGGACGCCCTCCGAACCAGCGTGTCAGGCAAATAGTTTTCGGTACTCGATGAAAGGCGAGCGATCAGCGACGCGGTCGTAAAGTTGCATGGCGGTATGGTTAGTTTCGTGCGTCAGCCAATACACACGGGACGCGCCACGGCTTTTTGCATCCGCATAGACATGCTCGATCAGAGCGCGGCCGACGCCGCCGCCACGCGCATCGTCCACGACAAACAGGTCCTGGAGATAGCAGTAATCATCCGCCGTCCCGGTGGATCGATGGTAGATCGAATGCACTAGCCCCAAAGCTTGTCCGCCGCCCATGGCAAGCGCCGCATGCATCGGCTCCATCGGATCCAGGAAGCGTGCCCATGTCTGGACCGTCACGGAAAAGGGAATATCCACTTCGTAGAATAGCTGGTAGCTTTTCCACAGTGAAAGCCAAATATCAAAATCGTTGTTGTCAATGATTTTGACAGCGACCGATTGCATAGAATACTCCTGAAATAATGTATAGCTATACTGTAGGCAGAACTGCCTTGAAGACGATTTCGATAAGTTGTTCGGGAAAGGCCAGCCTCGACACGCCAATCAGATTGCTGGCGCACTGAGGCCGCGCCTTGGCGTAGGCCTCTTTGCGTACCTCGCCCGCGACCGCAAACGCCTCGTCGACATCGAGGACATAAAGCGTCTCTTCTACAACGTTGTCGAGGGTGGCGCCGAACTTTTCCAGGATCCTTGCGGCATTGGCATAGGTCACCCGCATCTGCTCTGCCATCATCGAGAAATCGGCAGGCTTGCCGGTTTCATCGAGTACAGCGGGCGCGATCATGGTCCCCTTGTCGTCATGGCTGAGCTGGCCGGACACAAAGATCATATTTCCGATCTTGATCGCCTGTGCATAGCCGTAGTCGTCTTCTGCCGGCACACCATGATAGGCGGCCTCTTTGCCATTCGTTGCGGTCGTGTTGGACATATCTGATCTCCAAGCCAGCCCGAAGTCGGGGCCATTTGTGCACCTCATGACGTCGGAGACGATCGTCACGATCAAAAGAGGGCAACGATAATCCGCGAGGAGGGCAGAACCGCTCACCCATCCGGAGTCCTGACGGACGACTTTGGATGACCGTCTTCCCCGCGCGTCGCTCGGTCGGGTTGAATGATGGCATTTATCGTCCAACTCGCTGCGTGTGATATATCGTTATCTTCCGAAGTCCTTTGCAGAATTCGCTCGTGCGCAGGTGGCTTTCGAACGAACAGAGTTCAGATCGAGCCAGCCGGTGCGACGGCGGGATAGTCCTTCTCGGGATCGACCACGTTATTGAAAAAGTTCGTGAGCGAATACATCGCCACCAGTGCAACGATCTCCATGACGTTCGCATCGGTATGGCCGGCATCGCGGACGGCATTCACATCAGCATCACCGACCTTGCCGCGGGTCTCGATCACTTTGCGCGCAAACTGGACGGCGGCGTCCCGCTTCGGGTCGCTGGCATGGCCTGTCCGAGCGAGAATGATTTCATCGGCACGCATCTTGGCCAGCTCGGCTCCATGGCTGTGAACCCCAAGGCAGTAGTTGCAGCCATTCACTTCGGAAACGCCGAGGCTGATGCTCTCGCGCGTCTTTAAGTCGAACGACTTGCTTAAGGAGCCGCGCAGGGTGGCCCACGCCGTGAATGCAATCGGGCTCAGCGCAAAGCTTGCCAACATATTCGGGGTGAACCCGATGTTCTTGGTGAACATATCGAGGGTCGGCTTCGATTCAGCCGGAACCTGCTCCGGGCCTGGCACTGCTATTCTTGACATAATAATCTCATTAAGTTTCTGGTTCCGCTAATATCTGCTCACGACTTCCGCTCGTTGAGCCATGGGCCTTGGACAGATGCCAGGAGAAGGCAAATCGATGCCGCCAGCAGAACAAGGTCCTTAAGCAGGAACTGGCCCGGCGCTGCCGAGATCGCCGGAAAACCGCCCGCCGTCGCTTCTGCGACCCCAGGGGTGCTCGCGAAGAAGGTGAGCGTGATAAGATAGGTCGCAGCGGACATCATCGCGCCCAATGCGGAAAAAATGCGCTGAAAGGCCCCGAGAATGAGAGCCGCCGCGGTCGATAGTTCGATTACGCCGATGACGTAGCTTGCCCCTTGAACCCCGAACAGGGCGTGCAGCCAGCTCATGATCGGACTGTTGCCAATGAACGGTGCGATGCCGGTTGCTTCGTAGGCGGTGAACTTCATTCCGCCGAACCAAAGAAAGACAACGACCAACGCCCATCTCAGCAGGGCCAGGAAGTTGAGAGAGCCAGCGCCTTTTTCAGCGATTTGAAGATGAATCTGGTTGGTCATTTGCGGTCTCTTTTTGAATTGAATGTGCCTTTGACGGAAATGCAGCCTCGCCGCGCTCAGGGGGTCTTGCACGGTGCAAGCCTTCCACCGTTGGCGCCGTCGAGTGCGTCTGAGGCCTATTTGATGGGCGTGGTCAGCGCTTTGTCATTGGTGTCGACGACGAAGACGGCGAGCAGCTTTGCCGGCTCGGTCTTGCTCGCATTGCGGCTGATCGAATGGGTCGCGCCCGGCTGTTCGGACCAGCTCTCGCCTGCCCGATAGACGCGCGTCTCACCGTCATTCACCTTCGACTCGATCGCACCCGAGATCACATAGGCGTAGATGAAAGCCGACTTCGCGTGGGTGTGGGGCGCGGAGGCTCCACCGGGCGCATAATTCACCTCCACGGCAATCAGCGACTTGCCGGGGATATTGGGAATGGCCGCCTCGAAGTTCTTCGTGACGGTTTGCCCTTCGCTATCATGGGCCGAGACGGGGCCGGCCGTCGAGATAGCGAGGGCCGCGCAGCTGGTGGCGATGATGGTACGGATCTTCATGGGCTTTCTCGCTCTGCCTGTAGGTTGGACTTCAGTCTTCATGCCGCCCACCGCCGGATGCCCGAGGCTACGGTCGAGGTTGGCGCACTTCCGCGGGATCGGCCTCGCGGCCCCCTCGCATGCAGGCCCCGCGCCTAAGCCTCGAGGGGCTTCACACCGTACTTCCGAAAGTAGCTGCCCCTGATCTCGTCCTGACTTCGAGGCGGGCGGGCAAAGACATGGGCCGGAGACAGCAACGGGGTGATCGAAGTAGTCTCGATTTTGACGACGTGATCGACCGGATACTCCGATCCGTTCGTCGCCCAAACCCAGCCGGCGATCATCAGATACTCGTCACCGTCTGGCGGCAGTATCCGCGCGCGACCCTTGAATCTATAACCGCGCCTCTGGAAGATATCGACGACGTTTATTTCGACGGCGGGATTGCGTATCAGGTTCAGTATCGTCCTAGGCGATGCGATATCGGCAAAGTAGAGAACGCCGCCCCTGACCGTCAAAGATGCCTTCGGTGAAAGATTCGGCGATCCATCCTCGTTGACTGTCGCGACGAACGACAATATCGCTTGGCTGATGATCGCTTCCATATCGGCGGTGATTTCGATCATAGATATCCTCGCTTCGTTCTTCGCGACCCGTCTTTAGCCCGCTGTCACTTCGAGCCCGCGCTGCACCGCCGGACGCGCCAGGCCGCGGTCGAGCCACGCCTGCACATGAA
>OUNM010545370.1_pt1 | contig 10854 bp, 8 predicted proteins | sample 1769961 | NCBI WGS metagenome assembly OUNM01 (sample SAMEA3914820, study PRJEB12502) | metagenome | biome: forest; material: soil | place: USA | collected 2012-03-12 | depth 0.3 m
ATCAGCACGAGGCCTCCGATCTCCGACGGCGCCAGCCTCGCGACCTCGGCCGCGATGGCGGTCGAACCGCCATGACCGACGACGATGGGCGCAGCCAGCGGGAGGTAGCGAACCAGCTCGACGACCCACTTCGCGTAGCGCTCCACCGACCACGGCTTCGGTAGCTGCTCCGAGCCTCCCGAGCCGGGAAGCTCCACGCACACGACAGTGAAGGATCGCGAGAGCGAGCGGATGGCACGGTGATAGCGACGCGCGAGCGCGAGCGGGCTCGCGAGCAAGAGCAGCGGCGGACCCGAGCCGTGGCAGAGATAGCGAGCGCGTGCACCGTCGACCGTCACCTCCCGATACACGGGCCAGAGGGATCGGAGCCACTCCTTCATCGTGCGGCGACCTTCCGCCCCCGACCCTCGCGTGTGACTGCGTGCTGCACGAACTGTGGAGATTGCAGTCTGCATGCCGGCACGGATCGGCCTGATTTGCCGCAAGATCCGTCACGCACATAGCTCGCCGGAGACGCATCGCGACACCATGTGGCACGCCCGCATGCCTGACCTCGCGCGCGGCGCATGCGTTGCAACGGACGCCCGCATGGACTCCCGCAGCCCCTCGATCGTCACGCCCACCCGCTCGCTCGTGATCCCGTCGAGCTCGCTCTCCTCGGCCGCGCTCGCCGACGACACGCCGGGGTCGATCTTCTTCATCGGTACGGCGACGGTGCTGATCCGCTACCGCGGCTTTACCATCCTGACCGATCCGAACTTCCTGCATCGCGGTGACACCGTTCACCTCGGTTACGGTCTGCGCTCGCAACGTCGGACCGAGCCCGCGATCGGCTTCGAGGAGCTCCCGGACGTCGACCTCGTCTTGCTCTCGCACATGCACGAGGATCATTTCGATCGGCTCGTGGAGAAGCGACTCGATCGACGGATGCCGATCGTGAGCACGCCGCACTCGACGCTGGTGCTGAAACGAAAGGGCTTCCTCTCGACGCACGCGCTCTCGACGTGGGATCGGTTCGAGGTCCGCAAGGGAGCGTCGCGCATGACCATCACCGCGATGCCCGCCAAGCACGGCCCGAGCGTCGTCTCCTCGCTGCTGCCGCCGGTGATGGGCAGCATGCTCGAGCTCGATCGCGGTGACGGAACCACGTTCCGGCTCTACGTCAGCGGCGACACCATGATCCACGAGCAGCTCCGCGAAGTGCCGAAGCGGTATCCGGACATCGACCTCGCGCTTCTCCACCTGGGAGGAACGCGCGTCCTCGGAATCCTCGTCACCATGGATGCGAAGGAGGGCCTCGAGGCGCTCCGCCTGATCGACCCGAAGGAGGCCATTCCGATCCATTACGACGACTACACAGTCTTCAAGTCGCCGCTCTCGGACTTCCAGGAGGCGGTCGAGGCAGCTGGTCTTTCGAGCCGCGTGACCTACATGGAGCGCGGCGACACGCATCAATTCGGTGCCATTACGGCCGCGGACACGGTGCGGCATATGGTCGAGCTCGATCGGCCGCCGTCGAGCGGCCCCCAACCCACGAGCTCTCGGTAAATCGCACCGCAGCGCGGCGAGCGAGCATCGTACCTGATGGTTAAAAAGCGTTCTCACCCCGGCGTCGTTCGGCGGGCATGTTTGCCGGTACTCGTTCGTTGTCCCGCCGTATCCACTCGCTTGAACACCCGACCCATCAAAATGCTCGACCTCGATCGCGAACGCGAGCGCGAACCTGAAGCGGACTCGCTGGCAGGATCCGATCGCGCATCACACGACCCGCTGGAGCTTCATTTCCGCTCGATGACGGCGTTCCGCCTGCTCACGCGCGAAGACGAGCACGCGCTCGCTCGCCGGCTGGAGAAGGCGGATCTGTCGCTGGTACGTGCGCTCCTCGCCGCGCCCGAAGGCCGGGCCGCGCTGCGCGACGTCGCCCGTTCGTTGCGCGAAAAGGAGACCCGCGTCGAGGACGTCGAGCGCAATCCTGCGGATGAGCTCATCGAGCGGATCGAGCGGACGGTGGATCGCGCCGAGGCGTTCGCGGCGCGTTCGCGTTCCCATCCCAAGGCGGAGGGCCTGCGGCTCCATCCGCGCGTCGTGCGCGAGCTCGTTCGGGACCTGAGCGAGCTGTCGGAACGGCAGCCACGGAATGCGCGTCTGCGGCGACTCCTTCGCGAGGTCGACGTCGCACGTCGCGACGGCGAGAAGGTCACGACCGAGCTCGTTCAGTCGAATCTCCGCATCGTGGTCACGTTCGCGCGCCGCTATCGCGGCATGCCGCTCGTCGATCTGATCCAGGAGGGAAACCTGGGCCTGTTGCGCGCGGTCGACAAGTTCGACCATCGACGTGGCCTGCGCTTCAGCACCTACGCAGCGTGGTGGATCCGTCATGCGCTCGGGCGCGCGCTCGCGGATCAGAGCAAGATGATCCGTCTGCCCGTGCACCTCACCGGCGCGGTCCAGCGCGTGCGACGCGCGCAGGATCGCCTCCAGCGCGAGACGGGGCAGCTGCCGACGATCGACGAGCTCGCGACGCGTACGGGGCTGCCGACCGATCAGGTTCGACGCGCGCTCGACGTGGTCGCGCAGCCGGTGAGCCTCGAGACGCCGGTGGGCTCGTCCACCGGCGACGGCGCAGAGCTCGGCGATTTCGTCGTCGATCACAGCGCGCCGGCGGCCGACGATCTCGTGTCGGAGCGCGAGCTCCGGGTCGAGACGAAGGCGTTGCTCTCGGAGCTTCCCGAGCGTGAGGCGGAGATCATTCGGCTTCGCTTCGGGTTGAACGGCGGAGCGCAGCGCACGCTCGAGGAGATCGGCATTCGCATGTCGCTGTCGCGCGAGCGCGCGCGGCAGCTCGAACGCGAGGCGCTGAAAAAGCTGCGCGTCGCGAGCGAGAAGCGTCGGCTGCGCGTGCATCTCGGGCGCTGATCTCGCTCGCTGACTCTCGCGGTGCGCTCACGGCGCGCCGGGCGGCGTGCTCGGCGAGGGGCTGCGCGGGCCGGCCGGGGACGCCGGTGGCTTGCCGTCGTCGTTCCGGCGATCGCGGGCGTCGTTGCGGTTCTTGTCGACCGAGCCGCCCGTCACGTTGACGGGGTTCTGCACGACGAGCCGGTTGTCGACGCCCATGATGCCCGGCGTGTTGCGCGCCGCCATCTCCGCGCGGTTCAGCTCGCTGCGGTCTGCGACGACGCCCTCGAGCTTCACGACGCGGCGGGTGGTGTCGACCTTCACCTGATTGGCGAGGCCCTCTTCCGCGAGGCGATCTTGTACGCGATGCGTGATCTGGGTGTCGTTCTGGGTGCAGCCCGCGAGCGCGAGCACGGCGAACGCGGCGACAGTATGCAAGCGCAGCATGGCGACCTCCTGGGGCGGAACCGCCCGAGGCGGTTCGAAGCAAGACGAGCGCCAAAGATCGCACGCGCCATGCGCGCACCTGAGCTGTCGTCGCGCGGCCCCAGCGGAGCTGCTTGCCATGTGGCTGCGGATCGGCGACGACGAGATGGTGGCCAGAGTGCTTCACCATCTCGTCGAGCCTCCGCGACCGTGCTCGTACCTCGACGACCGCGACGCGCAGCTCGAGATCCGCGTGATGGATGACGTGGACGCGCGCGAGCTCGAAGCGCTGCTCTCGCGCGGCTGGCGACGCTTCGGGCCGGTGTACTTTCGCCCGGCATGCGCGACGTGTGGAGAGTGCGTGACGCTCCGGATCGACGTCGCGCAGTTCGCGCCGAGCAAGAGCCAGCGGCGTGCGGCGAAGAACGCGGCTCGCTTGCGTCGGGTAGTGAGCGTGCCGACGGTGGATGACGAGCGGCTCGAGCTGTATCACCGCTGGCACGCGCAGCGAGAGCAGCGGCGAGGGTGGGACCCTTCGGAGATCGATCCGGAGCGCTATGCGCTCGATTTCGCGTTTCCGCATCCGGCGGTGCGCGAGGTGGCGTTTCGCGATCCCGACGACGGCGATCGCCTCGTGGGGCTCGGGATCTTCGACGAGACGCCGCAGTCGTTGAGCGCGGTGTACTTCTTCTGGGATCCGGAGCGAGCGCCGGCGTCGCTCGGCGTCGCGAACGTGGTCACGCTCGTCGGAGACGCGCGTGAGAAGGGATTGCCGTACGTGTATCTCGGCTATCGCGTGATGGGCTGCGCTTCGCTCGTGTACAAGTCGAAGTACGTCCCGCACGAGCTGCTGGTCGGGCGTCCCGCGTTCGGCGAGACGCCCGAGTGGCAGCGCGGTCAGAGGTGATCGAGGATCGTCACGGCGTCACTGCCAGGCGGGCGCCAGGGAGACGTCTTGATCGGCGACGCTGGCGTCGAGGGGCACCTCGATGACGGTCGTGTCGGTCGTCGCGGGAGCGGGCGTCGTCGGAGCGGGCGTCGTGGACGTCGCCGGCGTTGCGGGCGGATTGAGGTAGACGAAGTGCGGCTCGGTATCGGTGGGGAGCTTGTACTGGAAGCCTCTCCAGCCGTCGGGCAGGACGACCCAGAGTGACTTGTCGGCGGCGAAGCCGCAGACCTCGCAGCGACCGGGCCCGTTGGGGATGACGTGCGGCGTGCGGAACGGCGAGGTCGGGACGACGGTGGGCGCGCAGGCTGCGGGATTGGTGATGCAGATGTCGGGTCGCTCGGTGAGTGCCTCGCCGGTCTCGAGGAGGAGCTTCGCCGTGTCGGGCGCGGCGCAGTCGTCGGCCTCCCAGGTGTAGATGCAGGCCTTGGCCTGGATGACGGGCGGCGCGCTGGTTCCGTCGAGGAGGCGACCGACGCGGTAGTGTCCGCCGGCGCCGGGAACGAGCGTGGCGTTGTCGACGACGGTTGCGCCGGGGAGGTCCTCGCAGCTCCGGGTCTTGCGTCGGAGGTCGAAGCGGCGCGGGGGCGCAGCGCAGATGGGTCCGAGCACGACCGAGCCCGGCGCGAGGCCGAGGCCGTTGAAGTGCGGCGGCGTGGGCGGCGTGGGCGGCGACGGCGGATCGACGATGACGTGGTTGCCACTGGATGCGGCGGGCTCGCTGCCGCGGCGGGCGAGGGCTTGGGAGGTGGAGGACGTATCGTCGGCGTTGTCGGCGCTGTCGGCGGAGCCGGCGGTGTCGTTGGAGGCGCATGCCGAGAGGAGGACAGCGGAGAGGATGGCCAAGGTGGAAGCAGCGAGGTGGTTTCGCATGTGCCCCCCAAGTGCCATCGAAGCGCCGGCCACACAAGAGATCGGCTTGTCACCCGAAGTGCTGACAAGCCTGTTTTCTAGGCATTCCGTGGCGTCCGAGCGTGGCTCGTCATCCGTTGGGATGGCGTCCGTGCTGGGGCGTGCGCGCGTCGAATCGAGCCGCGGGAGGGCGCCGCGCGAACCTGCCGCGAGCGAGCCGTTGGCCGCGCGCGAACGACCCCAGCGGGGCCTCGTGCCATCGGCTGCTCTCGTTCCATGACGAGCCTGGCGCGGCGCGCGCCTCGAGGCCCGAGGTCTGCCTCGAGGTGCGCGCGCCGTGACAGGCGGCCTTCTCGTCCTCGCCGCCTCGCGCCGCGTCGCGGGTGAAGCGCGGGTGACGCGCGCGACGGGGGATGTCTGAAATCGGGGGAACTCTCGTGTCGTCGGCTGCTCTCGTTCCATCACGAGCCTGGCGCGGCGCGCGCCTCGAGGCCCGAGGTCTGCCTCGAGGTGCGCGCGCCGTGACAGGCGGCCTTCTCTCTCTTCCTCGCGGGCCGTCCAACGTCGCGAAATGACGTTTTCTTCTAGCGAATCCTTGAAATGTTCGCGCGCGTGATTACTGTCTGCCTGAATCAAATGACAGCGTCGGGACGCAAATTCAACCCCAATGCGCGCGAGAAGGCGTGGGGCGCCGACCGCAAGCGGCCGCCTGTGGACAACGGGCAGCTGTCGCTCGCGCAGGTCTCCACGTGGGGTGGGCCGCGCAAGGGCGCGGGGCGGAAGAAGCGCGGTGGGCGCGGGAACGTGGAGCATCGCGTCCGGCCTCGGCATGCTTGGTACAACCCGGTGCACGTGACGTTGCGCCGAGCCAAGGGATTGCCCGGGCTCCGCAGCGAGCGTCTCTACAACGAGCTCCGCGAGGCGGTGCGGCGGACCCGGCGCGAGGACTTTCGAATCGTCGAGTTCTCGGTGCAGCGCGATCACGTGCACATGCTCGTCGAGGCCGAGAGCGCGGCGGCGCTCGCCGCCGGAATGAAGGGGTTTGCGGTGCGCGCGGCGCATGCCATCAACTCACGCGTGCTGCGTCGTCGCGGGAGCGTGTGGGGAGATCGCTATCATCGTCGCGATCTGGAATCGCCGCGCGACGTGCGAAATGCCGTCGTTTACGTGATGAACAATCATCTGAAGCATCACGAATTCGAGGATGGGCTCGTCGATCCGTTCTCGTCGGCGGCATGGTTCGAGGGGTGGATGCACAAGCCGGATCCGCCGGAGGACCCATGCCCGGTCGAGCGCGCGAAGACGTGGTTGCTTCGACGAGGCTGGCACGACGGGTACTGGTATCTGCACCGCGGTGAGCTCCCGCGCGCACTGCGCGCGGCGACGCGACTGCTCGATCGCTGAGTCGCGGACGCCGGAGAGCTGAGTCGCGAACGCGGAGAGACCAGCGCCGCCTGTCACGGCGCGCGCACGACGGGACAGTCCCCGGGTCCCGTCGCGCGCGCCGCGCCAGGCTCGGAGAGAGCGCCGGCGGAGTGACAACACACAGACGAGAGCAGAGGATGCGTGCCCGAAGAGTGCCCCCTAGACCAGCGCCGCCTGTCACGGCGCGCGCACGACGGGACAGTCCCCGGGTCCCGTCGCGCGCGCCGCGCCAGGCTCGGAGAGAGCGCCGGCGGAGCGAGCATCATGAATTGAAGGATGGTCGAGCACGCGGGCGTTTGCGCTCGGTCTTGCGGCGCAAGCGTCGATGATGCGGTCAGCGGCTGAAGACGCGGAAGCTTTCCCAGCCCGCACGACCATCGTGGATCGCACGCTGCTGCGCCAGCGCGAGGGCCGCGGCGAGATCGTGCTTCGCGTCGCCTGCGAGCGTGCTCTCGAGATCTCGAGCGAGCGCGCTCGCCGCGCGATCGTCCACGATACGCACCGGCGCGACGACGTCGCTCGCTCCCGCGATGACGAACGCTGACGCGATGCCCGCGGCGCCTTCCTCGCGCGCACCCAGGACACGGCCCGCCTCGCATCCCGAGAGCACGACCTGCGCCGGCACGCCACGCAACGCGAGGATGTCACCCACCGTCAGCGCACCGCCCTCGGCAAGCGGAAGCGCGCTCTCCGCTCCCTCGCGCCCGGCGAAGACACCGTGCCCCGCGTAATGAAGAAACGCGAGCCCCGGCAACGCCTCACGCACCCGCGCCGCCGTCGCGCCACGCCCCGCAAGCTGCCGCGCATCGAACCGATGCGCGAGCTGCGCGAAAGCCTCCTCCCCCTCCGCGCGCGCAGAAGGCAAATCCCCCGTTGGATCGGCAACGACGAGCGCCCTCGGCCTCCCGCCCGCCCCCGCACTCGCGCCCGCACTCGCGCCCGCTCCCGCACTCGCACTCGCGCCCGCACTCGCACTCGCACTCGCTCTCGCACTCGCACTTGCGCTCGCTCCCGCACTCGCACTCGCACTCGCGCTCGCTCCCGCACTCGCGCTCGCGCTCGCTCCCGCACTCGCGCCCGCACTCGCGCCCGCCCCCGCGCCCACGTCCAAGCCGTAGACCACCGGCACGTGCGCGATGAGCGGCGCCCCTCGCCACGGCAACGCATGCAGATCGATCGCCGCCACCGAGTCATCGATCAAAAACCGGACGCGCTTCGCTCGCTCGAGCTCGGCGTCGATCGGCGCGAGCAGCGCCGCGCGATCGACCGGGAATGAACGCACGCGGCCATCCTCGACGACGAACCCACGAAGGCCCCCGATGCCCGTCGCTCCCACCGCCGCTCCGCCGTCACCTTGACCAGCCGCAGGTCGCAGCCCGCCACCACCGAGCTCCGCATACGCGACCACCAGCTCACCGGACGCGAACGCAGGCAACCCCGCGCCGCGTCCGCCGCCACCACCGCCACCACCGCCGCCGCCGCCGACGATCGCCATCGCGTCGTCCAGCGCCGCGCGCAGCTTGGCGTGGCGACTCTTCCGATTCGCAATCGCCGCTTCCAGCGCCGGGCGCGCCATCTTCCAGTCGCCGGCGGCCTCGCCGTCGAGCTCGTCGCGCGCGCGACGGTACTCCGCGATCGCGCTCTCCCACCGATCGCGCGCAGGGCCCGACAACGCCGCGACTTGCTCCGTCTTCGCAAGACTTCGCACCAGACGCGAACGCGCGCGACGCAAGACGTCGAGCGCCTCCGCATCGCGCCCCAGCTTCACGAGCAGCGCTGCAGCACGGTCGTCCCCTTCCCTGCTCTCGGCGGACACGCTGCTTCGCCCCTCGCCGAAAGGAACCGCGAGCACCGCGTCTTCGAGGACGTCATCGGCGGCGCGATACGCGTCGAGCGCGCGCGTCGCATCGTTCGTCTCCTCCAGCACGCGCGCTCGTCCGACCAGCGCGCGCCAGATCTCGCCATGACGCTGCGCTGCGATCGCCCGCGTTCGCTCGAGATCGAACGCAGCGAGCGCCGCCGCATGCTTGCCGTCCGCCGCCGCGATCTTCGCCTCGACGTCGGTCCAGAACAGCGCGTCGCTGATACGCGGCTCGGGCGCTCCGGCCTTGGCCTCCGCGAGGGATCGCTCCGCCGCGCGAGGCTCTCCATGAAGCACGTACACGAGCGCGATGTGCTCGAGCGCGATCGTCCTCAGATATGCATCCGGGCACCCCGCATCGAGAAAACCGAGCGCTCTGCGATCCGCGTCACCGGCGCTCGCGACGTCCCTCACGTTTGCCACCGCGCTCTGTGCCGCCTCCAGCTCGGCATACCCGAGCCCCAGCGCGACCTCGGCGCGCTCGCACGCCGTCACGCCCTCGGCGCTCGCGAGGTCGCGCTCGGCATCACGCAGCGAAGCGACACACGACTGCGTGCTGCCCGCATTGCACATCACCATGCCGCGCACCTGACGAGCAGCGCGTCCGATGCCGTCGGCGCCGAGTCGATCCGCACGATCGATCGCTACCGCGAGCAGCCGAAGCGCGCTGCGCGTGTCACCCGCCTCCCAGGCCACCTGCCCGCGATAGAGCGGCTCACGCGCGCGACCGTCGGGATACTGCGCGAGCTCGCCGGCGACATCGTCGAGCACCCTCCGAGCCTCCGGATAGCGTCGCGACCGCTGATGGAGGAGGAACACGAGCGCGAACGAATCGTCTGCTCGATCGGAGATCCGACCGGCGCGCGCATCGAGCTCGATCGCCGCGCGGAAATGGCGATCGGCATCGTCGATCTTCCCTCGTCGCATCGCAATGCGCGCGAGGAGCCCCTCGGCCATCGCGCGATCGCCATCGGTCGACACCTTTGCGCCGGCGATCCGCGCTTCCGCGGCATCGAGCTCGCCCTTCTGCCGCAAGCTCTGCGCCTCTTCGAACCACGCCGGCCGCGCCTCCCCACTGAAGCGAAGCGTGTATTCCGCACGCTTTCCGTCGAGCCCGATGCGCCGCGCGATCAGCTCGGTCGTCCCCTCGGGCACGACGACGTCGAACAGCCGCCCGCCGGCGACCGCCTTCCCGGCGCCCGCATCCGCATCCGCACCCGCGCCCGCACTCGCCCCCGCACTCGCACTCGCACTCGCACTCGCTCCCGCTTTCGCACCACGAAGCTCGAGCTCGACGCGACCGGCCCCGTCGCCCGGCACGTACATGCGCACGCGCCGATTCGCCGCGACCGTGCAGACCGGCAACGGCGCTGCCCGTTCGATCGCGAGTGACGCACATCCGGACACGAGCGCATCGAGCGACGGCGCTCCAGAGCCCGATGATCCGTGCGCTCCGCCGTCCTCCGGCGCCGTGCCGGACCCCGACCTCGAGCACCCGCCCACGCTCCCTACACCCACGATCCCGATCGCGACGACGCCCGCGACGAGACCGAGCCTGCGGATCGCACGTCGCAGCACGTCGAGAGCGCGAGCACCTCGATCGTCTCTCCGTGCAGGCGCTGCTGCGTTCTCCATCTCTAAGGCGACTCGCCCCACGCCTCTCCCCCGCCCACGTCTTTACCACGAGCTGTGCTACGACCGCTCGCGTGGAGCCGAACGCGGAGCTCGTCCAGCGCGCGATCGACCGCGACCCCGCGGCTGTCCACCAGCTCGTGACCGCGCTCAGCCCGGTCGTGCAAGGCCGCATCGCGAAGGCGCTCATGCGCCGGCGCGGCCCTCGCGGCCAACGCCGCGACGTCGCCCAGGAGGTCGAAGACCTCACGCAGGAGGTGTTCCTCGCGCTCTTCGATCACGGCGGCCGCGCCCTCCGCGCGTGGGATCCGAAGCGCAGCCCGCTCGGCGCATTCGTGGCGCTCATCGCCGATCATCAGGTGTTCAGCATCTTCCGCAGCGGCAAGCGGCGGCCCTGGACCGACGACATCGACATCCTCCACGCGCCCGACACCACCATCGCCTCCACTGCGAACGATCCCGAAGCCCACGTCGCCTCGAAACAAGCGCTCGACTCGCTGCTCGATCGCCTTCGCGCCGATCTCTCCGTCCGCGGCTTCGAGCTGTTCACGCGTCTCTTCGTCGAGGAGCAGTCGGTGGAGACGGTCTCCGCCGAGCTCGGCATGAGCGCCGACGCCATCTATGCCTGGCGCAGCCGCCTCGCCAAGGTCGTGAAAACGCTCTCCGCGGAGCCCGACGCGTTCGAAATGTCGGAAACGGCGGCCCGGACGCGTACTCCTCCTGTGGAACAGTCACCATGACGGATGACAACGACGACCTCGCGCTCCTGAAGCAGCTCGGCGCGCGCGCCCGCGAGCAGCGCGCCGAAGCCGCGGCA
>OUNM011112312.1_pt1 | contig 10847 bp, 7 predicted proteins | sample 1769961 | NCBI WGS metagenome assembly OUNM01 (sample SAMEA3914820, study PRJEB12502) | metagenome | biome: forest; material: soil | place: USA | collected 2012-03-12 | depth 0.3 m
CCGCCCCCCATCCCTCTGTTTCGCTTTCCACGCCTTCCAATCTTTCCGCTGGCACTGCTTTCGACCGGCGCGCACTGGCCGACTTCCGCAGCCTGGCCGGCCGCATCGATGGCAACGGTCCCCGCTATACCTCCTATCCCACCGCCGACCGTTTCCACGGCGAAGTGGGCGATGCCGGTTACCTGGACGCGCTCGCTGCCTGCCGTGCCAACGCGCCGGCGCCGCTGTCGCTCTATGTCCATATCCCGTTCTGCGAGAACATCTGCTACTACTGCGGCTGCAACAAGATCATCACCAAGGATCACAGCCGCAGTGCGCGCTACGTCGACTACCTCGCGCGCGAAATGGCGATGGTGGCGGGGCAGCTCGGTGAACGGCGCGACGTGATGCAGTCGCATTGGGGGGGCGGCACGCCAACGTTCCTCGACCCCGATGAAATGCGTCGTGTGATGGCCGCGTTGCAGCGGCATTTCCATCTGCTTGCCGAAGGGGAGCACTCGATCGAAATCGATCCGCGCCGCGTGTCGGAAGACCGCATGGCGCTGCTGGCCGAACTGGGCTTCAATCGCATCAGCCTCGGCGTGCAGGACTTCGATCGCGCGGTGCAGGAAGCCATCCATCGCGTGCAGTCTTACGAGGAAACACGCGACGTGGTGCTGGCGGCGCGCCGCCTGGGGTTCCGCTCGGTCAGCATGGACCTGATCTACGGCCTGCCACATCAGACCACTGCGCGCTTCGGGGCCACGATCGATCGCGTACTCGATTTGCGCCCGGACCGCCTGTCCGTCTACAGCTATGCGCACCTGCCGCATGTGTTCAAGCCGCAACGTCGCATCGATGTCGCAACGTTGCCACCGGCCGCCGAGAAGCTCGACATCCTGGTGTCGACGATCGAACGGCTGACCGCCGCCGGCTACGTCTACATCGGCATGGACCATTTCGCGCTGCCTGACGACGATCTGGCGATTGCGCAGCGCGCCGGGCGGCTGCAGCGCAATTTCCAGGGCTACGCCACCCATGCCGGCTATGACCAGATCGGCCTCGGTGTGTCCGCGATCGGCGCTGTGGCGGGCCACTACGTGCAGAATGCCCGCTCCACCGACGACTACTATGCGGCGCTCGACGCCAATCGCCTGCCGATCGTGCGCGGCTTCGAGATGTCCGCAGAAGACCATCTGCGCAAGGCCATCATCGGCGCGCTGATGTGCAACGGCACGCTCGATATCGCGGCAGTGGAAGCGCAACACCGTATCGACTTCGCCACGACATTCGCCGCCGAGCTTGCCGATCTCGACCAGCTGGCGGCCGACAACCTGGTACGCCGGACGCCGGCACGCATCGAGATCACGGCACTGGGCCGCCTGCTGGTACGACGTGTGGCGATGGTGTTCGACCGCTACCTGCGCGAAGACGCCGCACGACCACAACCGGGCCATGTGGCGCAGGCAGCCAACGATACGAAGGCGATCCCGCTGGTGCGCTACTCGCGCGTGGTCTGACGCCGTCTGCGCTATTGCCAGAAACGAAAAAGCCCGCGAATCGATCGCGGGCTTTTTTGCGAGCTTTCTTGCGGCGCTTGATCGCGCCGTTTCAGGCTACTTGGCGGCGCTGGCCATGTAATCGGCCGCGGCAATCACGTCGGCATCGGGGCCGGCATAGCCACCCTTCGGCGGCATCACACCCTTGCCCTTGAGCGCGAAGTTGTGCACGGCGTCCATGCCTTCCTTGAGGCGCGGTGCCCAGGCTGCCTTGTCACCGAACTTCGGCGCACCGGCCACCCCTGCCGCGTGGCAGGCGGCGCAAACCTGTTCGTAGACCTTCTTGCCCGTATCCGCCGAAGCCACCGCAGGCGCGGCCGCCGGTGCGGCTGCAGCAGGGGCCGGAGCCGCGGCCGCCGGAGCAGGCGCAGGCGCTGCAGCAGCCGGGGTTGCCGGTGCGGCAGCGGCGGCCTGTGCCGGTGCACCCTGGGCCGGCGCTGCCGGCTCGGGGAACTTGGCGCCACCGGCGTCGGCCATGTACACCACGGCGCGGCTCAGTTCGTAGTCGCTCAGGTCGTCCGGCGACGTGCCGGCACGCGCGGGCATCGCGCCCTTGCCACTCAGCACGGACTTCAGCAGGCCGTCGAAGCCCTGGCCGATCCGCGCCGTCCAGTCGCCAGCCACGCCATACTTCGGCGCACCGGCCGCGCCCGAGGCGTGGCAGGCAGCACAGACTTCCTTGTAGACCTGCTCCCCGGTCTTGAAGACGCGCGGCGCGTTCGGATCCTTGATTTCGAGCGAGGCAACCGGGGCGATGCGGGTATTCACCGCTTCGGCGGTCTGGGTGGAGCCAGCGCCCTCAAGGGTGCCGTGTCCGACGAAATTGACCAGCAGGATGATGATGATGATCGGCACCAGGAAGGCGGCGATCACGACAGCGATAAGTTGCTTCGGGGTCTTGATTGGCGACTCGTGGTGGTCGTTTACTTGATGGACGTCACTCATACAGAACTCTCGATTTTGCGGGAAACCTATGGCACAGCACGTGGGGGCGGCTTGCTTATCTGGCCCTGTCTTCGGGGTGAATCTGTCGGTCTTTGCGCCCGGGGCTGTCTCGGACCCCGCTACGTCTCTGCTACGACGCAAATAGCTGCCGATTATAGACCCAGACATCGCGCCCGGGGCCAAAAGCGGCGGCTCCGAGACCTGTCGATATCCCGCATGGCGCGCCCCGGCCGAACCCGCATGGACGGGACCGGGCAACTCGGGTATCCTATGCGACTTTCCGACGGCGGCACTCGCCCGTTGTCGATCAAGCTCACATCGCGCCCGTAGCTCAATGGATAGAGTACTGCCCTCCGAAGGCAGGGGTTGCTGGTTCGATCCCAGCCGGGCGCGCCAATAGTTCCTGCACCGACCAGGGCTGTCTGATCTCAGCGCCAAGCGTCCTAAGCTCCCCCTCGCGTCCCTGACTGCGTAGCCGTACCGGTCAACTCACAATCCGCCCGCCCTCTCCGATCATCGCGACGTCGACGAAATCGAGGCCCCCATGGTTGCTGCGGTCGTAGTGCACCCGGACGCCGCCGAAGTCTCGCGAGCCGGATTTCTCCAGGTTCTTGATAAAGGCGTCCCGTGTCGGCGATGCGCCGCACGCGCGCAGACCTTCGACGATCACCTTCGCGGTCAGGAAGCCCTCGACCGCTTCATACGTCAAATTCGTCCTGACGCCAAATCGCTCGTTGATGTCGCGGAATTCACGGACCAGCTGCAGCTTGCCGTTGTTGGGGTTGGGCATGACCTGGGTCATCGCGACACCGCGGGACAGTGCGCCGGCGCGCTCGAAAACCGTCTTCGCCGTGGTAACTGACAGAATCCACGGCTGGGCCAGCGGGCCGTGCTTCGCGTCATGGCGCAGCAGGAACTCGGCCACGAACTGTGGCGACGTGAACAGCAGGGTGGTCTGCGGGTGGGATGCATGGATCTTTCCGACGACAGCATCGAGGTCCGTGCCCTGTACGTTGTGTGGCAGCACCGAAACGAGCTGAGCGCCGAATCGCAGCGCCGCATCGCGCGCGGCCTGTGCGCAGGCCGCGCCGAACGCATTGTCCTGATACACGACGGTGACACGTTTCAGCCCCACGGTGGTCGCGTGCTGAATCATCCTCGCCACTTCGACGTCATAGCTGGCGCGTGTGTGGAAGAGCGGCGCGCCGGGCTTGCGCAACGAGCCCGCGCCCGTCAGCGTGCCGACGGTCGGCAAACGGTATTGCTCGAGCAAGGGCAACGCAGCGGCCGTATTGCCGGTGCCCCCGAGGCAGGCCAGCCCGAACACGTCGTCAAGCAACAGCTGCCGGATATTGGCGACCGTCCTGTCCGGATCGTATTTGTCATCGAGCTGTTTCAGCTCAAGCTTGCGTCCCTGCACGCCGCCTTGCGCGTTGATGAAGCTGAAGTAGGCCAGCAAGCCATCGGTGTAGTTGCGGTACGTCGTCGCCCAGATACTCTCGAAGCCAAGCGACTGCCCGAAGACGATCCTGTCCGCACGCACGCCCGGCTCGCCTGCCCGGGCCCTGGGTGTCAGGGCCATGGCCGCGCCCAGTGCGGCTGTGCCGTGGACAAACTGTCGGCGATTCATCTGCGCTCCCCCTGCGGTCTTGTGGTTTGGCCGCGAGTATCGAGAGGGCAAATGGCACGGGGAATGCTTGGAAACCCTGAAGGTGACCACAATACCCAATTGGAGGTAGCGGTCGCGCGAAGTGATCGGGGTGCCAACCGTACCCAACCATTGGGTGATGCGATTCCACCCATTCCGCGACAGCGCGCAGAATATCGGGTGCCGTCATCGCAAGGCGGTGACGACGCGCGAGTGGTGGTCCCATGCATGAGGGTGGCGACTGACGCGTTGCAAGCGAGAGACGTTTTCGAGATCAGTGCGATGGACTATGAAGTCATGGAGCTGGCCCACGGCAAGCCAGTCAAGATGTGGACGAGCGGTGTGCCGGTCGAGGACGATGCTCGCCGCCAGCTGCGCAATACCGCAAGCCTGCCGTTCGTGTTCCACCATCTGGCCGTGATGCCCGATGTGCATCTCGGCAAGGGCTCGACGATCGGCACCGTGATTCCCACACAGGGCGCGATCATCCCGGCTGCGGTCGGTGTCGATATCGGCTGCGGCATGATGGCCGCGCGCACGACGCTGCAGGCGCGGGACCTGCCCGATTCGCTGGCCAGATTGCGCAGCGCGATCGAGCACGCGGTGCCGCATGGCCGTGCGCCAGGCCGGCGCGATCCGGGCGCGTGGGGCGACCGCGCGCCGCATCATGTGGACGAGATGTGGAAAACACTGCTGCCGGGCTTCGACAGGATTAGGCAGAAGTATCCGAAGCTGGAGCGCACCAACAACTACGTGCACCTCGGCACGCTCGGCACCGGCAATCACTTCATCGAAGTCTGCCTCGACGAAAGCGACAGCGTCTGGTTCATGCTCCATAGCGGCTCGCGCGGCGTGGGCAATGCCATCGGCACGATGTTCATCGAACTCGCGCAGCAGGACATGCGCCAGCACCTCGCCAACCTCCCCGATCGGGACCTGGCGTACTTCAAGGAAGGCAGTCGGTATTTCGACGATTACGTCGAGGCGGTCGGCTGGGCCCAGGAGTACGCGCGGCGCAATCGCGAAGTCATGATGGATGCCGTGATCGCCGCGGCGCGCGGTGCAATCGGGAAGCCGTTCGATGTTGACGCACATGCGGTGAACTGCCACCACAACTATGTGCAGCAGGAGCGCCACTTCGGCGTGGATGTGTTCGTGACCCGCAAGGGTGCGGTTTCGGCGCATAAGGGGCAGCTCGGCATCATCCCCGGGTCGATGGGCGCGAAGAGTTTCATCGTGCGCGGCCTCGGCAATCCCGAAAGCTTCTGCTCGTGCAGCCACGGCGCCGGCCGCGCGATGAGCCGCACCGAAGCCAGGCGTCGCTTCACCGTGGCGGACCAGGTGCAGGCCACCGCGCACGTCGAGTGCCGCAAGGACGCCGCCGTGATCGACGAGATCCCGATGGCCTACAAGGATATCGAAGCGGTCATGGCGGCTCAGCGCAGCCTCGTCGAGATCGTCCACACGCTGCGGCAGGTGGTTTGCGTGAAGGGGTGAGGAGCGGCGCACGCGCCGCCTCACCGATGTAACCGATCGCATCGCCATACCCATCGTAAGCAGGCACATCAATCAACGCATGCCGCGCCAAGGCACGATCCGCCGTGGCTGGCGCGTGACTTGCATGCCATTCCTTTCTGGAGCGGTTTCCCGATGCCTCACGAAAGGATTCACCATGCCCACGCTTTCCGCCGATCACATCGACATGCTGCGCAAGTCCGTGCGCGGCAAGGTGCTGTTGCCCGCCGACGCGGGGTACGACACCGCGCGTACCGTCTGGAATGCCACGGTCGACCGCAAGCCCGCGGTCATCGTGCAATGCACGGGGACGGCCGACGTCATGCAGGCCGTGAACTTCGCCCGCGATCATGGTCTGGCGCTGGCCGTGCGCGGCGGTGGGCACAACATTGCCGGTAGTGCGATCTGCAATGACGGGCTGGTGATCGACCTGTCGCAGCTACGCAGTGTCCATATCGATCCGCGCGAGCGCGTGGCCTGGGTCAGCCCCGGCGCCACGCTGGCCGACTTCGACCACGAGGCCCAGGCCCTCGCGCTGGCCACGCCGCTCGGGATCAATTCCACGACCGGTGTGGCGGGGCTGACGCTCGGTGGCGGCTTCGGCTGGCTCACGCGCAAGTTCGGCATGACCGTCGATAACCTGCTCGGCTGCGAAGTGGTGACCGCCGATGGCCAGCGCCGCTGGGCCGATGCGCAGCACGAGCCCGAACTGTTCTGGGCATTGCGTGGCGGTGGCGGCAACTTCGGCGCGGTCACGCTATTCCAGTTCAAGCTGCACCCGGTGGGCCCGATGGTCACGGCGGGGCTGCTCGTGTTCCCGGGCGTAGAGGCCAAGTCCGTGCTGCGCCAGTACCGCGCCTTCGCCGAATCGGCGATGCCCGAGGACCTCAACGTCTGGGTGGTATTGCGCAAGGCGCCGCCGCTGCCATTCCTGCCGTCGTCCGCGCATGGCACCAACGTGGTGGTGCTGGCCGCGTTCTACCTCGGCGATCCGGACACGGCGGACAAGGCGATCGATCCGCTGCGCGCCTTTGGCCAGACCGTGGGCGAGCACGTGGGCCAGATGCCCTACACGGCGTGGCAGCAGGCGTTCGATCCCTTGCTGACTCCGGGTGCGCGCAACTACTGGAAGTCGCACAACTTCACGCGGATCGACGATGCAGCCATCGACCTGATGACCGACTACGCGACGCGCGTGCCATCGCCGCATGCCGAGATCTTCATCGGGCAGGTGGCGGGCGTGGCCAATCGCGTGGCGCCGGACGCCACCGCCTACAGCCATCGCGATGCGCGTTATGTCATGAACGTCCATTCCCGCTGGGACCGTGCCGACGAAGATGCGGCCTGCATCGCCTGGGCGCGCGATTTCTTCAACGCCACCGCGCAATACGCCACGGGCGGTGTCTATGTGAACTTCATGACCGAGGACGAATCGGGACGCGTCAATGCGGCGTACGGACCGAACTACGATCGCCTGGCACGGGCCAAGCGCACCTTCGACCCGCAGAATCTGTTCTGCACGAACCAGAACATCAAGCCGGCGCCGTAACTCACCCCGTCGCGTACCCCCGACACGCCCAGGCGTGCATCGACGTGCCATGCGTTGCTATGATGCGGCGCATGGCCGACGACCTGTTCATTCCTCACCACGAATACGACATCACCGCGATCCGCGCGCAGGGCGCGGGCGGGCAGAACATCAACAAGGTGTCCAATGCCGTCCACCTGCGCTATGACGTGGGCGCATCCTCGCTCGCCGCCGATCACAAGGCGCGGCTGCTGGCGCTGCACGACCATCGCATCACGCGCGACGGCGTGATCGTGATCAAGGCGCAACAGCATCGCAGTCTCGAAATGAACCGCGAGGAAGCGGTCCGGCGCCTCCATGAACTGGTACGCAGCGTGGCGACGCCACCGCGCGAGCGACGCGCCACGCGGCCAACGCGCGCCTCGCGCGTGCGCCGGCTCGACGCCAAGACCCAGCGTGGGCAGACCAAGGCGCTGCGGGGCCGGGTGGTCGACTGATCGCAGGCCGTCGGGACTGGCTGCACGGCCGCCTCGTGCCCCGGCGAGTCCGGCCGGCGTGGTCGCAAGGACCCCGCGCCAGCCTGGCCCACTTCAGCGGGCGTTCTGCAGCGCGGCGATGCGCGACTCGATCGGCGGATGGCTGGAAAACAGCGCCAGCCACGACTTGCCGCCCGAGATGCCCATGGCCTGCATGTTCTGCGGCAGGCCGTCGGCGTCCAGGCCGCCCAGGCGGCGCAGCGCCGCCACCATCGGCGAAGGCGTGCCCATCAGGCCTGCCGCGCCGGCATCGGCACGGTACTCGCGATGGCGCGAGAAGGCGGCCACGATGATGCTGGCCAGGATGCCGAACACGATTTCGCAGACCACCACGGTGACCATGTAGCCGATGCCGGGGCCGCTCGACTCCTCGTCATTGCGGCGCAGCCACGAGTCGACGAAGTAGCCGACCACGCGCGCGAGGAAGATCACGAACGTGTTGACCACCCCCTGGATCAGCGTCAGCGTGACCATATCGCCATTGGCGATGTGGGCCACCTCGTGCGCCAGCACGGCTTCCACTTCGTCGTGCGACATCGACTGCAGCAGGCCAGTCGATACGGCCACCAGCGAATTCTTCTTCGAGGCGCCCGTGGCGAACGCGTTGGGCTCGCCTTCATAGATCGCCACTTCGGGCATCGGCAGGCCGGCGCGCGTGGCCAGTTTCTCGACGGTCTGGACCAGCCAGAGTTCGGTGCTCGTGCCCGGGTGCGTGATGACCTGGGCACCCGTCGACCACTTGGCGATGGTCTTCGACATCAGCAGCGAAATGAACGAGCCGCCGAAGCCCATCAGCGCGGCGAAAGCCAGCAGCGTGCCAAGGTTCAGGCCGTTGGCGGTCAGGAAGCGATTCACGCCCAGCAGGCTGGCCGTGAAGCTGAGGACAAGCATGACGGCGATGTTGGTCGCCAGGAACAGGACAATGCGTTTCATGGATGTGGGGCAAGACTCAGTAAGACGCGGACAGGCCGCAGACGCGCGCGACACGCCGTTGCGTGCCATGCGACAGGGATCGGCGCGGAAGGGCTTCCGCGCGAAAACAGGATCAGCCGCGCGGCGGGCGCGGCAGCAGGGGCAGGTCGGGGTCCGGCAGCGGCGCGCCGGCATAGCGCGGCACGGCACCGCGAGCCGCCGAGGTCACCACGCGCGGCATCGGCGTGGGCAGCAGCTGCTCGGCGAAATCGGCGCCCGGTGGCGTCGGCTCCGCGTTGTCGGCAGGGGAAGAGGATTCCGGCGCAGCCGGTGTGACGAAGTCCGCCTGGTCGGCGCCCACGGCGAGTGCGTCTTGCGCGATGGCGACAGCGTGTTGTGTCGGCTGCGCTTGTTGCGTCTGTTGCCCCGTGGCGAGATCGACGCCCGTTGCGGACGTGCCGAAGCCGGCCCAGGCCTGCAGCGGCAGGAAGGCAAGCAGCACGATCATCAACAGGAGCCGGAGCGGTTGCACGGGGGCGGGTGACGCGGGAGACAGAAAACGATGGCGTCGATTCTACAGGATGGCGCCCCGGCACGCAGACGCGCCCGGTGGGCTATCCGACGATGCGCAGCGCGGCGCGCGTGCCCCACCAAGCAGCTTCCTCGAATACCGACAGGCCGGACAGGTCGGCATGCGCGAACAGCACCGGACCATCGATCTCGCGCAGCGCGGTCAGGCCCGGGTTGGAGAGGAAGCCGGGCACCGGCGTCGCCATCGCATGGCCGCGCGCGGTGATTTCGACGGCATCGGCGTGGCGCCAGAATTCGCGTCCATAGACCGCGCGCAGGTCGGTCGTGGCCAGCTCCATCAGCGCCGCAGGGGATGCGCTGGCCAGCCAGCGCCGGACGGACTCGGGCGCGTCGGCGTCGAGCGGGCAATAGGCGGTGAAAGCCGTCTCCGATGGCCGCGCCTGCCGGATCCACTGGTGTGTCGCCACCACATAGCCCAACCCGCGCGATCCATGCACGACGTTGTCCCACGCGAGCGGCACACCGGCGCCTTCCTGTGGATAACCGCGCAAATGAAATGTCGAGACCAGCCATGGCGCGTGGCGCTGCAGATGGATGGCGGGATCGAAGCCCAGCGGGCGCAACGGCATCAGATGCGCGGCCACATGCAACGGCATCGCGCAGATCACGCGGCGCGCGCGGATGACCGACAGCCTGGGCGGACGATCGGTGCCATCGTGCCACTCCGCGCACAGCACACGCACCCCGTCGGCGCCGGGCTCCACCTTCACGGCCATCCCGCTTTGTCGCCACGGATGTTCGCTGCCCATGCGGGCATCGATCTTCGCCATCAGTCGCGTGTACAGGCCATGCAGGCCATCGGGCCAGGTCAATACCGCGCCATCGGCGGCGTTGCGGGCGTGCCCGCCACGGCTCGCGAAGTAATGGAGGCCGGCCCAGGCCGACACCACGTCGGCGCCGGCACCGTAGTCGTCGCGGCAGCAGTAGTCGGCGTACCAGTGCAGCGTCGGCGCGGTGAAGCCCTGCGCATTGAGCCACTGGCGGAAGGTCTGGCGATCGAGCACCGTCCAGGCCGGATCGCGCGACGACAGCGCCAGCGGCATCGCGAACACCTTGCGGCCGTCGCTGCCGGTGGCGCTGCGCAGTGCGTCCACCTGGGCGAGAAAGCGTGCGTGCTGGTCATGGAACGCGTGGCTGTCCGGCAGCAGGCCGTCCTGCCACGTGCCGTCGAAGTAGAGCCGCTCTTCCGGTGCATGCACGAGCACGCGTTCGTCGAAACGCGGACGCGCATCGAACGGATCGCGCTCGATCACGCCCACGTCGGCCAGCATCTCGCGTACATGGGTCGACTCGGCTGAAGGCAGCGGCAGATAGTGCGCGCCGCGCGGGAAGCCGATCTCGCCGAAGCGCCCGGCCGCGGCGTTGCCCGCGAACTCGGGGCCTTCGACCATGACGAAGTCGCGCAGGCCCGCGCGCGCGAGCTGCCACGCGGCCGACAACCCGCCCACGCCGCTGCCAAGGATTGCCACGTCGACGCGACGCTCCACGGCGGGCGCAGGCCAGCTGCGCGCATCGCGCAACGCGTGGCCCTCGGCCATGCCCGGACGCAGGACGATCGGCGACGGCTCGCGCAGCCCCAGACCGGCCAGGAAGTGCGCGGCATCGTTGCCGATGCGCTCGCAACCGGCCAGCGC
>OUNM010090997.1_pt1 | contig 10846 bp, 6 predicted proteins | sample 1769961 | NCBI WGS metagenome assembly OUNM01 (sample SAMEA3914820, study PRJEB12502) | metagenome | biome: forest; material: soil | place: USA | collected 2012-03-12 | depth 0.3 m
CGCCGAGACGGCGTCGACGATGGCGTCGGCGCGGCGCTTCCGGACCAGGGAGTCCTCGATGCCCGCCACGAAGGCGGCGGTGATCGTGACCTCGTCGAGATCGACAGGCTCCTCGGCGATCGGAGCGGCGTGCGGCGAGGCGGTGGTCTCGGCCCAGACCCGCACCGAGGCGTGGTCGGCGATCTCATAGCGCAGGCCGGTCCCGGCCAGCATGCGCTTCAGCGCCTCCTGCCAGGACGCGGCGCCGGAGACGGCGTTGACCCGATAGCTGCGCCCCGGCTCGGTCGAGAGGGCGAAGGCGCAGCCGGCCTTCAGGCACAGGGCCATCAGGGCGGCGCGGGCGTCCTGGGCGGGGATGTCGAAGCGGGTCACGGCCGCCTGGGCCGCCAAGGGTGCGACAAGCGGCGAGGCCAGGGTCAGCGCCGCGATCGACGAAGCGGACACGCGGCGGAACGACATGCGGCTGACTGACGGAGGCCCCCGGCGCGGCTGGGCGCCCAAGGTCTGGTAACGCCCGTTCGTGACAGACTCGCGACCCTATCGGGCTCGGGCGACGACCTCGTTCGGACCGTTGCGCACAAGCGTCACCGGCAGCACCTTGGCGGCGCGGTCGACCACGGTATCGCGACCTTCCAGGGGCAGCATGGCGGTGACGCGTTTACGGCCCAGGGCCGGATCGGCGAGGCGGATCTTCGCGTCGGTGTAGCGGCCGAGCTCAGCCAGCACCTCGGAGAGCGCCGCGTCCTGGAAGACCAGCCGGCGCTGGCGCCAGGGGACAGCCACGGCCGGATCGATCCGCGCCTCGCGGCGCACAACGCCGCCAGCCGCGTACGAGACCTGGTCGCCGGGCACGAGGCGGACGGGCTCGGTCGAGGCGCGGGGCTGACGAACCTCGACCGAGCCCTCCAGCAGCTCCACGCGGGCGCGGCCGTCGCGGAGGCTGGTGGCGAAATGGGTGCCGGTGACGACCACCTGGCGATCGGCCAAGGCGACCTGGAACGGATGGGCCTTGTCGTGGGCGACGGCGAAATAGGCCGCGCCCTTGTCCAGGGCCAGGCGCCGCACGCGGCCGTCGACCTTGGCGCGCAGGGTCGTGGCGGTGTCCAGCGTGACGACCGAACCATCGGCCAGGGTCACGTCGCGGATCTCGCCGACGGCGGTCGTATAGGTCGAGGCGCCCGCCAGCGGGTCGGAGAAGCGGGTCACCAGCGTCGGCGTGATGGCGATCGCGAGCGCGGCCGCGACCAGGCCGCCGGCCAGGGCGACGGGGGTCCAGCCGGTCGAAGCCTTCCGTTTCCGCGTCACGGCCGGCGGCGGCGGGACCAGGTTCAGGTCGCCGATGAACTCGGCGCGCAGATCGCGCGTGTCGCGCAGCAGACCCTTGGCCGCCTCGTAGTCGGCGAGGTTCCTCGGATCGGCCGACAGCCAGGCTTCGAACGCCGCCAGGGTCGCGGGCGGGACGGCGGGACGGCCCAGGCGCACGACCCAGTCCTCCGCGCTTTGCGGCCGGCGTTCGAACAGACTGGCGAGACGATCGAGCATCTTGGCGGATCAGGCTTTCCCAGGGTGGCTTGTCTTCACAACGATCGCGGAACGGAACACCTCAGGTCCCCCGAACCGCTTTCAGCCGTCGTAGCGCTTCGGCCAGGTGCTTTTCCACCATGCTGACCGAAACGCCCAGGCGGTCGGCGATCTGGCGATAGCTGAGATCCTCGAACCGATGCAGCAGGAAAGCGTCGCGGCAACGCGGCGGCAGGTCGCGGATTGCCGCGGCGATCCCGGCCAACTCCTGGCGGGCGATCGAGCGGCGATCGGCGGCCGGGTCCTCGCTGGGCGCGCTCTCCCAGGCCGCGGTCTTCTCGTCGGCGTCGAGCCACAGGGTGCGGGCCCGCTCGCGGCTGGCCTGTTTCCAGTGGTCCTTCAGCAGGTTCTTGGTGATCGCGAACAGCAACGGCCGCGAGTCGGCCTGGCCCAGCTCGTGGCCGGCGCGATGGAAGCGGGCGAAGGCCTCCTGGACGATGTCCTCGGCGTCCTCCAGGGCCTGTCCCCGCCGCTGCAGGAAGACGACCAGCTCCGCGCGCAGCCCGCTCATGCCGCCCCCGTTAGTCCCACGCGCGGAAACGCTCCCCCCGGCGAAGGGGGGAGCGCGACCGGTCATGGCGCCGAACGACCTCAGAAGGTCGCTCGCAGGCCGAAGTTGTAGCTCGGGCCATATTCGTGGATCTGGAAGAGCTGGCTCTTGGTCCCTTGATACACGCCCTGGCGCTCGTCGGTGATGTTCGTGCCTTCCAGGAAGACCTGGAAGTTCTTGCTGAACTTCCACGACGCGCCCATGTCCCAGGTGCCGAAGCCGTCGGCCATGATGGCGGCGTTCGGATCGGTGACCGCGTTGCTGCCTGGGCTGATATTGCCGTTGGCCGCGAATTCCGAGCGGAAGGTGTAGGAGAAGTGCACCTCGAACGGACCCTTCTCGAAGAACGGGCTGATCGAGTAGCTGGTGTCCGAGACACCCTGCAGCTTGGCCTTGGTCTTGCCGGCGGCGGTCAGGATCTCGCCCTCGCTGTCGGTGAAGGTGGCCGAGGCGGCCAGGCCCAGGCCGAAGTCCAGCTTGTAGGAGCCGCCGAACTCGACGCCGGAGATCTTGGCGTCGCCGATGTTCTGCGGACGGGTGATCAGCAGTTCCGACGACAGCGTCTGGCCGGTTCGGGTCGAGAACACGACCTGTTCCGGACGGGCGATGGCGCCGATGAAGTCCTTGATGTCCTTGTGGAACACGGCCGCCGACAGGCCGCCGAACTTGCTGAAGTACCACTCCAGCGAGGCGTCGTAGTTGTTGGCCGTGTAGGGCATCAGCTCGGCGTTGCCGCCGACGCCGACCTTGCTGCTCGCGGCGGCCTGGTCGAGGGCGATCTGGCCGCGCTCGTAGACGTCCGAGATCAGTGAGCTGTTCGGCACGGTGGCGGTGCGCAGGTCCGCCAGCGACGGACGCGTCAGGCTCTTGGCGGCGGCCAGGCGCAGCAGCAGGCCCTCGGCCAGGGTCACCTTGACGTTGGCGCTGGGCAGGAACTTGTCGTAGCTGCCGTTGAAGGTCTTGGGCGTGATCACCGTGGTCACCGCGCCGGTCGCGCCGGTGGCGGCGGTCAGCAGGGTGCCCTTGACGGTGGTGTCGGTGGTCACCCAGCGCAGGCCGATATTGCCGGTGAACGCCTTGCCGCCCAGGTCGCCGTCAAAGTCGGCGCGGGCATAGGCCGCGCCCACCTTCTCGCCGACATAGTAGGACTGCTGCATGTCGGCGCCCGTGGCGGTCAGTTGGTCCGACTGCGGGGCCGCGCCGTCGAACTCGTTGTTCGGGACCACGAAGCTGGCCATGAACTTGCTGCGATTGAAGCTCATCCACGGGCCGATGCCGGCGGCGATCGACTTGTCGAAGATGTTCGAGTTCAGGCGGTAGTCGAGGAACGAGCCATCCACCACGACGCCCGAGCGGGCGTTCATCACCCGGTCGCGGCGCTGATAGTCACGGCTGCGATCCGTGTACTGGCCGCCAAAGCGCAGGCCCGACAGGCGCGCCAGACCCAGGCCCACATCGACCTTGCGCGAGATGTCCAGGATGCCGGTCTTGTCCTCGTCCTTCGAGTTGGTCGGACGGATGCGGTAGCTGGAGAACGTCGTCGAGGTCGGGTCCAGCAGGTTCAGGTTGGTGCTGACCTTGGCGACCTGCAGATCGCCGACCGGATCCTCGCCATAGGCGAAGCTGTAGGTCAGGCCCGGAGCGTTGTCGGCCGTGCGGCTTTCCAGGCGTTGCAGCGGGGTGTCGAGGCCGCTCTTGGCCTGCGAGTAGCTGAGCGAGGGCTGGACGGTCCAGCCGGCGACGTCCCAGTCGGCGGCCAGCTTCACGAACAGGTTCTTGTGGTTCTGCTTGGAGAATTCCGCGTTGCGGCTGATGCGGCCGCCGTTGATCGTGCCGCCATAGAGCAGGCCGTTCTTGATCGTCGCGCTGCCGGCGACCAGGCGCTGGGCGAAGTCGGCGCGGCCGCCCCACTCGAAGCCGACCCGGTTCTCGTCGATCTCGTTCTTGAAGTTCGAATAGAGCGTGTCGAGCGTCACCGACAGATCCTTGGTCGGCTTCCACTGCAGGCCGCCGGCGAAGCTGAGGCGCTTACGCTGCTCATGCTCCAGGGTCAGGGTGATGTCGTTGGCGACGTTGACGTTCTGGCCGTCGACCACGCGCTTGGTGAAGCCGAAGGTCTGGAAGCGTTCGAACTGCACGTCGCGGGTCTGGTACGAGACGCCGGCGATCACGCCGAACGTGCCGTCGGCGTTGCGCCAGGCGCCCGACAGCGAGGCGTTCGGGGTGTGCTCCTCGGTGCGGTTCTCATAGTGAGTGAAGGCGCGGGCCGAGACGAACGGATCGGTTTCCAGCGCGTGGGCCAGGCGGATGTCGATGTTCGAGCCGATGCCGCCGTCGATCTGGTCGGCGGTCGGGGTCTTGGCCACCACGATGGCCGAGATCAGGTCGGCCGGGATGACGCGGAACTGGAACTGACGGCCGCTCTGGTCCGAGTTACGGATGTTTTCGTTATAGGCGATCGGCGAGCCGTTCAGGGTCACCGCCTGGAAATTCGGACCCAGGCCCCGGACGCTGACGAACTGGCCTTCGCCGGCTTCGCGCGAGATCGAGACGCCCGGCACGCGCTGCAGGGCCTCGGCGACGTTCACGGCCGGGAAGTTGCCGATATCCGAGGCCGAGACGGCGTCGACGATCCCATCGGCGTTGCGCTTGACCACCAGGGCGTCGCGCAGGCTGTTGGTGAACGAGCCCGTGACGATGACCTCGTCGACCTGGGTGTTGTCGGCCGGGGTGGTCTGCTGGGCTTGGGCCGAGGCCGCCGTCAGGGCGCCGGCGGCGACGGTCGCCAGCAGCCAGGTCGCGCGGGCGCGGCCGCTCAGGGCGTTCTTTCCGGACATCTTCAGTACTCTCCGCTGGTCGATCTGGGTTCGACGGCGGCCGCCAGCGGGGGCCTCGGCCCCGCGCTCGCGCGCCCCTCCGAACCGCTCAACGACGGCCCCCGACGGGCCCTCAGCGGCGAGATGCGGATTTCATCAAAACTTCACGGCCGGGCGGGCTGGGACGCCTTGGCCAGGATCGCGTCGAGCTCGGCGCGGGCGGCCTCCATGTCGCGCCGGAAGTAGGGCGAGACGTGCTCGGCGGCGTAGATCGTCGCCCCCGACTGCGCGCCGGCCTCGGCGGCGCTGAAGCTGTGCGAGCCGCAGATCCAGCGGCTCTCGTCGTAGTCGCGGCCGCGGGCGTAGAGCGCGTCGGCCCTGCTGGGGGCCAGCTCGGCCAGGATCATCGCCACGTGCATGCCGAAGGCCGAGTGGCCCGACGGATAGTCGGGATTGCCGGCCAGGTGGTCGGACTTGGCCTCGCAGATCGGCGCGTCGGGCTTGCCGAGGTACGGCCGCTTGGTCGCCCAGTGGGTCTTGGCGTCGCCGACCACCGAGCGGTCCTCGCCGGCCCGTTCCAGGAGCGCCGCCAGGATCGGGGCCTGCGCCGGATCGATCGTCACGCCCAGGGCCCCGGCGAAGTGCTTCCAGATCGAACCGTCGACATCGTCGGTCGCCCGCTGCCAGCGCGCCGAACCCTTCAGGGCCCGGCTCTGGTCGAAGATGGCCGCGTCGGCGATGGCGCGCGGCGAGCCGGCGGCCGGCGGGGCGGCCAGGGTCTTGGTCAGGTCCGGACGCTGGGCGGGGGCCAGATAGCCCTGGACCGGCGCGCCCGGCAGGCTCTCGAACGGCGTCGGGCAACCCTTGGGCATCCGCACCGGATTGCAGGTCGCGGCCTCGCCGCCGGTCAGGCGCACCGTGTAGCCGCCGGGGAAACGCGGGTCCGCCCACAGATAGTCGGTCGACACGTACTGCGCGCCGCTGGAAAGCGCGGCGCTGCGCATCGAGACGTCGTTCTTGCGCGCCTGGACGGTATCGGCGTCGGCGCGGGTGCGGACGATGAAGCCCGCCTTCACGGCGGCGGCGATGCGCGCGCGCTGGCCGATCGGGTCGTTGAGGGTTAGATAGGCCGCCGCCGGTGACGCCTCGTCGGTGTTGACGAACATGGCCCGGCCCTCCAGCGACTTGCGGGCCCCGCGATAGGCCGCGACCTTGTCGGGGCTTTCGTCGAGGGCGAAGAAGACCTTGCCGCGCGCCTTGTCCAGGGTCGGCCAGCCGTCGGTCATCACCGCTTCGCGCAAGGTCGCGCGCTTGCCCTGGATCTGGTCGGGCGTGATCAGTTCGGCCTCGGCGAACACCGAGCGGATCTCGGCGTCGAGGGCGTCGAACGCCTTCTCATCAAAGGGCGGGGCCGCGACGCCATTCGGGAAGCTGGACGGGCCGTCCTTGGCGTTCAGCAGGATCAGGATCGGCGCGTGGTCGGGATGGGCCTTCGACCAGGTTCGGATCTGGGTCAGGCATTCGACGAAGGTCGGGCAGGTCGAGCGGAAATCGACGTCCTGCATGTGCATGACCTTGTAGCCCGGCTTGGCCATGGCCGCGGCCCAGGCTGGGGTCGGGACGATTCCCTTGCCGAACACGGTCGGAGGCTTGGCGAAGCGGCCGCCCTCGGGGTCGCGCACCACGTCCAGCTCCAGCTGGCGAGCGCCGGCGTCCAGCTCCTCCGTCAGCGGACGATGGCCGTAGTCGAGGCCCAGCGGCCCCTGGCCGGCCGCCGCGACCATGGCCGCCATCTCCTCGGGCGGGACCCACTGCTTGTAGGAATTGTGCGTGCCGACCGCGAGGATGTCGTTGAGGCGCGGCGCCGTCGCGCTCGGTTCGGCCGCCATCAGGGCCAGCAGCAGGCTCAGCATCGTCGTCTCCGGTACAGCTAGGGCCAGGACCGGTACTGCCGTTTTGTGACAGTCGTGCGCCGGTTCAGGCCGGGGGCTTCGCCAGTTGGCCGTTGATCTTCACATTGTCGAAGGTCAGTCCCTCGACATGGCTGACGATGTTCTCGCCAGAGACGGCGTTGAATTCGCAGTCGCGCAGGACCACGTCGCGGATCGGCGCGTTGGGAAAGCCCTGCAGGTCCAAGGCGCGCGGGCTCTTGCCGCTGACCAGCCGTTCGACCACCAGGTTGCGAAAAACCGGGACGTACGGCCCGTCGGCGCCTTCCTGGTAGTTGTAGTCGATGGTGATCACCGCCTTGGCCACCTGGCCGACGGCGATGTCGCGGATGTGGATGTTCTCCAGCGTCCCGCCGCGCATGGCGTTGTTCTTGAAGCGGATGGCGATGTCCAGGCGCGGGCTGTCCATCTTGCAGCGCTCGACGAAGACGTTGCGCACGCCACCGGTGATCTCGCTGCCCAGGGTGACCCCGCCGTGGCCGTCCATCATCCGGCAGTCGCGAATGATCACGTTCTCGGTCGGCTTCTTGAGGCGACGCCCCTCGGCGTTGCGGCCCGACTTGATGGCGATGCAGTCGTCGCCGGTGTCAAAGACGCAATTCTCGATCAATACGTCGCGGCAGGATTCCGGATCGCAGCCGTCGTTGTTCGGTCCGCGGCTGTGGATGTTCAGGCCTCGGACGATGACGTTCTCGCACTCGACCGGATGGATCTCCCACATCGGCGAATTGACGATCGTCAGCCCCTCGATCAGCACGTTCCGGCAGCGATAGGGCTGGACGAACATGGTCCGGATCATATGGCCGGCCCCGAACACCCGCTCCTCGACCGGAACGCCGGCCTCCCCCATGTCGCCAAGGCGCTTGCGATCGCTAACCGCGCCGGGCGGCGGGCGGTGGCCCCAGTTCCACCAATGGTCGGCGTCGGCCTGGCCGTCCAGGGTCCCCTCGCCGGTGATGGCGATGTCCCGCTGCTCGAAGGCGTAGATGAATGGCGAATAGTTCATCAGCTCGATGCCTTCGTGCCGGGTCAGCACGTTGGGCAGATAGGCGGCCGGGTCGCGCGAGAACTTGAGCGTCGAGCCTTTGGCGACATGCAGCTCTGTGCGGCTCTTCAGGTGGATCGCGCCGGTCAGCCAGACACCGGGCGGGACCACCACGCGACCGCCGCCGGCCTTGGACGCGGCGTCCAGCGCGGCGGCGATCGCCGCCGTGCAGTCAGCTTCGGGCTTGGCGCCGAACCGGGTGATCAAGAAATCGCGACGCGGGATGGCCGGCGGCTTGATCCGCGCCAGGATGGTCTCGGCCTCCTTCCACGCATCGTCGCGCTCGGGCGCGGCGGCGCGCGCGAAGGCCGGAACGCCGGCGAGGGCGGCTGTAGAGGCGATCAGGGCGCGGCGGGTCGTCTGCATCGGCGGACTCTTCAGGGCAATGGCAGGGGATCGCGGCCGCCGCGCCAGGCCCAACGCACCTGGTCGGGATGGCCCAGCTTGCGGTCGGCCGCGCGCGTCGAGGCCAGTTCGCGATCGAACTCGGCCTCTTTCAGCGGAACGCCGATGGCGTCGGTTGGATTGACGAAGGTCACTGGGCGCGGGAAGGCGGCCAGGGCCAGGTCGCCGAGCTCGTAGCGGCGCAGCACGCCGGGCGGCAGCACCTCGGGCAGTTCCCGCTGGATCGGCTGGTCCACGGCCATGTGATAGGCGGTCAGGCTGTCGTCGGCATAGATCGCGGCGACGCGGTCGTCGACCACGCCCAGGTGCAGGGCCACCGGGCCCAGGGCGCCGATCCCGTAGACGCTGATCGCCTTGGGATCGACGTCCGCCCGCGCCGCCAACCAGTCCATGGCCCTGACGGCGTCGTCCAGACGCAGGCCGAGCGGCGTCTTGTCGACCAGCAGGGCGCGAGTGGCCAGCAGGTTCCAGTCGCCCAGCACGGCGGCCTTGAGCTCCTCGGTCCCGCCGGCGCCGCGGGCGACCAGGGTCAGGACCACATGCCCCGCCTTGGCCAGGCGCGCGGCCTCGGCCTTCACCGTCTGGGGCTGGCTGGTCAGCAGCAGGACGGCGGGCTTGCGGCCCTCGCCCTCGGGCAGGGTCAGCATCGCGTCGGCTGCCTGGCCATCGGCCATCCTGAACCGCAGGGCGCCGTTCGGGCCTTCAACCACCTCGGGCGGCGCGGCGCCGGGCCGGGCTTCGGCGAAGGTCACGGCGCGAATGTCGGCCTTCAGCCTTGTCCGCAGCGCCGCGAGGTCGGCCGCCGTGGCGACGACCGGGCGCTTGGCCGAGACGGTCTTGGCGCGGGCCGCGTTCAGGCTCTGGATCGTCTCGCCGCCGATCGAGGTCGAGAGCTGGCCGGTCGGAGTGACCTGCAGCTGCTCGGGATCCAGGCGCGGCGGGGCGCCGAACGGACGCTTGTCGGGTTCGTTCTTCAGCCAGCGGGTGAAGAAGGCGACGATGTCCGGCGAGACCGGCGCCAGCGCCCCGTGGCCGCCGGGCCCGTAGAACCAACTCAGCCGGTCTTCGGCCCCATAGAGCTTGTAGACGCCCCGCGCTTCCTCGACCGCCCGCTTGGCGCCGGCGAAGGGAAACATGTCCTCGGTAGTAGAGACCACGGCATAGGCGCGCGGCGCGGCCATCTCGACGAAGTCGGGGATATCGAGGCCGGCGGCCAGGAAGCCTGGGATCGACTGCTCGCCGTCCTGGGGTCCGACCGTCGACAGCAGGTGATCGAAATCGGTGACATAGCAGGCCGTGGCCGTGGCCTTCACCCGCTCGTCCAGGGCCGACAGGAAGGCCGTGATCGTGCCGCCGCCGGAGCAGCCGAACGCGCCCAGGCGGCTGGCGTCGACGTCAGGCCGCTCGGCCAGGTAGTCCAGTCCCCGCACGGCGTCCCAGATGAAATAGCGCGAGACGTGGTCGCCCAGCGGCGCGGTCTGCCAGGCGGCCAGGCTGTGCTCGCCCGTCGGCCGGCCCACCTTGGAGGCGCCCAGTTCGGGATCGTAGTGCTGCAGCCGCTCGCCTTCCGAGACGATGTCGTAGGCCAGCACGATCATACCCGCGCGCGCCAGGTTCACGGCGAAACCGCGATTGCCGATCTTGCCGTCGAGGCCATGGCCGGGCGCGACGATGATCGCCGGAAAGGGCCCTTTGCCCTGGCCGGTCGGGACGTAGACATTGGCCGTGACGTGATAGCCCGGCAGGCTGTCATAGGTGATCTTCTCGACCTTGAAGCCGTCTTCCTGGATCACGCCGTAAATCTTGGCGGCCAGGGGCGTACGGATCTCGGGCAGACCGCCGATCAGCTTGAGGACAGTCGCTTTATTGCGGGCCTTGCGGGCTTCGGCCTGTTCCTTCGTCGCCAGCCCGGCGACCTCGGCCTCGCGCGCCTTCAGATGGGTTCGCGCCAGGCTGTCGATATAGGCGGTCAGCTCGGTTCGGCCATTGGGCGTCGCTTGCGCCAGCGCCAGGCTCGGCGTGACCGTCGCCAGCAGTCCGGCGACCATCAGAGACGCATTTCGAACGACGCGCGCAGCCGTTGACGCCATCACTCCACCCTTCACATGACACCGGTGTCACGGCCCAACGGTCCGGCCCGGCGTTTCTATCTCCCGGGAGAAGCCGGGCGGCAGAAGGTTCTGCAAGGGTCGGAGGCTGTCAAACCTCTTTCTTGGAGTGCGCGAAGCGCAATCTATGAGTGTGGAGAGAGACAGCAAAAAGCCCCGGCCGATCGGTCGGGGCGAATATCAGGCCTGTGGGTGCGGGGACAGGATTTGAACCTGTGACCTTCAGGTTATGAGCCTGACGAGCTACCGGGCTGCTCCACCCCGCGTCAGGGTGTTTGTTGTGAGATTGCGAGTGCAGGGTTTGGACTTTGGGGTTTGATATCCTTTTGGCGGACCTGGCGGCGACCTACTCTCCCGCGCCTTGAGACGAAGTACCATTGGCCCAGGGGGAC
>OUNM011353418.1_pt1 | contig 10845 bp, 10 predicted proteins | sample 1769961 | NCBI WGS metagenome assembly OUNM01 (sample SAMEA3914820, study PRJEB12502) | metagenome | biome: forest; material: soil | place: USA | collected 2012-03-12 | depth 0.3 m
GGTTCGACGCGAACTCGTATCTCTACATCACCCGCGCGATGGACTACTTCGATCTTGCGGAAGAGCATGGCGGCCTGCTCGCCAATGCCTTCGCCAAGTCGAAAGCGCGCTTCTGCCTCGTCAGCTTCGATACCGACTGGCTCTACCCCACGGCGGATTCGCGCAACGTGGTCCACGCGCTGAATGCCGCCGGCCTGCCGGTGAGCTTCGTGGAGCTGTCGGCCCCGTTCGGGCACGACTCGTTCCTGCTCGACGTGCCCGCGCTGGACCGTGTGGTCGAGGGATTCCTGAGTGAGAGATTCCGGGGGGAAGGCCGCTAAGATGCCCGAAATCGAACTGAGCGACGATACCGCGCGGCTGGATGTTACGCGCATCCACGGCTGGCTGGAGTCGAGCTACTGGACGCCGGGCGTCGCGCGCGAACAGGTGGAGCGCCAGATTGCCGGATCGCACTGCCTTGGCGCATACCTCCCGGATGGCACGCAGGTCGGCTTCGCCCGCGTAATTTCCGATCGCGCCAGCTTCGCCTGGCTGGCCGACGTCTGGGTGGATGAGCCCGCGCGCGGGCAGGGGCTGGGCCGCCGCATGGTGGACTGGTTTATCGAACATTCCGACTATGGCGACATTCGCCGGTTCATGCTCGCCACCAAGGATGCCCACGGCGTCTATGCCAAACTGGGCTTCAAGCCGCTGGCCCGGCCGGACAGGCTGATGGAGAAGCTCTCCGGACCGTTCGCCGCTATTCTCGCAACGGATTCCTGACCATGCTGCGCCCCGACCTTGCCGTGATCGCCGCCAATGTCGCGCCCGGATCGCGCGTGCTGGATGTCGGTTGCGGTGACGGTACGCTGATGCAGGCGCTGCGTGACGACAAGCGCTGTGACGCGCGCGGGATGGAACTCGATTCCACCGACGTCGGCGTCTGCGTGGGCAAGGGCCTCTCGGTGATCCAGGGCGATGCCGACAAGGATCTGGCCTTCTATCCCGACCAGTCGGTGGACTACGCGATCCTGTCGCAGACTTTGCAGACGACCATGCGGCCCGACGTGGTGCTGGAAGAACTGCTGCGCATCGGCCGCCGCGCCTTCGTCAGCTTCCCCAACTTCGCGCACTGGCGCGTGCGCGTCTCGCTGCTGTGGGGCGGGCGCATGCCGGTAACGCGGCTGCTGCCGATCCCGTGGTACGCCACGCCGAACATCCACCACCTGACGGTAGAGGATTTCCGCGAACTGCTGAAGGAACGCGGCATCAAGGTGGAAGGGGCATGGTTCCTTTCGGGCGACAAGCAATGCAGCGCGGCGGCGGCCAACTTCCGCGCCGAGCATGCGGTGTTCCTGCTCTCTCGCTAAGAGACTCGCCGGGGGGATAGCGCCCCCGATTCTCTCCCGCACATGACCGCATTGCCGGGGCACCATGCGTCTGCCCCAGTGGTGCCACGCGCGCAAAGCGCGGAAAACCGCGCCTCTCCGGCATGTCGGCAGGGGGCTTGCGAGCGATTCTTCGCACCTGCAATATAATCTAGACGCGGCATGACGTTCGTATTACGATGTCTTCAATTAGTATTACTAAGGTGGGCAGTCAAGTATTACGGGGTCAGGCGTATGGACGGAGTTCGTGTTGGTAAAAGGCTGATAGGCACCCAATCGCCAGTCACTGTGGGGTGGGAAAATATTCCCCGCGTGGAAGGCGGCCCGGTGAAGCAGTTCGTATTCACCTGGTTCCAGCCCACCATGCTCTTCGCCCTGCTTGCCTTCTGGTACTACGCCCCCAACTCCATCGCCAAGGCATCTACCGCCATCGGCATCGGCATCGGCTTCAAAGTATTGCTGATGGCGATGGAATGGTTCTTTCCCCGCTACGAAAGCTGGCAGCTGACCTGGAAGGAAGTGACCACCGACCTGTTCTATGTTGGTCTTGGCTATACTATACTGCGCCTGGTGGACGGCTATATCGGTGATGGACCGATGACGGAGGCGATCCAGCATGCCCTGAACTGGGACAAGTTTGCCTGGTTCACGGGCCTGCCGCTGCTGGTGCAGGCGTTCCTGATCGTCTTCATCTTCGATTTTGGCCAGTATTGGATGCATCGCGGGATGCACAACTGGTACCCGCTGTGGCTGAGCCACTCCGTGCATCACTACATCACTCAGTTGAACATCAATAAAGGCGCGGTCGGCAACCCCACCGAACTGTTCCTGATCGGCCTGGGTGTCGGCGGTTTCTTTGACTTCCTGCCCCGCGCGGCACTGCTGGCCGGTACTTTCGGCATGGCCATCGGCACGTACCAGCACATCAATGTGCGCTTCAATTCGCCGCGCTGGTGGCGATACCTGTTCAACACCACCGAACATCACAGCGTCCACCATTCGCGCGATTACGAAGCCAGCCGCAGCAACTATTCCAACACCTTCATCTTCATCGATCGCATGTTCGGGACCTGCATCGATGGAGAGGCGGAACTGTTGGGCATGGAAGGCGGCCGCCGCATGTCGATCCGCGAACAGATGACCTATCCCTTCACCGAAGCGTGGAAGACGATGAAGGAAAAGTTCGCGCGCCAGCCAACTGCCGTACCCGCTGAGTAAATTGAGCCAGTCGCGCACCGAGAGGCTCCTCGCTACCCATTCATCGAGTTCAGGCCGGGCCGCCCATGACCGGTCCGGCCTGAGCCCTGTCGCCAAAAAATACTCTCCAAAAGGGGAATCCATGAACGTGCGTTTCATCGACTGGATCTGGCATGTCAGAGGCAGCCTGGCACTGGCGCCCGAACAGTCCGGTCAGGATGCTTTCGACCGCCTCGATTCGCTGTTCCGGGAAAGCGGCACCAGCCACGAACGCACGATCGACACGCTGACTTTCCGCAAGAAGGACCAGGCGGCGCAGGACAAGATGTCGGTCTTCGATGGCGGCGTGCTGCGGATCGAACAGGGCGTGGCTGGATCGGTGCTGCGCTACAACCTGACCAGCCGGGCCTTGCTGTTCTGCTTTCTGGCGCCGCTGCTGTTCCTGGCTTTCGGCCAGTTGACGATCCTGTCAGGCAAGCTGGAAAAGCCGCCGACGGCGGAAGAATCGAAGAAAGCGGAAAAGGAGAAGGCCGAAGTGCCGATGAACCCGATCGACAAGGCCCTTGGCGCGCCTGCTCCGGAAAAGAAGGACAAAGATAAGGATAAAGACAAGTCCAAGGAGAAGGACAAGAAGCCGTCGCCCACGCCGTCCTACGTCTTCGCCGGAATCTTCGCGGCGCTCTACGTCGTCGGGCGGCTGCTGGAAGGGCGGATGGTGAAAGTGCTGTTTCGAAAGCGGCTGGTGGGGGCTTAGAGCCTGGTTGGAAAAAAGCCCGTATGGGCATTTTCGGCCGGTGCCGCGAAATTCGCTTCTACGCGAATTTCCAAACGGACTCTTAGCTGCATAGATATCGCGTGAATTCGGGCGTCCTGGCAGCATTGCGTTGGAATCGCGCAAGTCCTTGATCCCAAAAACACTTCGCATTACTCTCGTCGGCGGCCGGGGGGCTCGACGTCGGGAGTCATCTTGATGGTGAAGTCGCCTGCCTTGGCCCGTTCTGCGGCCATTTTACTTGCCCTTACGCCGCTTGCATCCGTCTCTGCGCAGGATTCGACTGCACCCAGTCAGCCCGAAGTGCTGTTCCGCAATGTCCGCGTCTTCGACGGGCATTCGGATCGGCTGACCGGGCCCGTCAACGTCTCGGTCAAGGACGGCACCATCGCTGCGATCGGTACCGGGATCACCGGCGGCTCCGGCGCGCTGGTGATCGATGGGCGCGGGCGCACGCTGATGCCGGGGCTGATCGATGTTCACGTCCACCTGACTTTCAGCGCGTTGACCGAACCGCAATTGCTCGCACCGGACCTGACGCCGCAAAAGGCGGAACAGGCGGCGGCGGTGCAGTCGAAGGCGATGCTGCTGCGCGGTTTCACCGCCGTGCGCGACATGGGCGGGCCGATCTTTGGGCTGAAGGCCGGGATCGACGCGGGCAAGTACGAAGGGCCGCGCATCTGGCCCTCCGGCGCGGTAATCAGCCAGACCTCCGGCCACGGCGACTTCCGCCTGCCCAATGAGCCTTCGCGCCGGTTCTTCGGCAAACCCTCTCGCGCGGAGCAGTTGGGCGCCACTTTCATCGCCGACGGGCGTGACGAAGTGCTCACCGCCACGCGCGAAAACCTGCGGTTCGGCGCCAGCCAGATCAAGCTGATGGCGGGCGGCGGATCGTCCTCCGAATACGATCCCATCGATGTGACTCAGTATTTGCCGGAGGAAATCTCTGCCGCCGTCGCCGCGGCGGAGGATTGGGGCACGTACGTCACCGTTCACGCCTATACCCCGCGCGCGGTGCGCCGGGCGGTGGAGGCCGGGGTGAAATGCGTGGAGCACGGGCAGTTGCTGGATGAGGCGACGGTGCAGATGCTGGCCGATCGCGGCGTATGGCTATCGATGCAGAACCTGCCGCCGCCGCTGCCCAGCGACCCGCCGGACCGCGTCGCCAAGAAGATGCAGGTGCGCAACGGCGCGGACCAGGTCTGGGCCTGGGCGAAGAAAGATCACGTGAAGATCGCCTGGGGCACGGACTTTCTGTTCCGGCCGGAGGAGAACGCCGAACAGAATGCCTATATCCTGCGGCTGAAGCAGTGGTTCACCAATGCAGAGATTTTGAAGCTGGTGACTTACGACAATGCGCAGCTGCTGGCACTGTCAGGCGAGCGGGCACCCTACAAGGGCAAGCTGGGCGTGGTGGAGCAGGGGGCGCTGGCGGACCTGATTCTGGTCAACGGCGATCCGCTTTCCAACATCGATCTGATCGGCGATCCGGCACGCAATTTCTCGGCGATCATGAAGGGCGGCAAGCTCTACAAGCGCGAAGGCGTGTAGGGCCTGCCGGCGCCCGCCAGATGCATTCAATGTGCATCCAATGTGCGGTCAGGTGCCGTTCGGGTCACGCCGATGCAGGCGTGGCCCGAACCGCCGATCAGCTCACTTTCAGGCCGCAATACATGCCCAGCTTGTTACCGTCCGGATCGCGCATATAGGCCCCGAAAGCGCCGCGCGCCTGCGGTTTGGGCTCAGGCTGACCTTCGCACGTGCCGCCATGGGCAAGGCCGGCGGCGTGCCAGGCGCGCACGGTGTCCTCGTTCGGCGCTTCGAACAGCACGGTGCCGCCGTTGGCATGGGTGGCAGGCTGTCCATCACGTGCAGGGCCCAGCATGAACTTGAAGCCATCGACATCCCACAGCACGATCGGCCATTCGGGCGTGGACTGGCACGGCCCGACGCCCAGCGTGGCGAACGTCGCGTCGTAGAATTCGCGCGCCTTTTCAAGGTCATTGGTGCCGAGGCGCAGGCTCTTCAGGATCATCGCTTCTCTCCCAGAAAGGCCGGTCCGCCTCGTTGGACGGACCGGAGCCGAAGGCGGTTCAGCCCGCGCGGTACATCGCGCAGAGCTTGTTGTTATCGGGGTCGCGCAAGTAGGCGAGGTAGAGCGTGCCGAACGGAAATTCGCGCGGCCCCGGCGCATCCTCGCAGCTTGCGCCGCCAGCGGCGCAACCGGCGGCATGCCAGGCGTCCACCGCATCGGCGCTGTCCATCGTGAAGCCCACAGTGCCGCCGTTGGCGAACGTGGCGGCATCGCCGTTCAGCGGGCTGACGACCATGAAATTCGATCCATTATGCATCCAGCCCAACCGGCCGGCGGCGGGATCGCTGAGCACCGGCGTTGCGCCCATGGTGCCGAACACGGCGTCGTAGAAGGTCTTGGCGGTATTGAGGTCGTTGCTGCCGACGCAGATGTGGCTGAACATTGCAGGTTCCCTTGCGGTTGTCCGATTGGGTGAGGGCCGGCCATTGGCCGATATTCTTCTTGTGGGGATGGTTTCACCATCGGACGCCGTCGGGTCAATCGGCTCCGTGTAATCGGCGGAGAATATCGTGCTGGTGCTCTCGCCCGCGCGATGGCTTGCTTTCTGCGGGGCAGATGATCGGCAAGGCGCGCAGTTATCCACGCGTTTCGGCCCGAGAATGACTCTGCGGAAATGCTTCGGGTGGACGCTGGCGGGCGGGTTTGGCATTCAAAATCGCCATGTGGCACATCTTCCAGTTCCCGCTCTGCCCGTTCAGCCGCAAGGTTCGCCTGCTGATGGCCGAAAAGGGCATCGCCTACGAACTCCAGACCGCGCGCCCGTGGGAGGGGGAGGACAGGCTTTTCGAGATGAATCCGGCAGGCCGCACCCCCGTGGTGAAGGAGGCGGAGCGTAACATCGTCCTCTCCGACAGCCGCGCGATCTGCGAATATTTCGAAGAAACGGTTGAGCGGAACCCGCAGATCAGCGGCACCGTGCAGCAGCGCGCGGAAATCCGCCGCCTGATCGCGATGTTCGATGAGAATTTCTTCAACGATGTGTCCGGCCCGCTGCTGCATGAGCGCATGAAAAAGCGCCTCGTCCTGCGCCAATCGCCCGATGCGAAGATCCTGCGCGAATCGATGAAGCTGGCGCACGATTATCTCGATTACATCGATTACCTGATCGACAATCGTCCGTGGCTGGCGGGTTCCACGATGACCCTGGCCGATCTGGCAGCCGCCGCGCAGATTTCGGTGGCGGACTATCTGGGCGGCCTCGACTGGTCGAGCCACGAACAGGCGCGCGGCTGGTATCTGGTGATGAAGTCGCGCCCCTCGTTCCGCCCGCTGCTCAGCGAGCGGATGGAAGTAATCCAGCCGCCCAGCCACTACGCCGAAGTCGATGCCTGACGGCGCTTCCGCGATAGGATATGAAAAGGGCCGCTCGATCGAGCGGCCCTTTTGCGTTTCAGGTGCCTTGCCGTCTCAAGCGACAGCCGACTTGGTGCCGAAGCGCCCGTGGTTGCGGAACCGCGTCATCCAGCGGTCCAGGAAGAGTTCCAGCGGGCGTGGGGTAACCCCAATCTCGGCCAGGCCCGGAAGCGTGCCGCTGGCCACGTTGCCGGCCTTCAGCAGCTTGAACTGGTCGGTGCTGATCGGCGTGCCGGGCAGGGCGGCGATCAGGCCGGAGAGGCCGTCTGGCAACGCGATGAGCGTACGCTGGCGGCCCTCAGCCGCCATGATGCGCTTGTTGAGGTCGAGCATTGTGTAAATTTCGGGCCCGGCCAGCTCGAACGTCTTGCCGCCGTGAAGCTCAGGCGCGCCAAGGGCGATGGCGATCGTTTCGGCCACGTCGTCCACGAACACCGGCTGAAGCTTCGCCTCCGGCGCGAAGACCGGCAGCACGCCGGCGCGGGAGATCAGTTCGCCAAACATCATCACGAAGTTGTCGTCCGGCCCGAACATGATCGCCGGGCGCACGATCGTGGCACTGGGGAACTCTGCCAGCACGGCCCGCTCACCCTCCGCCTTGGTGCGGGCATAGGCCACATCCGAACCTGCATCGGCGCCGATCGCGGAAACGTGGACGAAAGCCTGCGCACCGGCGGCCTTGGCTGCGGCGGCGATGCGGCCCGCGCCCGAACCCTGCACGGCGTCCAGATCGCCGGTGAACGCGCCGACCAGGTTCACTACCGCGTCTGAACCTTCCAGCACGCGGGCGAGCGAATCCAGCTTGCTGACGTCGACGCGGGCAAACTGAATCTGGCCCAGATTGCTCAGCGGCTTGATCGACCACGCCTTGTCGGGGTTGCGGCTGGCCACCCGCACGCGGGCGCCGCGCGCGAACAGTTCCTGCACCACATGCCTGCCGAGAAATCCACTGCCGCCCAGCAGGGTGACAATCTTGCCGGAAAGGGAATCGGGGTTGCCTTGGCTCATGGTCTGATCGGCTCCTTCAGCGTGGCGCAAAGGTGGCGAAGGGAGACGGAAGCCGCCTGCGCCGGTTTTGCGCATGATCCAAGGGATTGGCACAAGGTGCGCCCCGGGGCAACCGAACGCAGCGATCGAACGCAACAAGGTGCGAGCGAACACGGATTTTCGCCCTTCTTCGAAAGAATTGAAAAAACTTGATCGAGGGGCGTTGACACGAATCAAGGAGCCCCTTAGAGGCGCCCTCCTACCCGGCGAGGACGGCAACAACGGCCCCCTCGCTTCCGTGCCCAGATGGCGGAATTGGTAGACGCACCAGCTTCAGGTGCTGGCGCTCGCAAGGGCGTGGAGGTTCGAGTCCTCTTCTGGGCACCAAGCTCTCATCCGCGGACGTCCACCGACGTCCGCGGAGAGGCTGAAAAACCTCACTTTTTCCGCTATAATCGTCCGCTCACAATCGGGCGGATCCGGCACCAATCGGGAACAAACTTGGTATCCCGCAAGGTATCGAAATCCGTCCTGCAGCAAGGACGGTTCCCCATGGCCACACTCTTCGCCACCGCAGTCGCCAGCGCAAAATCTCGCGACAAGGATTACAAGCTGTCCGATGGCGGTGGGCTCTATCTGCTTGTCCGGCCCAACGGCTCGAAGCTCTGGCGCCTCAATTACACCTACCTCGGAAAGCAGCGCACGCTGGCCTTTGGCCCCTGGCCGGAGATCAGCCTCGCCGACGCGCGCGTCCGACGTGAGGAGGCCAAGCGGCTCCTTGCCAACGGCGTCGACCCCTCGCACCAGAAGAAGGTCGATGCGGCACGGGCGCGGGTGGAGGAGAGCGAGACGTTCAAGGCAGTGGCCGTCGAGTGGATCGGGAAGAACGAGCGCGAGGGCATGGCCGAAATTACGGTCAGCAAGCTCCGGTGGCTGCTCGACAAGGCTTACCCCAAAATCGGCAATCGCCCCGTCGCGAAAATCACCACGCAGGAGGTCCTGGGCGTTCTGCGTTCGATCGAGGCCACCGGCCGTTATGAAAGCGCCCGGCGCATGCGCAGCGTGCTCAGCCGGGTGTTTCGCTACGCCATCGCAACCACGCGGGCCGAGCGAGATCCCGCAAGCGACCTGAGGGGCGCGCTGACGGTTCCCAAGACCAAGCACCTGGCTGCCATCACCACGCCCGATCGAGCCGGTGACCTCATGCGCGCGATCGAGGCTTTTGCCGGCCATGGCGTGACACATTATGCGCTCAGGCTCTCAGCGCACCTCTTTGTGCGTCCTGGTGAGCTCCGTCAGGCGGAATGGGCCGAATTCGATTTCGAGCGGGCAATCTGGAATCTCCCGGCCCACAAGATGAAGATGCGCCGCCCGCACAGGGTTCCGCTTTCCACTCAGGTCATGGGCCTGTTCGAGGAACTGTGGGAGCTCACGGGCCATGCGCCCTATTGTTTTCCGTCCATTCGCGGCTGGCGGCGGCCGATGTCCGAGAACACGGTGAACGCTGCGCTGCGCACTCTCGGCTTCGCGCAGGAAGAAATGTCGGCGCACGGGTTCAGGGCCATGGCGGCTACGTTGCTCAATGAGAGCGGCCGGTTCAATCCGGACGCGATTGAGCGCCAGCTTGCGCACATGGAGAACAATGGAGTGCGCAGGGCCTACACTCGGGGCGAGTACTGGAATGAGCGCGTCTCGATGATGCAGTTTGTTGGTGGGTAAGTCGATCGACATCACCAATGCGCTCGATATCAGCGACAGCACGCAGACCACGAAGTCGTCCAGCTTTGGGCTCAGCATCGGCGCGTCTAGCCAACTCCTGCAAAGCGGCAGCAATCTTGTAGATGCAGCGAAGATCGCCTCGACTAGTGAAAACGACCGCGTAACGGCAGTTGCCGGGCTTGCCGGCGGGATGGCGGCAGTCAACACCTACAATGCGGGCCAGGATGCCGTAACAGCCCTTGAATCAGGCAATTTGTCTAAGCTCGGCGCGATCACCGCCACCCTCGGGATCAGCAAATCCTCCTCGACAGATACCAGCCATGACGAGACCGTGATTGGATCATCGATCACCGGCAACAACGTGGTTCTGGTCGGCACCGGGGCAGAAGAGCAGGGCTCGATCGGGATCACCGGATCGAGAATCGCGGCTGCGAACGACCTCAGCCTTGCCGCCAATGGCACGATCACCATTGCCGCAACGCAGGAGGCTGACACTCAGGGCGGCAAGTCGAAGAGTTCCGGCTTCAGCGTGAGCGCATCCACCAACGGTACCGTTTCCGCTGCTGCCAACATGGGCAAGAGCAATTTCGCCGGAACCGATGTGCAGAACATTGAAAGCACCTTGGCAGCGGGCAGCACGACCACAATTGTAACGCCCGGGTCGTTGACCATCGACGGCTCGACCGTTTCTGGCGACAAGGTCGTCATCGATGCCGGCAGCCTTTCGATCGCGAGCCGGCAGGACAGCTCTGCATACACATCGGCTAACAAAAGCATCGGGGTTGGGATCAGCTACAACCTCGTGAGCCAGCAGGTAGGCGTCAACGCCAGCTACGCAGCGGGCAAGCAGAATGGCGACTATGCCAGCGTGGCCGAGCAAGCGGGCATCTATGCCGGTTCGCAAGGCTTTGACATCACGGTTGCGGGCAACACCGACCTCAAGGGCGCGGTGATCGCAAGCCAAGCCGATGCGTCGAAGAACAGCCTGACCACAGGTACGCTGACGGCCAGCGATATCGAGAACCGGGAGAAGTATTCCGCAAGCCAGGTCTCCCTGAGTGGTGGGCTGGCGTTTGACACCAAGAACACCACCAAATCTGGCGACACCGCACCGGAAACTTCGGGTGCAGTTGCTGGCGCTGACGGCAAGGGCAAAGTCACCCCCAAGGGAGCGACCCCGCTACCCGGAGTCCAGATTGCCGACGGCGTGAGCGTTACTCCGGGTCTCCCTACCGCGCTCTCGGCCGGCGGCAGCCAGCAAGGCGTGACGTCGAGCGCGATCGCGCCGGGCAAGATTACGATCACCTCGGGTGATGCGGCAAGCCAGGCGGTTGCTGATGCGATCAGTCGTGATA
>OUNM010205856.1_pt1 | contig 10842 bp, 7 predicted proteins | sample 1769961 | NCBI WGS metagenome assembly OUNM01 (sample SAMEA3914820, study PRJEB12502) | metagenome | biome: forest; material: soil | place: USA | collected 2012-03-12 | depth 0.3 m
CGTGCTGGAGGCCGACACCCCGCGCGCCGCGCGGGGCCTGCTGCGGGCGCAGGCGCTGGTGCCGCTGACGGTGGAACCGGTCATCGCCCAGGAAGACGACGGCAGCTATACCGGCCGTATTCTGGGCGGCAGCCGCCGCCGCGTGTTCAACACCACCAGCCTGGCCATCTGGACCCGGCAGGTGGCCGGCCTGGTGGGCGCCGGCCTGCCGCTGGAGCGGGCGCTGACGGCCCTGGCCGAGGAGTCGGACGACGAGCACCAGCGCAACCTGGTCGCCGCGCTGCGCTCCGAGGTCAATGCCGGCGCACCCTTCGCCCAGGCCCTGGCGCAGTACCCGCGCGAGTTCTCGCCCATCTACACCGCCGTCATCAGCGCCGGCGAACAGGGCGGCAACCTGGGCCTGGTGCTGGACCGGCTGGCCAACGACCTCGAGGAACGCCAGGCACTCAAGGCCCGGCTGGTCGGCGCCGCGCTCTACCCGGCCATCGTCACCCTGGTGGCCATCGCCATCGTGCTGTTCCTGGTCAGCTACGTGGTGCCGCAGGTGGCCAACGTGTTCGCCGGCACCAAGCATGCCCTGCCTTTTCTCACCACGCTGATGCTGGGCATCAGCGCGGCCGTGCGCAGCTATGGCTGGCTCATGCTGCTGATGCTGGTGCTGGGCGGCGTGGGCCTGCGCGCCGCCTACGAAAACGAGGAACTGCGCCGCAGCCTCGACGCCCGCTGGCTCAACCTGCCGCTGATCGGCCGGCTGGCGCGCGGCTACAACGCGGCGCGCTTCGCCAGCACGCTGGCCATGCTGGCCGCCGCGGGCGTGCCCATCTTGCGTGCCCTGCAGGCCGCGGCCGACACCCTCCACAACAGCGCCATGCGCGCCGACGCGCTCGATGCGCTGGTACTGGTGCGCGAAGGCGCGCCCCTGGCCTCGGCCCTGGCGCAGAAAAAACGTTTCCCCGGCCTGGTGGCCATGTTCGCCCGCCTGGGCGAGCAGACCGGCCAGATGCCGCTGATGCTGCAGCGCGCATCCAACCAGCTGTCGGCCGAGGTGCAGCGCCGCGCACTGGCGCTGGCCACCATCCTGGAGCCGCTGCTGATCGTGGCCATGGGCCTGGTGGTGATGCTGATCGTGCTGGCCGTGCTGCTGCCCATCATCCAGCTCAACCAATTTGTGCGGTAACCCATGCCCGTAACGTTGGACAACCGGCTGGTCGTCGCGATCTCCTCGCGGGCGCTGTTCGACTTCGAGGAAGAGAACCAGCGCTTCGACCCGCAGGATCCGGCCCCCTACATGCGGCTGCAGCTCGACCGGCTGGACACGCCCGCGCGGCCCGGCGTGGCCTTTTCGCTGGTGAAGAAGCTGCTGGCCTTCAACAGCGGCGGCGAGCAGCGGGTGGAGGTGGTGGTGCTGTCGCGCAATGACCCGGTCAGCGGCATGCGGGTCTACCGCTCGGCCGAGGCTGCCGGCGTGCCGCTGGAGCGCATGGTCTTCACCCAGGGCCGCGACCCTTTCCGCTACCTGCGGCCGCTGGGCGCCCACCTGTTCCTGTCGGCCAACGAGGACGACGTGCGGCAGGCCCTGCGGCTCGGCCACCCGGCCGCGCGGGTGCTGACCGAGTCGGTGCAGGCCGGCGCCACCTACCCGCACGAAGTGCGCATCGCCTTCGACGGCGACGCCGTGCTGTTTTCCGACGAGGCCGAGCAGGTCTTCCAGTCGCAGGGGCTGGCCGCCTTCCAGCAGCACGAGCACAGCAAGGCCACGCTGCCGCTGCCCGAAGGCCCGTTCAAGCCCCTGCTGGCCGCCCTGCACCGGCTGCAGCAGGCCAGCCCCGCCACCCAGGGCGGCATGCGCATCCGCACCGCGCTGGTGACCGCGCGCAGCGCGCCCGCGCACGAGCGTGCCATCCGCACCCTGATGCAGTGGAACATCGCGGTGGACGAGGCCATGTTCCTCGGCGGCCTGGAAAAAGGCGTGTTCCTGCGCGAATTCGAGCCCGATTTCTTCTTCGACGACCAGACCGGCCACGTCACCTCGGCCGCCCGGCACGTGCCTGCCGGCCATGTGGCGGCAGGCATCTCCAACCCGGTGCCCGTACCCGCGCCGGCACCGGCACCGGCACCGGCACCGGCACCGGCACAACCGCCTGCGCCGGAACCGCCCCCGCTGCTGCTTGGCGCATTGCAACCGTCGCCCGAATTCCTGCCCCAGGAAGACATGCTGCCGCCCCTGGCCGACGACACCCCGTCTTCCGCCCTCCTGCTGTCGCCCTCCCGGCCCCCGTCGGCGGGCTGACCGATTTCTGGCAGGCCCGCGCCTGCCCCTGTCCCATGAACGACTCTTCCATGCCCCGATCCCTGCATTTCCTGGCTGCCGCCCTGCTGTCGGCCGTGCCCGCCAGCCAGGCGCTGGCCCAGATGAATGCCGAACCCGCGCCGCCGACACCCGAACAGCAGGCCGAGATGAGCCGCGGCGAGCGACAGGCCGCCATGCAGTTCAGGATGCTGGACGCCAATGGCGACGGTTTCCTGACCCGCGACGAAGTGGCGGCCTTTCCGCGGCTGCGCGACGCCTTCAGCCAGGCCGATGCCGACCACGACGGCAAGGTGAGCTACGCGGAGATCAAAGCCCTTGCCCTGCAGCGCCGGGCGGAGCGCAACGCCGCAGCCGCGACACCGGCCACCGTGGCGCCGCCCGCGGCCGCGCCCACCCCCGGGCCCGCAACGCCGCAGCCGGCACAACAGGCTCCCACAGCACCAGCCCCAGTGGCAACGGACCCCCAGCCGCCAGCACCAGTACCCGCCCCGGGTCCGGCGCTTGCCCCCGCCCCGGAACCCGTGCCGGCACCGCCCGCCGGAGCACCGGCCGCAGCAGACCCGCAGCCGCAGCCTGCCCCGGCCGACGCAGCGCCCGCCGAAGAAGCACCGAAAAAGAAATGGTGGTGGCCGTTCTGAGAGGGCCGATCATCGCCCGGGCCCTGCGGGCGGGCCCAGGCCCGAATGCCTAGACCGAAGAGGACGACGGCGGCCGCTTGACCTTGCTCGGGTCGGTGTAGACCAGCGGGCCGGACTTGGATGCGTTTTCGGAGCCCTGCTTCTGCATGGCCTGGCGCTGGGCCTCGGCCGCGATGTCCACCGCCTGGGTGCTGGCACGCCACATGGACTGGATGTGCTCCATGAGCATCTTGTAGATCGGCTCGGGCGGCGGCACCTGCTCGGCCTTTTCCTTCTTGACCGTGGTCCAGTCACGGTTGGTGCCGTCCTTGGGCGCGGAAGGCTTGTCCGTGCCATTGCCGCCCTGCTGGGCACCAATGTAGTCGGTCTTGTCCTTGTCGGACTGGACCACGCCAGCGCGCAACGCCGCGGCGGACGCGACTGCGCCCACGCCGGGCGTGCTTTCCGCCGCGGTCTGCGGCGAAATGCTTCTATCGACAGGTGGCAGTTGCATGGTGTCCGGCTCCGGAAAGCGGCGCTGCGGTAGCGCCGGTGACCCGCCGTACGTCGCTCGGGCAGAACGATGTAGCACGGGGCCTCACCCCATTAACGGCAGATCTTGGGGGTAATTTAGGCTTTTTTTCCAGGATCGGCACAAAGAAATGTTCCGGCGGAAAAAAACCACCCCCCGGGACGCACCGAAAGCGGGCAGTTCCGGTCGGCCTCCACAGAAAGCACAGCAGGACCGCCAACGCAAAAGCAAGCACTCGCCTTCCCATTTGTGAAGGCGCCGTACCAGGGAAGTGAAGGCCACCCTGGTGGATTCGCCGCGGCGCAGGCGGCCGGAGGCCCTGCCCCTTTCGTTACCGTGCGGCAAGACGGTGCACCCCTGCGAAACCCGGCAACGTCAGGGTAAACACCTAGAAAATATTCCCATGGCGACACGCGAATGCCGCCGCGGCAGTCCCCCGGGCCTCGCCCAGACTCAACCGGGCGCGTTGTCCCGGTAGGCTTCGTAGCCCCGGGCCCGCAGCAGGCAGGCCGGGCAGGTGCCGCAACCGTAGCCCCAGGCATGCCGGTGCTCGCGGTCGCCCAGGTAGCAGGTGTGGGTGTGTTCGATGATCAGCTCGACCAGGGCCGGGCCGCCGCCCGGCACACCGCTGGCCGCGCCCAGCGACTCGGCCAGCGCCCAGGTGGCCGCCTTGTCGATCCACATCAGCGGGGTATCGACCAGGAAGCGCCGGTCCATACCCAGCGACAGGGCCAGCTGCAGCGCCTTCATGGTGTCATCGCGGCAGTCGGGGTAGCCGGAAAAATCGGTCTCGCACACGCCGGTGACCAGCACCTCCAGCCCGCGCCGGTAGGCCAGCGCCGCCGCCAGCGTCATGAATAGCAGGTTGCGTCCGGGCACGAAGGTGTTGGGCAGGCCGCTCTGTTCCATGGCAAAGGCGGTGTCGCGGGTGAGCGAGGTCTCGCTCACCTTGCCGAGCACCGCCAGGTCCAGCACATGGTCCTCGCCCAGCTTCGCGCTCCAGCCGGGGAAGCCGGTGCGCAGCCGCTCCAGCACGGTGAGCCGGGCATCGAGTTCCACGCGGTGGCGCTGGCCGTAGTCGAAGCCGATGGTCTCGACCCGCTCGAAACGTTCCAGGGCCGACGCGAGGCAGGTGGTCGAATCCTGGCCGCCGGAAAACAGGACCAGGGCGGTGGTGTGCAGGGGCATGGGAGGGGAATGCTACAGAAAACGGTCGAGCAGGCGGCGGGACACGCGGTCCAGGGCCAGGCGGTCGGGAATGCGGAAATGCACGCCGTCGGCACTGGCGATGAGCAGGCCGTTGCCCGACAGGCGGCGCAGGTCGTCCTCGGACTTGAGCACCAGCCGGGCCGGGCCGCGGTCGGTCTCCACCTGCCAGGTGCTGGGGGTGGCAAAGGTGGCGACGCTGATGATGCGGGAAACCACCGGTACGAACTCGCGCGGTGCCAGCGTCTGCTCGACCAGGGCGCGTTCGGCCGCGGGCAGTTCGGACAGGCGCTCGATCCACGCCCTTTCCTTGCCGTCCGGCCCGACCAGCGACACCCCTTCGTCCGGCGCGCCGAGCGGGAAGGCGCGCACCGGCACCACCGGTTCCGGTTCGCCAGGGCCGGCCAGCAACAGGCGGCCGAAGGCATCGCGCGACAGGGCCAGTGGCAGGGAGACGGGAGGGACAGGGGTGCTCATGCTCAGGTCTCGCCCGCCGGGTGGGCGGAATGGGTGGCGGCGGCGGCGAGCGCGTTGGGCGCGTAGGCCTGTTCTTCCAGGTCCTCGGCATCGACCTGGCGCGCCTGGGCCTGGTAGAGCCGCCAGTAGGCGCCTTCGCGCGCCATCAGCTCGTCGTGCGGGCCGACCTCGACGATCTCGCCGCGGTCCATCACCACCAGCCGGTCGGCCTTGCGAAGGGTGGACAGGCGGTGGGCGATGGCGATGGTGGTGCGGCCCTGCACCAGGTTGTCCAGGGCGCGCTGGATTTCCTTCTCGGTCTCGGTGTCCACGGCCGAGGTCGCCTCGTCCAGGATCAGGATGCGCGGGTCGATCAGCAGCGCCCGGGCGATGGAGATGCGCTGGCGCTCCCCGCCCGACAGGCCCTGGCCGCGTTCGCCCACCAGCGAGTCGTATCCGTGCGGCAGCCGCAGGATGAAGTCGTGCGCATGGGCGGCGCGGGCGGCGGCCACGATCTCGGCCCGGCTGGCCTCCGGCCGGCCATAGGCGATGTTCTCGGCGATGGTGCCGAAGAACAGGAAGGGCTCCTGCAGCACCAGGCCGATGTGGCGCCGGTAGTCGGCCACCCGGTAGCGGCGGATGTCGTGGCCGTCGACCACGATGGCGCCTTCGGTCACGTCGTAGAAGCGGCTGATGAGGTTGACCAGGGTGCTCTTGCCGGAACCGCTGTGCCCGACCAGGCCGATCATTTCGCCAGGGCGGATCTCCAGGTTCAGGTTGCGCACCACGGCACGGCTGCCGTAGCGGAAACCGATGTTGCGCAGCGTGATGGCGCCGTTGGCGGACGACAGCGGCACCGGGTCGGTCGGCTCCGGCACGTTGGACACATGGTCCAGGATGTCGAAGATGCGCTTGGCGCCGGCCGCGGCCTTCTGGGTGATCGAGACGATGCGGCTCATGGAATCCAGCCGCACGTAGAAGCGCCCGATGTAGGCCAGGAAGGCGGTGAGCACCCCCACGGTGATGCGGTGCTGCGCCACCAGCCAGATGCCGAAGCCCCAGACCACCAGCAGGCCGATCTCGGTCAGCAGGGTGACGGTGGGGGTGAACAGCGACCAGGTGCGGTTGATGCGGTCGTTCACCGCCAGGTTGCGGTCGTTGGCCTCGCGGAAGCGCCGGCCCTCGCGCTTTTCCTGGGCGAAGGCCTTGACCACCCGGATGCCGGGAATGGTGTCCGCCAGCACATTGGTGACCTCGGAAAAGGCGCGGTCCACCTTCTCGAAGCCGGTGCGCAGACGGTCGCGCACCACATGGATCATCCAGGCGATCAGCGGCAGCGGCACCAGGGTGGCCAGCGCCAGCCAGGGGTTGATGGAAAACAGGATGGCGGCCGTCATGACCATCATCAGCAGGTCGGTGAAGAAATCCAGCGCATGCAGCGACAGGAAGACGTTGATGCGGTCGGTCTCCGCGCCGATGCGCGCCATCAGGTCGCCCGTGCGCTTGCTGCCGAAATAGTCGAGCGACAGCTGCAGCAGGTGGTCGAAGGTGGCGGTGCGCAGGTCGGCTCCGATGCGCTCCGACACCAGCGCCAGCATGTAAGTGCGCACCCACCCCAAGACCCAGGCCACCAGCGAGGCGAGCAGCAGGCCGCCCAGGTACAGGGCGACCCGGCTGGTATCGATGTCCTCGCCGTTCTGGAACGGGATCAGCACCTTGTCCATCAGCGGGATGGTGAGGTAGGGTGGCACCAGTGTGGCGGCGGTCGACACCAGGGTCAGCAGGAAACCCAGCAGCAGCCGGCCCTGGTAAGGCCGGGCAAAACGCCAGAGGCGCAGCAGCACCCAGGTGGACGGCGCTACCGACTCCGGGGATTCCTCGGGCTCGCCAGCCTCCGCCGGCGCCTCGGCCGCCGTGCCGGACTGCACCGCGGCGAACTGCTGGACCAGCGCCTGGGCCTGGGCCTGGTTGCCCATGGTGAAACGCCAGGCACCGCGCCGGGATGCTGCATCGCACAACTCCAGCTGGCCGACGCCGCCGTGGTCCGACAGGTGCAGTTTCAGCCCGGGCGTGATGGGCCAGGCCGTCCAGGTGCCACCGGTCGCCTCCTGGGCCAGCAGGCGCTGGCTGGTGAGGACCACGTTCCCCGACGTGAATCGTAAACTTGTATCCAGGTCAACCGGAAGCAGCGCCAAAACGTTCTCTCCAGGTACGAGTACCGGAGCACCAGCGGCGGCGAGGCGCTCGGACCATCCAAAAGAGACGACGACAGGACCAGAATGCTGCATCTTCCAACCGTTATGCGCAGGGCCGGCAACATTGCCGCCCGGCAGGGAAAGCGGGGGATTGTGACCCAATCCCGGCAGTCCGCGGTAAGCGGCGTGGCTGGTTCTTCGTCGGTGGTGATGCTTGCTGCACTGCAGCAGGCACACTCCTGAAACGCCGCAAGGCACATCCAAGGCGGCTGCCATGGCGTCCCCCGCTCCCAAAAACGATATCCGCATCCTCAACGTCCGCTACCTGCATGGTTCCAACATCTGGACCTACCGCGAGGTGCTGGAAGTCTGGCTCGACCTGGGGGAACTGGAGCAATTCCCGTCCAACACCCTGCCCGGCCTGACGGAGCGGCTCACCGGCTGGCTGCCGGCGTTGATCGAGCACACCTGCGGCGTGGGCGAGCGCGGCGGTTTCCTGGCCCGGCTGGAAGGCGGCACCTGGATGGGCCACGTGCTGGAGCACGTCATCATCGAGCTGCTCAACCTGGCCGGCATGCCGACCACCTTCGGCCAGACCCGCGAAACCACCCAGAGCGGCATCTACCGCATGGTGTTCCGTGCGCAAGACGAGGCCGTCGCCCGCGTCGCCCTGGCCGAAGGCCATGCCCTGCTGATGGCCGCCATCAACGACCTGCCCTATGAGTTGGACGCTGGCGTGGCCCGCATCCGCACGCAGATCGACAAGTCCTTCCTCGGCCCGAGCACCGACTGCATCGTCACCGCCGCGGCCGAACGCAAGATCCCCCACATCCGACTGAACGGCGGCAACCTGGTGCAGCTGGGCTACGGCAAGAGCCAGCGCCGCATCTGGACGGCCGAGACCAACAAGACCAGCGCCATCGCCGAAGGCATCGCCTGCGACAAGGACCTGACCAAGTCGCTGCTCGGCGCCTGCGGCGTGCCGGTGCCCGAGGGCCGCATGGTCCAGAGCGCCGCCGAGGCCTGGGAAGCGGCCGAGGACATCGGCCTGCCGGTGGTGGTCAAGCCCTCCGACGGCAACCACGCCCGCGGCGTGACGCTGGACCTGCGCGAGCAGGCCGACGTCGAGGCCGCCTACCTGCTGGCCGAGAAGGAAGGCAGCAGCGTCATCGTCGAACGCTTCATCGAAGGCACCGAGCACCGCCTGCTGGTGGTCGGCGGCAAGGTGGTGGCGGCCACACGCGGCGAGCCGGTGTGGGTCACCGGCGACGGCCAGGCCGACATCGCCACGCTGATCGAGTCGCAGATGAACGCCGATCCGCGCCGCGGCTGGGAGCACCAGTTCCCCCTGACCACCATCGACGTGCACAAGGACGGCGGCGTGCAGCTCGAGCTGCGCCGCCAGGGCCTGACGGCCGCCTCGGTGCCCGCGGCCGGCCAGAAGGTGCTGATCCAGCGCACCGGCAACATGGCCATCGACTGCACCGACGACGTGCACCCCGAGGTCGCCTACGCCGTGGCCCTGGCCGCCCGTGTGGTGGGGCTGGACATCGCCGGCATCGACCTGGTGGCGCGCGACATCCGCCAGCCGCTGCAGGCGCAGCGCGGCGCCATCGTCGAGGTCAACGCCGGCCCCGGCCTGCTGATGCACCTCAAGCCTATCCAGGGCCAGCCGCGGCCGGTCGGCCGCGCCATCTGCGACCACCTGTTCCCCGAAGGCGACAGCGGCCGCATCCCGCTGGTCGGCGTGGCCGGCTCGCGCCACTCCGCCGCCATCGCCCGGCTGATCTCCTGGATCGCCCACCTGGACGGCAAGTCCACCGGCGTGGCCTGCAGGGACGGCCTGTTCCTCGACCGCCGCTGCCACGAGGCGGTCGACAGCGCCCACTGGAAGGCCGGCGAGCGCCTGCTGATCAACCGCAATATCGAAGTCGCCATCATCGAGAACGGCGCCGCCTCCATCCTGCGCGACGGCCTGGCCTACGACCGCTGCCAGGTTGGCGTGGTGACCGACTTCGGCGGCATCGAGGAGCTGGCCGAGTTCGACGTGTTCACCCCCGAGCACATGCGCAAGGCGCTGCGTACCCAGGTGGACGTGGTGCTGCCGCAGGGCGTGGCCGTGCTGAACGCCGCCGACCCGCACGTGGCCGAACTGGCCCCGCTGTGCGATGGTGAGGTGATCTTCTACGCCGCCGACCCCTTCAACCCCGTCATCGCCTCCCACTGCGCCGCCGGTGGCCGCGCGGTGGTGGTGCGCCACGGCCGCGTCGCCCTGGTGGCGGACAGCCAGGACGTGCCGCTGTACGGCATGGGCAACCTCGCCGCCTGGCGCGAGCGCCATGGTGACCTGCCCGAAGAAGCCCTGCTGGCCGCCGTGGCCGCCGGCTGGGCACTGAACGTGCCGCCGCGCCTGATCGGCGCCGGGCTGGACGCCTTCGAGCCCGAACCGGGCGTGCCGCTGGCCATTCCCGGCCGCGGCGCCGCGGCCCGCAGCTCGGCCGCCGTCGCCGCCTGACGCCGCCGCGCAAGAGACCCTGAGCATGGACATCACCCGTACCCGCGCACTGCGCGGCCCCAACCTGTGGAGCCGCAACACCTCGATCGAGGCCGTCGTGGCCTGCCCGCCCGGCCAGTGCACCGTGGCCGACGTACCGGACTTCGAGCAACGCCTGCGCCTGCTGTTCCCCACCATCGGCGCCCTGCGCCATGCCGGCCAAGACGAGCCGGTGGCACTACCCGCCGTGCTGGGCATCGCGGCTTTGGCGCTGCAGGCCCAGGCCGGCTGCCCGGTCAGCTTCTGCCAGACCGCCCGCACGCAGGAAGCCGGCGTGTACCAAGTGGTGGTGCAGTACAGCGAGGAGTCGGTGGGCCGGCGGGCCTTCATCCTGGCCACGACATTGCTGCAGGCGGCCATCGCGGGTGAGGGCAGCTTTGATGCCGCCGCCGCCATCGCCGAGCTGCACGAGCTCGACGAATCCGAACGCCTGGGGCCCAGCACCGGCTGCATCGTCGATGCCGCGGTGGCCCGCGGCATTCCCTACCGCCGCCTGACCCAGGGCAGCCTGGTGCAGTTCGGCTGGGGCGCCAAGCAGCGCCGCATCCAGGCCGCGGAGATCGACGCGACCAGCGCGGTGTCGGAATCCATCGCCCAGGACAAGGACCTGACCAAGAGCCTGCTGCATGCCGCCGGCGTGCCGGTGCCGCTGGGCAGGCCGGTGCGCTCGGCCGAAGAGGGCTGGCAGGTGGCCTGCGAGATCGGCCTGCCGGTGGTGGTCAAGCCGCAGGACGGCAACCAGGGCAAGGGCGTCACCGTCAACCTGATGGACCGCGAGCATATGGACATCGCCTTCAAGGCGGCGGCCGAGTACGGCGACGTGATCGTGGAGCGCTTCCTGCCCGGTTACGACTACCGCATGCTGGTGGTCGGCCACAAGCTGGTGGCCGCCTCGCGGCGCGACCCGCCGCAGGTCATCGGCGACGGCATGCACACGGTGCGCGAGCTGGTCGACGAGGTCAACCGCGACC
>OUNM010088517.1_pt1 | contig 10840 bp, 9 predicted proteins | sample 1769961 | NCBI WGS metagenome assembly OUNM01 (sample SAMEA3914820, study PRJEB12502) | metagenome | biome: forest; material: soil | place: USA | collected 2012-03-12 | depth 0.3 m
CGTCCGGCCTTCGATTCGCAATCGGCCTTCACGCGGCCGGCGGGCACGGACGAATCGCAGATGCTCGCGCACTTCGTCATGAGCGATGCGTCGACGGTGCAGACGGGCACACGAACGACGAGCGTCGCCGTCGCCTTGGGGCCGAGCTTCGCGCGCGCGTCGTGCACGGCCTTGATGGCCGCGCCGCACGCTTCGTTGCCGCTGCGCCAATCGCCCTTGTTTCCAAGGTCGTGAGCGATCTGCGCGCACGCGATGCCGAGCTCGGCGTCGAGCTTGTCGGAGAGGAGCTCCACCTCGATGGACGCGAGCGCGGCGGCTTTCAGCTTGTCCGCGGCGTCGCGCGAGAGCTGGTACTCCTTCGCGAAGTCGAACGCCGCGACCTCGTCGGCCTTGGCGAGATCGGGACAGCGCGAGGAGACCGTGGCCGTCGTCTTCACCGGCGGCGGCGGCGCCGACCCACAGGCCGCGACGACGCTGCCGAAGACCAGCGCTGCGGCCGTGAATCGACCTGTGGACCTTTGCCCCCCCGAGCCGGCGATCTTCACTGCGAAGAGAGGCTCCCCGCGGTGCCGCTCTTCGCGCCACCACCGGCGCTGCCGCCCGCGCTGCCGCTCGCGCTGGCAGAGACGTTGACCGACACGTTGACGTTCGCCTGGAGGCTGCCGGCCGCGCCGATCGCGCCCTTGAACGTGTCACCGAGGCACGCCGTGAGCTGACCGACGGTGAGCGCCGCCTGACCGCCGCCGGAGCCGGCGATCTCGGTGAAGCTCGACATCGTGCCCTCGACGATCGCCTTGCCGTTCGCGGCGACCTTGCCGACGCGATCGCCCATGCCGATGGCCACCTTGAGGACGAGCGGGAGGTTCTTCTCGAGCGTCGCCTTGAGCGTCTCGAACGCCTTCACGTCGGCCTCGCCAGTGGCGGTGATGCCGACCTGCGCCGGCGTGCACTCCATCTTCGCCGAGACGCTCGAATCGCAGTGCGCCTTGCAGTCGGCGCTCATCTTCGGCGGCGTGATCTCGCCGGTGCACTTCGGCTCCTTGAACTCCGCGGTGCACTTGCCGGTGCAGGTGCCCTCGCACTTTGCGGAGGCCTTGAGCTTGCAGTCGCCGCCGCACTTGCCCTTGCACTCGCCCTGGACCTTGCCGCCTTCGCACTTGCCGTCGCAGGTGCCCGAGCAGGCCGCGCCCTTCGAGTCCTTGCCGTCGCACTTGCCGTTGCACTTGCCGGAGCACGAGCCCTTGATCTCGGCGTCGCACGTGCCGCTGCAGGTGCCGTCGCACTTCGCGCCGGCTTGGACGTCGCACGAGCCCTCGCAGTTGGCGTCGCACTTGCCCGAGAGCTTGCCCGGCTCGCACTCGACCTTGGCCTTGCCGCCGGAGAGCGACGCGTCGCACTTGCCCGCGCAGTCGGCGTACACGTTCATGTCCGCTTGGCACTTCGGCGGCTTCATGACGACGGCGAGCTTGGCGCTGCCGCCGAGCTTCGCCTTGGCGGCGCCGATCGCCTTGATCGCCGCGTCGCACGCGCTCTTGCCGTCCTTGAAGTCGGTGCCGTCGCCGAGGTCCTTCGCGATGCCGCCACAGCCGGCCTTGAGGTCGGCGTCGACCTGATCCGCGAGGCCCTTGAGCTCGACGGCGGCGGCGGTAGAAGCCTTGAGCTTGGCGCCGGCCTGCGCGCTGACCTTGAAGTCACCGACGAAGTCGGCCTTGAGGATCGCATCGGGGCTCGAGAGGTCCGGGCACTTGCCGGGCGCGCCGGGGATACCGCCGGGGAGGCCGCCGGGGACGGCGCCACATCCGCTCGCCATCACGGGGACGAGCACACCGAACGCAATGGCAGCACCGAGCACGCTCTTTCGACGATTCATTCGGGAAATCCTCCGCCTCTTCGGCACGCCCGGCATAACACGGGTCGCGGGACGCATGGTATGGGATTGGCACCGTGAAGGTCGTCGTCTGCGGCTCGAGTCATGGCGAAGGAGACGGCACGAGCGGGGTCATGCGCGCCGGCGCCGGCAACGTGCGCAGCGTGGTGCGCGCGCTGGAACGGGCAACGGCGGAGGTCTCGGGCTCGTTCGAGATCGTGGTGAGCGATGACCCTGCGGACGTCGCGCGTGGCGATCTCGTCGTGGTCCCCGGGCAGGGTGCGTTCGGGCCCTTTGCGCGCGGGATCGAGGGCGGTCTGGGCGACGCGCTGCGGGAGCACATCGCGAAGGAGCGGCCGTATCTCGGGATCTGTCTCGGGCTCCAGGTGCTGTTCGAGTCGAGCGACGAGGCGCCGGGAGCGGCAGGGCTCGGGGTGCTGCGCGGGCACGTGAAGAGGCTAGAGCCCGGGATCGATCCGGCGACGTCGCGCGCGTTTGCGTTGCCTCACATGGGTTGGAACGCGGTGGTGCCGGCGAGCGAGGCGAGCGAGGCAAGCGAGGCAAGCGAGGCGAGCGCGGAACGCGCGCGGTACTTCTACTTCGCGCACACGTATGCGGCGGAGCCGGTCGATGGCTCGGTAATCGACGGCTACACCGAGTACGGAGCGGCGCGGTTCGCGAGCGCGATTCGACGCGGCGCGATCCTCGGCGTGCAGTTCCATCCGGAAAAGAGCCAGCGCGAAGGTCGCGCGTTGCTCGTCGAGCTCCTTCGTGGGCGGCAGACCTGATGCGGATCTTGCCGGCGATCGATCTGCTCGGAGGCAAGGCGGTGCGGCTCCACCAGGGTCGCTACGAGGAGGCCACGGTCTACGACGACGACCCGGCGGCGGTGGCGCGGCGCTTTCGCGCGGTGGTCGATGCGATGCACGTCGTCGATCTCGAGGGCGCAAAGGCGGGGGCACCGGTGCAGCGCGAGCGTGTGCGCGCGATCATCGAGGCGTTCTCGCCCGACGCGCGCGGCATGGTGCAGGTCGGCGGCGGCGTCCGCACGCGCGAGGCGCTGGAAGGTTATCTGTCGCTCGGCGCGCGCCGCGTGGTCCTCGGCACGGCAGCGGTGAAGGATCCGGAGCTGGTGCGTGAGCTGGCGCGCGCGCATCCGGGCGTGGTGGTGCTCGCGGTGGATGCGAAGAACGGCTTCGTCGCGACCGACGGCTGGACGCAGGTCTCGAGCACGAGCGCGGCGGATCTCGTGCGAGGGCTCGGCGACGTGGCGATCGGCGCCGTTCTCTACACGGACGTGGCGCGCGACGGCACCGGAAGCGGGCCCAACGTCGAAGCCACGCGCGCGCTCGCCGAGGCATCGCCGTTCCCGGTGATCGCGTCGGGCGGCGTCGGCACGCTCGACCACCTGCGAGCGCTCGCGACGATCGCGAACGTGGAGAGCGTGGTGGTGGGCCGCGCCCTCTACGACGGCTCGTTCACCCTCGCGGACGCGGTAGCGGCAGCCGCCGCACCGTGAGCATGCTCACGAGTTAGAGTCCGCGGGACTCCACAAACCGTAAGCATGCTTACGGTTTCGGATCGGAGGCACTCCAGACCGTAAGCATGCTTACGGTTTCGTTTACAGGCCGACCGGGTGCCAGACCGTCTTCGTTTCGAGGAAGCGCTCGATCCAACCCAGGCCCTGCGCCTTGCGCTCGTCGGTCCAGCCTTCGGGGTCCATCGGGACGTGCGTCTTCACGCGCTTCACGTTGTCGGCGCCTTCGCTCTCCATCGTCTTGCGGAGGTCGGCGTCGACGATCCACGCGTCGATGCCGATGACCTCGCGATGCTTCGCGATGTGCGCGGAGAGCTCCTTCGCATGGCCCGTCAGGATGTTGATGACGCCGCCCGGCATGTCGCTCGTCGCGATGCACTCGCTCCACACGATCGCCGTACGCGGATCGCGCTCGCTCGCCAGCGCCACGACGGTGTTGCCGCCCGTGATGACCGGAAGCGTCGTCGACACCAGGCCGAGCAGCGCCGGGCGATCCGGCGCCACGACGCCGATCGTCCCCATCGGCTCGGGAATGCTGAAGTTGAAGTGCGGTCCCGCGACCGGATTCGACGACGCCAGCAGCGCGTAGAACTTGTCGGCGAAGCCCGCGTAGAAGACGACGCGATCGATCGCGACGTCCACTTCCGCGGCCGCCGCCGCCTCGCTCGCGCCCGCGCGCACCAGCGACTGCGTGAGCTCGGGACGGCGCGACTCCATCACCTCGGCGAGCCGATACAGGATCTGCCCGCGGTTGTACGCGGTGCGCTTCTCCCAGCCCGCCCAGGCGTTCTTGGCCGCGAGCACCGCGTCGCGCACGTCCTTGCGCGAGCCGCGCGGGACGTTGACGGTCTCGGGATCGGCGTCTTCCGAATTCGGTGCATTCTGCACCTGGAAGTACCGACCCGACTCGGAACGGACGAACGCGCCGCCGACGTACATCTTGTACGCCTTGTTGACGCGGACGCGCGTCGACACCTTCGCGCTGTCGTACGCCTTCATGATGGGCGCTTCACCCGCGCGCGGAGGCGCGTTGCGATCGCTGTCACTCCCCCGCTCGGCGGTCTCGGTCGGGCGGCTCTTCTTCGGCGGCTGTTCCATCACTCGACCTCGACGTAAGCAGAGAGACCCTGGCGACCACCTTCGCGACCGAAGCCGCTCTCCTTGTAGCCACCGAACGGAGACGTGGGATCGAACTTGTTGAACGTGTTGCCCCAGATGACGCCGGCCTTCAGCTTCGTCGCCATGTAGAAGATCTTCGCGCCCTTGTCGGTCCAGATGCCGGCCGAGAGGCCGTACATCGTGTTGTTCGCCTTCTCGACCGCCTCGTCCGGCGTGCGGAACGTCATGATGGTGAGGACCGGGCCGAAGATCTCCTCACGCGCGACGCGGCTCGACATGCTCGCGCCGGTGAAGAACGTCGGCGCGAACCAGTAGCCCTTCTCGGGGAGCTTGCAGGGCGCGCTGTACCGCTCGCAGCCCTCCTCTTCCCCGGAGTCGACGAGCGCCTGGATGCGCGACAGCTGCATCTTCGAGTTGATCGCGCCGACGTCGGTGTTCTTGTCGAGCGGATCGCCGAGACGCAGCGTGGCCATGCGATCGCGAAGCTTCTTCACGATGGTGTCGTGCACGCTCTCCTCGACGAGGAGACGCGAGCCGGCGCAGCACACGTGGCCCTGGTTGAAGTAGATGCCGTTGACGATGCCGTCGACCGCTTGATCGATCGGCGCATCCGCGAAGACGATGTTCGCCGCCTTGCCGCCGAGCTCCAACGTGAGCCGCTTGTGCGAGCCGGCGATCGCGCGCTGGATCTTCTTGCCGACCGCGGTCGACCCGGTGAACGCCACCTTGTTGACGTCGGGGTGATTGACGAGCGCGAAGCCCGTCTCGCCGGCGCCGGTGACGATGTTCACGACGCCCGGAGGCAGCTCCGCCTCCTCGATGATCTTCGCGAGCAGGAGCGCGGTGAGCGGCGTGGTCTCCGCCGGCTTGAGCACCACGGTGTTGCCGCACGCGAGCGCCGGCGCAATCTTCCACGCCGCCATGAGCAGCGGGAAGTTCCACGGGATCACCTGCCCGGCGACGCCGAGCGAGCGATAGCGGCGGCCCTGGAAGGCGTAGTCGAGCTTGTCCGCCCAACCCGCGTGATAGAAGAAGTGCGCCGCGGCGAGCGGGATGTCGACGTCGCGTGATTCCTTGATCGGCTTTCCGCCGTCCATCGACTCGACGATCGCGAGCTCGCGCGCCTTCTCCTGGATCGCGCGCGCGATGCGAAAGATGTACTTTGCACGGTCTGCACCGCGCATCTTCGACCAGTACTTGTCGTAGGCCTCGCGCGCGGCCTTCACCGCGTCGTCGACGTCCTGCGCGTTGGCCTCGGCGATCTCGGAGAGCACCTGCTCGGTGCTCGGGCTGATCGTCTGGAAGAACCGGCCGCTGCGCGGCGTGACCCAGCGCCCGCCGATGAAGAGCCCGTACTTCGGATCGATGCGGACGTGGTCCGGCGACTCGGGCGCAGGCGCGTAGTCCCAGGCCGAGCCGAACTCGAGAGCCGCGCTCTTCCGCGCGTCGGCCTGCGTGGCACCGGCGGAATGCGACGCGAGACTGCTGCTGTCACTTTTGGTGATGGTCATTTCCGATCAGTCCTTCGAGAAGTCTTCTGCAGCCTGGTAGTTCCCGGTGCGCTCCTTCTCGAGCTGCATCAGGACGTCGTTGAGGAGCGCGCTCGCCCCGAAGCGGAAGAGATCCGGCGTGAGCCACGCGTCGCCGAGCGTCTCCTTGACGATGACGAGGTACTGCAGCGCCTGCTTCGACGTACGCACGCCGCCGGCGGGCTTCATGCCGATGCGGCGACCCGTGGCGTAGTAGTGATCGCGGATCACCTCGAGCATGAGCAGCGTGACGGGCGGCGTGGCCGCGGGCTGGATCTTGCCGGTCGACGTCTTGATGAAGTCGGCGCCCGCGGCGATGGCGAGCTCGCTTGCCATGCGAATCGTGTCGTACGAGCCGAGCTCGCCGGTCTCGAGGATCACCTTGAGATGCGCGGCGCCGCACGCCTCTTTCGTGGCGGCGATCTCGTCGTAGACCTTGGCGTAGTCGCCGATGAGCATCGCGCCGCGATCGATCACCATATCGATCTCGTCGGCGCCGAACTCGACGGCGCGACGCGTGTCGTCGAGCTTGATGTCGAGCGGCGACTGGCCGCTGGGGAATGCCGTGGCGACGCTCGCCACCTTCACCGTGGAGCCCGCGAGCGCCTCCTTCGCGGTCTGGACGTGGTTCGGATACACGCAGATCGCGGCGCACGGACCGATCGACGGATCGTTCGGCAGCGGATGCATCGCCTTCTGACAGAGCTGACGGACCTTGCCGGCGGTGTCCTTACCCTCGAGCGTGGTGAGGTCCATCATCGCGGTCGCGAGCTTGAGGCCGGCGACCTTGGTGGCCTTCTTGATCGAGCGCTTGCCGAGAGAGCCGGCGCGCTCCTCGAGCGCGACCGCGTCGACCGCGGGCGGAGCGAACAGCGCGAAGGACGAGCCGCCCGCGCCACGCTGGTTTCCGCCTGCCTTGAAGAGCGCGCGCGCGTCGCCTGCGTGGCGTGCGTCGCCTCCGTGGAGTGCGTGTGACGAGCTGCCGTTCCCGTTGCCGTTCTCGTGAGTGCTCACGCGCGCAAGGCTATCACGGGCGACAGGCTTTTCTGGTCACTTCCACTTGATGCTGCAACCGAACGCGGTCGTCTCGAGGACCGGCGGGTCCTTGCCGTCGAGCAGCGCGTCGAGGGCGTTCTTCAGATCGTGCGACGTGACGCGGGCCTGGTCGCGATGGTTGTCGTCGATGCGACCGTGGTACCGCAGCTTGCGGTCGGCATCGAAGACGTAGGCCTCCGGCGTGAAGCGCGCGCCGAGCGTGCGGACGAGGGCCTGCGAGTCGTCGCGCACGTACGGGAACGGGAAGCCTCGCTCGCGTGCGCGCGCCTTCATGGGCTGGAGGCCGTCGTCCGGGTAGCGCGTCGCGTCGTTGGCGTTCACGGCCAGGAATTCCACGCCGCGCGCGCCGTACTCGTTCGCCAGCGCGACCATCCGGGGCTCGTACGCGATGACGTACGGACAGTGATTGCACGACACGAACAGGACGAAGAGCTTGCCCTTCACGTCCGCGAGGGTGTGGTTCCGATCATCGGTGCCCGGCAGGTCGAACGCGGGACAGGGGGCAAGGAGCTCGAGGGCCATTGGAGGGGAAGCTAGTGCGCAGGACGCGCGGCTTCAACCACGCTGCTTCTTTCGCAGGCTCTCTTCGGCGACGAAATCACGCGAAGCGAACAGCGCGCAGTCGCAATAGCCCTGGCGCGCGATGTCCTCGTGATGGGGCGTGCAGGGGCAGACCATGGCCGACCCCTTCGTCTTGGAATCCTCGACGTCGGCGCAGGGGCAGTACATCCGGCCGTGCGCGACGAGGTTGTCCGCCAGCCCCTGGACGACGTTCTCGACGACGGCCTCTTCCGGGTAGAGCCCGTATTTCCCCTTCGTCGAATACGTGGCGACGAACTTCCGGACGCGCGCCAGCGCGGCGGCCCTCTTGTCTTCCCCGTCAGCCACGCCCCAAGCGTGCCACAAACGCAAAACCCCCGCGATTCACCTTTCGGCAAATCCGGAGGTCAGCATCTCGGGAGCGCGAGGGGCGGTAGCCCCTCGCCCCTGAGTAGAAACCAAGCCGTTTACGGCTTGGGCGGGGCTGCGTCGAGCTTCGCCCTCTTCCGGCGGCGGCGGGCGGCTTCGGCCTGCTTCTTCCGGCGCTTGACGCTCGGCTTCATGTAGTGACGGCGCATCTTCAGCTCGCGGAGCACGCCTTCGGAGGCAAGCTTGCGCTTGAGCATCTTGATGGCGCGCTCGATTCCGCGGTCGCTGACGACCACTTCGAGCGGCTTACACTGTACGGCTTCACTCGGCATCTAACGTGCTCCGGACGATGGCTTATCACGCGATCCACGGGCGATCGCGAAGGGACGGCGTTGTTACCACGGCAAATTCGCCGTCGCCACCGGATTCTAGCGGTTGGTTCCGGGGTACTATGCGCGTTACGCCCCGATGCTCAAGCCTGGAGACCTCGTCGGCCCTTACGAGATCCGCGGCTTTTTGGGCCAGGGCGGGATGGGGCAGGTCTACAAGGCCTTCGACCCGCGCCTCGAGCGCACGGTCGCGCTGAAGATCATCGTCGTCCCGGACCGCGACTCGAACGACTCCGAGCGGCTCGTCGGCGAGTTCTCGGCGCGCCTCCTTCGCGAGGCTCGGGCGGTCGCCTCCCTCAGCCATCCCAACGTCGTCGGCATCTACGACGTCGGCGAGTCGCAGGTCGGCGACTCCGGCGCGCGGCTCTACCTCGCGATGGAGTTCGTCGTCGGCTCGACGCTCCGCACGCTCGCGATCAACACCGAGGTGCCGGTCGCGCGGAAGCTCCGCTGGCTCGTCGACGTGGCGCGCGCGCTCGAGGTCGCCCATCGCGCCGGCCTCGTCCATCGTGACGTGAAGCCCGAGAACGTCATGATCCGCGAGGACGGGACCGTGAAGGTCCTCGACTTCGGGATCGCGCGCCGCACGATGTCGGCCGAGGGCGATCAGCAGAAGCTCGACACCGTCACCGGCGGCGGCTCGATCGCCGGAACGCCGGTCTACATGGCGCCCGAGCAGATCAAGGGACGCGACGTCGACGCGCGTTGCGATCAGTTCGCGTGGGGCGTCATGGCGTACGAGCTCCTCGCCGGCGATCGGCCGTGGCCCGACAACGGCGACGTCCTGCAGCTCGTCGCGAAGGTCCTCACCGATCCTCCTCCCCCGCTCGCCGAGCGCGCCAAGGACGTGCCCGCCGTCGTCGAGCAGACGATCACGCGGGCGCTCGCGAAGGAGCCGACCGCGCGCTTCGCGTCGATGGCCGACGTCGCAGACGCGATCGAGCCGTTCGCGATGCAGACCACCGGCGGCGATCGCGTCCGGATCACGCCGCGCATCTCCGACGCCGATCACCCGAGCGCGTTCGCTGCGACCACGCGCGTTCCGACCAGCGTGTCCGTGCCGCCCGCGGGCGACGCGACTCCGCCGGCCGAGCAGACGACGCATCGCAAGGAAGCTGCTCCGCGACCGGGCGCGGGCACCGGAAGAAAGCTCGCGCAGCTCGCCGTGCCGCTCGTCCTCATCGGCGCGCTCGGGACGGCGGTCGCCCTCGTCAAGAAGAGCAACACGAACCTCGTCGTCTCCGCCGACGCATCGCGCCCGCTCTCCACGGTCCCCGAGGCCGAGGCGACCTACAAGGAGGCGATGCAGCTCTGGCACGACGGCGCGACCGGCAAGTCGCGCACGATGCTCCGCCGCGCCGTGGAGCTCGATCCGATGTTCGCGGCGGCTCATCTCCAGCTCGCGATCCAGACCGTGCAGGACGATCCGGCGAGCGCCCAGGCGTCGTTCCAGAGCGCGTTCGAGCACCGTCACATGCTGGTGGAACGTGACGCTGCGCTCCTCGAAGCATGCGAGCCCTACGTGCGTCCGCATCCCGATCTCGACGAATGGGAGACGCGCCTCACGAGCGCCGTGTTCCAGTTCCCGCGCGACGCCGAGCTGCAGTTCTTCCTCGGCCGCGCGCGCGAGAAGCAGGGCACCGACGAGCCGGCGAAGGCCGCGTACGAAGCGGCGGTCCGGCTCGATCCCGGCTTCGTCCCTGCTCTCGCTGCGCTCGCGAACGCGGAGCGCAACCTGGGGCACGTGCAGGACGCGCTCGGTGTCACCGAACGTTGCCTCAAGCGATCGCCCGTCGCGTCGACGTGCCTCGAGACGCGCTATCGCCTCTTGAGCGATCTCGGCGAGTGTCACGGCGCACGCGAGGCCGCCGCGCAGTGGCGCACGCTCGAGCCGACGTCGACGAGCGCGTACACGGCATTCGCTCGCGCCCTCTACGCGGACGGCGCGCCGCGACCGAGCGTCGAAGAGGCGCTCGGCCGTGAGTGGGCGCTCTATCCGCCCGAGAAGCGTGCCTCGAGCGAGCAGTGGGATCGCATGTACCTCGCGATCGTCGACGGCGATCTCGCGAAGGCCGATCAGCTCGCGCGCGACTTCGAGGCCAATCTTCCCGCGACGGCCGATCAGTACGACCACGCGATGCCGTCGCGCGTTCGCATCAACGTCCTCTACGAGAGCGAGGACGTCGCCGCAGCCGCGAAGGTCGCGCATGGCTTCCTCGATCGCATGGATGCCTGGGCGACCTACCCGTTCGCGCAGGACTCGAGCATCTCGTTCTACGAGCCGCTCTATCGCAACGGCGAGATCAAGAAGGCGGACCTCGAGCGCGAGCGCGCGCGCTGGGTAGAGCGCGAGAAGCAACGGCTCGCCGGCGGCGACCGCAGCCCGCGCGCGGCATGGGGCATGTGGACGATCTGGGGCGGCTTCGCGGAGACC
>OUNM010521558.1_pt1 | contig 10840 bp, 11 predicted proteins | sample 1769961 | NCBI WGS metagenome assembly OUNM01 (sample SAMEA3914820, study PRJEB12502) | metagenome | biome: forest; material: soil | place: USA | collected 2012-03-12 | depth 0.3 m
CCTGTACGAGCCCAGCCTATCTCGACCGCCGGGGCTGCCCAACCCATCCCGCCGATCTCTCAGAGCATGACGGCATCCTGTACCGCTATCCCGGCGCCGCCACCTGGGCATATTCGGTGGACGGGACCGAAGTCGAATGCACGCCACGGTTTCGCGTACGCGCGAATACGGGCAGCATTTCCACCGCGGCGGCCATAGAGGGGTTCGGTATCGCCCGGCTGTTCGAATTCCAAGTCCATCAAGAATTCAAGGCGGGCAGGCTCGTCCGGTTGTTTGAAGAATACGAAACTGCATCCGTTCCCGTGCATCTTGTCTATGTGAATCAGGGATTGCTTCCGATCAAAGTACGTGCGTTCCTCGATTGGATGACGCCGCAATTGAAAATGGCGCTGAAAGAACTCAATTCCAGAGATTGAACATCAAACGCACTTTTTATCGGGTCGTAGTTTTTGCCGGGTTGGGTCATCCCGTCAATTTGCAGGGCTCTTTTCACGCGCCTCCGCGAGGCGTCTCTGGCGCATCCGCTCCCCATATCCAGCACGCTGGCTGTCGCTTCGTTCGGCATGACAGGCAGCGCAGCTCACTCCTTCGGCGTAGAGAGGCGAGGCCCGATCCACCTCGTTCACCGGCTTTCGGCAGGCGCGGCAGAGAATGTGCTCGCCCTTTCCCAGGCCGTGGGTAAGGGTCACTCGCTCGTCGAAGACAAAGCATTCCCCCTGCCACAAGCTTTCCTCTGGCGGCACTTTCTCGAGATATTTGAGGATGCCGCCTTCCAGATGATAAACGTCCTTCACACCTTCGGCCTTCAGGAAGGCCGTCGCCTTTTCACAGCGGATGCCGCCGGTGCAGAACATCGCGACCTTTGGCGGCGGGCCATCGCCAAACAGTTCTTCGCGGTGCGCGCGAAACCAGCCGGGAAAATGGCGGAATGTCGAGGTGTTGGGATTGATCGCACCCGAGAAGGTGCCGACTTCCACCTCATAATCGTTGCGCGTATCGATCAGGATCGTCCCAGGCTCAGCGATGAGCGAATTCCACGCCTCGGGTGCGACATAGTGTCCGACATCCGAGAGCGGGTCGATGTCGGGCTCCCCCATTGTCACGATCTCGCGCTTGATCCGAACCTTCAGCCGGCCGAACGGGAGCGTTTTCGCTCGCGAAAACTTTGGCTGAAGTCCAGCACAACCCGGCAGGCTGCGGATGTGGGAAACCACCGTGTCAATGGCACCATCGCTCCCGGCGATCGTGCCGTTGATACCTTCCCCAGCGAGGAGCAGCGTACCCTTCACGCCTAGCGAACGGCAAAGATCATCCAACCGTTCGCGGATTCCTGCACAATCATCGAACGGAGTGAACCGGTAGAGCGCTGCGACGCTTATCGGTAAGTTGAATTCGGTCACCTATAAATCCCAGTTCGATCCTCGCGAAGCCTCGCACGCCATAGGGACCGCGGAGCGATTGCGCCACCGCTGCAATCGGGGGCTCGGCGATCAGGCGGCCGGCGTGGATGCCCTGATATCGGGCCATCTCGACATAAGGCGTCAACATGATCCCGGCCGGTATCGATTTGATCTCAGGATTCGGGACGCCGAGGGTTTGAGGCTATGGCAAACACGGCTCTTGCGACGGGGATCCGATCTGGCGGTCCTCATGCCTTTTACAGGACATTTTATGCCCACGCTTCGCGCACTTCTTGAACGCACGCAGGCTCACGCTGCCGATTTCCTCGAAGGATTGGACGCACGATCGGTCGCAGCGACGGTAGATGCGGCGACGCTGCGGCGGCGATTGGGATCGGCGCTGGGCGATGCCGGCATCCCGGCCAAACAGGTGATCGACGAACTCGTCATCGCGAGCGAGGGTGGCCATCTGGGCTCCGCCGGGGGGCGGTTCTTTGCCTGGGTGATCGGCGGCGCGTTGCCCTCGGCGCTGGCCGCCGATTGGCTTGCCTCCACCTGGGATAACAATGCTGCGCTCTATGCCTGCGGGCCCGCCGCGTCGGTCGTGGAGGAGATTGCCGGCGCCTGGATTAAGGATCTGCTCGACCTGCCTCATGACGCCTCCTTCGCATTCACGACCGGCTGCCAGATGGCGCACTTCACCTGTCTTGCCGCCGCCCGTCATGCATTGCTGCGCGATCGGGGTTGGAACGTGGAACGAGACGGACTGGCAGGAGCGCCTGCCATTCGCGTGCTGGCGACGGAGCACCGCCACGGCAGCATCGAGCGGGCACTGCGTTTTCTCGGGATCGGCACGGCGGCGTTGATCCCGCTCGCAACAGATGCCGATGCGATCGTCCGCGCCGACGTTCTGACCGCGGCGCTGCGATTGTCAAACGCCCCCACAATCGTCATTCTCGACGCAGCCGACCTGAACGTGGGCGCAATCGACCCATTCGCCGAGCTGATCCCGATCGCCCGGGATGCCGGCGCATGGGTTCATATCGATGGCGCATTCGGGCTTTGGGCGAGGGCGAGCGGGCGGTACCAGCATAAATTGGCCGGGGTCGATCTGGCGAGCTCCTGGGCGACAGACGCGCACAAATGGCTGAATACGCCCAAAGACATCGGCGTCGCCCTGGTGGCGGATGCCGATGCGCATCGAGCGGCGATGGCCATCAACGCCGATTATTTAACTCATGAGGCGGATACGCGGGATCAGATTGACTGGACCCCCGATTGGACGCGGCGGGCGCGCGGCTTCGCGGTCTATGCGGCCTTGCGCGAACTTGGCCGTGCTGGTGTGGCCGACCTCATCGAGCGAAGCTGCGCCCATGCCGCGACACTCGCCGCTGGCATCGCTGCCCTGGAGGGCGCTGAGTTGGTCGCCGCTCCGACGCTCAACCAGGCGCTCGTGCGTTTCCGCTCGGGCGGAACCGATGCGACCGAGGAAGATCACGATGCGCGAACCGCTGGCGTGATCGCAGCCATCAACCGGGAAGGCACGGCGTTCTTCAGCGGCACGGTCTGGAAAGGACGACGCGTCTTGCGGATCAGCGTCATCAACGCGCGAACCTCGGCCAATGACGTGGAAGCAACGATCGCGGCCGTCGCGCGCGTTCTGGCCGCGACGCACATCCATCCTAAGTCCGTCTCAATGCTCTAGCTCCCCGAAGTGGACCGCCGCTTATCCACCAGGTCGGGGATACTCCTAAGAAGCTTCGCTTATTGGTGAACGAAGGGGCCGGGACCACCGCACACGCCCCTGATGGCTGAGGAGGCGCTCGGTCGACATTCGCGCTCAGGCCAATAGCCACGTGACGACAAGCACGATGGCGCCGGCAAGCAGCAATGGCATCGCTACTCCGGTCAACTTCCACATCAAAGCTCCAACCAACGCGCCGGCGAGGATCCCCAATACGGCCAACAAGCGCCGAACGAGGTTCGGATTACCGCCCCCCGCAGGCGTGGAATCCGCCGCCAGCCCCGTGATGGTGAGGGTCAGCACGGTCGTTGTGAGGTCCGCAACCTTGAGCTGCCGCACGGTGGCATTGCGGGCTCCCATCGCGATTGCGGTCAGCGCGACCATCGCCAATTGCGACGACGCGACCGCCAACCAACCGAGCGCCGCCGCAGCCCAGAACAGGGCTGTCTCCCCTACGGCCATGATCAGTAACCACTGCCGTTGCGAGCGGTCACGGAAGGCTTGGCAGACGCGCGCGGCCAGCGCCGAGCCGACCAAGAAACTGGCGAGCGCGACGGTGCACGTCACCCAGGAGAACCCGGCCACACCGGCCAATGCGAAGCCCAGGAAAACGATGTTTCCAGTCATGTTGGCGGTAAACACCTTGCCGAGGCCAAGTACGCTCACCGCGTCGATCATTCCGGTTGTCACCGAAAGAATCAGAAGCATCGCCACCAGGCGCCGCTCGTTTGCGTCACCAGCCATATTTCAGCTCCACGCCCAGATAATCCCCATCATGACCACCCGCCTGCACAATGGTCCGGCCAACGGCGAAATGCACGACCTCCAATGCAGCCGAGAGCGAGTGCGTCACCTTCCAGTCGGCGCGAGCCTGCCCGTAAACGCCGGTCCAGCGGTTTCCACGTCCCGCCGTGCGAGCGACGGGTATCAGCGGCTGCGTATAGACGGCGTCGGCGCGGGTCATGCGCCATTGCAAGCCAGCCGCGCCCATGAGGGTCAGTGCCTTGGCGGGCGCAATCGTCAGCGACGGCTTTACATGGAGGAAATTGACATAGCCGGCATAGCCGGCCAGCGTGAGGTAATAACCGTTTGAAAACAGCGAATTGAATGTGCCGATCGTCCCGTTGCCGGGATGTCGATCCCCTGATGCACCGTCGATCTGGAGGCCGACACGCGGCGACAACGGCACGGTTGGCAGGCTGTAGCCCAACCGGCTGCCAAATGCCCAGGCGCGAATATTATCGGCCGCGACATGGCCGGTCTGCGCCATTGCCTCGACGTCCCAATCGACCTGATCGCGTTTGCCGGCGAAGCGGATGTCCCAGACATCACGGCGTTCACGTCCGCGCGCTGAAAGAAAGGCTGCGGTATCATTGGCGAAGCGTGACCAATATACCGAAAGCTCGTTGGTGCCGAGCACATGGCGCTCGACCCGCACGCCATAGAAGCGGTTGTGAGCGCTGCTTGCGTCGTCGATCAGACGCGCATCCCGGTTGGCGACCGGCCAGCTGTAATAGCCGATCAGGCGCCATGAACCGATCTCATAATCTCCCCACAGCGCATCGAAGGACTGGCGGACGTTGGGACCATCGCGCGCGGCAACAAAGCGCTGAAGATCAAAGGCGAACTGCTGCCGCCCGGCGCGCAGCTTGAGCACCCCACCGCCGAGCGGCTGTTCCAGCGCCACGAAGCCTTGCTCCAGATCGAGGCGGTCGGTGTCGACCGGGCCTTTCACCTTTTTGCCGGGCGCAAAGTCGCTTTGGAACTGGACGAAGGCCTGCACTGGGCCTGCGCGGAGATCGGCATGAGCCTCGATCCGGCTGATAACGTAGGAATCCGCCGGGTTCGCGCGGTTGGTGCCGAACGACGGCGCGTGGTTCGTCTCGAAGCGCTCGCGCAGATTGGCGCCGAAGGACAGATAGGTATCGGGATTACTCTGTGACAGCGGGATATATTTGAGACTGTCCAGCGGCTCGGTCCGAAGCGCGGGGGCCGCCAGCACCGACCAGTCCTCCTGCCAGCGGTTGAACAGGATGTCGGGTCGGGCAGGCGCCGCCTCCGCCGCCCCGCCTGCGGCAGCCGCCGCGGCCAGGAGCAGCACGTTCACGCCGCATCCGCGGGCCGGACCCGTGCGGCGATCATCGCCACCAGCGCGAAACCTCCGATCAACCCCACATGCTCGAAGAACGCGTTGGTTGCAGCGAAGCGCTCCGCGCCCTCCATGGTCCAGAAGGCATTGGCGGTGATCGCCGCGAGGCCGGTGAAGACACCCAGCATGCCCGCCCCCAGCCAGACAAGCCGGCCGCTGAGGATAAGCGCGGGGCCGATCAGTTCGACCGCGATCGTCAACGCCGCCCAGACCGCCGGCGGGTGCATCCCAAAATGCGCCTGCTCGGCTATCGCGCCCGCAAAGTCCGTCAGCTTGACGATGCCTCCCAGCAAATAGGCGCCGACGAGCGCGAGGCGGGCCAGGAACCAGATCCCCGGCCAGCCCAGCAGCTTCGCAACGAAGCGCGGCGTGTCGGCGCCCGCCGCAGTCATTTCGCGGAAACGGCGTGAATCTCGGCGACGTAGCCGCCGGGGAAGCGCAGGATCGCCGCCTGTCGGTCGCCCGCGCTGTAGGGCGCAACCAGCGTTTCGACGCCGGCGGCTTTGGCCTTATCGAGCGTCGAGGAGAGGCTGGCGACCTCATAGCCGGTCATGTCGCGGCCATAGGGCCAGGGGATCTGCCCGTCCGAGACCAGCACCACCATCCTGCCATAGCCAGACGTAATGCGGACGCGGCGGATCGTCTTGCCCGGCTGGCCCACCTCGGCGCCCGGCGCGGCTGCCTCGTCCGACACGACATGCCCGCGCGAGAAGGCGAGCCAGTCCTTGATGAAGGCATTGGCCGCGTCCGCAGTCAGGTAGATGCGGTTTTCGGGAACGGTGGTGAGCGGGGCATAGCTCGGCTTGGTCGTATGCCAGTAGAGCTGCATGTTCACGCCACCGGGCCACTGCACGACGACGTCACGGCCGATGGGATCGGGAAAGGTCTCGATCAGTCGGGTCGCCCCATTCTTCACGGCCGAGGCGACGGCCGCGTCCATGTCGGTCACCAGATAGCCGGTGCGCTCGGCGCCGAAGGGATAGGGGACAGGCGTCTTAAAGCCGAACACCGAGACGGTGCCCGCCGGCGTCAGGGCGAGTTGAGACTTGGTCTGGCTGGGCGTCGGCGTGACCTGGAACACACCCTGCTTGCTGGTCGTGCCGCCGAGGGTCGCGATGAAGCTGGTTACGAAGCGATCAAAATCCTCCTCCGGCACATAGACGTGGGTCGTGTCATATTGCGGGCCGACCGAATAGTCGGCGGCGGGCGCGGTAGCGGCGAGCGCCTGTGGGGCCGCGAAGGTGGCAAGGCCAATCAGGCCGGCGGCGAGTAGTGTCTTGAAACGGTCCATGCGTTCGTCCTTTAGCCAAGATCAGATAGCCCAGCAGCCGCAGCCGAGCGTACCCCAGAAACCCTGCGGATCGGCCGCCGGCACGTCGGCCCCCAGCGCTGCGGCGTGGTTGTGGCCGTGGATGGAGCACGAGGCGTGGCAGGCGCAGGCGTTGGCGAGCTTCGCCTTGGTCTCGGGTGCCTGCCAATAGCCCCCGAAGTTCGCAACCGGCGACCAGTCGGGCATGGGGGGCGGCAGGTCCGGTGCACGCGCGGCATAATCGCCGTCCCCATGCACAACCTTGCCGCCGAGGATGGTCAGCACCGACCGAATATGGACGATCTCGTTCTCCGGAACCGAGAAATAATCGTCGGAAAGGAGCGCGAGGTCGGCCAGCTGGCCGGTCTTGATCTGGCCCTTGCGTCCCACTTCATTCGAGAACCAGGTATTCTCGTGCGTCCAGAGACGCAGCGCCTTCTCCCGGTCCATCCGGTTGGCGCCAGGATAGAGACGCAAGCCCCCCACCGTGCGCCCCGTGGTGAGCCACGAGAGCGATACCCACGGATTGTAGCTTGCCACGCGCGTCGCGTCGGTGCCCGCACCGACGGGAAGGCCCGCGGCCAGCATCTTCGCGATCGGAGGCGTCGTCTCGGCCGCGCGCTGGCCGTAGCGCTCGACGAAATACTCGCCCTGATAGGCCATCCGGTGCTGCACCGCGATGCCGCCACCGAGCGCCGCGATCCGGTCGATGTTCCGCTCGCTGATCGTCTCGGCATGGTCGAAGAACCAGTTGAGGCCCTCCAGCGGGATATCGCGGTTCACCTTCTCGAACACGTCGAGCGCGCGGCCGATCGTCTCGTCATAGGTGGCGTGCAGCCGCCATGGCCAGCGGCGCTCGGCGAGCAGACGGATCACCGGCTCCAGATCGCCTTCCATGCTGGGCGGCATGTCCGGCCGCGCCACGCGGAAATCCTCGAAGTCGGCCGCTGAATAGACCAACATCTCCCCCGCGCCGTTGTGGCGATAGATGTCGTCGCCGTCGCCGGGCTTCACCTTGGTGGACCAGTTGGCGAAGTCGGCCAGCTCCTCTTTCGGCTTTTGCGTGAAGAGGTTGTAGGCGATGCGCAGGCTGAGCTGCCCCTCGCGGTGAAGCTGCTCGATGATGCCATAGTCGTCGGGATAATTCTGGAAACCGCCTCCCGCATCTATCACCGAGGTGACGCCCAGCCCGTTCAGCTCGCGCATGAAATGGCGGGTCGAGTTCTTCTGATAGTCAGGCGGGAGCTTCGGTCCCTTGGCGAGCGTCGCGTAGAGGATCGTGGCGTTGGGCTGGGCGAGCAACAGACCGGTCGGGTTGCCCGCGGCATCGCGCACGATCTCGCCGCCGGGCGGGTTCGGAGTATCCTTCGTATAGCCGACCACGCGCAGCGCGGCCGCGTTGAGCAACGCGCGATCGTAGAGGTGCAGGATGAACACGGGTGTGTCGGGCGCTATGGCGTTGAGTTCATCGATGGTCGGCAACCGCTTCTCGGCGAACTGATGCTCTGTGAAGCCGCCGACCACGCGTACCCACTGCGGAGCGGGTGTCATCTCCACCTGCCGCCTCAGCATCGCCATGGCGTCGGCGAGCGTAGGCACGCCGTCCCACCGCAGCTCCATATTGTAGTTGAGGCCGCCGCGGATGACGTGGATGTGGCTGTCGATCAAGCCAGGGATGAGCCGGCGCCCTCCGGCGTCGATAATAGTGGCGTCGGGAGCAGCGATGCGGACCTCGCCCTCATTACCCACCGCGAGGATCAGGCCGTCCCGGATCGCCACGGCTTCGGCAAGGGGGTTCTGCCGGTCGAGCGTGGTGATCTGCGCGTTTATGATGACGAGGTCGTTTTTCACGGCTCAAGCCTCCTCCTGGCGCGAGGCGTCGGGCGCCGCCTGCGGGCCGAGTATCTTCGGCGCGCAGTCGGAGCGGATGAAGGCCAGCACGGGCTGGCCAGAAAGCACGCGTCGCGCGATCGGCACCATCTGTTCGCCCATCAGCATGCCCAGCAGGCCGATCAGCGCGATCGCAGGCGGAGCGGGTGAACGCACGCCCAGCAGGCTGTAGATCAGGCCGACCAGCAGGCCCACGGCAAGGGAAATGAGATAGGGCTTCATGGCGCGACCTCGCATCGGGTTGGAGAGGGAGCGGGCCGACGCACGTGGCCCGCGCCGGCTCGTCAATGGCCTTCGGAGGCGCCGAACATCGCCTTGGCGTAATTGATGCCGATGCCGTAGGCGCCGCCGAACCTCTTCGCGATTCCGGTGGTCAGCTCGTAGGTCTCGGTCCGCGCCCAGTCGCGCTGGAGCTCCAGCATATATTGAAGCGCGGTCATCGGCCGAACTCCAGCCTGGATCATGCGCTCCATCGCGCGCTCATGCGCCTCGGCCGACACGTCGCCACAGGCATCCGCGATGACATAAACCTCATAGCCCTGATCGAGCGCGGAGAGCGTCGGCCCGACGATGCAGACCGAGGTCCACAGACCCGCGAACACCAGCCGGTCCTTGCCGATCATATTCACCCGCTTGATGACGTTGGCATCCTCCCAGGTGTTCATGCTGGTGCGGTCGGTCACCTCGGCACCGGGGAAGGCATCGGTGATCTCCGAGAAGATCGGGCCGGAGAAGCTCTTCTCCGCCACGGTCGTGAGAATCGTGGAGACGCCGAAACCCGCGGCGGCCTGCGCCACGAGAGCCGTGTTGGTCCGCAGCTCCGCCATCGAGATCGAGTGCGTGGCGAAAGACATCTGAGACTGGTGGTCGATCAGGATCAAGCTATGATCCTTGGGCGTCAGCAGCAGTTTGCCCGGCGTCGGTGTAGCGGTAATGCTCATGTGTCTTCTTCCTCGTTGGGTTGATGCGCGTTTTTTTGAACCACCAAAATTCACTTGCGGAGTGCTGCCGCCTCAGGCCCCGAGACGGGTGAGCGGGGAATGGAGCAGGCCGGGCTCAGCACGCCGGTCTAGATGCCGGCGGCGCAAGAGACCCTGCTCCTCCATTTCTTCCTGCGGCGGCGGGGCCCAAGCATCGGGGCTGAACGCCCAGCCATGCAAGAAGACAATCGGCTGCCCGCTGCCCCTATCGTTGTGGAGGGGACGGACTCCGCTCGGCGTGGAAATGTGAGGCATGCCCTGCTGTTCCTGAGAATCTGCAAGAATGTTTATTCGAACGCGCATGCCACCGCTTGTGCCGAGACGCGTAACTTGGCTTGTACCAATAGGCGTTGTTTTGAATGATTTCGATTTGAATGTGCAACGCTGGGGGCCGGGGTCGTAGTCGTAGATGGAGGTATTGGTGGCTTGCGCCGCCGCGCGCGTTTTTGCGATGGCGTTTCCCAAGTGCGAACAGAGCGGACCGCGCAGGAGCGGAACCTGCCCGTTTTCTTTACCGGTAGACCCCACCATTATTTAGGGAGGGGAGTTGTGAGCTCCTTCTCGCTCGTGTCTACGACGAACACCGCCAGCAGCTTGGCGGGTTTCGTGGTGCTAGCGTTGGCGCTTACGCCATGGCGATCACCGGGCATCTCGGAAAAATTTTGGCCGGCCTGATAAACCTTCACCGGCCCGTTGTTGACCTGGCTGCGGATCGCGCCCTCCAGCACGGTGGCATAGATGAAGGCGGATTTGGGATGCGTGTGGCCCGGCGAGGAACCGCCTGGGCCATATTCAACGAGTACGCCCTTCATGCTCTTGCCCGGGACGTTAGGCAGTTCGTGCTGGAAAACGAGCGTCACCTTGGCGTTCTTCGATGCCGGTGCGTCCGCAACAACGCTGCCGAGCGGCAGGGTGGCGACGAGGAGCGAGGCGAGCATGCGTTTCATGGTACCTCCATTTTGGGGTTCATGCGCGTGGGATCAGCGCTCCGTCCGCGAGCGGTTGAGCCATTCATCGAACCCGATGCGGCCGAGGCGTGCGTCGCCCAGTGGCACGAGCGAATATTCCTCGACCCTCCCACCGAAATATCGGGCATCGGGGTCGGTCACGACCTGCCGCGGATCGCCCGTTGCCTTTAGATAGCGGGCGATGATCTGGTCGAACGGCGCACGTTCCGGGCCGGCGATTTCGACGATGCCTTGCTGCGGCTCCGCCTGCGCGACGTCGGCGACGGCGGCAGCGACGTCGTCCGCCGCGATGGGCTGGAACAGGCCGGGCGAAAGCCGCACGGCATTACCCTCGGCGCCCGCATCCGCGATGCCGCCCAGGAATTCGAGGAACTGGGTGGCGCGGATGATGGTGTAGGGA
>OUNM010621488.1_pt1 | contig 10834 bp, 10 predicted proteins | sample 1769961 | NCBI WGS metagenome assembly OUNM01 (sample SAMEA3914820, study PRJEB12502) | metagenome | biome: forest; material: soil | place: USA | collected 2012-03-12 | depth 0.3 m
CGCTCCGCGCATGAAGCTCTACTACTCACCGGGTGCGTGCAGCTTGGCTAGCGACATCGTGCTTCGCGAGGCGAAGATCAAAGCTGACTTCGTGAAGGTCGACCTCAAGGCCCACAAGACCGAGAACGGCGAGGACTTCGCGACCATCAATCCGAAGGGCTACGTCCCCACGCTCATGCTCGACGACGGCGAGGTGCTCACGGAGAACGTTGCGATCTTGCCGTATCTCGCGAGCCTCAAGCCCGGACTCTTGCCCGACACAGGCATGGAGAAGTGGCACGCGCTCGAGCGTCTCGGGTTCGTGTCTACGGAGCTCCACAAGGCGTTCAAACCGCTCTTCGATCCGAGCTCGCCCGACGACGTGAAGAACAAGGCGAAGGAGCAGATCAAGAAGCGTCTCGACAACGCGGAGAAGATGCTCGGCGGTCGCGACTACATGGTCGGGAACGGATTCACCGTCGTCGACGCGTACCTGTTCGTCATGCTCGTGTGGTGCGAGAAGCAAGGCATCGCGATCCCCGCGAGCCTCCAGCGCTACGCCGCCAAGATGCGCGAGCGCGCGTCGGTCAAAGAGGCGCTCGAGTTCGAGGGGCTCGTGAAGAAAGACAAGAACTGAGCGCCTCGCACGCGACCGCCCAGCTCAGAACGACGTCTGGCCGGCGTCGCAGAAATTTTCGGGGCCCATCGCGTAATGAGCGTTCACGAACTGCGTGAGCGATGCCTCGTCGAGACAATCGGCGCGGTACGTGTAGCCCCATGCCGCGGCCGCCACCATGACGTCGTTCTTCGGACGCGGCGCGATGATGACGCGCACGCGGATGCTTGGATCGCAGAGCGGATCGGTGACGATCGCATCCCGCACGGCGCGCAGGCCCTCGACGAGGCCCGCCGGGCAGCCCGCGTCCTCGCACTTGTAGAGGAGGAGAACGGCGCCGTGCTCCATCGAGTGGACGAGGTAGCGATCGTCGACGGGCTCCGAGAACTCCTGGAAGTTCGCCCACGTCGCGTAATGAGGGCCGCTCGACGGCGGGTTCGAGTTGTAGACGACGCTCGCGTCTTGCGGGATGTGCAGCACGAGCATGAGCGGCGGCATCGCGAGGCGCACGTTGCATGCGGCTGCGTCCGTCTCCGGAAACGGCTCCTCGATCGCGACGACGTCGGGGAGCACCGCCGCCGCCTCGGCGGCGTCCGGTAGCACGCGGGGCACGGCCGCCGTCCGATCGGGCGACGCGTCGGTGGCGGTGGTCGGCGGCGCCCCGTCATCGCCGCCGCCGCACGCCACGACCACGAGACCCGGAAAAACCGCGGCGATCGCGAGGACGCGCGCGAGCGAAGCAAGGGAAAGGTGGGGAGTCCTGCGCATGGTGGTCGGGAGCGGAGCCCCCGCGTCCGCACCGCTCGCGAGCGTATCGCGTTCGGACGCCATGGCGAAGGATGGGTGCTTGTTGATAGATCTTTGATGATGAGGAAGATCTTTCCGCTCGTCGGTCTGGCGTTTGCGGTCCTCGGGTCCGTCGTTCTCGCGTGCGGGAGCGGCAGCGTCGATTCGAGCTTCCCACCGCCACAGGACGACGGCACGAGCGGCGGCACGTCGGGCAACGGCACGAGCAACGGCGGGCTTGGCGGAACGAGCGGAGGCATGACCCCGCCGACGCCGGCCATCACCATCAGCCCGCCGAGCACGACCGTGAAGATCACCGCGCGCGGAACGGTCGTGAAGCAGACCTTCGTGGCCAGCGCCGGCACGACGCCCGTGACCGCGGGCTGGGTCCTCGACAGCTACGCGAGCGGCACGATCGACGGCACCGGCGTGTTCGCGACGAACGGCATCACCGGCGGCAAGACCAAGGTCCATGCAACCTACAAGGATCGCACGGCGGCCGCGGATCTCACGGTCGTCGTCGATCTCACCGAGACCGTCGGCACTGCGCCCACGCCCGCGGAGAAGGCGGCGCTCGACGCGCCGATGCCCGACCCGGGCGGCGCGAACGCGACCAAGATCGTCTACCCGCTCGACGGCACCGTCATCCCGCGCGGCCTCACGGCGCCGACGCTCCAGTTCACGCCCGGCTCGGTCCCGCCCGCCGACGCGAAGATCACACTGAGCTGCTCGACGTTCTCGTGGACCGGGTACGGCGCGGTCCCGGTGCCCGGAACGCCGCAGCTCACGGTTCCGCAAGACGTCTGGGACGCGTTCACGCAGAGCTGCGGCGGCGAGCAGGCGACGATCAGCGTCGTCAAGGCGTCGGGCGGCGTCGCGTATGGACCGGCCACGATCAAGCTCATCGTCGCGGCGACGACGTTGAAGGGCGCCGTCTTCTACCAGACCTACGACGGCGCTGCGGGCGGCCCGACGTTCGGACTCTGGTCGGTGAAGCCTGGCGTGAAGACGCCGGCCACGCATCTCATCTCGAACTGCAACGTGTGCCATTCGGTGTCCGCCAACGGCGCGACGCTCACCGTCGGCGGCGACCCCGGGACACCGAGCGCCACCGCCAACAGCGGCGCCTACCGCGCGAAGGCCGACGGCACCATCACGCAGGTCTCCGCGGCGCCGGCCGTCTTCGCCGGCGACTCTCGCGGCATCTCGTTCTCGTTCCTCACGCCGGACGGCGCCTACTCGCTGCGCAGCACCAATGATTTCTGGGGCGGCATCAACACGCGCGCGTTCAAGGTCGACCCCGCGGGCACATCCACCTCCGTGCTCCCGGAAGCGACCGTCGTCGGTCTCGCGAGCGTGCCGGCGTATCTCCCCACGTTCTCGCCGGACGGCAAGCACATCGCCTTCGTCAACGGCGATACGGCCACGGCGGGCACCGCGCGCAAATCGGTGAGCGTGATGGACGCGGTCGTCGACCCGGCGACCGGCACCAACGGTACGCTCACGTTCTCGAACCAGAAGGTGCTCCTCGACAACGGCCTCGCTGGTGGAAGTGGGCTCGTCACGAAGTTCCCCGCGTTCCTTCCCGATTCGAAGCAGCTCGTCCTGCAAGAGGGGACGAACGGCGAGAACGGATACGGCGGCATGCTCGCCTGGTACAACGCGAACACCGGCAAGCTCTTCACGATCCGCGGCTCCGAGCACATCGAGCTCGCCAAGGCGAACGCCAACTACGTCGCCGGAGAAGAGGACCGCAACTACGAGCCCACCGCGCTCCCCGTGCAGGCCGGCGGCTACTTCTGGATCGTGTTCACGAGCCGTCGCAGCTACGGCAACACGTACGTGGGCGGCAACGTCCGCAAGCAGCTCTGGGTCGCGGCGATCGATCCGACGAGCCCGACCGGCATCGACCCGAGCCATCCGCCGTTCCTTCTCCCGAACCAGACCGACACCGCGAACGATCGCGGCTTCTGGGCGCTCGAGCCCTGCAAGGCGGACGGCACCACGTGCGATACGAGCGATCAGTGCTGCGGCGGCAGCTGCGCGCCCGCCGACGCCTCGATGCCCACGGCGAAGACCTGCGGAAAGCCGAAGCCCGGCGCGTGCCGACAGGTCGACGAGAAGTGCGACGACGCGGATCCTTGTTGCACGGGTCTCAACTGCATCGCCGGCTCGTGCGCGCCGCCCGGCCCGAAGTAACCCTGTCCGTTCTGGATACAGCGCGAACGGTCGCGTGTACCGCGACGAGTACACCTTCACGCTGAGCGCGCGGCTCGCCACGCACGGAATCGGCCTTTTTCAAGGGCCGCCGCGTGGCATGTCGCCTGCACATCGCGTCGCGCATGAGAGGCGCGATCGCGATGTTCTGCGTAGGCATGATGGCGTGCAGCGGCGTCGCTCGAGGAGCTGACACGCGCGATCTCGACACGCTCACGCTGGCGCAACCGACCATCGCCGGCCGCGGCGAGGGCGAGTCGTGCGCATTTGACCCGTGCCGCGCCGACCTCGTTTGCGACGAGAGGCATTGGACCTGCGCTCTGCCTGATCCTCCGCCGGCGATCGCCTGCAGGGTCGACGTGGAGTGTCCGTGGGTCGCGCCGTCCTGCAATCGCGGCGTCTGCGCACCGCTTGCGAGCGAGGGAGAACGCTGCGGCAGCGACGCGAACTGCATGCCCGGCTTCCAGTGCTCGGCCGGCGGAGCTTGTCGAAGCGTCAGGACCTGGTGCACGAGCTCGAGCGGGTGCGCGCCGAACGACATCTGCGCCGACAATGCGTGCACGTCGCGCTGGTGATCTACGCTCTGGAGCCATGACCGTCGGCTTCTTTCCGGCTTTCGACCCGAGGATCACGGTGACCTTCGAGGGCGACGGCGCCTCGCTCTTCCATCATGCCGCCGCGCTCGACGCGATCGCCGAGGAGCACGGTCTTCCGCCGCTCTCGAGCTTCGCGGACGATCGCGAGCCTCCGCCCGACTTCGACGGCTACCCCGAGGAGCTCGCGGAGGCGATCGGTCCGTGGACGGCGTGGTTCTCACCGACCGATGGACTGCGCTGCGTCGAGGGCCTCATCGCAGCGCTCGACGAACCTGGCGCGCGCGAGCGGATCTCCTCCATCGACGCCGTGCTCGACGATCTCGACGCGCTGCAGGACGTGCTCATCGTCGCGAAGAAGAAGAACGTCCGCTTCCGCCTCGAGCTCGCGTGAGCCTCGAGCTCGCGTGACGCTCAGAAGATGTGATTGAAGTTGATGTAGAGCCCGATGTCCTCTTCGCTGAAGCCGAGATCGGCGGCGATGACCGTGGCCTGGTTCCACGCAATCCGGAAGCCGCCGCCTTCGGTTCGCTTCCACCCCGCGAAGGTGGTCTGCGCGACGCGATCGAAGACGCGACCGATATCCAGGAACGGCACGAGCATCAGGCCGAAGTCCTGCTCCGCGACGTGAACGTGCGTGAACGTCCAGCGAAGCTCGTAATTGGTGAGCACGATCACCGGCCCCACGAACCGATTCTGCGTGAATCCACGAAGCGTCCGCAGCCCACCGAGTCCGGCGTGGTTGTCGTCGATGAAGGGCAGGATCTGCTGCGAGAAAAACGGTGTCGACGCCGACTGCACCTCGTAGAGCGCACGCACGGCAATCACGAGGTCCGCGAGCTTCGGAATCGGGCTGTAGAAGCCGCGAATCGAGAGCAGCGTACGTAGATAATCGTATTGCGAGCCGAGCGCCTTGGTGGCGATCTCCGTCGAGAGCTCGGCATAGATTCCCGAGTTGGGATCCGGCTCGAGATCGCGACTGTCGTACGAGAGCGCGATACGAAGCACGTTGTCGAATCCGCCGTTGCAGCCGGTGATGCGATGAGCGGCGCAGTCGGCGGCGAGGAGCGTGGTCGCCTGTCTGGCCTTGACGACGTTGCCGCCGCTGTCGGTCGCATCGACGCTCCGGCCCGTGTAGTCCTCGAGATCGGCATATGCGAGGCCGATGCCGAGGAATGGCCGCAGCCTGCCGCCCAGGAAGAGGCGCTCGAGCCCGAGCTGCAACGTGGGGCGCCGCAGGATGAACTGGTTGTACCGCGTGTACGCCGTTCCGTCGGGCTGCACGCGGCTCTTGGCGGTCTCGTAGTCGGAGGCCCTCGCGAAGGCGACGCCCGGCGCGCCGGGAAAGGAGAGAGGCGCGAGGCTCCTCGTGCCGGTGCCGTAGTAGGGCCATGCGTTCGCGGCCTCGAGCTCGAGGGTCGCGCGAACGCGATAGAGAGAGCTCGCGAAGAGCGGCGCGTCGTAGTCGAGCAGATGATCCTGCGCGCCTGCGGTGCTGAAGAAGACCTGCGCGATCAGCCGGTGGAGATAGGGCGTGTACGCGAAGCGCGGATCGGTGCGCTCGCCGTCGAAGTAGTAATAGAGGCGTCCGCCGAACCCGAAGAGCGTGGTGGGGTCGTAGTTCGCGAGCGGCAGCCCGGTGAAGTAGCCGCCCTCCTTCTTCCGCGTGTAATCATCGTCGCGGAGCCGCTGCTTGTCGCCGAGCCCCTCCGGCGGCGGCACATCGATCCGCACGCCGCCGTCCGCGGCCCCATCCGCCTCAGCCTCGGCATCGCCGTCCTCGCTCGCGCTCGCGTCCGCGCTCAAGTCCGCGTCCGCTTCCGCGTCCGCGTCCGCACTCGCGTCCGCGTCCGCTTCCGCGCTCGCGCTCGCGTCCGCTTCCTCGTCCGCGCTGGCGTCCGCGCCCGCGACCGCGACCGCCACGACCACCGCCAGCGACGCACCAAAGCGCGTGGCGCAGACGACCGATCGAGACAGCCCGCTCGCCATCGATATCCGTACGATATCGAAGAACGACCTCGCTGTGTCGACCGCGCCGCCCGCGCCCGCGCGCTCTCGCGCTCACGTCGTGAGCGCGGTGCCCTTCCAGAGTCCGTGCAGTGTGCACCATTCGTAGGCCGTCACAGATGTGACGCCGACCGGCAACGTGAACTGGACCGTCGGCGGAGCGGCGTCCGTCGACGCGAACTCCCACAGCCCGACCACCGTGTCGACGCCATTGACCAGCGCGCGCAGGTAGATGGTCGTGATGTAGTGAACCGGCGCGGGCCCGGCATCGAGCTTGGCACCGGCGTCGCCGGCGTCACCTGCATCGCCGCCGTCCAGCTTGGCAGCATCGGACGAAGCATCCTTGATGCCGCTGTCGCCGCTGTCTGCGCCGCTGTCTGCGGGCGCGCCGGCATCGAGGCCGTTCTTGCCCATGACGTGCTCGACGACGACCTGCACGCGAGGCATGCCGTTGACCATCACGATGCTCGCCTTTGGCTCGTGACTGTTCTCCTTGCCCGTCATCACGCCGGCGTCGCCGCGCAAGAACGCGTCGCGTCCGAACTGGAACTGCTGCTGGGCCTCGAGCTGCTTCACGCGAGACTCCCAGACCTGGTTCGGCACCTTCGGGATCTCGTCGCCCGCGTTGACGGGCGCGCTCGTTCCCGGAACGTGCTCGTCGCCGTCGGTCGGCGGCGGTGAATTGGCCTCGGGCGAGCCCGTACCCGTGCCGCCGGGTCCGCCGAGCTTGCCGGGCGCCGCCGCGTCCGAGCATGCGCCCACGACGCGACCTAGCGTGATGGCGCCGATGCTCACGACGAGCGTGCGCAGCAGCGCGCGCCGGTCGAGGGTCGCCGTCTTCGTGGTCTTCATGATCTGTTCTCCTCTGTGCCCGAGCGGTCGACGCGTCAGGTGCGCGTGACCGTGTTGGGCCCCCGCATCACCCTACAGCACCGCGCGTGCCGACGGTGGGATCAGCGAAATTGCTGCACTCTTCCGGCAGCGACTTGCTGCCTGTCGTCTACAGGTGGGGGCTCGATGAATCAGGCTGTGATCGAGGATCTCGACAGGGATTTCCGGGGGGTCGTCTAGACTGCCGGCCCATGTCGGACGCCGTCGTTCTCGTTCACCCGCCAGAGCGCGAGGCGCTCCTTCCGTTCCTCGATCTCGAGGAGGACGACACCGAGAGCGAGGGCATCTACGCCGAGGAGCTGGAGGACGGATCGTTCCTCCTCTATACGTTCCAGCCTTTCGCCGTCTTCGCCGAGAACCAGGACGAGGCGCGCACGTGGCTCGCGCAGCTCGGGGACCCCACCGCGATCCACGACGACCCGCGCGGGTTCTTGTTCTTTCCGGACACGATCGAGCCGGAGGCGCAGAGCTACGACGGCGTCGTCGCCGAGGCTGTGGACGAAGGGATCTTCGTCATGCCGGCAGGGTCGCCTCTCGCGGCCGCCATCGCGGGGATCGATCCCGCGTTGCTCCAGGCGCTCGCCGATCAGCTGCTCGGGGGCGCCGGCGGAGGCGAAGAAGGAGGCGACGCGAAGGCGCCGCTACCGTTCGACATCGGCAAGCTGATCTCCGGCTTCCAGGGGCAGATGCTCGCCTCGCTCGGCGCAGCAGGCGCCGGCGACGACCACGACGACCACGACGACCACGACGACCACGACGAGCACGTCGACCACGACCACCACACCGAAGAGGACAAGCCGAAGCCGAAACCGTGACTCTTCGCGTGCTCGAGCTGTCGCTCGCGGCGCGCGGCATGCATCGCGTGCGATCATGTCCGCCATCGCACCTCCGCCCGTGGGCGCCGAACCTCTTGGACTGACCACCTCGCGCAGCGACAACGCAGTCGCGCTCACCGCCCTCGCGAGTCGTCACGACCGTTCCGCCACAGGCGACCGAGCGCGCGCGTCGCGCACCGCATGGCTGGGCTCGCTCGTCGGCCTCGTCGCCTTCGGCGCCGTGTCGGCGGCGGCTGCGCTCGCAGGCGCGGCGGTCACGACGAAGAAGCGCAACATGCTCTGGTACCGCGCACTGGCGAAGCCGTCGTTCACGCCGCCCGATCGCGTCTTCGGCATCGTGTGGCCGGTGCTGTATTCGCTCGGTGCCCTCTCCGCGTGGCGAGTCGCGAAGACGCCGCCGTCGAGCGAACGCACGCTCGCGCTATCGCTCTGGGGCGTGCAGCTCGCGTTCAACGCCGCATGGACGCCCGCCTTCTTCGGCGCGCGTCGCCCGAGCCTCGCGATGGCGACGCTCGCCGGTAATCAGACGTCGCTCGGCGCCTACGCGCTCGCCGCCGGCAAGGTGGACAAGACGGCGGCGTGGATGATTGCCCCGTACCTCGGTTGGGTCACCTTTGCCGGCGTCCTCAATGCAGGCATCGTGGCGAAGAATCGCTGATCGAGATCGTCGATCATCGCGCTCGCCGACACGCGTCGCAGCGGCTGCGTGAGGCGCGATCACTCCGGGAAAAATCGGCCGTGCACCCTTGAGTGACGTCGTCATCGTGATTCACCTCGCAGTGAGCGGAGGTGGTCACGATGCGAGCGCGCCTGTTTCGAGCCTCTGCGACCATCGTGGCGCTCGTCGTCGCGAGCTGTGGATTCCCCAGCTCGCACGCCGACACGTGCGTGGAGGACATCGACCTCTGTCCGTCGTCGTCGAAGATGGCCACGTCGGTCACGTGCGACTGTCGCTGCACGATCGGGCTCACGGAGGACAGTGGCCAGAACTTCGAAGGCCGTGTCCCGATGTGTCTGCCTCCGGAGCTCAACGCCGCGCTCGCCACGAAGGAGCAGCAGGCCGCGCTCGACGCCATCGAGCCGCGCGTCTTCAATCAGCGCGTGTTCGAGTTCTGCAGCAAGGACGTCGCGGCGTTCCTGCGCACGTGGATCCGGATGCCCGGGCATCTCGTGCTCGCCTGCGCGACGCCCGTACGATGCGACTGCGGCACCGCCGGCACGCAGCTCGATACCGAGGTGTGTCATTCGTCGTGCAACGACATCCCGTGTACGACGAGGAACTGTCCTTCCGCGCTCAACAACGAAGGCGCCATCGACCTCACGGCGTGCTTCTGTTCCCGCGCGACGAGCTGCGGAAGCTCCTCGCCGACGATGGGCACGCCCAACGTCTGCCGCGACTGGACTCACCGGCCGGCCGCCACTCTTCAGTCGAAGTGACGTGCTCGAACGGCGCTCACGCGGCGTCGTCCTCGGCTCCGCTCGCCGGCGGAGTGCTCGGGATCCGTCGCAACGTCCACACTCCCGACTCGGCGTCGTAGAACGATTCGAACTGCGAGTCGGGCACCGGCTCGTCGGTCTCGGTGTCGGGAAGCGTGTCGCTGGGAGGTCGCATCTTCGTCTCGTCCGACGAGCAGGTTCCGAGCCAGGCGCCAAGTACGCGATTTGTCGAGCGTGGTTCGACCGCGCCAGCGGCAACTGTCCCGCGCGGGACAGTTTGTTGTCCCTCAAGGGACAGGCGACGTTCGGCGGAGCGGTGCTAGGCTGCGCGCGCACATGCATCCGGGGCCCCAGGAAGAAGCGACCCATCGCGGCGCGCAGCTCTCCGCTCGCGCTGCCGTCGGACCGCTGCGTGACGAGCCGCTCGTCGCGATCGTGACCACCTCGTCGGGCGGGATCATCCTTCCGGTGCCCGAGCGCTCGCCCTTCATCGTCGGACGCGCGTCGGATTGCGAGCTCGCGATCCCCGATCTGAGCGTGTCGCGACGGCACCTGCGCGTCTCGGTCGGCGACGATCTCCGCGTCGAAGATCTCTCGAGCGCCAACGGCACGTCGTACGACGGTCGCCGTCTCCGTCCGTACGAGGAGACGGTCGTCTCGCTCGGCAAGGCGCTGACGATCGGAACCGTCACCGTGTTCGTCCACGCCGCTCACGCGGTCGTGGCGCCGGGTCGGGCCGCGGGGCCGGGCGTCCTCTTCACGCCGCCCGTCGTCGAGGTCGTGCGCGACGAGGCCTCGAAGCGCATCTACGCGACCATCCCGACCATCGCGCCCAGCCCGCTCAGCGTCCTCGTGCTCGGCGAGACCGGCGTCGGCAAGGAGGTCTTCGCAGACGCGATTCATCGCGCATCGCGACGCGCGCACAAGCCGTTCCTCAAGCTGAATTGCGCCGCGCTGCCCGAGTCGATCCTCGAAGGCGAGCTCTTCGGCTACGAGCGCGGTGCCTTCAGCGGCGCCGTCGTCGCGCGTCCGGGTCTCTTCGAAGCCGCGCACGAGGGCACCATCTTCCTCGACGAGGTCGGCGAGCTCCCGCTGCACACGCAAGCGAAGCTGCTGCGTGTCCTCGAGAGCGGCGAGGTCATGCGCCTCGGCGCACGCAGCGCCTCGAAGATCGACGTTCGCTTCATCGCCGCGACCAACAGAGATCTACGCGCCGCCATGGAACGCGGGGAATTCCGGCGCGATCTCTTCTATCGCCTCGAAGGGATCCGCGTGGAGATCCCGCCGCTCCGCGCGCGGCCCGAGGACGTCGTCGCGCTCGCGGAGTTCTTCCTGGCGCGGCTCGCGGGACGCATGGGCCTCGTCGCGCCGCAGCTCACGCAAGGCGCGCGAGACGTGCTGAAGGACTACGCGTGGCCGGGCAACGTGCGCGAGCTACGCAACACGATCGAGCGCGCGCTCGTCATGAACCC